>Ga0164313_10000631_pt1 | contig 28959 bp, 24 predicted proteins | sample GuaBasSedimGuay4_FD_113735 | JGI IMG/M metagenome (GOLD analysis project Ga0164313, IMG submission 113735) | Subseafloor sediment microbial communities from Guaymas Basin, Gulf of California, Mexico - Guay4, Core 4569-4, 0-3 cm | ecosystem: Environmental > Aquatic > Marine > Hydrothermal vents... | reverse complement strand
GGTGAAGCGGACATCGTCCATGATGGCCGCACTGTCGATGTAGATGCGATCCCAGTGTCCGTTGGAGGCAACAGGGACGGCGCCGTCACCATTGGTGTCACCGACTTCGGTGTCATCCTGGTCAGATGTGAAGATCACGTTGTTGGCGACAATACCGCCGGAGTACGATTGTCCCACCCGGATCGACGCATACTTGTCCAACTTGACCACCGATCCATCATCGATGGTGAGGATGGGTGCTGGATCACCACTGACTCCGTACACGGAGACGGTGCCGCTGATGCGGTAGACAAACCCGGCCGGCGGTTGTGGCCAGTTCACTTCGCCTGCCCGGATATCCGAACCATTCACGTAGATGGCGTTGAGCAATCCGGCGGCGCGTGGCGTGAAGGTGTTGTTGCCGACGATGTTGGGCACGCTCAGGGCTGAAGCCGAGAGAGACGCACCCTTCTGCAAACCGAAGGTGTTACCGGAGATATTGACAGCCGAGGTGCTGTTATTGATCAACATGGCGAGGTAGTTGTCGGTGAACGAGGAGTTCTGGATCGTCGGGTCGCCATCTCTGACGTAAATCGCGCCGACGTTATTCCTGCCGCCCCACTTGAACGTGCAATTGGTGAACCGGACATCGGCCATGGTGGCCGCACTGTCGATGTAGATGCGATTCCAGTGTCGGTTGGAGGCAACAGGGACGGCGCCGTCACCATTGGTGTCACCGACTTCGGTGTCATCCTGGTCAGATGTGAAGATCACGTTGTTGGCGACAATACCGCCAGAGTACGATTGTCCCACCCGGATCGATGCGTAGTTGTCCAACTTAACCACCGATCCATCATCGATGGTGAGGATTGGCGCTGGATCGCCGCTGGCTCCGTACACGGAGATGGTGCCGCTGATGCGGTAAACAAATCCGGCCGGTGGTAGTGGCCAGGTTACATTGCCCAAGCGAATGCTGGAGCCACGGACATAGATCGCATCAAACGTACCTTGCGCATTCAGGGTCACGTTGGGCACGATCGCCGCGACCAGATCGGCAGGGATGAAGAGTGGTGACGTCTGATGGTTCAGAATAACCAAGTCTGCCACCATCAGCCCCGTCGCTGCAGTCGTGGCTGACAGCGCGCGGTCGTATCCGGTGATGGTGAACCCCTCGATCCGACAGTCGGGTTCTCTCACATCGAAAGTCAGGGTCGCCCCTCCGCCGCTGAGGGTGGTGCTGCCACTGCCAGAGGTTGACACGATCTCCAGAGACTTTCCGTTCAACAAGACCTGGTCGCTATACGTCCCAGGAAAGACGTCCAGGCGATCCCCGCTCAGAACCCCAGGGTCGCCAATGGCGGCAGTGAGCGTCGCGAAGTCGCCGCCGGCTCCAACGGTGTGGGTGGCCGCAGCGGCCGGGAATGCCACGGCCAGAATCATAACCAAAACCAGGCCAATGAATTGCGTGCTCGAGATGGGCATGATTCTCCTAGAAACTGTATCAGGAATCGACGACTGAAGTGGCTTGCAGAGTCGTTGGGCGAGTAACCGGTGTGGCAATTCGCTCCTGCAATTGCAACACCGTCGTTGGATTTAACAAAGAGTGACGGTCGAACGCTGGAATGGAGGCCCCAGCCTTATACGCATCCCGCCCGTCGGACGAGTCGGAGAGTCTCGTTGCTGGCGTGATCGTTTGTCAACTTTATAAACACCAGTCCGACGCTGCGGCGCCCGGCGGTCGAATGGTTGGACTTCCCCCGGTAGGTGTCCACGAAAGTGGGGGAAGTCCAGACCCTACGGGCTAGTAGCCCGGCCAGTAACTCACCGACAACGCCGTCACAAACCCGTCGCCGCCGCCAAGTCCCCAGCGCCCTGCTGCGAAGTCCACGTGCAGCGGCCCACCGTACAGGCCGATTCCACCGGTGATCGCCGACTGATCGAAGCTCGTCGCCAGACCCGCGCGCAAGGCGGCCCACGCTACTGGTCGGAACTCGCTGCCGGCCGAAAGTGTGCGGTCCCAGCCCGAGCGCAGCCCGTTTCCGAATACCTCCACATAATCCGCGGACAGGTCCACGTGCGGGCTGAAGCGGTACAGACCACCCAGGCGCAGCTGGCGTGGCAACTCCGATTCGGCCAGCAATGCGTCCACGCGCTCGCGGCTGGCAGTATCGAGTTCATCGTATGTCTTCGTAATGCTGTTGATCGAGATCTGACCTGCGTTGGCATCGATGTCGTAGCTGGTGACCTCGAACTGGCTGGTATTCCAGTTCACGACTTGCACGGCGTTCACGATCGAGACACCGGCAACAAGGCGATCCTCGAACTCCATGGCCAGTCCGATGTCCGCAGCCCAGGCCGCTCCGGCGTCGCCACCTGTCGCCTGCAATTTCTCCAGCCCGACGTTCAGGAGCACCGGGTCGTAGTAGAGCTGGCTGCCGCCATCCCTGATGCGCATCAAGTCACGCGCGACGCCGTAGCGCACGGTGGTACCTGCGCTGAAGCCGAAACCCGCGAGTGCATCGAAGCGGAAAGGCTGCGCCCACGAGGCGTAGCCACCGTAGAGCGACCACAGGTCGGCCGAGGTTCCCTCGAACTGGAAATCCTGTCCCTCGCCGCTTTCGCCGACGTTTCCAAAGAGCAGCAGTTCGAGCGCGTCGGTCGTCACAGCAGCGTTGCCTGCGCCGATTCCGCCAAAGCCCGCGGCAAAACGGCCGTAGCTGGCGGACAGTCCCTGCGCGCCCACGTCGAAGGACAGATTCGCGAGTCCGCCGCCCGTGGCCGAACGCACGTCCTGCAGCAGGCGCGATTTTTCACTGGCGTCGAGGTACTCGCCGTAGAGGCTCGTTACCTGACCGTAGCTCAGGGCGTTGTTCGAGAATGCGGCGTTGGCATTCATGCCGGCCGACCAGCGCGGATTCCTGGAGAGCCCGAGATTGGCCGGGTTCCAGAAGGGTGCTTCGTAGCCGGTTGCGCGTGCCGAGTAGGCTGTGCCCATGCCGAAGCTGCGCGCCTCGGGCGCCGAGAGTTGGGCCTGTGCTGTACACGATGCGAGCAGAATGAGCAGAACACTGCCGGTGATCAGGAACCTCATCATGTCAGCCTCCCACGCGGAAGCTCGCCGTCACGCGGATGCGCGTGTCGATCCCCGAGGCAGGCGTGAAACGGCTCAGCGGTCCCTGGCCCGCCGGTATGCCCAGCGTTCCGGTGCCCACCGCCGAGTAACCGATCCAGTGCTCCTGAAAGTCGATGAGCTGCTGCACCGCGGCCGCATCAAGCGACGCTTTCTGGGTTTGCCCCGCCACGAAACTGAATTGCCCGACGCTGACCTCGGTCTGCGGATCACCGCTGAACAGCGCAGCTGGTGAGTTCGCGATGCTGACCCGGACAGGTCCGTCGATGGCAAGGTCATGGATCAGTTCGAAGTCGACGTCCGCGCCGAGCAGACGGTCATGGATCAGGCCTTCGGTGGAGCTGTCCAGGTCGAGGTCCATGGGTGAAGTCTGCGTCAGTTCGACAGCGTCCACGCGTACCGTGACCGAGGCCACCTCCAGCGACTGAATCGCGCCTTCGATGGTGAGGTCGGAGTCCGGGCCGAGGATTATCGGGGTGGAGAGTATGAGTTGCGGTGAGCCCACCATGAGTTCGATGTTCACGCCGCCGGTGATCGTGCCCGGCGCCAGAGCGATTCTCAGTTCGCGCGTCTCGCCCGGGGCGAACTCGGTGCCGGGGCCGGATACACGTTCGCGCCCGAGCTCCGTGCCGCTTTCCGGATCGTAGACCACGGCCTCCAGGAAGCCGCTGCCATCACCGGTGTCGCCGAGCAGCGTGAAACCGAGCCCGTTCGTAGCGAAGATCACGGCCTCGCCGGAGCGCAGTTCCATTTGCACGACATCATCTGGCATCGCGATGCTGACGATCTGGCCGTGTGTGAACTCCGGGATCAGCGAGGTACTCTGCGTCGGGCAGCCCGGACAGATCGCGCTCATTTGCAGCGTGGCCTCGCCGCGCGTCGCGGGCAACGTGAACAGAGTTTCGCCGGCGCGTTCGATCGTGCCGATGCCGGCGGGCAGGAAGTCCTCGACGCCGAGGCGGTCGGTGCTGACCGGCGCGGCCACTTTCACGTCCCATTCGGGCGCTTCAGGCAATCCGCCGCAGGCGGAGATCAGCAGGAGGGCGAGGCCGACAAGGGGGCGCTTCGCGTGTCGGAGCATGGTCTGGATTCCCGTCCGGGCCGGAGTATTTCGGCGTGGTCAGACGGGGAGGAAGCAAGCCTCGGGCCCCAAAAATGGGACCGAAGTTAGTTACAAATAACGAATAATCAAGCTACTTAGTGCCTCTCGATCTGTGTCAGCTCCAGGGGGTGGGGCTGGCCCCAGCGTACGACGAAGCGGATCGACACGCTGTCCCCTGCCGCCAGTCCGGTGAGATCAACGTGCTCGGCGGTTGGAAAGCCCATGGTCATGGCTTTCATGCCGATGGTGTCGCCGGCCGCATTCACGAAGTCCGGGATCGCTTCGTGTTCGACCATCAGTTCGGTGCCGGGTCCGGCTGGCAGGCGCGTGATGACGCCGTCGACTGCGTAGGTCTGCTGCGGCCCGACCTGACCGCCATCGCCGCAGGCCGAAAGAAGTGCGGGAGTAAGCAAGGCGATAATCAGTGTGGATTTCAGGTGCATCGTCGGCTCCGGTGTCTCGGGTGTCGATCAAGTAACAGGATCCTCCCCGCTCGCGGCAGGATCAAGTGCTCGTTCGTCCAGGCCCTCGACGCGTGGGCCGGCCCCGTGCACACTTCAGCTGATTCCCCCCGGAACTGGAGAACGATTTGAGAAAGATCACGCTGTTCGTCTGCCTGGTCGCTCTCTGCGCGAGCGCCCCGGCCTTGGCGCAGAACGCTGCTCCCTGTTCTGATGAGCGTGCCCGGCAGCTGGACTTCTGGCTCGGCGAGTGGGATCTGACCTGGCAGGGTGGCGAGGGCACGAACGAGATCACGCGCCGCTTCGGCGACTGCGTGATCGAGGAGAACTTTTCGGGCAACATGCCGGCGGGTCTCTTTATTGGCCACAGTGTGAGCGTCTACAGCACTGCCCTGGAGCAGTGGCGACAGACCTGGGTGGACAGCCAGGGCAGCTACCTGGTCTTCACCGGTGGGATTGGTGAGGATGGTGTGATGCGCCTGCGCGGAGAATCCACGCTGAAGCCCGACGGTCGCACGCAGGACACGCGCATGAGCTGGCTCAACGTCGAGGGCGATTCCCTGGACTGGCACTGGGAGCAGAGTTTCGATGGCGGTGAGACCTGGAGTATGGTCTGGTTGATCCACTACCAGCGCCGGTGAGGGCATCGGGCGCGTATATGTTCCGGATTCGGAGGCAACGATGAGATCGAGATTGCTTCAGCTCGTGATGAGCGTGCTCCTGCTGGGGCTCTTTTCAGGTATGGCCGTGCAAGAGGCCGCGGCCGTTGGTACTCCGGAGCTCAGTGGTTCGTGGGGCTGGATGTGGGGTGGCAGCGCGAGTTCGCGTGTCGGCACGTTCCGCCTGAATAGCGCCGCCACTTATTCCGGGGCTTTGAGCATACCCGTTGGTGCGCTGAACTGGACCGAGGCGCACTATACCTACCAGGGATCGTCGATGACGCTCGATGGCAGCGGGCTATTCAGGCCGCTGACGGACATCGGTATCCACTACATGCAGCTTGCCGGGTTGCGCGGGCTACGTCAGGGCCCGGTCATGCCCTATGTGCTCGGGGGAATCGGGACCACCTACTACAGTCCATCAGAGAGCTTCGTCGACATCAACGGCACGATTTACAACCTTGATTCGAGCTGGAAGCTTTCGTTCGTGCTGGGCGCCGGCTTGAAGGTGTGGTTGGGCGAGGCCGAAAAGGTCGGCCTGCGTCTGCAGTTCCGCGCTTTGCCGACGCTCTTCAACAGCAGCACTGGCATATGGGTAGGCGGTGGAGGCGGTGGAGTCAGCGTCAGTGGCAACGCGGTGTGGCAGTTCGATGTCTCGGCTGGTGTGGCGATCAAGCTGGGCGGTTGAGTTACTGAGCGCCCGGCCACGCATGTGGCCGGGCGCTCATCAACTGACAGGAACTATTCGCCTTCGGTCGCGGCTGGTGCGGTCTCGATGACCAGCGGCAATTCGAGCGAGATCTGAAGGCTGATGAGATTCGCCAGGACGCCGTCGATCTGCATGAAGCGTGCGGCGAGGATCGCGCCGACTTCCTTCTTCATCTTCTTGTAGTAATTGGCGTGCAGCTTTTCGCGCTCGGAGCGGAGCTTGAGCGACTGCATCATGATGTCGTCGGCGGTCTTCTCATCCATGGCCTCGTACGTGTCGGCATAGCTCTGGATCAGCGCGAGGCGCTTGTCCCAGATGCCCGCCAGCTCGGTCTCGTACTCGCGGTAGACCGGCCAGAAGGCATCGCCCTCGGCCTTGGTCATTGCCATGCCCTGGGTCACGATGGCGGTCTTCATGGTGCGCAGGTCCTGGCGCAGCAGCTCCACGTACTGGTCCTGGTTCTGGGCCTGGGCCGCCGTGGTGGCGACGAGCAGCGTGAGCACCAGGCTGAGGATGATCTTCTTCACGAATGTCCCTCCCGGGAGATATCTGACTAAATTGGAAAAATTCCTGCGGCCCGCGCTTCGGGCGCCGGCATATGTTCGCTACGGGGCCGGATGAGCACAAGACCCAATGGGAGACGAAGTGGCAAGGCAGGGTCTATACTGGGCCTGAACCACCGGGAGGGGTGATTTCAGCCATGTCAACCGACCGCCAGCGCCTGGGAGGGTATTCCCTTGGCGAGGAGATCGCGCACAGCCTGACGCACGGCATCGGGCTGCTATTGGGCATCGTCGCGCTGGTACTGCTGGTGGTCGTTGCTGCGCGCAGCGGCAGCGCGATGCGCACGGTCGCCGCGAGCATCTACGGGGCGACGCTGGTCCTGCTCTACGCGGCTTCGACCTTCTACCACGCCCTGCCGCAGGGACGCGCCAAGCAGGTCTTCAACATCCTCGACCACAGCGGCATTTTCCTGCTGATCGCGGGGACCTACACGCCAATCACGCTGGTTACGCTGCGCGGGCCGTGGGGCTGGTCGCTCTTTGGCACGATCTGGGGCTGCGCGATCCTGGGCATCGTGATCGAGTCGGTGTGGATGGGCCGGGTGCGGCGCCCGCAACTCGTCCTCTACCTGCTGATGGGCTGGGCGGCGCTGGTCGCCATCCGGCCGCTGGTCGGCAATCTGGAGCGGGGCGGGTTGATGCTGCTCTTCGCCGGCGGGTTGGCCTATTCGGGTGGCGTGGTCTTTTACGCGTGGCGGGGCTTCCGCTACCACCACGCGATCTGGCACCTGTTTGTGCTCGCAGGCAGCGCTCTGCATGTCTTCGCGGTGTTGCTCTACGTGCTCTGAACCGTGCTCAGCGCGCTTTGCGGGTCTGCCTCGCCGAGTGGGCGCCTCCCACGCGATCGGCGAACTCCGCCATCGGCATCGATCTGATGCTGCTTGCCACCAGGTCGATCGGGATGTCCTCGAGTCTGCGAAAACGCACGCAACTCTTGCCCATGTCCATTCGTTTGCCGCTGGCCTTGTAAGCGGCCTCGAAGCCCCGCCGAAGAGCGTCGTCCATGTAGACCGCGGTCAGGTACACAGCCATGTAGTTCTTCTGCGAGGCCAGGGCCGCGTACATCAGCGGCTGACCGTTGTAGGTATCGGGGCAGACCGAGAGTGGAACCTGGTAGGTGATCATGCCCCAGTTCATGACCTCCTTGTAGCCGCGCGGCAGATTCGCGACGATCGTGTCGCGAATCGTGCCGATGGCGTGGCGCCGGTCAGCGGGGAGTGAGTCCAGGTATTGCCGGACGGTCTTCGCCTCAGATTGCATGGTTGATTCCGGAGGGGGTTGCCTTGCTTGTGTGGAGCGGATGGCCTGCTCAGGCCGTCCGCCCGTCCCTTGTCTTGGAGATCACCGATGTGGCCGCGGCCACCATCGAGCTGATGTCGGCCAGGTTGGTCGGCACGATCAGCGTGTTGCCCTCCTTGGCCAGCTTGCCGAACTCGCCAATGTATTGCTCGGCCACGCGCAGGTTCACCGCGTCGTAGCCGCCCGGTTCGTTGATGGCCGACGCAATGGAACGGATCCCGGAGGCCGTAGCGTTGGCGACCATCTCGATCTCCTGGGCGCGACCCTCGGCCTCGTTGATGCGCTTCAACTTCTCGCCCTCGGAGGCCTTGATGGCCTGCTGTTTCTCACCGTCGGCGATGTTGATCTGGGCCTGGCGGGCGCCCTCGGACTCGGCGATCGCAGCGCGCTTCTCGCGTTCAGCGCGCATCTGCTTCTCGAGCGCATCGGTCACGGAGCGCGGTGGGTGGATGTTCTTGATCTCGTAACGCGTGACCTTCACGCCCCAGGGGTCGCTGGCCTTGTCCACGGCCCGGATGATCGCTCCGTTGATCATCTCTCGTTCTTCGAAGGTGCGATCGAGTTCGAGTTTGCCCATCTCCGAACGCATAGTCGTCTGGGAGAGCTGGGTACTGGCGAAGAGGAAGTCCTGGATTCCGTAGCTGGCTTTCACCGGGTCGATCACCTGCATGTAGAGCACTCCGTCGACCTCCACGGCGATATTGTCGCGCGTGATGCAGCTCTGCGGCGGCACATCCACGGCCATCTCCTTGAGCGAGTGCTTGTAGGCTACCCGGTCTATGAAGGGGATGAGGATGTGCAGCCCCGCAGTCAGCGTGCGCTGGTACTTGCCGAGCCGCTCGATGATGAAGGCTTGCTTCTGCGGAACGATGCGCGCGGTGTTGTAGATGGTGACGAAGGCGAGGACCGCGATACCGATCGCGACTACGGTGAATGCGTTCACGAGAGGGCCTCCTGGCCGCTGGCGGGATGGTCATGTTCGTCGACGGGGCGGACGGTCACGCGGATGCCGTCCATCTGTGTGATCACGGCCCGGTCTCCGGGCTGAAGGGCGTGCTCTGAATTTGCTCCCCAGCCGGCGCCTTTGAACTCGATACGTCCGGACTGGCCGGGTCTGATTGCCTCGGTCACCTGCACGGTGCGACCGATGAACTCCTCGAGGTCATGCTCGAGGTCCTGCCTGGCGTCGGTGTGGCCGAGGAACTGTCCACGCAGGCGTCGGCGTAACAACAGAAGCAAAGCTACCGACGACACTGCGAAGACCAGAATCTGCCAGGCCAGCGAAGTGGTCAAGCCGACCCAGGTGGTTACGGCCACGATCCACGCGCCCACGCCGAAGAACACCAGGATGGCGCCCGGAGCCGTGAACTCGAGCAGGAGCAGGCCGAGCCCCACGAGGAACCAGATCAACTGCGGGCTGAAGGACATTGAGAAACCTCCGGGGATAGCGGACCGGCCGGGCAGGTGGCTGGCCGCCGGGTTGGAGTTCCAGCGGGGACACCGTACTGGCAGCCGCCATGATTCAACGAAACTCAGCCGGTATCCAGTTGCAAGATTTCACGCGCGACGTCACGGAGTCGAATTTTCATCCTGCTCGTCTTGCCCGTTCTGCCAGCCACTTCCCCTTCTCAGGGCAGTGGCCGGGTCAGCCTTCACGCCCACCGAGCGCCCGCGGTAACCGTGATACTCGTCGTAGTGCTCGAGCAGCACCGCTTCCTCGTAACGCGCCTTCACCAGATAGAGAGTGAAATTGAGAGCCGAAATCACAAGGACGGTGATCGAGGGTCGCGAGAGGGCCGCGGCCAGCAGGATCAACAACACGGCGACATACATCGGATGGCGCAGCCAGCGGTAGACCCCGGACTGGACCAGGCGTGCCCCCTCGCGTGGCGTGGGTGTGACCTTGAAGGAGCGCCCGAGCGAATAAGCGGCGGCCAGGCCCAGTCCCGCGCCAGACCCGGCGGCCAGCAAGGCGAGGATTGGCCAGCCGCGTGCGGAAGCGACGAGCCAGGCCGCGCACAGCCCCACCCCGCCGGCGGCCTGGAAGGTGGCCAGGACCAATTCGAAACGTCGTGAGCTGGTCGTCATCCTGAGTCCTCGCCATCGGGGCCCGAAGGGCTACGAAAACGCAACGCTTGCGGGACTTCGCTGTTGGTTTGGCTGCCATGGTACGCGCTGTGCATGCGACAGAATTGTGGCATCTGGAGTAATTGCGCGTATCCACGCGTATCTAAGTTGCCACGGGACGGGCTCCAGAGCGATACTGGATCTGATTCTCCCACCCCGGGCAGGTAAATGTCACGCACACCGCGCATGTTCCTGATGGCCAGCATCTTGTTGTTGATGTTGGTCCAGGTTGCTGTGGCCAATCCGGCCTGTAATTGTGCTGCGCGCGCCGGAACCGTGCCCTGCCAGAAGGCGCCGGCCGAGACCGGGCGCCGGGGCTGTTGTTCCGACAGCGTGCCGGTCAGCGATTCTTGTTCCGCCACGATGGCCATGGCCTGCTGCAAGGCCAGAGTTGTCGCCGATGAAGCTCGCTCCGCGGCCCTGCTCCCGGAGTCGACGCAAGCCGTTGGCGAGTTCGTGCAGCTGCCTGTGGTCAGTGAGCCAGTGCCGGCGATCGTCCAGGCGGCGTTTGTACCGGTGTTGATAGAGACGTCTGATTCACCTGCCTGGCTGCGCCACGCCGCGCTATTGCTCTGATCCTCCAGTCGATGTGCCGCTGATTGCGGACCGCGCTCCTGCGCGTCCGTTTCTCGTTTCGTGCTTTCGACTCGCGGTTCCCTCTGTTCATGGAGCCGCCATATGGAGGTCAGAAGATGCGTGCCACATGGTTCGCGTTCCTGTTGCTGCTGCTTGCCGCCGAGGCATTGGCGCAGAGCAAGCCGTGCACTCTTGATCAGTGGATCTCGGTCGCCGAGACATCCAGCCCCTCGCTGATCGCTGCCGACGCCCGGGTTGAAGCGGCTGGTCATGATGCAGAGGGTGCGGGCAACTGGCCCGCGCCGGTCGTGGGCTATGGCTGGTTTGTCAGGCCGGTCGAGACCCGCCTCGGTCCACAGGAGCACAAGCTCTCGCTCACGCAGGCGCTGCCGGTGTTCGGGCGGTCCGGACTGCGCTCACGCACGGCCGCGGCAGCTGCAGAAGCTACGCGCGCCAGGCGCCAGGCCACGAGCGAGGCGATTCGTTACCGTCTGACCCTGCTCTGGAACGAGCTCTGGTTGCTGGAGCAGTCGCGGCAGATTGCGGCCGAGGATCTGCAGCTCGTGGGCGCCCTGCATGCGTCTGCGCTCAGCCAGTACCGCGCCGGGCGCGGCTCGCAGGCCGCTGTAGTGAGAATCGAACTCGAACTCGAGCGCTCCCGTGACGCACTGCGCCGACAGGAAGACGAGCGCGCTCCGCTGCTGGCCCGGATCAATGCCGAGCTCGGTCGCGGCAGCTTCGAAGATCTCTCTGGTGGCGATCGGCTCAGCGCATCGGGCCATGCACCGCCGCTCGACTCCCTGCGCGTGCAGCTGTCAGGCAATGCCGGTCTCGCTGCAGCACGTGGCCAGAGCACAGTGGCACAGTCGCGCAGCGAACTGGCCTCACGCGAGCGCTGGCCCTCGTTGAGTATCGGTGGCGACTACATCTTCATTGGCGAAGCAATCCAGCCTGGTCTGAAGGACAGCGGACAGGATGCGATCCTGCTGCGTGCCGCATTGCAGCTGCCCTGGCCGACGGCCGGCGCATCCGACCAGGCCGCGCGCCAGAAAGCCCTGCAGGTGGCGGCCCGCGCCGACGAGTCCGCTCTTGCCCTGCAGTTGGCCGCGGAGCTCGAATCCGTCCACTTCGATTACCGCGAGGCCAGCCGTCGCCTCGAATTGCTCGACATATCGCTGATTCCCTCGGCAGACCTGGCGCTGTCGGTCACGCGCTCGAGCTTCGCCGCGGGCGAATCCAGCGTCGGTGACCTGATCGAGATCCGGCGCACGCGCCTGAATCTGGCGCGCGAGCTCGTGAGTGTTTCCGCCGAGCGTGCGAACAGCATCGCCCGCCTCGAGCTTCTGGTGTCCGCACCCTTCCATCCGGTCGAGGAGGACTGAAATGAAACGCAACGCATGGATCATCCCTGTTCTCTTGCTCGTCATGGCTGCTGGCTATTTTCTCGGGCGTGCCGGTGATGTGGCCGCACCCGGCGGGTCGGGCGACGCCGTCACCACGACCTGGACCTGCTCGATGCATCCGCAGATCCACTCCCCGGATCCGGGCGACTGTCCGATCTGTGGCATGGACCTGATCGCGGCCGTAAGTGATGCCGGACTGGAGTCCGGATCGATCCAGTTGACTGCTCGCGAGCAGCAGCTTGCCGCCGTACAGACGCAGCTGGTCGAGCGGCGGCAGGTCGAGCGGCAAGTACGGGTGTTCGGCATGTTGACCGTTCCCGAGACCGCGCAGCGTGCTGTAAGCGCGCGCGTTGAGGGTCGCATCGAACGTGTGCATGTGGACGAAGACGGGGCCGAAGTGCACTCGGGCATGGCCCTCGTCGATTTCTACAGCCCGGATCTCTATGCCGCGCAGCAGGAGTTCCTCGAGGCACGGGTCCGCTCGAGCGCCCTGGCCGCGGCGGCGCGTGAACGGCTGATCGCCTGGGGACTGAGTGACGGGCAGGTCGATCAGCTGGCTGCTTCCGGCGTGGCGCACGATGTGGTGACACTGCGTGCACCGCTGGGCGGTGTGGTGCTGCGGCGCGACGTGGTTGAAGGGGCCTGGGTCTCCGTGGGTGCGGTGCTCTACGAGATTGCGCCGCTCGATCTTCTCTGGTTGCAACTGGAGGTCTACGAGTCCGACCTCGACGGTGTGGACAAAGGTCTGGCTGTGGCGTTCACGCTGCAGGCCTTCCCGGGTGAGAGTTTCAGTGGGCAAGTCGACTTTCTTGGTCGCGTGGTCGATCCGGCGACGCACAGCGTTTTTGCCCGGGTTGTCGTGAGCAACGCGGAGCAACGCTTCAGGCCAGGTATGTTCGCGCGCGCGACGCTGGAAGTGCCGGTTGGCGATGCCACGGGTTCACTGGTCATTCCGGTTACCGCTCCGCTGATCACCGGTGAGAGGGCGGTGGTCTATGTCGAGAAGCCCGGGCATCCGGGTGAATACAGCGCGCGGATCATCGGGCTCGGTCCACGGGCCGGCGATGCCTATGTGGTGAGCGACGGGTTGGCCGAGGGTGAGCGTGTGGTCACGCGCGGCGCCTTCCGGCTGGACAGCTCACTGCAGATCGAAGGGCGGGCGAGCATGATGTCTGCCCCGATCGACAGCGGAGGACAACGATGAGTGCCGCGACACCGGATCGCCTGGCGCTCGTGCTGCGTTTCTTCATCGAACGGCCGGTCGTGGTCGGTGTGCTCGTGTTGCTGGCGCTGATCGCCGGTCTGCGTGCGGCGCCGATCGGGCCCGACCTCGGCATGCCGAGCGACCCTGTTGCCGTCGACGCCCTGCCTGACCTCGGTGAGAACCAGCAGATCGTATTCACCTCCTGGCCCGGGCGATCGCCGCAGGATGTCGAGGACCAGATCGGTTACCCGCTGAGTTCCGCGCTGATGGGGATTGCCGGTGTGAGGACCGTGCGCAGTTCGTCGATGTTCGGGTTCTCCAGCATCTACCTGATCTTCGAGGAAGATGTCGAGTTCTACTGGGCGCGTTCCCGTGTGCTTGAGAAGCTCGCCAGCCTGGAGGCGGGGTTGTTGCCGGAGTCGGTGCAGCCCACACTCGGTCCGGATGCGACGGGGCTGGGCCAGGTCTACTGGTACACGCTCGAAGGTCGCGGGCCCGATGGCGAGCCGCTCGGCGGGTTCGATCTGGCTGAGTTGCGCACGGTGCAGGACTGGCAGGTGCGCCAGGCCCTGATGTCGGTGTCTGGCGTGGCTGAGGTGGCGTCGGTCGGCGGCTTTGTGCAGGAGTATGTAGTCGAGGTCGACCCCGACGCGATGCGCGCGCACGGCACCACGCTCGATCAGGTGTATGCGGCCGTGCGTGGCGCCAACATCGACGTCGGCGCACAGACCGTGGAGATCAACCAGGTCGAGTATGTGGTGCGCGGCATAGGTTTCCTGCGCAACCCCGAAGAACTCGAGCAATCGGTCATCCATGCGCATGGTGACCGGCCGGTCACGATCGGACAGATCGCGCATGTCAGCGTGGGTCCGGCGCCGCGCCGCGGCCTGCTCGACAAGGGTGGTTCGGAGGCCGTCGGCGGCGTTGTCGTGGTTCGCTACGGCGCCAATGCGATGGCGACGATCGATGCGGTGAAGCAAAAGATCGAGCAGATCGCACCGGGACTGCCGCGCAGGGAGCTTGAGGACGGGCGCATCAGCCAGGTTACGCTCGTTCCGTTCTACGACCGCACGGGCCTGATCGACGAGACCCTGAACACGCTGGACGAGGCGTTGCGTGGGGAGATTCTCGTCACCCTGGTCGTGGTGCTGGCGATGGTGATGCACCTGCGCAGTTCGATTCTCATCGCCGGGTTGCTGCCGCTGGCGGTCCTGCTCTGTTTCGTGGCCATGCGCTTTTTTGGCGTCGATGCCAATATCGTGGCGCTGTCGGGCATTGCGATCGCCATCGGCACGCTGGTCGACATGGGGGTGGTGGTGTGCGAAAGCATCTATCGGCGCTTGCAGGAGCGCGAGCCCGGCAGTGACACCGTCACCGTCGTTGTCGACGCGACGCGCGAGGTCGCCGGGCCGGTGCTGACCGCAGTCACTACGACGGTGGTCAGCTTCCTGCCCGTGTTCACGATGATCGGGACCGAGGGCAAGCTCTTCCGTCCGCTGGCCTTCACCAAGACCTTCGCCTTGATCGCGGCCCTGCTCGTGGCGCTCTTCGTGATCCCGGCGGCGGCGCGGCTGCTCTTTCCGTCACGCCGGCTGGAATTCGGGCCGCGCGCGGGCAAGTGGATCAATGGTCTGGCGCTGGCTGCTGCGATCGTGCTGCTGACCCGCTTCTGGGCGCCGTTGGGCGAGGAGCGCAGCTTGGTGGCCAACCTGCTCTTTGTCGGGCTGATCGTGGGTGGCGTGCTGGGTGCGTTCCGCTGGTATCTGCACGCCTATGTTGGCCTTCTCTCGTGGGCGTTGAGCAACAAGATGGCTTTTCTGGGCCTGCCGGTAGCTGTCGTGATTTTTGGACTGATGGCGTGGCTGGGTGTTTCGCCGCTGACCGCGCAGTTGCCCGATCTGCTGCAACAGAGCCGGTTGGTGCGCGGGGCCGAGGCCACATTCCCCGGCATTGGCCAGGAGTTCATGCCGGCACTGGACGAAGGTTCCTTCCTCTACATGCCGACCACGATGCCGCACGCATCGATCGGCGCGGCGCGCGAAATCCTGGGCCAGCAGGACCTGGCGATCGGCAGTTTGCCTGAGGTCGAGATGGTGGTCGGCAAGATCGGGCGCGTGGAGTCGGCACTCGACCCCGCCCCGGTGTCGATGGTCGAGACCGTGATCAACTACTGGCCCGAGTTCAGGCGCGACGATCAGGGCAGCTTGTTGCGATTCAGCTATGACGCCGATGCCGTGGGCGAAGCGCGGGACTTCGAAGGCCGGCCGGCACTCGCTCCCGATGGTGCAGCCTACCAGGTGCGTGGTCTCTTCGAGCGCGACGCGCAAGGGCGGCCGATCCAGAACGGCAGCGGAAGGCCGTTCAGGAACTGGCGCCGGCCACTGGACCCCGACATCAACCCGGGCCGCACTGAATGGGTGGGAATCCAGGACGCCGACCATATCTGGGAGGAGATCGCGCGCGTGGCCAGGGTGCCGGGTTCGACTGGTGCGCCACGCCTGCAGCCGATTGCTGCGCGCCAGGTGATGCTGCAGAGCGGCATGCGTGCGCCAATGGGCATCAAGGTGCACGGGCCCGACCTTGCATCCCTCGAGTCCTTCGGCCATGCGCTCGAGGAATCGCTCAAGAAGCTGACGCAGGTGCGTGCCGAGACGGTTTTCGCCGACCGCGTGATCGGCAAGCCCTGGCTTGAGATCCGTCCCGATCGCGAAGCTCTGGCCCGTTACAGTGTGCCCTTCGCGCAGCTGCAATCGCTGATCGAGACGGCGATCGGTGGCCGCGTCGCGACGCGTACCGTCGAGGGTCGCGAGCGTTTTGGTGTGCGGGTGCGCTACCCGCGCGAACTTCGCGACAGCCCGGAGTCGATGCGCAACATCCAGGTGCCGGTGGGCGGGGGTGGGCAAGTTCCACTCAGCCAGTTGGCAACAATCGGCTTCAGCCGCGGTCCGCAGGCGATTCGCAGCGAAGATACTTTTCTCACCAGCTACGTGATCTTCGACGGGCAGCCTGGTGTGCCCGCGATGGAAGTGATCGATGCCGCGCGCCAGCACATCGACCACGAGATTGAACACGGGGTACTGCGCGTGCCGCCCGGCGTGAGTTTCGAGTTCGAGGGAACCTTCAAGGACCAGCAGCGTGCACGCAGGACGCTGTTGTTGATCGTGCCCATCGCCCTGGTGGTGATCTTCCTGGTGCTCTACCTGCAGTTCTCCTCGGTTGGCACCACAGCGATGGTCTTCAGCGGCGTCTTCCTGGCCTGGTCGGGCGGGTTCTGTCTGTTGTGGCTCTTTGCCCAACCGGGCTTTATGGACATTCCGCTATTGGGTGTTTCCCTGGCGGAGGTGTTCAACATCCAGGGCTACAACCTGAGCGTTGCGGTCTGGGTGGGCTTCCTTGCGCTCTTCGGTATCGCGACGGACGACGGTGTGATCATGGCCAGTTATCTCGATACCAGTTTCCGCTCGGCGCGTCCTGCGAACCGCGAGCAGGTGCGCAAGGCTGCGATCATTGCGGCAACCCGGCGCATCCGCCCGTGCCTGATGACCACGGCCACCACCGTACTGGCACTGTTGCCCGTGCTCAGCGCCAGCGGTCGCGGTGCCGATGTGATGATCCCGATGGCACTGCCGGCAATCGGCGGCATGCTCGTGGTGATGCTCACCACGGTGCTCGTTCCGGTGCTCTACGCGGCGCGGGAGGAGCATCGACTGCAGGTGTGAGTGAGCCAGTGCGTTCAGCCGGGCCCTACCTCTTGAGTATCAGCGTTCGTTCGGCCGTCGCGTTGGCCGTGCTGATCACGCGCACTGTTACCTTGAATTCTTCGCTGCCATCGATGAGGGGCCAGCGAATGGCACCACGGGCAGCGTCGTAGTAGGCGGGTCCCCCCCGTACCTCGATACGCAGCTCGCCGGGATCCAGGCTGCTTGCGTGGATTTCCAGCTCCGCCCAACGCTCACCGCCCTCGTCTATGATTGACGGGGCCTCCGCGATTTCCAGGGTAGGTGCGTGGTCAACCACGACTGCTGCAGTAGAACTGCGCGACACCGTGAGTTCGCCGTCAGAGACTTCGACCGTTACGGAAATCTCGCGCGCGTTCTCGGCGATCTGGATCTCGGTTCCCGACGCGTTCGACAGGACCACGCCGTCCACGTTCCAGATGCAGTTGACCTTCAGCTCATCTCCGTCGCTGTCGGTGACACCCAGAATCACGCGCGCAATCGAGGGATTGGTCGGGTCGCGCGTGACGCTGAGGCCCTGGATCTCCGGCGGGGTGTTGCCCACCACGACCCACGCTCGCTCAGTTTCTTCAGCGTCGCTCGCAAGGCGTACGCTCACCCGGTCGCCGCGCCCGTAAAGGCCAGGCGAGATCGAGGGGCCGCGACCCACCGATTCGCCGTTGACCGACCACAACAGGTCGCTGTCCTCAAGTCCACCCGCGGATACGAGCTGCACGCCTGACGCGGTGCTGCGCTGCACCCGTAACTGGTTGCCAGCGAGCGGTTGCGTCGGGCTGATGCGCCAGGCGGCATCGGCGCTTTGTTTGGCGGAGGTTGAATCCACGGCCGGCTCGCCGCAACCGGCGACGGTGAGAGCCAGGACGAGGATTGTGAGGCAGATGCCCCTTGGTGCCGTGTCATTCAATCGCATGCTGTTGATCTCCGGGTTTGAAGCACGGGGGCAGCTGGTAAGACCGGTACGTTTGGGGCATTATGCGTGCCAACCGGGTAGCGGATATTCCGGGCACAGGCCATGGGCGTTGCCTGCGTGCGTAAAGGGCCAGATATGGGCCCGGTTTGACCCAGATCGATCAATCCTGTCGGAAATCCGGCGGACACACTCGCCGGGAGTCTACGTTCTGTATCCGACCCCCCAATGGCCCAACAAGGAGCTTGCAACGTGCATCTGCTGATTCTCCTGATCCTGCTGACCGTATTTGCACCGTCCGTCCCGGCCGATACGCTGCCCGAAGGTGTCGAACAGATCCTGCCACGCGGGAAGATCGCCGCCATAAGCGATCCGCAATTCGTCTCGGCCGCCGAGGCAGACATCTCTGATGATGCCTGGGTCCTGGGTGTGGTCGTCGAGGGCGAGGCCAAGGCCTACAGCCTCAACCTGCTCAATCGACACGAGGTCGTGAACGACCGCAGTGGAAATGTGGCCTTCGCCGCAGTCTGGTGACCACTTGCCAATACGGCCGTCGTGTACGACCGCAGCTACGATGGAAAAGAATTGAACTTTGAAGCCTCGGGCGCGCTCGAGAGTGCATCGCTGGTCATGCGTGACCGCGAAACCGACAGTTGGTGGTCACTGATGAGCTCACGGGCCATCGGTGGCGAACTCGACGGCGCGGACATGGTAGAGATGCCAGTGTCGCAGAAGATGCGCTACGCCGATTGGGTAGAGCAACACCCGGACACGCTCGTACTCAGCGTCGACGGTGTCGAGCATGTCGACAACAGCCCCTACGACAACTACTTCGGTGACGGCGAGAAGACTTTCCGCGGAATCGAGGTCGAGGACGACCGGCTCGGACCCAAGGAGTCGATCTACGCCTTCTGGTGGGAGGATCGTCCCCTTGCCGTCGCGCATGCGTCGATCGAGGGCGGCCGGGTCCTGCCCCTGCCCGGATCCGGGCACGTGCTGGTGCTCTGGCGTGAGGTGGGTGCCGAACTTTTCGAGAGCACGCGGGTGAGGATCGTCGAAGCAGCGCCGGGTAGCGAAGAAATCGATGCCAAGGAATTCTTCGCGGCGCTGGACGCCGGCGAGATCTCCGGTGCCAGTGGCGCCAGTGGATTCGATACCTACTGGTACACCTGGGTGCTGGTGAACCCGCAGACGGATTTGCTCCAGCCCTGAGTCCGGCCCCGACTATAACGTTGCCGGCCAGCTACTAACACGGCTAGTCTCCGCCTCCGGGAACCCGAACCCGGAGGCGGAGACTAGCCATGACCAGCGAACGTATCAGCCTTGCCGTTCTAGTAGCTCTCACACTGGCCGTGAGCGCGCTCTTCCTGGCCATGATCAAGCCCTTCCTGATGGCGCTGCTGCTCGCGGCGATCACGGCTTCGCTTCTGCACCGTCGCTTCGAATCGCTGGTGCGTCGCCTGGGCGGCCGCCGGCCGCTGGTCGCGGTGATCACGCTGGTGGTCGTAGTCCTGCTGGTCGTGCTGCCGCTGATCGCGGTGATCGGCCTGGTCACTGCGCAGGCCGTTCGCGTGGCCGACTCGGTGATGCCCTGGGCGCAACGCATCATTGCCCAGCCGGACCTGCTGGCACGCTGGATCGAGGGACAACCGCTCTTCGAACACCTGATGCCCTACGAGGACCAGATCCTCCAGCGCGGCGCCGAGCTGGTGCAGTGGATCAGTGGATGGGCGATCGAGAACCTGTCCGCAGCCACCGCCGGCACCGTGGGATTCCTCTTCCTGCTCTTCGTCGGACTCTACGCACTCTACTTCTTTCTTGTCGATGGTCCGGCACTGCTCGATCGCGTTCTCTGGTACCTGCCGCTGGCAGACGAAGATGAACGTCGCCTGGTCGACAAGTTTCGCTCCGTCACCAGGGCGAGCCTGGTCGGAACCGTGGTTGTTGGTGGCATCCAGGGCGGGCTCGCCGGTCTGGCCCTGGCCATCGCCGGTGTGCCGAGCACGCTCTTCTGGACCGTGTTGATGGTGGTCTTTTCGGTCATCCCGGGCATCGGCACTGCCCTGGTGTGGGTACCGGCATGTATCTGGTTGATCGCGGGTGGTGCGAAGGCCGAAGCAATAACAGTGGGACTCTTTTGCCTGCTCATAGTTGGAAGCGTGGACAACATCCTGCGCCCGCGCCTCGTCGGTCGCGACACGGCCATGCCCGATCTGCTGATCCTGCTCAGCACGCTCGGCGGCATCGGGATGTTCGGGGTCGTGGGCCTGGTGATCGGGCCAGTCCTGGCGGCGGTCTTTCTCACGCTTTGGGAGCTTTACGGGGTGGCACTCGCGGATGTGCTGCCGCCCGGCCGCGTGCCGATGCGCAGCGGTACCGAAGATACAGGGGAGGAAAGTACTTGAGCTGCACCAGCCTGATCGCCGCCCTGATCGCGACCGCATTGTTCGCTGTGCCCGCGTCTGCGGCCTCGATCCCCGGGACGGATCTGTATCGTCTGCCGATCCACGATGGCGTGCCCGACGAAGAGGCCACGCCGGAGAATCTCACGCACCGGATCGGTTACGACAACCAGCCGGCATTTTTGTCCGGCGGCAGCGAGCTGCGCTACACGGTCATCGACACGACAGGCCAGGCCGACATCTGGTTACTGGATCTGGTCAGTGGCACGCGACGTTCGCTGATGCAGAGCCCGACGAGTGAGTATTCGGCGACCTCGATTCCGGGTCAGGAGCGCTTTAGCGTGGTCCGCGTGGAGGCCGATTCCACGCAGCGTGTCTGGAGTTTCGCCGACGACGGTGGCGATGCCCGACTCGAACTGCCCGACCGGCCAGGTGTCGGCTACCACAGCTGGGGCCAGGAGCAGGAGCTGATCCTCTTCATTCTTGGTTCACCGCACGAGCTGCATCGCGTCCGACCAGGCGTGGATGCTTCTGAACTGGTAGCATCGGACATCGGGCGCTGTCTGCAGCGTATTCCGGGTGAGGACGCCTGGAGCTTCGGGCAGCGCGATGACCAGGGCCGGCTCTTCATCGCGCGCCTGGACCGTGTCAGTGGCGAGATCACGCGTATCGCTGCCGCGCCCGATGACTCGGTAGAGGATTACTGCTGGACGCCCGATGGCCGGCTCTGGTCGAGCGATGGCACATCGATCCTCGAATGGCGTGACGGTGACCCGGGCCATTGGCAAGCCATGCGCGACCTGAGCACCACCAGTATCACTGGCATCTCGCGCATGACCGTCGACGCCTCTGGCAGCTGGCTGGTATTCGCGGCGGACGACGCGCCGGCTTCGCAGGACATCGAGACCGTCGCCGTACAATACCTCAGCGCCTACAACGCCTCTGACGAGAACGCGTTGCGCGCCTTCATCAGCGAACATCGCGACGCGACCTCGCTCGAACGCACGCCGATCGAGACACGCGTTGCGCGTCAGCTGCAGATGCGCGGCATGACCGGAGCGCTGCAGACCGTGTCGGTCGCGCAGACGAGCGCGAACGAGCTCGAACTCGTCGTGTTCTCGGCCTCGGCAGAGGCTCATTTCATGCTCAGCTTCGAGGCTTCCAGCCTCTCGCCTGTGCGCTTCGCCATGATGGGCCTGCAGCCAACCCAGGCCCCGGGCAGCGCAGCGGTAGATTTGGACGGCCTGCTCAGTGAACGCATCGGCGCCCTCAGGGAATCGCGGCAGTTGCCCGCCCTCGGCGTTGCCGTCTGGACACAGGGCGATGCGCCGGTGGCTTTCCTGGATGGCGTGAGGGATGTGCAAGACAAGGAGCCGGTTCAACCCGGCGACCGTTTCCACTACGGGTCGATCACCAAGTCCATGACCTCCAGTATCGCCGCGCGTCTGGTGGATCGTGGCCTGATTCAATACGAGACAACGGTTGCCGACGCCCTGCCCGGTTTATGGATGCACTCTGGTTTCAAGGCGGTCACGCTGGAGCAATTCCTGCAGCACAGATCCGGGATCGAGCCGTTACTCGAAGACGATCTGGAGCGTGAGAAGCGCTGGAAGCGCGCAGGCGATACGGGACCGGAGCAACGCCGCGCGCTGGCGGCCGAACTCCTTGCCGTCGAGCCGTCCTTCACGCCGGGCAGTTCGATGGATTACTCCAACGCCGGCTATGCCGTCGTGTCGCTGATGCTGGAGGCTGCCTCAGGCTCGTCCTTCGAGGAACTCATCGTGGCCGAAGTCTTCGAGCCACTTGGCCTGGAGAGTTGCGGGCTGGGCTGGCCAGCGACTGCGGAGCGTCCGGACCAACCGCGCGGTCACTGGCCGGGACCAATCCTGCAGGCAATGACCGGCTACGACCTGGGCTACCTCTTTGCGCCGGCCGGTGACGTCCACGGCTCGGTCGAGGATCTCGTAGGTTTCGCCCATGCCCTGGCTACCGGAGCAGAAGGCTGGATTCAGCCAGAGACGCTCGAGCGCATGTTCCATGACCCGGGTAACGGGTATGCGATGGGCCTGCAGGTCGAGGCGGCAGACGGCCGGCTCGTCCTGTCCCACAACGGCAGCGCGGGTACCTTCTTCGCTTTCATGGCATTCGAACCTGCCACGGGTGCGAGTGCAGCGGTGGTGATGAACGAAGGCAACCTCGCCAACGACACTCTGGCCCGCTCCATCGTCCGCGCTCTGGTGGAGGGCAGACTCGAGCCACGCTGAGTGCAGGCTAGCCGATGCCGGCGCGGATCTCCTCGAAGAGGCCCGCCGCATCGTCGGGCGTGGCGCCGCAGACCCACTTCTGATCGGGAAAGCTCATCAGGTTGAGGCCCTCCTCGCAGACATCCATGCAACCGGAACTGCAGATGCGGATCCGGTCGTTCAGGCCATGTTCCTTGACCAGGGCCTTGAGTCGGGCGCGCAACTCGATTCCACCGCGGCCGCCGCAGCTCACGCGCGGGCCGCTGGTGCGCTCGTTCGTGCACACGAAGACGATGCGCTGGTAGGGGATGTCTCCAGGCTCCACTCGGGTCCTCCACGAGATACACGAGAAACACGAGAAACAGGTGCAGGGGGCGTGCGGTGATTCTCCCCGGAATCTGCCGCTGGCGCAATCCGGACAGGAATCCCGGTGGCAGCGGGCCGCGGTCCGGTCTAGCCTCGGCAGCCTTGAAGCGTCTTTTCGCGGGCGGTGTACTGAGCCGCCGGGATCGCATCATCGGGAGATCGTCATGATCCGCATCGTCGCTCTCAGCCTGGTGGCGCTCTACGCCGCCCTTCTCGCTGCGATGCGCTTTCACCTCTGCCTCAATGACTTCTGGGCCTGGAGCTTTCTCGCCGGCCACAGCGAGATCTCTGATGCAGCGAGCCTGCAGAATGGCTTCATGCCGCCGGCCTATGTTCTCTACCTTAAGGCCATCGGATCGGCGCTCGGGCCGGCGCGGGAGATCTCCGGGGCCTTCGCGCTCAGCCTCGCTGCCGTGTTTGTGACAGCGGTGGCCACGGCAAAGCTCGCGTGCGCAGGTGTAGCGAACGGCCGCCATCAGACCTGGGTCGGTGTGCTGACGATCGTGCTTCTGGCGTTGTGGCCGCCCTTCCTGCAGAGCGGGATGACCGCCGGCCCGGACATCGTCGTGGCTGCGCTGGTGGCGATCGCAGCGCTCCTGCACTGGCGGGACGAGCAACGGATCAGGCAGTCGATATTGGCCGGTGCACTGCTGGGGCTGGCAATTCTTGTGCGCGGACATGCGCTGTTTGCGGCGATCGGTATCCTGATTGCGCCTCTCGTGCTTCAACGCCGTTTCGATCGCCCGGCTCTGGCGCCTGTCCTGGGAATCCTGGTCGCGCTGCTGGCCCAGACCTGGTTCAACCTCGCTGCAGGAGTGCCGGCCTGGTCGACCGGTCAGGCCTTCAATGTCTACAAGATGATGTACGGGATAGACTGGTTTACGCCCGTGCGGCCGGAGTCGATCTCGGTCGCGCAGCTGATCCTCGATGACCCGGGCAGGTTCCTCTACGAGTGGGCGGGGGCATTCCGGCGCGCCGGCCAGTGGCTACTCGGGCCGGCGATCGCCTTGTTCTGGGCCTGGCGCAGGCAGAGCGCCGGCCTGCTGCGCCTCTCCCTGCTCGCCCTGATCGCCGGGGCTGTCTATACGGTTCCGGTTTCGCTCGGCGACAGCCCGCGTACGGCTGTGGTCATCGGCGCGATGCTGGTCGCCCCGCTGGCTCTACTCATCGCCGAATTGCGAGCGACGGGTCCTCGCCTGCTGCCTCTTCTGCTGGCGCTGTTGATTGGCTTCGGGTTCGTGCAGTCCCTGCGACAGGACCGCGCATTTCTGGAGCATAACCGGGCGCAGGCACGCGACTTCGAGGCGGTCGAGAATCTGCTGCTGGCGAGCGGCGCATCGTCGGCCATTGCTGTGTTCAGTGACGATTTCGACCTCTACTTCCGCGAACTGGACGGCGCCCGGCCGCTGACGCGTGGCGGATGGGGGGTGATCGGGATCGACGGGTGGGAGGATCGCTTCCCGCAGTTGCCGACCGATGATGTGCCCGGCTTTCTCGCAGCATGCCGTGCGCATGACGTCCGCTACCTCGCTCTGACTTCCAGCTCAGCCCGCTTGGGGCCGGGTTTCGCGGTCCTGCGTGACGACCCGCGAGCGGTGGGCGTCCTGCCTCTGGGCGTGTGTGGGCAGTTCCACGTGCTCGAGTTGCCGGCGGGCCCCTGAGGCAGTCTTGCTCCTGCAGTGTGGCCCGGATTGCACTGCACCCGTTGATCGTGAATACTGCGCGCATGATTGCTCGCCCTCTTCTTCTGCCCTTGCCAGGCCTGCTGTGCCTGTTCCTGCTCGCTTCCTGCGAGCTCGAGCCGTCGCGGTCTGATCTTCGCGCCGTGCCGCTGGAATCGATTTCGCTCGGACTCCCCGATCGCGTCAGCCTGCCGGGGAATGTGGCCGATATGCCCGGAGCATTTCTGGCGATCACCTCCCGCCTGCGTGCCAGCTCAGAATTCGTGCAGGAACGCACGCCCGACAGCCTGACCCTGATCATGAGCGGCAAGCCATTGCGTGTGACGGCGACGCTTCCGGCCCTGGACCCGCGCGAGTTGGCGGGATTGCGCATCGGCTATCGGGGTAGCCTGGGCGGTGACCTGGGGATCTCCTGGCGCGAGGGTCGCGAGCAGGAATTCAAGCGTGCCTTTGCCGTTGCGTCGATGCCGGGCAACGGCGTGGGCGTTGTACGTGAGCTGCTCTTCGGCCCCACACGCGTGCTCGGCAACCGCATCTCCGAAATAGGGATCGATATCCCCGGAACGGAAGTCGGCACGGTCACGCTGTATGGCGTGGAGCTATTGCTCCGTCCTGGCCGGATCCGCCACCACGTCTCGCTCGATGATCAGCTACGCGAGGTCCTCTCTGCCCGCGGTGGCTTGCGACTGGAGTGGGACTGCCGGGTGCCGGCCGGTGGAAGACTGGTCTTCGATTACGGCACGCACCCGGGTATGCGGGTCAGCCATGGTGACGGTACGCGTTTCGTAGTCGAGGTCGACGATGGCCGCAATAGCACGCGCATTCTCGATGCCTGGCTGAGTGCATTTGCGGTGCCCGCGCATCGTGGCTGGCAGGCCGCTTCTCTGGATCTGTCGGCCTGGGTGGGGCGCCAGGTCACGCTGCGCCTGATGACCGAGCCCGGGCCCGCCGCACATTCGATCTTCCCCGGCTCGGCGGATCCCGACGACGATGATCCGCTGTTCACCGTGCCCCGGCTCGTAGCCGACCCCGATACGCGGCCGAACTTCCTCATGATCGTGATCGACACTTTGCGACGCGACGCGCTCGGTGTGTATGGCGGCGGCCCGACCCCGGTCCTGGACTCGCTGGCGACGGCGGGTGTGCGATTTGATCGGGCCTGGGCGGCCGGGTCGTGGACACATCCCAGCGTGGCCAGCCTGCTCTCGGGCTGGCCTGCGTCGCAGCATGGGCTGGGTTATGGGCTGGCCGGTGCCACGCGGCTGGATCCACGTACGCCGCTGATCGCCGCGAGCCTACACGATGCCGGCTGGGCGACGGCGGCGGTCAGCAACAATCGCATCGTCTCGATCGAGGAGGGCTTCGCTGCGGGCTTCACGTCCTTCGACCAACGCCCCTTCGATGAGGACCAGGTCTACGGAGCACAGCGGGTGACGCGCGGCGCTCTGCAATGGCTGGACGCACACCCTGACGGCCCCACATTTCTCTACCTGCACTACTTCGATCCCCACGATCGCTACCAGGCACCGCCGCCCTTCACACGGGCGCAGGTCTCGCCAGCCCTGAACAAGAGAGTGACCGACTCCTCGGTCCGCGCCGGGCGGCCAAACACCTTCATGTCATCAGTCACGCCGGACGCGCGCGCCATGCGGCCTGACGAACTCGAGTACATGCAGGGCCTCTACCAGGGTGAAGTGGCCTATGTGGACCACTGGGTCGGCAAGCTCCTGGCGGGGATGAGGGAGCGCGGAGCCCTCGCGAACACGGTCGTGGTCGTGACCAGTGACCACGGTGAGGAGTTCCTCGAGCACGAGGGGCTGAAGCATGGGCACACGCTCTACGACGAGTTGATCCGCGTGCCGTTGATCGTCGTGTTGCCTGGTGCCGGGCGAGCCGGGGAAGTTGTCGATGATGCTGTGAGTCTGCTGCAGGTCGCGCCGATGCTGCGCTCCATGGCCGGGCTGGAGAATGGCACCGGCGGCTTGTTTGACGGATCATCCTTGCCGCTGGCCCAGAACTGGGCCTGGGGCGAAGGCCCCTTGGTCGGACCGCAGCGAGCCCTGGTGCAATGGCCGTACAAGTTGATCGAGTACCGCCAGGCGCAGCTTTCTGATCTCTACGATCTCGCGGGCGATCCTGGCGAATTGGAGCCGCTTCAGGCGGGACCACAGACCGTTCGTATGACCGCGATCCTGGATTCCCTGGTCGGCGTCGACGACGGTGTGCAGTCAGCCATGGATGCGGATCCGGCGCTACTCGAGAAGCTGAAGGCGATGGGTTATGTCCATTAGGTCGGCGCTAGTGCTCGTCGCGTGCATGCTGTTCACTTTGTTGCCCACGTTGTTCTGTCCTGGACTGGCCATGGCAGACCCCGTGCAGAAGTGGCAGGAGCGCGAGGACGCCCTGCTGGTGGTGATCCTGCTGGACGGTCTCGTAGCGGAGTTCGTCGAGGGCGCCACGGCGGATGCAGATCCTCTGATGCCTGAGACAGCGCGCTGGGTGCAGTCCTGTCGACGCCATGAAGACGTGCTCGTGTCGACGACCGATGCCGGAGCCGCCCGCGCTGAACTCACCGCTGCACTCGAGTCTTTCGCCACGCAGCCGGTGCGCTGGGTCACGTCGCGAGAAGACGGTCTCGGGGAATTGCCGGCAGAACTGGCCGGGACTTCGGGTCGGCAGGCGGTGGTAGTGGATCTGGACTGGCTCGTGCCGCCGCTCGAAGTCGATGCCGCGATCCTCACTCCACTGGATCCAGCTCCCTGGTCCTCGCTGGGTATGACGCTGCAGATCGAGGACCAGGTACGGCGGCGTCTTTCCCGTGCATCTCGCCTGGCCCTGATGCAGGGCCGCGGCGCGGCGCGCGGGCGCGATCCATTGCTGCGGGATGTGCGTTGGGTTGTGCAGGGTGCGCATCGGGCCATCGATGAACGGCTCGCACAGCTCATCGGCAGTATCACTACTGGTCCGCTCGCCACGCGTACCGCCGTGCTGCTGACGGCGACCAGTTCCATGGGCCTGGGTGAACGCGGTCCCATTGGCCTGCATCGTGGCGCACAGCTCGATGTGCTGCGCGTGCCAGTCTACTTGCGGGTGGCCGGGCTCGAGGCGTCGACTGACGGTAGCGCACGGCAGTGGGGTGATTTCGGCGCCGACTGGTTTGGTGGTTCACCCGCTGTCGATCGCTACACCTGGGCCTGGGCAGACGGCAGTGAGCCGGTCTCCGGTGCCCTGCGCTGGACGACCGAGGCCTTCACCCTGGTCGACATCACCCGGCCCTACCGTTTGGTGGAACTCTACGACCGTCAGCTCGATCCTGGCGAGTGGCTCGACCGTGCTGTCTCGCACCCCGCACTCGCCGACTCGTTGCGGCGCGAACTACGCGCGCGGATTTATGGGCCGGTGCCGACACTCGTCCTGACCGGCGGCGCGCGCGAAATCATGCTGTCGGTCAAGAGCCGGGGGTCATTGCAGGGGCCGGCCGGCCGCTCGATCGATCCTCTGCGCCTGGCCCCGGGTGAAGTCGTGCGTATTCGCATGACCGATGGCGCGGAGAACATCTCATTCGGACGAGCTGTGGAAATGCGATTGAACGCAGAACCGGTCGTGCTGGAAGAGCTCCTGGTGCACTCACCACAGTGGCGGGCCGCACTTGCCGATCCGGGTGACGGTCCCGCGCCGGGTCTGCGCATCGAGTAGGAAGACTGCTGCTTCGCACTATCAGGGTCAGTCGATGTATCCAAGCGTGCGCAGGTGCTCGAGTTTCTCCGGGTCGATGCTGGCTGGAGCGTCAAGGATCCCGGCCTCGCCCATCTTCTGATGCAGTTCGAGCAGCTCCTGCCAGCGCTGTTCAATGATCGGCAGGCCGGACAGGTCCTGGCGGTCTTCGAAGTCCTCGCGCCAGCGATGGGCGATCGGTGCGGCTGCGAGATCGGTGCGGTCTATGGCCACCTTCAGGGAGTCATCGACCAGCACCAGCCAGGGCTCGCTGTATATGAACGCCGGATCCAGGGCCAGTTCTTCGCCGACACGCAGCGCCCAGTCTTCCGCCTCGAGCGGCAGCAGGCCATCGGCTGCGTGGAGCAGGAGCCGGGCGATATGCTGGTTGGAACTGAGTGACTGCCCGCGCACGCCCTTCGTGCTCACACGCGTGTCGTGCACGATCAGCGGCACGCGCAGAGTCGTCGACCAGGGACCGTAGTGTTCTGCGATCGCCTCATCACCGTGTTCGGCCAGGTTCTCGCCATGATCGGCGGTCACGACGATGACCAGACCGCGTTCGCCGGCCCTGCTGCTGAGCAAGTCGACCATCTCGCCGACGAGGCGATCGCTGTAGGCGACCGACCCCAGATATGCGGCGTAAAGCGAGGCGACCTCGTTGGCGGCGTAGCTGGTGCGGTTGGAGATGGCCCC
>Ga0164313_10000630_pt1 | contig 29009 bp, 14 predicted proteins | sample GuaBasSedimGuay4_FD_113735 | JGI IMG/M metagenome (GOLD analysis project Ga0164313, IMG submission 113735) | Subseafloor sediment microbial communities from Guaymas Basin, Gulf of California, Mexico - Guay4, Core 4569-4, 0-3 cm | ecosystem: Environmental > Aquatic > Marine > Hydrothermal vents... | reverse complement strand
GGCCACTCGGCCTGCACGTTGCGGCTCGACAGGAAGCCGCCCTCGCGCAGCTCCACCCGCGCGCCGATGGCGCCGGAGTTGCTCATCAGCGAGAGCAGGCGCAGCTTGAGCAGGCCGCCCGACTCGCCGCCGTGGTTGGCCAGGGCGTGCAGCGTGTCGTCACGGCCGCGCAGCAGCAGATCGCTGTCGCCGTCGCCGTCCAGGTCGGCGGCCAGGAGCTGCTCCACCGGCGGCAGCGAGAGCTCGTCGAGACCGGCGGCCTGGCTGTCCACGCGCCAGACTCCGCGCCCGTTGTTGCGCAGCAACGCCACGCGCCCGAGGCCGTCACCGCCCACGCCGCCCAGGGCCAGGTCGAGCCAGCCGTCGCCCTCCACGTCAATCAGGCAGGCGTCCACGACGCTGATGCCGGGCAGCACCAAGGGCTCGCCCGGGACGCCGTCGAAGACGAAGCGCACGCTACCTGCGCTCACCAGCACCAGGTCGGGCAGGCCGTCGCCGTCCAGGTCATCGCCCAGCACGCGCGCGCAGGCCGGCCACGGCCCGGGCGGCGACGGTGGCAGGGCGAAGCGCCCGGCGCGACGGTTGTCGATGCGCAGCGTGGGCAGCTGCCCGCGCGCCAGCACCAGATCGGTGGCACCGTTCTCGTCCAGGTCGAGCGCCAGCAGGTCCTGCGCCGGCACGGCCAGCTCCGGTCCCAGCTGCGAGGCCAGCTCGGCCGAGCGCTCGAAGCGCCCGTCGCCCGTGTTCACGTACAGCGTCAGGCCGGCGTCGCCCACCAGCGCCAGGTCGAGGTCGCCGTCATGGTCGTGATCGACCCAGCGCGCGCGTTGTGCGGCGCTCGACTCGAGGCCGGCCCGGCGCGTGACGTCGGCGAAGCTGCCGTCCTCCGCCTGGGCCAGCAGCCAACCCCCAGCGGGCCCGGTCAGAAAGAGGTCGGGGCGGCGTCGCGGCACGACCCCCGGCTGCACCAACTCGAGCCCGTCGTCGTGGTAGTTGCCCACGGCCAGGTCGGTCAGGCCGGAGAGATCGCCCAGGTCCAAGGGCAAGCGACGGCTGCCGCCGTCGGGAGACAGCAGCTCCAGCGCGCCATCGGGCCGCGCCAGCACGAGCGTGTAACGGCCGTGGCCGTCCATGGCCAGCACGGCCACGGCCGCTGCCGGACGCACGCCGCCCAGCAGCGCCTCGCTGGCCTCGACGAAGGTCACGGCGGAGGACGGCGCGGGCGGCTGGCGGCGCTGGGAGCGCGCGGCCTGCCCCGCCGCCTCGGCCAGGGTGTGCACACAGGCCTCCAGCGAGAGCGGCGTCTTGTACGCGTCGCCATACAGCGCGCGCAGGCGCAGGAACTCGCGGTTGGCGGCCCGGAAGGCGTCGAGGTCGCCGGCGCGTCGGCTGGCGGAGGCCAGCTGGTAGAAGGCCGCGCCGTGGGACGGGTCGAGGCGCACCGCCTCGCGCAGCTGCACCAGGGCCTCGTCGGCGCGCCCTTGGGCCTGCCACGCCAGCGCGAGCTGGAAGCGAACGGCGGCCGTGTGGGGGTCCCGTCGCACGAGCTGTTCGAACAGCGGCGCCGCCTCGGCCGGGCGCTCGAGGCGAGCCAGGCTCACCGCGCGCAGGTACAGCGAGGAGACCTGCGGCAGCGCGCCGGACCGCGCCTGCACGTCCGCCTGATCCAGCGCCTGCAGCGCGCCGGTCGGATCGCTGGAGGCCAGCCGGGCTCGCGCCAGATTGCGCCAGCTGGGCGCGCTCTGCGGCTCGAGCTCGACGATCCGCTCCAGCGCCCGCACGGCCTCGCCCCCGCGGCCGGCCTCCAGCTGGGCCTTGGCCTGGTTCAGCGCGCGCTGCACGTCGGCGGGGTCCACGCGCTCCCGCACCGTGATCACGCGGTCGACCCCGTCGGGCAGAGTGACCTCGCGGCGTGTGCCGTCGGGCCAGGTCACCACCAAGGACTCGACGCGTGCGTGCGCACCGAGGCCGAAGCGCAGGCTGAGCGAGCCCTGGGACAGGTAGCTGCGCGTGGGGTCCACCCGCAGGCGCTGGGTCACACCGCCGACGCGTAGGGCCACCTCGGCTCCCAACGCCAGCGGCCGCCCGGGCTGCCCGCGCAGGGTCACGCCCAGCCAGTGGTTGCCGCTGGCCTGATCGTTGCGCAGCACCCGCGCAGGCCCGGCCACCTGGGTCAGGATCAGGTCCTGGTCGCCGTCGCCGTCCAGGTCGGCGCAGGTGGCGCCGCGACCTACCAGCGGCGCGGCCAGGTCACCCATGGCTTCGTCGGGCAGCAACCGGAAGCGCACGCCCTCGGGGCCTCGCTGCTGGAGCAGCAGCTGGGGCGCCTGGGCGTAGCGCTGCGAACCCGCCGCCGCGTCGATGCCAGGCTCCAGATGACCGTTGACCTGCAGCAGGTCGCGGGCGCCGTCGAGGTCCACGTCCAGCAGCAGCAGGCCGAAGCTGAGGGCCTGGCGCGTGGGCTGCTCCAGCCCCAGCGCGACGGTCTCGTCCACGAAGAACGGCGGCTGCCCCAGGCTGACGTAGGCCGAGCTGGCCTCGTCGGCGAAGTTGCCCACGAACAGACCCAGGCGCTCGTCGTGGGCGAAGAAGCCGCCGTCTACGCCCATGGCGCCGGTGGGGTTGCCGAAGCGGTCGTAGGCCAGGCCCAGCTCCAGGCCCTGCTCCACGAAGCGTCCGGCTCCCTGATTGATGAAGGCCAGGTTGCGGGTGGTGTCGCTGGACACGAAGACGTCGTCGTCGCCGTCGGCGTCCAGGTCCATGACGAGGAAGGCGAGGGCCTTGGCCAGGGGCTGACCCTTGTCGTCGAGCACGTGCAGGCCGGCTGCCTGCGCGCCCTCGTCGAACACGCCGTCGCCGCGGTTCAAGAACAGCAGCGGGTGCGCGCCACCAAAGGCCATGGGCGGCGCGTAGGCCCGGCCCGGCACGCCCGGCAGGCGGCGGTCGCCCGCCAGGTCGAGCTCGCGCGACCAGCGCACGTAGCTGCCCACGAGCAGGTCAAGGTCGCCGTCGCGTTCCACGTCCAGGAAGCTGGCGGCGCTGCTCCACAGGTCCGCTGGCCCGGCCACGCCGGCGGCGTCGGTGCCGTCATGGAAGCGTCCGCCGTCGTTGACGAACAGGCGGTTGCTGCCCACGGCCGTGACGTAGACGTCCTGCCGGCCGTCGCCCTGCACGTCCCCCACCGCCGCGCCCATGCCGTACAGCACGGCGTGCAGCCCGGCCGCTTCGGTCACGTCATCGAAGCGGGCCCTGCCGTCGTTGGCGTAGAGCGCCAGGCTGGAGGGTTGGGCGCCCGCCGCCTCGGCATCCCAGGGCCAATCGGAGGAGCCCACGAAGAGCAGGTCGGGGTCGCCGTCGCCGTCATGATCGAGCACGGCCACGCCGCCGCCCATGCTCTCGGGCAGCAGCTTCTGCCCCCTGGCGCCGTTGCGCGGCACGAAGCGGATGCCCGCCTCGGTGGTGATGTCCGTGAAGCGCGCGCGCGCGCCGGGCGCGGCGGGATCGAGGGCACCCCTCTCGGCCAGCGCCGGCGCACGGCCCTGCGCGGGGTCAGCCTGCGCGGGGCGCTCCTGGTCACAACCGGTAGCGGCCAGGATGCACAGCGCCAGGCCGCCCGCCCGCCGCGCCCACATCAGAAGACGTACTCGCGGTCCTGCTCCAGGAACTGCACCTGCTCCAGGCCCAGCGCCAGCACCTCGGCGCGCAGCTCGTCCACCATGTCCGGCTTGAGGTGCGTGACGAACACGGGCACGCCGGCGGGCAGACGCGCCACCTCGCGCGCAAAGCCGCTGGGCGTGAGGTGACGGCTGGCCCGGGCCACGTCCGCCGCGCGCTCGGGGAAGCTCACCTCCAGCACCACGGCCGCCAGGCCTCGCGCGGCCGCCAGGGCCTGGGCCACGCCCTCGGTGGAGCAGGTGTCGCCACACACCGCCAGCGCCGAGTCCGGACCTTGGACCAGATACCCGTGGCAGGGCACGCTGTGATCCATGGCAAAGGGCGTCAGGGTCAGGTCTCCCAGGCTGCGCGGGCGGCCGGGCTCCAGCACCTCGTACTGCAGCAGCACCGTGCGGTCGTTGCGGATGGCCGTGAAGTCGGGCCACAGACTGTCGTTGAAGAGGTGCGCCTGCAGGGTGTCGATGGTCTGCTGGCTACCCAGCACAGTCACCGGCGTGTCCCGCAGCGGGAACACGTTGTCGATCAGGAACGGCAGCGTGGCCACGTGGTCGAGGTGGGCGTGGGTCAGCACCACGTGGTCCACCCGGGCCTGGGCCTCCAGGGGCAGAGTCGTGGTCAGAGCCCCGGCGTCCAACGCCAGCCGATCGTCCAACAACAGGCATGACGGCCGCATGCCGGGCGCGCTCCCGCCGAAACAACCCAGCACCCGCGCTCGCAAGGACCTCTCTCCGTCTGGGTTCGGGATCGTATGATCCGGCAGCCAACGCCAGCCGAAGCTAGCCGCGGCCAGGCTCAGGGTCAATCGAGGAGAACGGCGTGGGCGAGGGAGGGCTGATCGCAGCAGCGACGCACGGGGCCGTGGCGGCATGACCATGGCCCTGGCCCTCTCGACCACACTCAACGGGCTGCTGGCCGCGCTGCTGGCGGCCTACGTCATGGCCGTGCTGTTCAAGCGCGCCGCCCATCTCAAGGGCGAGCTCTCCAAGCTGTGCCTGATCACGGCCGCTGTGCTGGTGCCCACGCTGGCCTGCTCGTGGGTCATCTACGACGGCGATCTGCTGGGCGCCCTGGCCAACACCCCACGCAACGCCGACCCGGGCAACTGGTGGGTGCTGGTCATCAAGCACCAGCAGGACGCCGCCGCGCTCACCGTCAACCTGCTGCGGGCGGCCCTGGTCCTGGGCCTGCTGGCCATCGGCGCCGGCCTGCTGGTGGAGCTCGTCACGGCGCTCTATTTCCGGCGGCGCAACGAGGGCTGGCTCTCGATCCACAAGGCCCTGGTGAAGTGGCCCATCATCCTGATCGGCGGCCTGATCCTGCTGAAGATCGACCTGACGACCATCCTGCTGGGCACCTCGGTCGCGGTCATCGGCATCGGCTTCGTGCTCAAGGAGACCCTCGAGAACCTGTTCACCGGCGTAACCCTCGAGCTGGAAGGCAGCGTGCGCAGCGGCGACTGGATCGCCGTGGGCGACCACACCGGCAAGGTCATCGAGAAGACCTGGCGCGCCACCAAGCTGCGCACACTCAACGACGAGACCATCACGGTGCCCAACCGCCTGCTGGGTGGCGAGGGCATCAAGAACTACAGCCGACCGCAGCAGCAGCACGCCCAGCTGCTGTTCGTGGGCGCCTCCTACAATGACCCGCCGGTCAAGGTGAAGGAGATCCTGCGGTCCATCCTGGTCAAGGACCGGGACGTGCTGATGCAGCCGAGCCCGCTGGTCCGCACCATCGAGTACGCCGACTTCTCCATCAACTACGACATGAAGTTCTGGATCCGCGACTACGGCCAGATGCGGACCATCATGGATCGCATCATGACCCACGTCTGGTATGCGTTCCGGTTCTACGACGTGACCATCCCCTTCCCCATCCGCACCGTGCACCTCAAGCAGCGTGAGCAGCTGAAGCACGAGGAAGACGCCAGCGACGCGCAGCTGGCCGCCAAGGACGCCTTCCTGGGGTCGCTGCCGTTCTTTGCGCCGCTGACCCACAAGCACGTGGCCTTCCTGGCGCAGAACGCCTTCGGCAAGCACTACGCCCCCGGCGACCACGTGCTGCACAAGGGCGAGCTGGGCGACGCGCTCTACATCGTGCAGGAGGGCGGCTGCGAGGCCGTGCTGGAGGACGGCCCGCGCCCCATCACGGCCGGCCGCTACTTCGGTGAGATGGGCCTGCTCGAGACCAAGCCGCGCACGGTGGACGTGGTGGCCGGCGCCGAGGGAGCCCTGGTCCTGCGCATCGACAAGCACTGCATGGAGGTCCTGTTCCACGCCCTGCCGGAGCTGCGCCAGCACTTCACCAGACTGAGCGAGGAGCGCGCCAAGGAGCTCCCCAAGCGGGAGTTTGTGGTGACCGAGGTGCGACCACCGCTGCTGACGCGGCTGCGACGCGGCAGCATCGCTCTGCTGCGGCCCTGGTAGCGCAGCGGCGGCGACGGCGCGCCCCCTGGCAGCGCCCGCTCAAGCGCAGGTGTGACCGCAGCTCAGGCCCGGCCTGGGGCGGCGCCGCGCGCCGGCAGCAGAGTCAGCGCTCGGGCTGCGGCACGTAGCGCCGGAAGCGCGCCTCGTTCAGGCTGCCCACGGACAGCAGCTGTTCGTCCGCGAGCACCGAGCGCATGTAGACCAGGCGCTCCACCGGCGGCGGATGCGAACCCAGCGCGCGCCCGCCGACGCGGCCCTCTTCGGGCGAGCGGGCCAGAGCGCGCAGCACAGCCACGGCCTCGTGCGGGTCGTAGCCGGCCCGCTGCATGACCTGAATAGAGAGCCCGTCGGCCTCGTGCTCGACCACATGCCCGAAGGACTTGCGGGTCAGGGACAGCAGCTCGTCCCCGAGCACGGACAACTCGTCCACCAGCGCCAGCGCCTCCGGGTCGGTCTCCGGAAGCTGCTCCGTCAGCGAGTCCCCCGCCGCCTGCAGCATGAGCTGATGCCGCGAGACGTCCAAGGCCGCCAGGGCGTGCCCGAAGGCCACGTGCGCCATCTCGTGCGCCAGCAGCGCCGCGAGTTGGGCCTCGTTGTCGCAGGCCCGCACGGCCCCATCCGTCACGAACACGAAGCCGCCCGCGGTCGAGAAGGCGTTCACGTCGTCGCGATCCAACACGGCGAACCACCATTGGTTGCGTCCGCCCGGCACGTGGTCGGCCAGGCGCAGGCCCACGAAGCTGACGTACTCCCGCAAGGCAGCGTCCTGCACCTCGGGCGACTCGGCCAGCAGGCGCGCGGCCACGCCCTGCCCCAAGGTCAGCGCGCCGGCCTCGCCCAGCAGCGCGGCCACGTCGCCTTCCAGGGCGCCGCGGCCAGCGAGGCCCTGCTTGGCGGCCTCCAGGCTGGACAGCGTCTGTCCCTGCCGCCCGGAAAGAGCCGCCAGGCGTTCCGAGGCGCTGCGAGCCTCGGCCATGCGCCGGGCGCGGGCGCTGAGTGCCTCACGCCGATCGCTGTCGCCCTGGCTGAGCATCAACGCCGCCGAGATGGGAGCGGGCTCGCTGCTCGGCCCTGCCACGGGCACGGGGTCTTCGGCCAGGAAGCGGGCGAAGCCCTCGAACGCCACCATGCGCTCGGTGAGCGCCACCAACGCGGCGGTGTCCGTGCCCCTGAGGCGCGCGTAGGCCTGGGGCGAGAAGCCCTTCACCACCAGCCCCGACGTGGTGGGCGAGGCCGCCACCGGCAGCGTGAGCGAGGTCGTGCGCAGCACCGGCGGCAAATCGCACCAGATCCAGCCGCTGGTCGTTGGGCCCGTGTCGTCGCCCTCGGCCTGGACCTGCACCTGCTTCCAGGCACCGAGCTCGCGCAACACGCGCAGGCGCTGTCCGGCCTGCAGTTGCGCGACGGGAGGGAAGGCCTTGTTCCAGCGCGGGTAGAGCGTCAGGCCCTGCGCCCCCACCAGCAGCTCGGACGCCGCGGCCGGCGCAGCTCTGGTGGCCCCGCCGCCGCCCTGTTGTGCTGCGGCCGGCATGAGCACGGCGCCCGCCACGACCAGGCTGGTGAGCGCGCGCAGAGCGCGGGCCATGCAGGCCGCCGAGAGGGCCTGAGCCGCTGGGAGTCGTGTCGTCACGATGGAATCCTCGCTACTTGCCTACCAGGCGCTGAGCGCCGTCCCATCCCGGGGGCGGCGGGCTCTTGGCCAACAGGAGACAACGATCATAGAGCACACGCGCGGGCGGGTCGTCAGGCAAGGCCGCGAAGGCCTCGGCGGCCGGGCCAAAGCGGCCGGCGGCGTACAACGCCCGCGCGGCCTCGAAGCGCCGGCAGTGGGCCTCATCCGGGCCGCTGTCGGGGGGCAGCAGCTCGTGCACCTCCAGCGCGGGCTGCTGGTCCACCAGGCCGGGCACGCGCACGCTGTCCAGCAGCCGCGCGCGCACGCTGTCGCCCGCCGCCGCGCGCGTGCTGCCCGCCGCCAGGAGCAGGGTCTTGTAGGTCTTGTTCACGCCCTCCATGCGCGACGCGAAGTTGACCGTGGAGCCGATGGCGGTGTAGCTGAAGCGCTCGCGGCTGCCCACACAGCCCACGATGGCCGGGCCCGAACACAGGCCGATGCGGGTCACCAGCGACGGCAACCCGTCCGCCTGCGCACGCTGGTTGAAGGCCTCCAGCCGGCTTGAGCACAAGAGCGCCGCGCGACAGGCCCGGGCGGCGTGGTCCGGCTGGTCGAGGGGCGCGCCGAAGATGGCCACCACCGCGTCGCCGATGTACTTGTCGATGGTGCCGCCGCACGAGGTGATGGCCGCGGTCATCACGCTCAGGTACGCGTTCAGGTGATCGGTCAACAGCTCGGGCGACGCGCGCATCTGCTCGGTGTTGGAGATGCTGGTGAAGCCTTGGATGTCGGAGAAAAAGGCGCTGATCTCACGGTTCTCTCCGCGCAGCAGCAGATCGTCGGGGCTGGCGATCAGGCGCTTGACCACCGCGGGCGGCGCGAAGTGCTGAAACAGCCCGGCGATCTCCCGGCTCTTGCGACCCGCACTGAACCAGTGCCAGGTGGTGCCCGCCGAGTACGACAGGCCGATGCCGAGCACGGGCGCCACAACGTCCAGCCAGAGCCCGGCGGCGAAGGCGGCCTGGGCCAGCAGCACCCAGGCCAGCGCCAGGGCCAGGGCCGCCAGGCTGGACGCGAGCTGCGAGCGCAGGGCCGTGGTGAACAGCAGCGCGGCCGCCGCCAGCGCCGCCGCCGCCAGCCCTCGCGGCAGCGCGTCCGGGCGCGACATGACCGCGCCGTCGAGCAGGGCTTCGGCCACGGCGGCATGCACCTTGACCCCGGGGTAATCGCGCGACACCGGCGTGGCCTTCAGGTCGCGCAGGCCGGCGGCGTTGGCGCCCAGAAAGACCATGCGGCCTGCCAGCACCGCCGGGTCCATGAAGTAGCCTGCGGGTGCGCCGCCCAGCTCGTAGCCGGGGATGCCCGCGCTCTTCATGTACGAGCGCAGCACGCGGTGGGCCGGGTAGGTCGGGAAGCGGCCCACGTCCGGATCGCTGGGATCCTCCTGGCCGTCGTCGCGCCAGCGCAGCAGCAGATCGCCGCTAGCGGTGAGCGGTAGGCGCAGCGGCGTTGAGTTCAGCAGGCCGGCCCCGCCGCCGCCGGGTGAGGGGCCCGGCGAGGCGCCCGCGCCTGTGCTGGCGGCCGTTGCCCCGGCACGAGCGCGCCGCAGCAGCAGCTCCCCGTCCTGCACCGAGAGCGTCGGCGCGGCGCCGTCGCGCGCCTCCAGCCAGGCCAGGGCCGCCGCCATGCCCAGCGACGGCACGACCTGCCCGTCGTAGACCACGAAGGGGCGCGAGCGCCGGATGACGCCGTCCGGATCGGGTTGCGCCATGACGCCGCCGAGGCGCGTGAGGCCTTCGTCCCCCTTCAGCGCCGCCAGGATATCGCTGTAGGGCAGCACGGGGTTGGCGTAGGGCCCGCGGTCGGAGCGCTCGAAGGGCAGCCCGCTCGAGCGCCAGCCGTCCACCTCGATCGCTGCGCCCTTCAGGCAGGCCAGCTGGATCTCGTCGAGGGGCTGCACGTCCTCTGTCGCGCCGGCGCTGCTCTCGAGATTGAAGGCGTGCACCACGAACGGCGAGCCTGACCCGTTCTGCATGAACGTGGAGAGCCCCAGGCTGGCCTCCCCCGCGCCATCGCCGGACGGGTGCGGGCCCGCCAACTCCACGTCGAAGACCAGCGCACGCGCACCACCCTGGATGCAGAAATCCACCAGCAGGCTGTAGACACTGCGGTCCCAGGGAAACAGGAACTCGCGCCCGAAGGGCTGGGGCCCGCCGTCGACGGGGGTAGCGGCGCCTGGCGCCAGCCCTGCTCCCGCCGCCTGCGCGGCCTGGGCGCGCGCCTGCTCGAAGAACGCGCGGCCCCAGTCGAGGCTGGCCTCGTCGAGCATGATCAGCGCCACCTGCTCGCTGCGCTCGTCGCCGGTGGCGTGGCGGCTGAAAAGGTCGAACACGTCGCGCTCCCAGAACGCGACGGCGTCCGAGAGCACCAGCGCCGCGGCCAGCAGCGCCAGCACGCCCGCCAGGACCGCCTGCTGTGCGCGTCTGCTCGCCATGTTCGCTCCCGTTACGACCCTGGCCCGCGCCGCACGTCCCGGGCCCGGCCGGCGCGGGTCGCGCGCAGCGCTCGAACCGTGACACAGCATGAAGCCGGGCCGCCGCGTATTCCAGCCGCGACGAGGACGCCTCGACCGCGCGTGCCGCGCCGGACGTCAGGTCGCCGGCCGCGCCGCCGCCAGCAAGGCCTCGGCCGTGGCGCGTGCGTCAAAGCCGCCGTTGCCGAGCAGCCCCACGGCCAGCCCCTCCCGGGGTGAGACCAGCATCTCCGTGGTGTAGCCCGGGCCGCGCCCACCGTGTCGCAGCTGCGGCGCTCCGTTTGCGGGACTCAGCACACACCAGCCCGGACCGTACTGCTCCGCCGCGCCCGGCCGGAGGCCGGCAGCCAGGGCCTCGTCGTCACACATGCCGCGGCAGACCTGCAGCAACGATGCCTGCTCCGGCTCGACATCGCCGCCCGTGAACAGGGACAGCAAGCGCGCCAGGTCGCCCACCGGGCCCAGCAACCCGCCGTGGGGCGAGAAGACGAGGTCGCGCCAGCGCACCAGCTCGTGGCGGCCGACGCGGCCCTCGCTGAAGGCGCCGCCGCCGAGCAGGCGCGCCGCCAAGCCCATGCCGCTCCAGCGCGGCAGGTGACCGCGGGCGTGGTCACCGCGCAAGCGCTCGGCGCCCTCGAAGCCCGTGCCCGTCATGCCCAGCGGATCCAGCACCAGCTCATGCACGGCCGCTCGGAAGGGGCAGCCGGCGGCCGAGGCGATGAGCTGCCCGAGCACGGCGTAGCCCAGGTTGCTGTAGGCCTCGCGCGCACCCGGGGGGGCACGTCGCGGTCCGTGGCGACGCAGGGCTGCGGCCAGGAACGCGCTCGGATCGGGCCAGGGAGCTCCCGGCTCGCGGAACCAGCGCGCCACGTGCAGCTGACGGTCGGCGAAGCCGGCGCGGTGGCACAGCAGGTGGCGCGCGGTCACGGGCTGCCAACGCCGGCGGGCTGGGTCGCTGAGCTGCAGCTCGGGCACGCGCTCTACGACGGGGGCGTCCAGGTCCAGGCGCCCTGCATGCGCCAGGCGCAGCGCCGTGACGGCGGTCACGATCTTGGTGAGCGAGTACCAGGCAAACGTCGTCGCGCAGGTCACGCGGCGGCCCGACACCAGATCGGCCTCACCGCTGGCCAGCAGCACGGTCGGCTGCCCGGCGCGCAGCACGCAGGCCGCGAGCCCGGGTGCGCCGCGCCGCACGCGCTCGGCGTCCAGCACGGCGTCCAGCACGGCGTCCAAGCTGAGCTCCAGCGCATCGCGTGGGGAGAGGCGAGAGGCCCCCAGCCTAACGGCGCACGCGCGGCCCGGAAACTCAGCTCTCGTCAACGAGCGACGCTCACTGCACAGCGGGTACCACGCCGACCAGCAAGGCCAGACCCTGGGCGTCGCGGATCTGCAGCCCCCGTCCTGCCAGGTCCGCCACCGACAGGGCCTCCAGCGGCAGGGGCTGACCCTTGCGACGGCGCCGTCGCAACTCCCAGCGCCCCGGGTGCTTGCCGGGCTCGAGGTCCGCCGCAAAGGCAAACACCTCGCTGCCCGGCGCGGTCTCGATCACCAGACGCGGCGCCGCCGCCAGCTCCAGCTTCCAGATCGAGAGCTGCCACTGCTCGTCACCGACGTTCGCGCGGCGCCGCAAGTAGACCCGGCCCCGGGCCTCCGGGCTGCCGGCCGCGTGCAGCTCCGCCACGCCACGGGACACGCCGCTGTTGGGTGCGAACTCAGGCACACACCCGCTCAGCACGCTGCGTGCTCCCGCGCGCACGATCAGCTCTCGCCCGGCCAGCGCGAACACGTCTGCGGCGCCCAGCGGCAGCAGATCGCCCTTGCGGGTGTTGACGCGCCACTCGGCGCGATCATGCCGGGGGAGCAGCGGCCCCTGATCCAGCAGCTGCCCACGGTCCCCGAGCCACAGGCGCAGGTCGCCGGCCAGCCCGGGGGCCAGCTCGTCGGCGCGCACCTGCATGCGCTCGACCTGCCGTGACGCATCGGAGCTGATGCGGACCCGGCCGCGCGTGTCACCGAAGAGGTCAGTGAGCGGTCGCACCAGGTACGCGCTGGCCCGGCGCTCGCTGAACTCGCCGTAGAGCGGCACGCGGCCGCTGAGCAGAACCTCGGAGCCGGCGCGCAGCTCCAACGGGCCATGGGCCAGCATGGGCAGGGTGCTCACGCCCAGCGGCAGCTCGTGGCCCTTCCTGGTGTCGCTCAGCCACTGATAGGAGCCGGTCGGCTTGCGTGGCTTGAGCTGGCCCACCAGGACATCGGCAGCCTGGCCCGGCAGCCCGGCAAAGAGCGTGAGCTCCTGGCCCGGCGCGAGGCCTTCGACGCGCACGCGCAGCAGCTCGCGCTCGTGGCCGGGTCGCACGTCGCTGTACGCCCGCACGCTGCCTGAGGCGCCCGCTACCGCAGCGCTCAGCGGCAGCGTGCCCTGAGCCCGCAGCGCGCCGGCGAGAACCAGATTGCTGGCGCCGCCGGTGTTGGCCACCACGATGTCCATCAGCCCGTCCTGTTCCAGGTCGATCAGGACGCCGGAGCGCGCGTCTCCCGACAGGGCCGGCAGGGGGCCGGACGGCACCGGCAACAGCCGCCCGTCGCGGTTCATGAAGAGCACGCTGGGGCTGTCGCGGTTCACGATCAGCAGGTCCTGAGCCCCGTCCTGATCGAGGTCGCCGATGACCGCGTCGTAGCTGTCGCCGCCGTGCTGATTGGGAGCCTGGGTGGGGTCGAGCGCAAAGTGCCCGGCGCCGTCCCCGGCGTACATGCGGTTGAGCTGCCCTTGCCGATTGGCGATCACCACGTCCAGGAACCCGTCACCGTTCAGGTCGCCCAGGGCCAGGCCGTTGCTGGCGCCCACGTCGTCCGCCAGCGGATCGCCGCTGAGGCGCTGGTAGTGGCCCTGCTCACCGCCCTGCAGCCCGCCTTGATCGAAGTAGACGACGTTGGCGAGGTCGTTGCTGTTGGCGAACACCAGCTCCAGATCGCCGTCGCCGTCCAGGTCGCCGGCCGCCACGTCGCGGCTGGGCTCGGCGTCGGCGTCCAGGGCCGCGTCGCTCAGGCGCTGCAGCTGGCCGCCCTGATTGAGGTAGACCGCGTTGGGCGCGCCCTTGTTGGCCACGATCAGCGCCGGCAGCCCGTCGCCCGACAGGTCGGCGAAGCTCACGGCGAAGGAGTCGGCGCCGTCACCGGCCAGGGCGCCGCTGGGGGCCGCCTCGAAGCGGAGACCGCCCTGCGAACGAGAGACCGGCACGTGCATCCAGAGCTGATTGTCCTGGCCGTGCCCCATGGCCAGGGCCAGGTCCAGGTCGCCGTCGCCGTCCACGTCACCGAAGGCCGCGTCGAAGGTCGGTCCCGGCGCAAAGGGGGCCGCCTCGAAGGCCAGCGCGTGCAGGCCCGCCCGACGGTCGTTGCGGAAGAACACGCTCTCCTGCTCGAAGTTGGCCAGCAGCACGTCCTCGTCACCGTCCCCGTCCACATCGGCCGCGGCGATCACGCGCGTGTCGAAGCCCGCCCCCACCAGCACGGAGTCGGGCTGGATGACCAGCAGCGGCACCACCTTCGAACTCAGGCCCGGGTCCCCCGCGAGCAGCGCGGGGGCGGCCAAGAGCAATCCGCTGAGAACCAGCTTGGCTCGCATGCATGCGCCTCCATCCAGCGATTCCCGCCGCTGCCGGTCTATCGATCGGCGCGGCGGGTGAGTTGAGGACCGCGCTGCAGGCCCCTCAGTCGGCGGCGGGGCCGCTCGCGCCGGGAGGCACCGTGAAGCGTCGCATGAAGCTGGTGTCCAGCCAGGTCTTCCAGCGCGCCACCCAGCGCCCGGAGACCGTGAGCCCCCACTTGCAACCCAGAGCCGTGCCGTCGCCCAGGTTCATCAGCCGCAGCACGTCCGCCTGCGGCCGCCAGGCTGCCAGCGGCTGGCCGCGCAGGTGGGCCATCAGATTGCGGGTCAGCACCGGACCCTGGCGCACGGCGTGCACGCCCATGCGGGGCAGCTCGTGACCCAGCAGCCAGGCGCAGTCCCCGGCGGCGAACACGCGCCCGTCCGTGGGCGACTGCAGCGTCGGGCCCACACACACGTAGCCCGCGTGCAAAGCCAGGCCCGTGCGCTCAAACAGGTCGTGTGGCGCCGGCCCCGCGGCCCAGATGACCGCATCGCAGGGCACGCGCTCGCCGCCCTCGAGCAGCACCTGCTGCGCCTGCACAGACGTGACGCGCACGCCCGTGCGTAGCTCGACCGCGCGCGCCCGGGCGCTGCGCTGCAACAGCCGGCGGGCGCGGGCCGGGAAGCTCGCCAGCGGCTCGGGTCCGGCCTCGATCACGACGACGCTCGCGGCCCCGCGCGCGCGGGCGCACAGGGCCAGCTCCAGACCGGCGGCCCCCGCACCCACCACCACCAGCCGGGGACCGGGCGGCGGCCCGCTGAGCAACGCGTCCAGGCGCTCGAGAAACGCCCCGATGGGCCGAGTGGGCAGGGCGTGCTGCGTCACGCCGTCCAGCCCGAGGCCTCGCACCGTGGAGCCCACGTCGAAGCTGACCAGGTCGTAGGGCACGGGCTCGCCGCCCCGCAGCAGCACCGCTCGCGCCTCTCGATCCAGGCCCGTAGCGTGCGCCAGCACCAGCCGCGCGCCGGCCGCCGCCACCAGGGCCGAGAGGTCCAGCTCGGCCGCACGCGGCTCGACGAAGCCCGCCACGCAGGCCGGCACCAGGCCCGAGTAGATGGCCACGGGCAGGTCCGCGACCACGGTCAAGCGCACGCCGGGTACGGGGCGACGAGCCCAGGCTTCCAACACGAAGACATGGGCGTGACCGCCACCGACCAGGACGAGTTGCCGGGGCTCCGCCATGGCGCGGACCGTAGCACGCGCTGCGGCGCGAGGCTGGCCGCGGACGCGCGCGTCCGATGCGGGCGCCGTCACACGCGGCGTTTCCGGTTGAACCCCGCCAGCGCTGTCTCCAGCTGTAGGTTCAGTCGCCGATGGCGTAGCCCGCCACCTGCGTCGGCACCCAGCGGGCCGAGCCCGGCGCCTCCGAGTCATCCGCCCAAAGCTGCGCCCAGACCACCACACCCGCGAGCGCCACGTCGTTGGGCACGCTCAGCTGGAGCGTCTGCGCGCCCTCGCCATCGAGCAGCAGCGCATGCCGCTGGAAGCACGTGGGCATGAGCGGCGTGCCCCCCAGGGTCGCCGTGGAGCTCAAGCCCGAACCCAGCAGCAGCCACGCCTGGGCGTCCGCCGGCCCGCCGTGCGCGCGCATCCACAGCACCTCGCCCAGCTCGGCTTGACCGAGATAGCCGCTGCTGGTCCACCCAAACGACGTGCCCTGCTGCGTCGTGCCGGGCGATCCCCGGCGCGCGATCTGCGGTTCGTCCCAGCGCACCAGCGCCAGGTCGGCGTCACTGCCGTCGATGGCATTGAGCGGCGCCGTGAGCAGCTTGGGTTGAACCGGACCGATAGCGAAGGGCATGCGCACCACGCTGTTGCTCTGCCCCGCCGCTGCACCGCCGAACAGACACTCCACACCCCGACCGGCCACCACCACCAGGCGCTTGCGCGACGCATCCCAGACCATGTCCTCGGGGTGCCGCACGGGCAGATTGCAGAGCGGGCCCAGGTTGAAGTTGAGCACCGCCGTGCCGAGACCGCCCGTCGACAGCTTGCCGAACACGTGGTTCAGCTCGTTCAGCACGTAGAACTCGCCCGTGACCGGGTTGGCGGCGGTCTGCTGGAAGAGCCCGTTGGCGGGCGTAGCCAGCAGTTCGGGCGGCTCGGTCTCGGAGTAGCGCCAGATCTCCTGGGCCCCCACAACCACCAGGCTGTAGTGGGTCTGAGCCGCGTTCACTGCCAGCGACAGGGGCTCGAGCACGGCGGTCTGCGCCCACAGGGCGACGTCGCCGTGGGCCGGACCCGACGGATCGGCGGGCCCGTCCAGCGCCAGGATGGCCCCCGCTGCGGCGTCCAGCACAAACAGCCGCTCGGTCACCAGGCAAGCGGCGGCGTCGACCGGGTCGGCGGGCGAACCGAGCCGCGCGGTCCAGTCGTCCACCCTCGGCGTCGCCAGGCTCATGTCCAGACGAAACACGCGCCCACCTGCGCCCGAGTCGCGCAGCGTCAGCAACAGATAGGGCGAGTTGGGGATCCAGGTCAGCGAGGGCTCAACGAAACGCGTCAGCCCCAGGTCGGCGGGCGCCAGGACGCGCTGGCCGGCCGATTGATCGGCCACGCGGAAGATGCCCGTCGTCGTGGCCAGGTACACGTCGTCATCGGCGATCTGAGCCCCCGCGCCGGGCGCCATGAGCAGCGCCAGCCCGAGCAGCGAGGGCACAGTCAGAATCGAGGGGCGCCAAGTCATGACCACACTCCAGACGCCACGCGCGAGCGGCGGGACCTGATCCGGCCGGGGGCCGGCAAACGACCGCGGGCCAGAAAGGGGGCCGGAAAAGTGACCCCGATGATCCGCCGCCCGAACCCGGCGAGACGTCCGCCCCCCAGCGGGGCCTCGCCCTTCCCATTCGACCAGCGGCCGATCTCGGTCGCTGACCCCGGACAGCGGATCACCGGAGCCGTCTTCCCGCGGGGGAAGCCTCATCAGTAGATGATCTCGGCGCTGCCGAAATCCGGCTCGTGCTCCGGATGAGTCACCCGGGGCAAGTCAGATCAGCGCAAGGCGGCCGCGAGTCGCGCAGGGTTTCTCCAGAATATTCTCAAGTGCGGGCGCTCCCGGGCCGCGGCGGCACACTTGGTACGTTCTGCCCTTGGCCTGCGCGCCGCGAGCAGGACCTGGATCGCTGTCCCTTCACCTTGAGGAGTCCACCGTGGCCGCCAAGCGAACACGTCCCCTGGCCGTCGCCCTGCTGACCCTGGCGCTCTGCGCCTGCGGCGACGAAGCGGCCGAGCCCAGGCGCTTCAGCGCGCCCCCCGCGGACCCCGCCGATCTGGAGGCCATGCGCCGGCTGGTGCCGACCGACGCGGCGCTGGTCATGGGTGCGCCGTCCCTGGCCGTCGCCGACCAGGCCCTGGCCGACATGTCGGCGCTCTTCGGAGGCCGCGCGCCTTCGCTGCTGCAGCCGCTGGCCGCCGCGCTGCAGGGCACGCTGTTCGAGCGCTTCATCGATCACGACCGGCCGCTGCTGGTGGCGCTGGCTCCCTCCGGAACGAGCGCCGAGCCCGTAATCGTGCTCCCCGTGACGGACGCCGCGGCGCTGCGTGCCGGCCTGGAGGGCGTCACCATCCATGAGGACGGCCGCTACCTCGGCCTCTCGCGCGACCCGACCTACACGCCGGGCAACGCGCTCGCCCCCCTGACCGCGCCGCTGCCGGACGGGCAGCTCGCGCTGCGCGCCGACCTGGCCAGCATGCTGGCGCCGCTGCGCCCCATGGCCGAGCTGATGGTGCCCAGCATGGCCGCGCAGGCCCCCGCCGGCAGCATGGGCGGCATGGATCCCGCGGCGCTCATGTCCGCCTACGTGCGCTTTGTCTTCGACGGCGCCCAGGCCGTGGATTCAATCGAACTGGGCCTCTCCATGCTGGACGGCTCGTTGGACGTGTCCGGCCAGGTGGACGTGGTGCCGGGCAGCCCCCTGGCGGACATCCCCGCGGCGCAGTGCGACACGCTGGACGAGATGGTGGCCTGGCTGGACGGCGGCGCGGCCATGCAGATGGTCTGCGCCATCGACGCCGGCGCCTTCGCGCAGGCCACACGCGGCTGGATGCTCGAGACCGTGGACGTCTGGCCGGACACCTCCGAGGACGCGCTGATCGAGTACCTGGCCACGCTGGAGGTGGTCTCCAGACGCTGCGGCCACGTGTTCGTGATGGACGGCGAGTTTTCCCCCGGCGGCATCGACTGCGCTTACCTGTTCGAGGCCGATGACGCCGACGCCTTCGTGGACACGCTGAGCGTGTTCATGCAACAGGGACTCGAGGTCATCGGCGGGCGCGCGGTCGAGCTGATCAAGAGCTCACGCGACGGGCGACCCTCCACCGAGTTGGTGGTGGACATGTCGGCCATGCTGGAGAGCTCCGGCGACGACGACCCGGCCGTGGACCAGATACTGCGACAGATGTACGGCGACGGCGTCATGCGCTACGTGACCACCGCCGGGGACGGTCGCGTGGTCATGGCCGGCGGCACGCGCAGCGAGTCCGCCAGCGCGCGCCTGGACGCACCGCGCGGCAACCCGCCGCAGTCGCTGCTGCGCGCCCTGGACCAGCTGGACGGCATGCACACGCGCGCGGTCATGCGCATGGACTACGGCCGCATGTTCACCACCATCGCAGGGCTGATGCAGGGCATGCCGGACATGCAGCCGGAGCTGGTCGAGCGCCTCCGTACGGAGCACGAGATCCCCCTGACCCTGTGGGTCGGCGGCCTCGGGCGACGCTGGCGCGTGGGCTCCAGCCTCGACCTGGCCGGGCTGGCCGAGCTCATCAAGTCACTGCAGGCGCGCTGAGCGGAGCGCATGGACCCAGCGGACACACCTGAACGCGTCGGCTCCATCCGCATCGACGGCGTGCTCGGCGAGGGCGGCATGGGCACGGTCTACATCGGCTTCGATGAGACCCTGCAGCGCAAGGTGGCGCTCAAGTCCATCCGCGCCGACCGCCGCCTGGGCGCAGTCGCCACCAAGCGCTTCCTGCGCGAGGCGCGCACGCTCTCGCAGCTCGAACACCGCGGCATCTGCCGCATCCACGGCTACGAAGAGCAGGACGGCTGCGACTACCTGGTGCTGGAGTACGTGGAGGGCGCGACGCTCGGCCGGCACATCCAAAGTGGCTCGCTGACGGGTCGACATCGTCTGCGCATTGCGCGGCAGATCGCCGACGCCTTGGCCGCCGCCCACGCCAAGGGCATCGTGCACCGCGACCTCAAGCCCGACAACGTGATGATCACGCCGGACGGCCAGGTCAAGGTGCTCGACTTCGGCCTGGCCCGACACGCGGACGCACCGGCCGCGGGCGCGGGCGACAGCGCGGGCCCTGCTGACGGCACGGGGACCGGCGGCGCGGGCGATCCCGACAGCGCGAGCCCAGGCGGCTCAGACGAAGGGAGCGTCGGCTCCGCGGGCAGTGCCAGCACCTTCCGAACCGGCGGCTCGGACGGCTCCGCCTTCACGTCGCTCGTGACGGAGGCCGGGCGCGTGGTGGGCACGCCGTTGTTCATGAGTCCCGAGCAGGCCCGGGGCGGGCGCGTCTCCACCGCCAGCGATATGTACTCGTTCGGGCTGCTGCTGCAGACGCTCTGGAGCGGGCGCTCGCCCTATCCAGAGGGCGTGGACGGCCGGGACATCATGCGCATGGCACGGCGCGCCAGGTCCCTGGCACCCAGCGGCATGCCCGCACCGATCAGCGCCCTGATCGAACGGCTCAAGGTCCCAGCTCCCGCCGCGCGCGCCACCGCAGTGGAGACCCTGGAGCGCCTGCGCTGGATCGAAGACCGCCCGGCCCGCTGGCTGCGACGCGGTCTGGGGGCGGCCCTGCTCCTGATCGCCGTGGGCGTAGCCGTCAAGTACACCCTGGACCTCGACCGCGAGCGCAGCCTGGCCGAACAGGAGCGCAACATCGCCAACCAGCGCCGAGGGCAGGCCGAACAGCTGCTGCGCTTTCTGGCGGACGACCTGCGTGACAAGCTGCGCGCCGTGGGCCGCCTCGACATCCTGGACGACGTGGACGCCAAGGCGATGGAGTACTACGCCGCCGTGCCCGAGACCGAGCTCAGCCCGGGCGAGCTGAACCTGCGCGCCCAGGGTCTGTACCAGATCGGCGAGGTGCGCATCGAGCAGGGTGACCTGGCCGCTGCCATGGACGCGTTTCGACGCTCGCTGGCCCTGAGCGCTCAGCTGGTGCGCCAGGCACCCGATGACGCCCAGGCCCGCGTGCGACTGGGCTACGCCTACTACTGGATCGGTGACGGCAGCTTCCAGCAGGGCGACCTGGCCGCCGCCCTCTCGGCCTTCGAGTCCTCGCGCGACGTGGCACAAGAGCTGGTGGAGCTGGAGCCGGACAACCCCGAGTGGCGCCTGGAGCTGGCCTCCGAGGAGAGCAACATCGCCCGGGTCTACCAGGCCCAGGGTGATCGGGAGGCGGCGACGGACATGCTGCGCCAGCGTCTGCGCACCGTGACCGACATCGCCGCCAGCGACCCCGGTCGCGCCGACTGGCAGGTCGAGCTGGCCTCGAGCCACCTGATCCTGGGCGACGCGCTCGAGCAGGCTGGCGAGTTCGAGGGCGCGCTGGCGCAGTACCGCGCCGACGCCGACATCATGACCATGGTGGTGGCCAGCGACCCGCGCAACGTGCAGTGGCTCGACCGCCTGTCCACCAGCCACAGCTACCTGGGCACCGTGCTCCGACGCATGGGTGACACCCGCGCTTCCACGGAGCAGTTTGCCGCGCAGCAGGAGATCGCGGACGTGCTGGCGGGCGTTGACGCCGCCAGCTCGCGTTTCCGTGATTCCCTGGCCTCGGGCCTGGGCAACGTGAGCGTGATACGGCGCACAGCAGGAGATCTGGACGCGGCCAGCGAGGCCGCCAGCCGCGCCCTGGCGATCTACACCGAGCTGTCGACGCAGGACCCGACCCGCGCGCGCTGGCTGGTCAGCCGCGCGCGCTGCCACGTCGAGCTGGGCTGGATCCACCAGCTGCTGGGTGAGCACCGCAGCGCGCAGGACAAGGCCCGCAGCGCATTGGACATTGTGGCCCCACTGCTCGCCGCGACGGACGCAAACGGTCCCGCATTCGAGTCCGCCTCCGTCGCCACGCGGGCCCAGCTGCTGACGGGCTGCGCCTTCGCGCAGCAGGGCGAAGCGGCCGAAGCGCGCGGCGCCTGGGAACAGAGCCTGGCGCTGCAGCGGCAGTTCTCACACTTTGCCGAGCGGCCCAACATGCTCGCGTTACGCGCTCGCGCGCTGCTGCGCTTGGGACGACACGCTGAAGCCGCTCCCGTGCTGGCCAAGCTGAAACAGCAGGGTCATGTGGCCCCCCTGCTCACCCGCTGCCTGGAGCAGACCGCGGCATCCGGCGACTGAGCCCAGACTCGGCGGCGAGCAGCTCGCGGACGACGGGGGCGATCCGGGCATAATGACCCGCTCCACCCGACGCCAGCGAGCCCGCCCGTGACCCGACCCCAATGCCCACCCCACGCGGAATCCTACGCCTCGCTGTCGGAGCGCCAGCTCGACCGCCGCGGCCTGCTGCGCGGCGCGGCAGCCGCGGGAGCCGCCCTGCTGCTGCCGCCGTCGCTGCGCGCCCAGCCGGCGGGCATCACGCGCGCCTGGCCGCGCCTGCCGCCCTGCCCCAGCGACCGGCGCGACGCCCCGCTGCAGCTGGCCGAGGGCCACGAGGCCCAGGTGCTGTTGCGCTGGGGAGAGCCCCTGCACGAGGGCGCGCCCGCGTTTGACTGGCGAGCCCAATCAGCGGGCGCCCAGCGCCGGCAGTTCGGCTTCAACTGCGACTTCAACGCCTTCATGCCCCTGACACCGGGCGGCTCGGAGCGCGGCCTGCTGTGCAGCAACCACGAGTACATCTCGCCCGCCGAGATGTTCCCGGGCTACCGCGCTGGGCAACCCAGCGCCGCCCAGGTGGGCGTGGAGATGGAGGCCCTCGGCATGTCCGTGGTAGAGCTGTCGCGCGCTCAGGACGGGCGCTGGCGAGTGCTGCGCGACTCGCGCTTCAACCGACGCCTGAGCGCCACCACGCCCATGACGCTCTCGGGCCCGGCCGCCGGCGCGCCGCTGCTGAGGACCGCCGCGGACCCATCGGGCAAGACGGTCCTGGGCACCTTCGGCAACTGCTCCGGCGGCAAGACGCCCTGGGGCACCGTGCTCACCTGCGAAGAGAACTTCCAGGACATGTTCGGCCGCCGGAACGAGCCGCCGCGAGACGGGCAGGCGCCCGCCGCCGTCGAGCCCTCGTCCGACGTCTCCCCGCAGGTGGCCGAGCTGCCCGCGCGCTACGGGCTACGCAGGCGTTCGGTCTACCACTGGGAGGACCACCACGACCGCTTCGATCTCTCCCAGCCGGGCTCCATGCACGAGCCGCACCGCTTCGGCTGGGTGGTGGAGCTCGACCCCTACGATCCGGAGTCGACCCCCATCAAGCGCACCGCGCTGGGGCGCATGCGGCACGAGAGCGCGGTCACCGGCGTCTCGAGCGACGGCCACGCGGTGGTCTACACGGGCGACGATCAACGCCAGCAGTACCTGTACAAGTTCGTCAGCGCGGACGTCGTGACGCCGGGCGAGCGCGAGGCCAACCGCGACCTGCTCGACCACGGCACGCTGTTCGTGGCGCGCCTGGAAGACGACGGCACCGGCGCCTGGATGCCCCTGCGACCCGAGGGCGCCCTGGCCCACTGGACCCAGGCCGAGATCCTGGTCAACAGCCGCGGCGCCGCGCGGCAGCTGGGCGCCACGCCCATGGACCGCCCGGAGGACGTGGAGATCCACCCGCGCACGCAGCGCGTCTACGTGGTCATGACCAAGGACGCCGCCAGCCCGGGCGACAACGCCGCCAACCGACGGCGCGGCAACATCTGGGGCCACGTGCTGGAACTCGACGAGGACGGCGGACGGCTCTCCGCACAGAGCTTCACCTGGCGCCCCTTCCTGCTGTGCGGTCCGCCCGGGGATCCCGCCGCCCAGCCGGTGTACTACGGCGGCGCCGACCCGGCCGAGCTGGACCCGCTGGCGTGCCCCGACAACCTGGCCTTCGACCCCGCCGGACGCCTGTGGATCGCCACCGACGGGCAGCCCCGTGCCATGGGCTGGAACGACTCGCTCTACGCGGTGAGCGTGTACGGCCCGCACGACGAGGTGGGCCTCACGCGGCGCTTCCTCAACGGCCCTACCGGCTGTGAGATCTGCGGCCCGGAGTTCACGCCGGACGGGCGCTCGCTGTTCGTGAACATCCAGCACCCCGGCCAGGGCGGCGGTCTCGCGCAGCCCACCAGCCGCTGGCCCGACGGCGAGTTGCCGCGACCCTCGGTGGTGGCCATCCGGCGCAGCGACGGCGCGCGCATCGGGAGCTGAGTTTGACCGCTACGGCGCCGTGGCGGAGAGCCCGTTGCTGGCGGCCAGGTTCTTGGGCGCGACGCTGTCCTGGATCCACCACTGGAACCAGGTGACGAAGCCCGGCGGCACGCCCGCGGGCCACAGCGCGGGCAGCACCACAGCGCCGGCGCCGTCCGTGGGCAGGCCCAGCACGATGTCGGGGTTGGGCACCAGCGTGCCGCCCTTGAAGGGTGCGTCCAGCGCCGAGAGCCCGATCACCAGCCAGGCCGGCGAGGTCTCCAGCGCCCCGCTGAGCGAGATGGACATGGGATCGCCGGCCATCAGCGTGCCGCTGCCGACGCAGACCGGCACGCCGTGCGTCCCCGCCAGGCCGCCGCCCACGTCCGCAAAGGCGCCCATGGCACAGCCGTCGAAGAGCTGTCCGTTGTTGAGCGCGCCGGGCGTCTGGACCGACGTCGTCAGCCATGAGAAGTCGCTGCCCTGCGCGCCGCTGCCGCTGCGCTGGAGCGACGTGCCCACCGGCGTGGCGTTGGTCTCGCTCACGCCGATGTCGATGGAGCTGAGCCCGGAGGCCGGGCCGCCCAAAGCCACGAAGCTGCCCTCGTAGCTGAGGAACTCGACCACCTGGCTGGAGGGGTCCACCAGCGCCAGGCCGTCGGGGCCGCCGTTCTGGATGGGGGCGATGGCAAAACTGAGCGTGCCCAGGCAGCCGCCCTGGTCGGGGATCACGCCGGACAGGGCCGCGGTCGCGTACACCGCGGCGCCGCTGCCGTTGTAGAACACGAGATTCCAGCCGGTCAGGTCCATGCCCGCGGGGCCGGCCAGCTCCACGAACTCCCCCGTATCCGTGCTGACGTTGTCGTAGTGCAGCTCGTTGATCCACGGCGACAGCGTGGGGCCGTCCGCAGGCGTGCCGAGCGCCTCCAGGCTGAAGCCCGACTCATTCAGCGAGAGGTCGGAGGCGCTCACCACGTAGTAATACGTCACGCCGTTGATGACGGCTGAGTCCACGTGATCGCTGGCCGCGACCAGAGAGCCGGTGATGGCCACATAGGGCCCGCCGCTGCTGGCCGCGCGATACACCGTGTAGCCGGCCAGGTCAGGTTCGAGGTTGTCGGCCCAGTCGAGGTTCAGCTGGCCGTCGCCCGTGCCCGCCACCAGCAAGTTCGGCGCGAGCGGCGGCGTGACGTCGCCCCCACCGCCGCAGCCGCTGCCGGAGAACAGACACGCGACCCACTCGGGGTGGTCAACGAAGGGGTTGCGGTTGCCCTGGAACGAGGCCACCACGTCGTTGCGCTCGCGCTCCCAGTCGTCCACGGGGTCGTCGAGGTGCCACTGCATCAGCAGCGACAGCCGCCCCATGTAGGCCACCGGCTCGTTGTTGCCCGTGCTGGACGACGCGATCAGGCCGATGTCGTTGGTCAGGATCAGGTCCGGCTCGGCCGTCCCCATGACGCCATGGACGCCACCTTCGTAGCGCACGTCGGCGTAGAGCAGGGAGCGAGCCACGTCGCCGCGCCGACCCGTCCATGCCTCCCAGATGCCGCTGGCGCCTGTGCCCGAGCCCCAGTTGGACTGCCCCGGGTACACGCCCGCGCCGCCGCCCTGGCCGTCGTTGACCAGCGTGGGGTACTCCGTGCAGCCGGGCGAGCAGCTGCCGAAGGCCTTGTTGCCGCGGGCCGAATTGTAGGAGTCGTACGCCAACCACAGCATGTGGCAGTCGGTGTGCGGCGAGTTGTCAGCCGTGTTGTTCGGGAACCCGAAGCTCTTGGGCCAGGTGTGCTCGCGGTTGTACGAACCGTTCCCGCCGCCCGCTTTGGAGAAGCTGGCGTTGCGGTAGACCGTCAGGACACGCGCCGCATCGGCCGGGTCCTCGTTGGCGGCTTCCAACACGTCCCAGGTGTCCGTGGCAGACGATGTGTAGGGCACGCGCTGGTGGTCGTCGATGACCGCGTGCAGCGTCGAGCGCAGCAGGCCGGGCGTGCTGATGTCCACGCTGTCGTAGTAGCCGGGCGGCACCTGGGCGAGCACAGGGGCCGAGCCGGGCCAGGCGAGCAGGGCCGCGAGCCCCAGACCAGAGAGAAGGCGAGCGCGCAGAGGGGTGCCGAGCATGGGAGCGGACCAACGGAGGCGGGGAGAGAGGGCCCAGCCTACCAGTCAATTCCCGGGACCGCTTGGCTCAGCCCTCGGACGGCGCGCGCCGGTCGCGGCTGCGCTGCAGGGCCAGCTGCTGCATGTCCACCACCTGATCGTGCTCGTCGACGATCTCCTCGCCGAGCAGCTGCTCGAGCACGTCCTCGAGCGTGACCACGCCGTCAAAGCCACCGTACTCGTCGAGCACACCGAGCATGTGCTCACGCTCGCGGAGGAACAGCTCCAGCAGGTCATGGGCCCGCATGCTCTTGGGCACGAAGCGGATCTCGCGCATGAGGTCACGCAGGATCAGGGCGGCGTCCGGGTGCTCGAGCGCGGCGTCGAACACGTCGCGCCGGTGCACGAGCCCCACCACTTTCTCCGCGTCCCCGCCCTCGATCAGGGGCACGCGGCTGTAGGCCCAGTCGCTGGGATGTGCGACCACATCCGCCAGGGCCTGTTCGGCGGGCAGCACGTCCACCACCGTGCGGGGCGTGCGCAGGTCGCCAGCCGTGACCTGATCGAGGCGCAGGGCGTTGGCCACCCAGCGCTGCTCCTCGTTGCGCACGCTGCCGCCGCGCGCGGCCAGTCCCGCCATGGCCACCAACTCGTCCTCGCCGGGGGGCTCGTGGCCCGCTGCCCCTGTGATCAAGTGCATGGCCTTGCGCGAGACCCAGACCACCGGCCAGACGCTCCAGATCATGAGCTGCAGCGGCCACACGATCAGGGGCGCCAGCGTGGGCGCGTAGCGCACCCCCAGGCTCTTGGGCACGATCTCGGTCAGCGCCAACACCAGCAGCGTGAACACGGCCGCGAAGACGCCGACGGCGCGGCTGCCAAACAGCTCCCCCACCATGGCGCCGCACCAGGCCGAGCCCACGGTGTGGGCGATGGTGTTGATCGTGAGAATGGCCGCGATGGGCGCCTCCACGTCCCGGCGCATGGCCACCAGGCGCGCGGAGCCCGGGCCGCCGCGCTGACGCAGCAGCTCCACGCGCGCGGGCGTGATGGCGTACAGCGTCGCCTCCAGCAGGGAGCACACAAAGGACGCGACCAGCGTGAGCGAAGCGACGATCAGAACGGTGGTCACGGCGTGATGGACGGAGAGGGGCGGAGTGCGAAGTCGGGCTCAGCGTACCGATCGCGCCCGCGGGAAGCAGCGCTCAGGGTGCCTCCAGAGCCCTCGTGGGGGCGATCCAGAATCGCTCGTACCTGCCACAACACGATCCAGAACCAGGGTCCATACTCTCGGCGGTGTCGTCCTTGCGATCTTCCCTCGCTCGGTGCGGCCCGTATCGGCGGGGACCATCTCGGCCCCGTCGACGTTCCTGATCCTTGATTCGGATGCCATTCATGCTCACCCGTTCCATGTTGCTCGCGCTGACCACGCTGCTCGCTCTGCCTGGCTTGGCCTCCGCGCAGACGCTCATCACGGTTCCGAACGCGTCCATCGTCGCCGACGTCAGCTCCGATGGCGACGTCGTCGTCGGCAGCGGCGCGGGCGGCGGCTTCATCTGGCGCTGGCGCGAAGACCCCGCGCCCCTGGTCATCGGTGGTAACGACGCCACGGCGGTGTCCGATGACGGTCTGGTGGTCGTGGGCTGCATCACGGACCCCATCGAGGGCGCCGAGGTCGCCGCGCGCTGGACCCTGGCCACCGGCTGGGTCAGCCTGGGCTTCCTGCCCAACGCGCTCAACTGCCCCAGCAAGAGCAACGCCTACGACGTGTCGGCCGACGGCGGCACCGTGGTCGGGCTCTCGTGGGACGGCTGCAGCGGTCGCGGCTTCGTCTGGACCGAGGCCACCGGCATGCAGGAGCTGGCAGTGCTGGGCAGCGGCGCCAACCGCGCCAGCGCCATCTCGGACGACGGCTCCGTCATCGGCGGGTTTGCCCAGGGCTTCAACCGCTCGCCGGTGCTGTGGTATCCCGACCAGAGCGGCATCGAGCTCGATATCACGGCCGGCGGCGAGATCTACGACTTCAACAAGGACGGCTCCCTCGCGCTGGGCAACTGGAACGGGAGCGCCTTCTTCATGGACACCTCCACCCTGAGCAAGACCTTCATCGGCCAGCTCAACCCGGGCTGGTCGGGCATCCCCAAGGCCATCACCGAGGCCTCGGATCGCGTCGTGGGCTTTGACGTGAACCAACTGGCGCTGGAGGGCTGGACCTGGTCCCCCGGCGGCGGCATGAAGAGCCTGGCGTCGTACTTCTCGGAGCTGGGCGCGCAGGGTGTGCCGAGCATTGTCGACGTGGCCATGGCCATGAGCGACGACGGCAGCGTCATTGTCGGCCGCTACGGATTCTTCCCCAGCAAGGCCTACATCTTCAACGCGGGCATCGATCCCTGGCAGGATGCGGGCGCCGGCCTCGCGGGCGTGGCGGGCGTGCCGCTCATGATAGGCAGCGGCGACCTGAACGTGGGCTCGCTGGCCACCCTGGACACCTCGTCGGCGGCCCCGTCAGCCTCGGCCTGGCTGATCATCGGGCTGACGAACCTGTCGGTGTCCTTCAAGGGCGGCCTGCTGGTGCCCAACCCCGAGATCATCCTCGGACCCTTCAGCACCGACGCCACCGGCGCCCTGAGCCTGTCGAGCCTGTGGCCGCCCAGCGTGCCCACCAACACCGAGACCTGGTGGCAGATGTGGATCCAGGACACCGCGGCCGTGAAAAGTTTCTCGGCCACCAACGGTCTGTTGAGCACCACGCCGTAGCACGCGACGCCGGCAGCCGTCTTGCTTCACGCGCGTCGCTGCAGGGAGACGCCCACGCCCCCCACAGGCGCGTGTGAAGCGGGACGGTCACTCGCCAGACGACACATCGGGCAGTTCGTCTGCGAGCAGCGTCTCGCGCTCCAGCAGCAGCTCGGCGCCGTCCTGGAGCGCTCGACGGTGGGTCTCGAGCACCGTTCGGGCGCGGTCGTGGGCCTGGCTCACGAGCGCCTTCACGGCCAGGTCGATCTCCCGGCCCGTCTGCTCGCTGAAGTCGCGGCGCGGGGGCAGGGCGGCGGCGGACGCGCCGCCCAGGAACGTCGGGCGCTCGTCGTCGTAGCTCACGAGACCCAGGGTCTCGTCCATGCCGTAGCGCGTCACCATGGCCCGCGCCACGTCGGTGCAGCGCGCCAGGTCATCGACGGCGCCGGTACTGATCTCGCCGAAGCTGAGCTCCTCGGCGGCGCGCCCCCCGAGCAACACGGCCATCTTCACCAGCAGCTCCTCACGTGACATGAGGTAGCGGTCCTCGGTGGGCCGCTGGATGGTGTAGCCCAGGGCGCCGATGCCGCGCGGGATGATGGACACCTTGTGCACCACGTCCACGCCGGGCAGGGCCCGGGCCACCAGGGCGTGCCCCATCTCGTGGTGCGCCACGACCTCGCGCTCGCGCTTGTTGAGCAGGCGGTTCTTCTTCTCGAGGCCGGCCACGATGCGCTCGAGGGCGGACTCGAAGTCGAGCATGCCCACCGTCTCCGCCGAGCGGCGCGTGGCCAGCAGGGCGGCCTCGTTGACCAGGTTGGCCAGATCGGCACCGGTGAAGCCAGGAGTGAGCGCCGCCAGAGCGGGCGTGTCCACCTGCGGGTCGAGCTGCACGTGGGCCAGGTGCACCACCAGGATGGCCTCGCGCCCCTGCTTGTCGGG
>Ga0164313_10000629_pt1 | contig 29014 bp, 26 predicted proteins | sample GuaBasSedimGuay4_FD_113735 | JGI IMG/M metagenome (GOLD analysis project Ga0164313, IMG submission 113735) | Subseafloor sediment microbial communities from Guaymas Basin, Gulf of California, Mexico - Guay4, Core 4569-4, 0-3 cm | ecosystem: Environmental > Aquatic > Marine > Hydrothermal vents... | reverse complement strand
GTTACCTGCATTGAATCTCTACCATAAAGTGGAATATATGTTCCACCTTTGATTTCAACCATTTCAGACTGACAATTCATATCGATTCCACTCAAAAACACAATACAAATTATCAATCTTGAAAAGGTGCTCATAATTACAAATGCAGTTTAGTGTACGCTTCTAACTTCTTGAACAGTAGTAACTTTAACATTAGTTTTATTATTACCCCAGGAATTGTAAACATATGTTAGAACGTCCGCGATCTCATCATCGGTCAATGTTTGCTTCGTCATAACACTATTATATTTATTCCCATTAACAGTAATCTCTCCTGTTTTACCATTTATAACAATACCAATTGCTCTTTTTAAATCGGCATTCAAATAATCTGACTTTGCAAGAGGAGGGAAGGCGTTAGCTAATCCTTCACCATTAGCCTGATGACAGGCAAAACAAGTTTTTGTATATATTTGTTTTCCTGACTCAATTTTTTGTGCCAATGTTTTATTTGTTTTAGGTGCGATTTCTTTGGTTTCAGTTGTTGGCATTTCTTGTATCGTTCCTCCTTCAGGGTTATAAATACCTTCTTGTTTCACACCGGAATATATATTCAAATGATTTTCTCCTTTCACTTTTAACATGCCTAAAGCTCCTTTGTTAAAAGCTCTAAAAATTGAGTGATCTACTATAATAAATGTTCCGGGAACATCTACTTTGAATTCAACAATGGATGCACCTCCTGCAGGAATTAAGGTAGTTTGTACATTTTCATTAATAGCAGATCCGCCTTCAACATTTACTCTGTCAAATATTTCGCCTATCACATGAAAGGAAGAAACCAAGTTTGGCCCGCCATTTCCAACATACAATCGTACGGTTTCTCCTACATTTGCTGTTATTGCATTGTCGCCGGTTAGCGACCCGACTTTACCATTAAATACCACATAATCAGCATCTTCCTCAATCGCTTTTTTCATATCAAAGGCCTGTAATCCTGGGTCACCGTTCTCCCCTTTGGTGTAAAAATCACCTTGCATGATATAGTATTCCTTATCTACCTTAGGTAAGCCACCTTCAGGTTCAACTAATATTAAACCATACATACCATTTGCAATATGCATTCCAACAGGGGCTGTTGCACAATGATAAACATATAAGCCCGGGTTTAGCGTTTTAAATGAGAATGTCTTTTTGTGGCCAGGTGCGACAAAAGATGATGTTGCCCCTCCTCCAGGGCCAGTAACGGCATGCAAATCAATATTGTGTGGAAGTTTATTGTCAGGATGATTGGATAAGGTGAATTCAACTTCATCACCAACCCTGGTTCGGATAAAACTTCCCGGTACCGATCCACCGAAGGTCCAATAAATATATTTCACGCCATCGGTCATGGTACCCTCTTGTTCAAGAATTTCCATGTTTACGATTAATTTTTTTGCCGGTCTGTTTCCTACAGGTGTGGGTACATAAGGTGGAGCGGTCATTTCTGCTTCCATTGTACCCGAAATAGCAATTTTTGCCGAATCAATAATCAGTGGCTCTTTTTCATTAGTGCTACAACTTGAAAAAAGTAATAAAGCCAACGCCATTGAGCCTATACTACTTACGATTAATTTGAGGTTTTTCATTTTTTTAGTTTAAGTATTAATTCAATATTTAATTAAAAGACATATTTATCTTTTATGAGGCAAATATATTTGCTGGATACATATTAATTCATGACTTATGTCATAAATGTCACATAAGTGCTAAATAATTTTGACAGTTACTAATTTTAGAGAAGAGTGGATAACTAATTCAATTCATATTTGGCTGAGAAAAGGATGAAAAATAATACTTTATTTATAGCTCAACAATCTGATATTAACTCGTTTAGATTGGTATAAATATTTTTCAATATTATAGCCAGGAGATCAATAGGTTTTAGTGAATGGCTCCTATAAGAACTGCAGACATAATCTACAATTCTAAGATAGAAAAATTAAACAGGGGGACAGAAATAATATAATTTTAGTTTGAATAGGACAAAGTAATATAATCCTCTTTTCTTTGTGTTTTACCTGTAGTTCTATATACATCATACTCTATAATTACCAAATGCATATCAATTAGTACTGTTTTGAATGTGTCTACGGTTCTATATTTCACGCGTACCACGTTGTAGTCCATTTGTGGCTTCATATCATTACTCAACCCCAAAGCCTTCCATTTTCTCAAAGTTTTTACTTCAATTAATTCAACGGCATAGGGTTCCGTTTTTTCAATGATTTCCTGAACTTTTTTATTATTTATCTTGACGCTTTGAGCTGAAATAATATGTGGTAATAATACGATGCTTAAAAGCAATATAAGAGACTTCATCATAGTGAGGGGGTTATGATTACAATTGCAAATATAAATAAAAAAAATCAACTACATTTTTATCCTGTTTTTATGAGCGTATAATGAGTTAAATTTTAATTACTTATATTTTAGTTTTCGCAAATCGAAAAGATAAAAATATTAATAGATAAGAAGATGATTATCTGCAGCTTATAAACCATCATTTAGTAATGTAAGAGAATAGTTGAATGCATTTCCTAAGATCAGATCTTTTCAAATTTGACAGTAAAGTGCCTCATAATTGGTGCTTCATCTACTATAACATATCCATTCCTAGCCTCTTGACGAGTATCGTAAATGCTCTTTAAGACAGCAGCTACATAATCCATATGGTTATAACTATAAGTCCGGCGTGGTATCGCCAATCGAACCAATTCCAATTCAGGATATCTGTTTTTACGGGTAAAAGGATCACGATCAGCTAAAACCGTTCCAATTTCAACACCTCTGATTCCTCCTATAATATAAAGTTCAATGGCCAAGGCTTGTGCACGATATTCATCTCTTGGTATGGTAGGTACGAATTTGTTCGCGTCGATAAAAATTGCATGCCCACCTATAGGTTGTTGAACGGGAATATTATGCTCGATCAATTTCTCCCCTAAATAGGAAACCTGTTCGATTCTGCTCTCTAAATAATCAAATTCCGTTGCTTCATCAAGTCCGACAGCCAATGCGGCCATATCTCTGCCATTCATACCGCCATAGGTAATAAATCCTTCATACATGATATTGAATACCGTTGCCTTCTTATAAACTTCTTCATCGTTTAAAGCGATAAATCCACCCATATTTACCAGACCATCTTTTTTGGCACTCATGGTCATTCCATCACCATAGCTAAAAGCTTCTTTTGCAATTTCTTTAATGGTTTTATCTTCATAGCCTATTTCACGCTTTTTTATAAAATATGCATTTTCCGCAAATCTTGCCGAATCAAAAAACACAGGAACTCCATAGGATTTACATAGCTTTGAAACTTCTTTGATATTTTCCATGGACATGGGCTGACCTCCGGAACTGTTACAAGTAATAGTAAGAATCACGAAAGGAATATTTTCTTTTGGATTTTCGTCTAAAACCTTTACCAGTTTCTCGAGATTTACATTTCCCTTGAAAGGATGAAGATTTGCAGTGTCAAATGCCTCATCGATAGTGCAGTCTACAGCTATCGCTTTTCTAAATTCAATATGACCTTTTGTTGTATCAAAATGTGAATTTCCGGGAACGATATTCCCTTCTTTTACCATTGCGGAAAACAGTACATTTTCGGCCGCTCTTCCCTGATGCGTTGGTAAAAAGTAACTAAATCCTGTAATTTCCCTAACAACGTCTTTTAATTTTATAAAAGAGGTAGAGCCAGCGTAACTTTCGTCACCACTCATCATGGCGGACCATTGCTTATCGCTCATCGCACCTGTTCCGGAATCGGTTAATAGATCGATAAAAACTTTATCGGAGGAGAGATTAAATAAATTAAAATCGGCCTCTTTGATCCACTTTTTTCGTTGTTCTATAGTTGATCTTTTAATCGATTCAACCATTTTAATTTTATAAGGTTCGGCGTAAGGTAAATTCATAATCGTTTGATTTGGAGTTTAGATAAAATAAAAAAAGAGGTGATCAACACCACAACAAAGTAAGAGCTTCAGAGAATATTGTCCGGGCGTTTAATGTTTAAACGAACTTCTTTAAAATTAAGGTTTTTGAAGATAAAAATCATAAATTCGATTATATGCGTAAAATTAGTTATTATTTTAAATTTAAATGGAAGAAAATTAATTTTAACAAGAAATGGATAATTTTAAAACAATAAAAATAGTTGTTACTATATCAAAAAATGTAAATTTGCAAAAATAATTTTGGAATATGTTTAATAAAAATATTAAGTTGGTCATAGCGGTGTTAATCACTATTTGGGCCGGTTTTGAGTTTTCAAAAGGTCATATAATGAATGGAATTTCCATTGTTCTCTTGGCTGGTATATTTGTATTTTTTTATTTTAAAAATGAAATACTACTGTTAACTTTTTTAAAATTGCGTAAACAAGACTTCGTGGGAGGAACTAAGTTGTTGGATAGAATTAAGAACCCTTCCTCTGCTTTAATCAAAAGTCAAGAGGGGTATTATAATTTCTTAAGAGGTATAATGATTTCTCAAACCAATTTGACGCAGGCGGAGAAATACTTTAAAAAGGCATTGAAATTGGGCCTTTATATGGATCATAATAAGGCGATGGCCAAGCTTCAATTAGCGGGTATTGCCATGACCAAAAGAAGAAAAAGAGAGGCTATGAATTTAATTGCAGAGGCGAAAAAGCTGGATAAACATGGCGTGCTTAAAGAGCAAATACAAATGGTGAAGCAGCAGATGAAAAAGATCTAAATCTCTAACTTTTTACCTAAATACATCAATTTATTTCCCGGCTCAACCGACATCTGATCACTATGTGATGAAATGATATGAAATTCATCTGCGTTGTCTATGAGAAATAAAGGTACAGACATCACTTCATTTTTTGTAGCCTCTAATAGTTTGAGATAATGTTCTTTAGAACTCAATATTACCTCATTAATAGTTGGATGGTCTCTTACCACTTTAGAAAGGTTGATATAGTCGTCTGTGTGCGAAAACAAACCTTTTTCAGTGTTATTGTTGGGATCCCTCATCTCTTCTGAACTAACCAACCTATAAGCTCCTTCTTTCCCATAGCTTGATCTTAATTTGGATATTGCAAATTGATTCACACTATCACTTCCGGTAATGGCCATCAGATATCCCACATCATTCAGTTCTACATGTTCTAATAGTTCGTCTGAATAGATATCACATTCTATGGCCTCCAAATTTAAATTTTTGGCATTTTGAACATGTTTAGGGTTACTGTCTATTAATACTACCCGACGATTATTCTTCATAAGGTATTCAGCAATGAGTAGTGCAGGTTCCGATGCCCCCACAATTAGTATACCTTCAGATTTTTTCAGTAAAACCTTTGTTATTCTGGCAAATAATTTGGCCGTAGTAGCATTTAGTAAGACAGTTCCTAAAACTATCATAAAAACTAATGGTGTTATATATTCGGCATTTTGAACACCCTGCATGGTAAGTTTTAGTCCAAATAATGAGGCTATACCTGCAGCTACTATACCACGAGGCCCAACCCAGCTAATAAATAACTTTTCATTGAGATGTAATTTGCTTTTACGGGCACTCAAAAATACACCAGCCGGTCTGATGATCAACACAACAATTGCAAATAAAATAACCGAATTCCAATTGTAGATGAGCTCTAAATCTGACATATCAATATTTGCAGAAAGCAAGATAAAAAGGATTGATATTAATAATATACTAATCGTCTCTTTAAAATAAAAGACTTCTTTAAGCTCCTCTATCTTCATATTTCCCAAAACCATACCCATAATTACAACTGAAAGGAGCCCACTTTCGTTGGCAAATAAATCGGAAAGAACAAAAACTCCCAAAACTAATGCCAATGCCACAACATTCAATAAATAATGAGGAATCAATTTATGTTTGAGCATAGCAGCAAACGCATAAGCGGAGGTAAAACCAATTGAGGATCCAATCACAATTATTTTCCCAAATTCAATTAATGTGTCTTGAGTATAGTTTGGGCCATGTGCACCTCCAATACTAATAAATTCAAATACAAGTACCGCAATTAAGGCACCTATAGGATCTATTAAAATTCCTTCCCATTTTAATATGGTAGAAAGATCTTTTTTTATCGCTAAGTTTCTTAAAATCGGAGTGATAACTGTTGGTCCCGTTACAATGATCAATGAAGAAAATAAGAATGCCAAGGACCAATTTAATCCGATGACGTAATGTACTGTAAATCCGGCAAGTACAAATGTAACAAAGGAGCCTAAGGTGATTAATTTATAGATGACCGGACCAACATTTTTTAGTTCTTCTTTTTTTAATGTCAATCCACCTTCAAATAATATTAAACTGATGGCCAGAGATACAAAATTGAATAGTCTTTCTCCGGGGAACAGGCCAATTTCACCATCCCAAACCGGTTCGATCCATTTATTGCCACTTTCAGAAATGAGCGTAGAAAAGGGACCAACAAATAAGCCTATAAGGATCAAAGGTAAGATTGCAGGAATTTTCATTCGCCAGGCAACCCATTGTGCTAAAATTCCCAAAATAATTATTAATGCCAGTTCTAACATATAATTTTAATTTCAGGTCTAAAAATAGCATTTTTTATTTTATCAATTTGTTAATTTTGTTTCAGTTGAATATATTCACAAATTCATTAATATTTAAAATAAAATAAATCATGAACATTGAAATTTGTACTGATTCTTTGGAAGGTGTTCTGGCTGCCGAAAAATATGGCGCTGGAAGAGTTGAATTATGTTCAGGCTTGTCAATTGGCGGACTGACGCCAAGCATTGGTTTGGTAGAAGAATGCAAGAGGAATGCAAAAATTGAAATTCATGCAATTATCAGACATCGTGAGGGTGATTTTATCTATAGTGAAAAGGATATTGAGATTATGAGAACAGACATAAAGGCTATGAAAACCGCAGGTGTTGCGGGGGTTGTATTTGGTATTTTAAATGAGCAAAATGAAGTATCACCTTTGAATCGAGAATTACAGAAATATTCAAAATCGATGGACTTAGAGGTAACCTTTCATCGTGCCTTCGACTTCGTTCCTGATCCTATTCAAGCCATTGAAAAAATAATTGATCTTGGGTTTGACAGATTGCTAACTTCCGGATTAGCACCGACCGCGGTTCAAGGAATTGATCTTATTAAAGAGCTTCATACCAGTTACAGCAATCAAATTCAAATAATGGCCGGTAGTGGAATTGACGTTTCGAATGTCTTAACAATAGCTGCGACGGGAATAAATGATATTCATTTTTCGTCGGGAAAACCAATCGCGAAAGTGAATAATTCCATGGGCGAAAGAAGGGAAGTAGATGATGAAAAAATCAAGAATATTTTAACTCTGGTTAATAGGTTGATCCAATAAGGTCAAAACTAAAAATGAATTATTATCATCTAAAGATAAAACACAATTTTTCTATTTTTTATATTTTATTTTTCCTAATTCAATGGCGATTCCCGTCCTGGCTAAAATGGAAAATATAAATGCTCCCATAGCCCATATACCGATAGTTACTCCTATTTCAGTGATTGTAGGAAAGTATTCGGCAATTTTTCCCCATGGTCCGGGTATAAATCCCGGTACAATTAAACCAAAACCTTTTTCGATCCAAATCCCTATAAAAAGCAAGATACAGGCAAAATAGAGTATTGTAAAATTGTTTCGAAGTTTATGAAAAAGTAAAATAATCGTTGCAATTGCATTCATGGAAATTGCTGTCCAAATCCATGGTACCAGTTTCGCCTTTCCGTGTAAACCAAAAAACAGATAATAAGCACTTTCACTGTGATGGGTAGGCGCATAGAATTCTTTGAATAATTCCGAAATTAACATGATCAAATTAATTTGAGCCGCCACAGTTACCACCAAGGCAATTTTTCTTATTGTCTTATCATCAATTTTAAAATCAGTAAATTTTCTGATCATTGCCAAAACCAAAATAATTAATGCCGGGCCTGCTGCAAAAGCAGAAGCTAAAAAGCGCGGACCTAATAATGCATTGTTCCAAAACGGACGCGCTTGCAATCCTTGATATAAAAATGCCGTAACCAAATGAATCGATACCGCCCAAAAAACAGAGATCATAACACCCGGAATATAGATTTTCGGGTTTGGTGTAAGCCCTTGATATCGCATAATCAGGATATACAATGGAATAGAAATATTGATAAATAAATATCCATTTAGAACGAGAACATCCCAGGTTAGCATTGAATTTGGAAAGTTAAACACCCCTATGCCGGGAATCATATGCCATAATCTTGCTGGTCCCCCCATATCAGCTATAATAAACGCCAGACACATAAATAGAGCTGCTACAGCAAGGCCTTCTCCAATCAAAACAGCCTGTTGGAAATCAAAATCTTTTAAGACATATGCAGGCAAAACCAACATTACTGCGGCTGCTGCAATACCCACTAAAAAAGTAAAATTTGAAATATATAAACCCCAGCTAACTCTGTCATTCATACCCGTAACACTTAAGCCTTGTTCTAATTGTAAAGAATAGCTATACATACCGATCAGCATTAAAAATGTTAGGAATGCCATCCAGAAATGATATGATTTTCTGCCGTGAGTTAAATAAACTAAACTGTCTTTAATTAAATTTTTAAGTACTTTCATCTTAATTTTTTTGAAAGAATTAATCCATAAAATACCAGAATTTAGGCTCTGTACCTAAATCTTCTTTAAGTCTGAATACTTTTTTATTAGCCAGTACCCATCGTATTTCACTGTTTGGATCTAATAAATTCCCAAATATCCTTGAACCTGTTGGACAGGCCTCTACACAAGCCGGATTTTCGCCTTCTCTCGTACGTTGTATACAAAAGGTGCATTTTTCCATTACCCCTTTTTTACGTAATCGGTTTCCCAAATAGTGTTGGTCCTTGTTTACTTCTTGTTCAGGAATTTGAGGTGTGCTCCAGTTGAATCTTCTTCCGTCATATGGACATGCTGCCATGCAATAGCGACAACCAATACACCAATCATAGTCGATCACAACGATTCCATCTTTTTCTTTCCATGTAGCTTGAACAGGGCAAACTTCTACACACGGAGGATTGTCACGATGAAAGCATTGGGTTCCCATATAAAAATGACCCTGTGCAGGTACTTCATGATAATAAGTATCATCGGCCTCACCAAAATTCAGCCCTTTACCATCATTCATTTCATGAATTCGAATATATTGCATTTCTGAAGCCCTGTCTTGATTATTTTCTTTAACACATGCGTTAACACAGTCCATGTAACCCTGACAATTCGAAATGTTAAAAGCATATCCAAATAAAACATCGTCCATTGCATTTTTTGAAGAGATGTTTATTTTTTTTCCTATGCGCAATTCATAGGACCGGACCAATCGATTTACAGTTTTATCTTTTTCTTCCTCGGTCATTAATTTATAATTTCCTTTAAAGTATTCTTCCCATTCAATTTGTGATTTTTCTTTACTTTCGTCTCCGGAAACAACACTGCATGACGTACTTACCGCTCCAGCTCCGATCATTAGTCCGGCGGTGATTTTCTTAAAGGCCTGTCGTCTGTTCATATCCACGTCAAAAACCTGAGAAATTCCGTCCTTCTTATTTTCCAGGGCTTGTCCATCACAATTTGAACCGGAACAACCACAATTGCTTTGCTTTTTATTCCCAAGGTTTAAAGAAAACCACTTTTTTATTTCTTTATTCATGATTATTTTTTAACCTGTTATTTGCGTTCATCAACCATATGTACATTGTATCTTGACGGCCATCTTTTTTCAAAAGCCGGTCTATGCGGATCGTGGCAACCTACACAAGTTTGAGAAACTCTTGGTTGCGCCCAGCCGCCTATTTGTTTGCCATGTGCCCCTCCCGACCAGTCTTTAAATTGATTTTGATGGCATTGTGCACACAATTTATGACTTAAATTAAAATCAATTGGTTTATCGGTAATACTATGTAGTTCATCCATATTGTTTTCCGAATGACATGTAACACAATTCATAGTTTCTTGATTGGCATGTTTTAATGTGATATCCCAATGACTTTTTTCAATATTTTCTTCACCTTGAATTTCGTTTAACGGTTTTGAATGGCACTCACTACATTCGAAGGATTTAATTTGACTTTTTCTTTCAGGAATATAAAAACGTTGCCAGTTTTCAGTAACTTCTACTTTCTTCAATGTTTCTGTATACTTATCAGAGCTTAAAGGAATCCCTTTAAAATCTTTACCTAGATCTTCAATCTTATCCGTAATAGTATGATACTCATCCTCTTTGTGTTTACAAGAAATCAGAAGGATAAAAGTGCAAATAAAAATAATATTTAGTTTTACATTCATAGGTTATTGTTTTCTTGTAAATACTCCAATATCTTTAATTTCTTTATCATTGATAACATGACATTGCCTGCAATTAATTCTATTGGGATGTGTTGTTCTAATTTCTTTTGGAGCACTTGGTCCGGCATGACATGACAAACAATTTTCACGCATTTGAATTTGATGAGGAATTATAGGTGGACTGGTCATCAAAGCATTATGGCCTACAGATGGTCCTTTTGTTCTGGACCAGCTAGTTGCAACAAAAAGATCCTCAGAATTTATCGGCACATGACATTGTCTGCAATTTATTTTCTCCGGATGTGGTGTTACCGGCGCATAGGAATTATATTTATTAACAAAACCACCATTTTCATGACATTTTAAACAACTGTTAGCACCCATATTTCTTTCCTCAACCGTATGAGGAATAGTAGGTGGAGCCCCATAGAACGCCCGGTTATTGTAATATGTCTTCAAGCTTCGTTCATGATTTTTGTCTATCGGCATTTTGGCATATTTCAAAGCAAATTTAGACCTTTCAAAAACACCTTCCTCCGAAGGAATTACAAAAGTTTCTGTAATACTGGACATCGGAACATACGCTTCTTCATGAGATAGGGTATAGCTATAACTCCAAACAGCAATGGTAGATATCATTAATAGGACCATTAAAAATATAATAAACAATCTCTTCATTTCGAGTTGATTTTTTAAACTTTTTCAATTTTAACCGCACATTTTTTGTAATCCGGTTCTTTTGAAATCGGACAAAATGCATCTAGAGTAACATCATTTATCATCATATTTTCATCAAAGAATGGTACAAATACCTGCCCCTGGGTTGGTAATCCCCTTTCGTTGATAGATGCAGGTAGGATAGTAGTTCCCCTTCTGGAAATAACTTTTACTTTTTGACCATTACTAATATCATATTTTTCGGCATCATCCGGATGTAATTCAACATAGGAGTGAGGCATAGCCTGATGCAATACAGGAATTCGTCTGGTCATGGATCCGGTATGCCAATGTTCTATTACTCTGCCCGTGTTCAACCAGAAAGGATATTCATTATCAGGAGATTCAGCAGGAGCTTCATATGGGCGTTGCCAAATAACCGCCCTGCCGTCCTTTTTCCCATAAAAATGGAATTTTTTACCGTTATCGCATGCTGGATCATATTTAGCATTAAAACGCCATTTTGTTTCTTTGCCATCTACGAAAGGCCACATGGCACCAGCTTGAGTTTTCAAAACCTCAAGGGGGGCCATATTGTGTTTTTTACCCACATGGTGTAGTCGATACTCATTATAAATTTCTTCCTCATGTTTCTCCTTACTATAAGGAAATAAGTCGCCATAACCCATTCTACGTGCAACTTCTATAGTTTGCCAGGCATCTGCCATAGCTTCACCTGGTGGTTCAACCATTTTATCCCAGTATTGGGTTCTTCTTTCAGAATTTCCATACATCCCATTTTTTTCTATGTGCCAGGCAGCAGGTAAAATTACATCGGCAACGTCACTGGTAGGCGTTGGGAATACATCTGAAACGACGATGAAACGATCAGGTTTTTCAGCACCTTTTGTATATCTGCCAACTTTTGGCAACGAAACCATGGGATTGGTAACTTGTGTCCAAATAAATTTTATATCACCCCTATCCAAAGCTCTAAACATTTCCGTTGCGTGATAAGTGGGTTTCGAAGGGATTCTTTCCACGGGCACTTTCCATATCTTAGCGGCATGCTCACGATCTTTTTCATTCATTACAACTCCATGTGGTAATTTATGCGTAAAAGTACCGACTTCTCTTGCCGTTCCACAGGCACTGGGCTGACCCGTTAATGAAAACGGTCCGTTACCCGGCTGAGATATTTTTCCTGTCAGTAAGTGAATATTATAAACCAGGTTATTGATCCAAGTACCCCGAGTATGCTGGTTCATTCCCATACACCAGTAAGAAACTACTTTTTTATTTGGGTCACCGTATAAATTTGCGAGATATTTTATGTCTTTTATAGAAACACCTGATAATTTTGACACTTTCTCCGGAGTGTAATCCTTCAGGAATTCTTTATAGGATGCAAAGTCAATTTTTTCCGGTTTGTCTTTAAACTTAAAATTATCCTCAGTACCATAACCAATATTGGTTAACCCTTTATTGAAATTACAGTGTTCATTAACGAATTCCTCATTCATCCATCCGTTATTTATTATTTCGTAAGCAATGGCATTCGCAACAGCCAGATCAGTTTGTGGTTTAAATAATATGGATTTATCTGAAGCCATGCTTGAACGCGTAGTTCTGGTAGCAAAATCAATTATTTTAACATCTCTTTTAAGTTGTTGATCCAGCATTCTGGAAAATAGCACAGGATGCATTTCAGCCATATTATTTCCCCAGGTAATGAATATATCTGCGTGGTCAATATCCTCATAACAACCCATTGGTTCATCCGCTCCAAAGGTTGTTAAAAATCCTGTAACGGCACTGGCCATACAAAGTCGGGCATTACAGTCCAAATTATTCGTTCCAATTGCACCTTTCATAAATTTTGAGGCTACATATCCTTCAGGAATAGTGGATTGACCTGAGGTATACATGGCAACAGAATCTTTACCGTGTTTTTCAATGGTTTCTTTCATTTTTGAAGCAACCAGATCAAGTGCTTCTTCCATGGAAGTTTCTACATATTTACCATTCTTCTTAACTAAGGCTTTTGTCAAACGGTCTTCGGCATACATACAAATCGTTTGATGATAGCCCTTTACACAACACAATCCTTTGTTCACTGAAGAATTAGGATCTCCTTTTACGGCAATAGCTTTACCGTTTTCAGTTCCAACCAAGATGCCACAGCCTACTCCACAAAACCGGCAAGGAGCCTTGTCCCATTTTAAATTCGCTGAACTTTTAATGCCACGGATTTGTTCCTCGGCAAAAATAATACCCGGAAACAGAGCAGCTGCTGCCGTCATGGCGGAAGCCGCTGCCATTTTTTTTAGAAAATTTCTTCTGTTTGTTACTTTATTGATCATAACAGTCATTATTATTGATTGGTCTCAAAACCTGAAACCATGGATAACATTTTTAAACTTTTAATGGAATTTATTACAATTTGTAAATTTTGATCTTCAAAATCATCCTTAGTATCGGTTATGACAATTGCAATTTCTTCATTTTTAGAAGGAATAATATCACATTCAGGAATATTTGATAATTCTGATAGTAATTCTTTGTATTTACCGTCATGAGGATGAGCTAAATAACTCTTGATTGGCATAAGCTAATTAATAATTAGGTAAGTTACAATTTTATGTAATAATGGTTACAAAGAAAATGAAAGAAAATGTGTAGAAAGATGATATTAATCAGTTTTATCAAAAAAAAAGATAAAAGAGTATTTTATTAAATGTAATTTCCTAAGAATATCCAAAATAAGAATTCTTCATTTTAATCCTCCTTCTCCGCCATAGGCGGATTCGGCGGACGGAAAATATGGTTGTTTGCATAGCAAACTCAATTTAATACCTCGTATGCCTGACTGCCGTTAGGCAGGCTTGCGTCGAGGTAGTTTATTAAATCAGAGTATCAACCCGGTCGATTCATCTCTATTTTTCTTGAATATAGACATTTGCAAATTACACATTTTCACAAAACCCGTTTGTAACTACTTAATGAAGGAATAAATTCGAAATTTCAATATTTTATTTAAATTTGCGGTGCTAAGGTAAAAGCAGATGAGTTTAAAAATCATAAAAGAAAAATTTATTTTAAAATATTTAAAGTCGAACGTAAGAACTCGTGGTTTAGATAAGTTGGATACTTTGCATAAAATTAGGAAAGTAGGAATTTTAGCCGAGAGTGATCTGTTTCATACTTATGATTTTACAAAAAATCTGAGCTCTAATTTTGGTCTTGATAAGAATAATTTTGATATTATTTTGTATCAAAATAGTAAAATAGTTGAAGATTTGGGCGATTACCATTATTTTAGCGAAAAAGATTTTAGCATGTTTGGTAAGATATTTGGCAAGGATCTAAAGAAATTTGCAGATACCAAGTTTGACCTGTTGATTAATTATTGTACGCACGAGGATATATTTTCAGAAATGTTATGCGTTAGATCCAAAGCTAATTTGCTTGCCGGATTTAAAAGTAAGACCTTCGATAATTATGATATATCAATTAAAATTGAAAGTAATAAAATTGATACCTTTAATGAAGAACTGACCAAATATTTGCAAATATTTAAAGTACTGTAAACCATAAACTCATAAGAAAATTTCAATAAAAAAAATGAAAGAATTATTAGGGACTGGTGTAGCTCTGGTTACTCCTTTTACACCCGATAAAAATATCGATTTTGAGGCCTTGGGCCGTTTAGTGAATTATCAAATAGAAAATGGTATAGATTATCTCGTAGTACTTGGTACCACTGGTGAAACTGCTACACTATCTAAAGCAGAGCAGCAAGAGGTTAAGAACAAAATTGTAGAAATAAATAATGGTAGACTGCCTTTGGTGGTTGGTGTTGGAGGTAACAACACCAAAGCCGTGGTTGAAGAACTCAAGAGTAGTGATTTGTCACATTTTACTGCTGTCTTATCGGTATCTCCTTATTATAATAAACCAACTCAACAAGGTATTTATGAGCATTTTAAATCAGTTGCAGAGGCAAGTCCGATACCGGTTATCGTGTATAATGTTCTTGCCAGAACCGGAAGTAATGTAGAACCTGAAACAGTTTATAAACTGGTCAATCAATGTAAAAACATAATTGCTATCAAGGAGGCTTCCGGCGATTTTGAGCAAGCTCTTGAATTAATAAGAATTATGCCAAAAGATTTTATGGTTATTTCAGGGGAAGATAAAACCGCTTTGTCGCTTACATTAGCCGGAGGTTCAGGAGTGATTTCAGTATTAGGTCAGGGTTTGCCAAAAGAGTTCAGTACACTTATTGATCTGGCATTAAAGAAGAAACCCAAAGAGGCATTCGATATTTTCTATACTTTGATGCACAGTGTGGACTTGATATTTGAAGAAGGAAATCCGGCTGGAATAAAAGCGATGTTGTCCAAGCTGAAAATTTGTGGTTTGGATGTCAGATTACCATTGGTTGCCGCTTCGCCTGAATTGCGGCAAAAAATTGATAACTTTGTAAAAAGTTTTAATTCTTAAATTAATAATAATTATGTTATCAAAAAATATTGAAAAAGCGTTAAACGAACAAATAAAGATAGAGGCAGAATCCTCACAAGTTTATTTAGCAATGGCTTCCTGGGCTGAAACTCAAGGGTTTGAAGGAGTGGCGTCCTTTATGTACAAACATTCTGATGAAGAAAGAATGCACATGCTGAAACTCGCTAAATTCGTAAATGAGAGAGGAGGCCATGCAAAAGTCTCCACATTAAAAGCACCGCCAGTTTCCTTTGGGTCCTTTAAGGAGATGTTTCAAACCTTATTTGATCATGAAGTTATGGTATCTGAAAAGATTAATGATTTGGTAGATATTACCTTGGAATTTAAAGACTATGCCACTCATAATTTTTTACAATGGTATGTGTCTGAGCAGATTGAGGAAGAAGCACTGGCAAGAAATATATTAGACAAAATTAACCTTATAGGAGATGATAAAGGAGGCTTATATCTATTTGATAATGACGTAAAGTTACTTGCTTCGGTCGCGGCGGATATTTAACAGACCGGTTAAATTGATAAAAATTCGTTAAAATTTACATAATAATTAGGATTCTGATCGTTTTTTATTTTTTGAAATATTAAAATAAATTTTTAATAATAAATTTTTAATCTTATTTTTGCAAATTATGCAAAAAATGAAGAATTTAGTATTTGCTTTTTTAGTGATGTTTTTGATGGGTTCATGCAGTGAATATCATAAAGTATTGAATAAAGGAAAAAATGCAGAGCGTTATGCATTGGCTGAAAGATTATATAAGGAAGGGAATTATGAAAAAGCAATACCATTATTTGAAAAAGTAATTGGACCATACGCAGGGAAACCTCAATTGGAACGAATTCAATACATGATAGCTAAATCAAGTTATGAGACAGAAGACTATAGTTTGGCTTCCTACTATTTCACAAAATTTATAAATAACTATCCAAAGAGTAGTAAATTGAAAGAGGCCGCATTCCTCTCAGCTAAAAGTTACTATATGAGTGCTCCAAAATATAGCATAGATCAACAAGATACATATAAAGCCCTCGAAGCATTTCAGGATTATATTGATAATTACCCGGGTTCTGAATTGGCCAGTGAAGCAAATAAGTACTATAAAGAATTAACCTATCGTTTAGAATTAAAAGATTTTGAGGTTGCGAAGCAATATTATCACACTGAATATTATGTATCTGCGATTGCTGCATTTGAAACCTTTAATGAAGAACATTTGGGATCGGTACTTAAGGAGGATGCATTATATTATAAGTTCAGATCATCTTATGAACTTGGAATGAACAGTGCCTTGGTAAAAAAAAGAAATAGATTAAAAGATGCCAAGACAGCCTACGAAAAATTTCAGAAATCATTTCCGGAATCAGATAAGATGAAAGGAATGCAAAATGATCTGGATCAAATAGATAAAGAAATTATATCCACTAATAAACAAATGGAAAAACTATTAGAAAATAATAATTAATTATGAAAGATTATAAAAATTCTGAGGCACCAGTGACAACAGTTACTTTTGACAAAAATCAGATTGAACACCAAACTGAAAATATTTATAAGGCAATTGCCATTATGTCTAAAAGAGCAGTTCAGGTAAGTGAAGACCTAAAACACGAATTAATTGAAAAATTGGAAGAGTTTGCCACTTTTAACGATAGTTTAGAAGAAATTTTTGAGAATAAGGAACAAATCGAGGTTTCACGTTTTTACGAAAAATTGCCTAAATATACTTCAATAGCTGTTGATGAATGGTTGAAGGACGAGATATACTACCGAGACCCTGACCCAATAGAAGAAAACGATAATTTAGATTAATTATGTCTGTTTTAAGCGGTAAAAATGTACTTCTCGGAGTTACAGCCGGTATTGCTGCTTATAAAACCGCTTTTTTAGTGAGGCTATTAATTAAGGCCGGAGCTGAAGTACAGGTTGTAATGACACCTGCCTCAAAGGATTTTGTAACACCACTTACGCTGTCTACACTTTCAAAGAAGCCTGTTCATTCAACTTTCTTTGAACAAGAAGAGGAGAATGAAAAGTGGAATAACCATGTGGAACTGGCACTTTGGGCAGATTTATTCCTTATAGCTCCCACTACTGCAAATACATTATCTAAAATGTCAAATGGCTTGTGTGACAACCTGTTACTAGCTGTTTATTTGTCAGCAAAATGTAAAGTATATTTTGCGCCGGCCATGGATTTAGACATGTATAAGCACAATTCAACAAAGCAAAATATTGAAAAATTACAAGCTTTTGGCAATGTGTTTATACCTCCGGCAACTGGTGAACTTGCCAGCGGGCTGGAAGGTGAAGGCCGAATGGCCGAACCTGAAGACATAATTAAATTTATTGAGAAAGATATAATTTCAAAACTGCCTTTAAGAGATAAGAAGGTTTTAATTACTGCCGGCCCAACCTTTGAGGCAATTGACCCCGTTAGATTCATAGGAAATCACTCTTCCGGAAAGATGGGATACGCCATCGCAGATCAGGCTGCTAATTTGGGTGCGCAGGTTATATTGATCTCCGGGCCTTCTAATGAAAAGATTTCAAATAGTTCAATTAAAAAAATTGATGTTACCACTGCAGAACAAATGTATGTTGCCTGTCAATTCTATTTTACGGATATGGATATTGCAATATTTTCTGCTGCGGTGGCTGACTATGCTCCGGTAAATGTTGCTTCTCAAAAAATAAAGAAAAAAGACGCTTCCCTGTCCATCGAATTAAAACCGACAAAAGATATTTTGGGGGCTATGGGTAGAATTAAGAAGGATCAATTTTTAGTTGGATTTGCCTTAGAAACTAACGACGGTATAAAGAATGCAAAAAGTAAATTAAAGAAAAAGAACTTAGATTTAATTGTTCTTAATACTTTGCAAGATAAGGGTGCGGGATTTAAGACAGACACCAATAAAGTGACCATAATTGATAAAAATGAAAATATAACTACATTTGAGTTAAAATCTAAAACTGAGGTTGCTCAAGATATCTTTGATGAAATCATAAAAAAATTAGATGCGTAAATTTCAATTTGTTTTAATATTATTTCTTGTATCCTTGAATACCAGGTCGCAAGAGTTAAATTGTCGCGTAAGTATTAACGCAACTGAGATCGGTGTTTCTAATAGGCAAATTTTCACTACTCTTCAGACTGCCATCAGTGATTATATGAATAATACAAAATGGACTGGTCTTCTATACGGTAATAATGAGAAGATTGATTGTATTTTAACTTTGAATATTTTTGAAGTTATTTCGGGTTCGCAATTTAGCGGAAGTCTTCAGTTACTTGTTTCTCGTCCGGTGTATGATTCCACCTATCTCACTCCAATCTTAAGTTTTAATGATAATGACATTTCGTTTTCCTATGAGGAGTATGAACCATTAATCTATAATGAAAATACTTTTACTTCGAATTTGGTTTCCATATTGACCTTCTATGCATATACAATTATAGGATTTGAGGCCGACTCATTTTCATATAAAGGAGGTGAGAATTTTTTTAAATCGGCTGAACAAGCGGTTTTCACAGGGCAGCAGGGAGGAGCTTCGGGGTGGAAAAGGATTGATGGTAATAATACACGTTATCAGTTAAATGAGAATTTATTATCACCAGTATATGATGAGTTCAGATCTGCGATGTACATATATCATATGCAAGGATTGGATAGAATGGTTGAGAATAGTCGCGATGCTAAAATTGCCATAAGCAAATCCATTATTGGATTTGAGAGTTTATACGATGAGCGGCCAAATACTTTTTTGATAAGGGTATTTATGGATACAAAAGGCGATGAAATTGTTGATATTTTTTCTGACGGGCCAAGAATTGAAACGACTGAATTGAGAGAGGTTCTATCTAAAATATTTCCTTCATTTGATCCTAAATGGAAGCAAATAAAGATATAAATATAATTTGTTTTTATTAGAACCTTCTTTTACTTAAGTTTGATTTTGTATATTTTTCATATTATAATCCACTGTAATTAAATGCTTGTTTCACTAACCATAAAGAACTATGCCTTAATTGAAGATCTGAAAGTTAATTTTCAAAATGGGTTTTCTGTTATTACAGGAGAAACGGGTGCAGGTAAATCAATTCTTCTTGGAGGTCTTTCCCTGGTATTAGGAAAAAGGGCAGATGCATCTCTGGTTAGTAATAAAGAAAAGAAATGCATCATAGAGGCAGTATTTGATATTGAGAATTACGAATTAAATTCTTTTTTCGAATTAGAGGATCTGGATTATGAAATGCTTACAACCATAAGAAGAGAAATTTTACCAAATGGAAAATCAAGGGCTTTCATTAATGATACGCCAACTACCTTGACTGTTTTAAACAGATTTTCGAAGCAATTGATCGATATACATTCTCAGCATGAAACTTTACAATTGGCGGATACAAGCTTTCAATTTCAGATTATAGATAACTTAGCTGAAAATAAGGATAATTTAGACACCTATCGAAGAGAATTATCTCTTTTTAAAAAGTCAGTTATAGAGTTAGAATTGATACTTTCTAATCAGCAAAAGGCAAAAAATGAATTAGAATATAACAGATATCTTTTTGATGAATTGGAAGATGCTAACTTGCAAGATAATGAGCTCCAGCAGCTGGAGGAAGATTTGGAGAAATTATCTCATGTGGAGGATATCAAATTGAATTTATCGGAGGCCATTCAAATTGCAGAGGAAGAGCAAATCGGATTGAAGAATTTGATGAACAGATTTAAATTTAGTTTGGAAAATATTCAGGGATATTCAAATTCATATGAAGAATTGTCCAAACGATTCAATAGCCTGATCATAGAATTTAATGATATTGTTGACGATGCCATTAGAGAGAATGAAAACCTTGAGCACAATTCTGATGAAATAGATCGTATAAATGATCGATTACAAACTCTATATAATTTAAAAAAGAAACATGCTACAACTTCAATTGAAGAATTGATCCAGATAAGAAATTCTCTTGAAAATAAAATTAGTGAAATTGAAAATGTAGAAGAAAAAATAAAGGATAAGGAAATAGAAATTGAGGAGATTGAAAATAAATTGAACGAGCTTGCAAGATCAATTCATAAAAAAAGAGCACTTGCCATTCCGGTTTTCACGAAACAATTAGAAACAATTCTTGAGAATTTGGAAATGAAAAATACAAGGATTTCTATTAATTTGATTCAAGGTAAAGAATTGTTGTCCAATGGAAAGGATGCTTTGGAGTTTTTAATATCGGCAAATAAGGGATTTAGTTATGAAAGTTTAAAGAAAGTAGCTTCAGGAGGTGAAATTTCCAGAATTATGCTCTCAGTTAAAAATATTCTGTCAAAATATACCAATCTGCCTGCTATAATATTTGATGAAATTGATACAGGAGTCTCAGGCGAAGTTTCTAATAAAATTGCTGATATTATGAAGCAGATGAGTGCCCAAATGCAAGTAATTAGCATTACCCATTTGCCTCAAATTGCTGCCAAAGGAAATCATCATTTTAAAGTATTTAAAGAAGAAATTGATGGTAAAATTACATCAAATATAAAATTACTTGATGGAAATGAGAGAATTGTGGAATTAGCAGAAATGCTCGGTGGTAAAGATCTAACCGACTCAGCGATAGCTCATGCAAAACAGCTTCTCAACTAAAAAGTTTTTGGCTGAGTTTTATAATTCAAATAATGGTTTAACTTTGCTAATATTCATAGGGGTTAATAATTTTAAAGGAATTGAAAATAACTAACTAAAACAAAAAAACTTATAATATGTACAATTTGTTAAAAGGTAAAAAAGGAATTATTTTTGGAGCGCTGGACTCAAAGTCTATCGCATGGAAAGTTGCTGAAAGGGCACATGAGGAAGGAGCGACATTTGTATTAACCAATGCTCCTGTTGCATTGAGACTCGGAACTATTTCAGAGTTGGCGGAAAAAACTGGATCTCAGGTCATTCCGGCAGATGCAACATCTATCATGGATCTAGAAAATCTTATAGATCAGGCTATGAAAGTATTAGGAGGGAAATTAGATTTCGTGCTTCACTCTATCGGTATGTCTGTTAATGTTCGTAGAGGGAACCACTATACGCATCAAGATTATAATTTCACTAAAACAGGTTGGGATGTATCTGCTTTATCTTTTCACAGAGTAATGAGCGTGTTGTATGCTAAAAATACTATGAAAGAATGGGGAAGTATTGTTGCATTAACCTATATGGCGGCGCAACGTGTATTTCCGGATTATAACGATATGGCAGATAATAAAGCATATTTAGAATCTGTTGCTCGTAGTTTTGGGTATTTCTTCGGACGCGATAAAAAAGTGAGAGTGAATACCATTTCTCAATCACCAACGGCAACGACAGCAGGAAGTGGCGTAAAAGGATTTGATGGATTTATTGCCTATGCCGAAAAAATGTCACCTCTTGGAAATGCTACGGCCTTGGAATGTGCAGATTATACGATTAGTTTGTTCTCTGACCTCACAAAGAAAGTTACTCTTCAAAATTTATTCCATGATGGTGGATTTTCAAATATGGGAATAAGTACCGCTATTATGGATGATTTTATGAAAGATTTCGAAAAGGAAAATGTTGAAGAGCCTGTAAATAAAAAGAAGAAATAGGGTTTCCAGGAAAAAAACAAGTAAAAAAGGGTGATCTTTTAAGATCCCCTTTTTTCTTTTTAGAGAATTTACTTTTATTTCATCTTAAAAACTATCTTTTTAGATAAAAGTCATGTTCTGTTTGTTATACATTAATGCCTCTATAATTTATAACATATTTAAGAACAAAGAAACAAAGAAAGAGAAAAGAAATTTGATGATTTGAAAATGTCACAATGGACTTTTGTTTTTAGTTAAGAAGAAATTTATGATAGAATGGGTTAATGTGATAATGAGTATTGAGGGACAGAGAGATAGGGAGATGGAGTGATAATAAAAAATATGATTTACTGGTAGAACCATTTGTAAGCTTCCCTTTTCGTGACACTCTGGTGGATCTTTATGGTTTTTTTAACCACAGAGTTCACTGAGTTTTACACAGAGTTCACCGTGTACTTTGTGCCTTCTTTGTGATCCTTTGTGGTTATAAAAAACTAATAAAAACCGGTCAATATTAATCAGGGATGTTCAGATTATTGTTGACCAATGTTCGACATTCGAAATACATATTTAAAACCATTTACAAGGTCTAACAAAAGCTACATTCTAAAAAGTCATGATGTTAATATTGATCTAAAATTGAATTTCCAGCAATATTTTCAGAAGCATGAGGATTGTCATTTTTTTTATGACCTGAATATTTTATTTTTGAAATCCTTAAGAATAAAAAAAATTAACAAATGAGACCACTCAAAATTATTGTGCTCGCAAAACAGGTTCCTGACACTAGAAATGTTGGTACTGATGCTATGAAACCAGATGGTACGGTTAATCGGGGAAAGCTTCCGGTCATCTTTAACCCGGATGATCTCCACGCCCTTGAATTGGCACTAAATATTAAAGACCGCATTCCAGAAACACAAGTGACAGTATTGACAATGGGACCAAAAAGAGCGGCTGATATTATTCGGGAAGGCTATTATAGAGGGGCTGATAATGGGTTTATGATTTCAGATAAGAGGTTTGGAGGCGCAGATACTTTAGCAACCAGCTATACTCTAGTTAAGGCAATACAAAAGCTACGTCCATTTGATCTGATTCTGGGGGGGAGACAGGCCATTGATGGAGATACTGCTCAGGTAGGTCCCCAATGTGCAGAAAAATTAAAAATTCCACAAGTTACTTATGTAGAAGAGATTGTATCGTTTACTGATAATGAAATTATAGCAAAAAGACGTTTAGACAAAGGTGTAGAAACCGTATCTTCTCCATTTCCTTGCCTGATGACTGTTCATGAAACCTCTCCTGTTTGTAGATCACGGCATGCCAAACAGGTTATGAAATATAAATATGCCAGAACCAAAACCGAACTTAAATCAAGATCTACAGATGCATTAATATTTTCATTGCACGAAAAAAGACCTTATCTAACCATTCCTGAATGGGGTGTTGAGGACATTGAAGCCGAAATGAAAAAAATAGGATTATCAGGTTCTCCTACCAAAGTTAAAAGTGTGGAGAGCATTGTTTTGACATCGGATGAAAGTAAAGTACTTAGTGATTCGGATGCCGATATCGAAATGATGATAAAGGAACTAATTGAACACCATACGATAGGTTAATCGTTAATTAAAAAATGAGATCATATGAAAAGTGTATTTGTCTATTGTGAAGTTGAAGATCAAAAAGTAGCAGATATAAGTCAAGAATTACTTTCCGCAGGAAAACGATTGGCTCAAAAATTAGGATGCCCGATGGAAGCCATGGTCTTTGGGACCGATTTAAAGGATATATCTGATCAAATAGCACCTTATGGCGTTGATAAAATTCATGTAGCAGATGATGAGCGTTTGGAGCCTTATAGAACGCTTCCTCATGCCGCAATCGCCACCGAGATCTTAAAAAAGGAAGATCCTCAAATTATTTTACTTGGAGCGACTTCCATTGGAAGAGATCTGGCGCCGAGATTAGCTTCGGTATTAAATTGTGGTCTCACAGCAGATTGTACTATCCTGGATATCGGAGATCATTTTGTAAAAAAAGAAAAAAAGGAGTACAAAGACCTGTTATATGCAATAAGACCCGCTTTTGGGGGTAGTATTATTGCTAATATTATCAATTGGGAGATGCATCCTCAAATGGCTACAGTAAGAGAAGGTGTAATGAAAAAAGAAATATTTGATAAAAATTACAAATCCGAAGTCATTGATATTCCCGTTGAGGAAATAGTACAGGAAGAGGATTTTCTAGTAAAAATAATTGAGCGGCATATTGAAGAATCGGATGTAAACCTGAAGGAAGCACCAATAATTGTAGCTGGAGGGTATGGAGTCGGCTCCAAAAAGAATTTTAAATATTTAGAGCAATTGTCTGATCTGTTAGGGGGTGAAGTAGGAGGGTCAAGAGCAGCCGTTGATGCCGGTTTTATAGAGCACAATCGTCAAATTGGTCAAACAGGAGTTACCGTACGCCCTAAATTATATATCGCAGCAGGGATTTCGGGTGCTGTACAGCATATGGCAGGAATGCACGATGCTTCATTGATCATATCTATCAATAATGATCCGGATGCTCCAATGAACAAAATAGCTGATTATGTCATTAATGGAGATGTCAGCGTTGTGATCCCAAAAATGATTAAGTATTACAAAAAAAATGCAAAATAATCTCTCATTCTCTCCCATTGGCTATTGGGATGAGCGGGGTTAGACCAGCTTGCAGAGAGGTAGGTCTCTGTTGTGAAATGAAAATATATATTAATGTAATTTGATTAGTTTAAAAAATTCAAAATCTAAAAAAGCACCAAATGGATAATTTTTATAAAGATACACCGGATTTTAAATTTCATTTAGACCATCCTATTGTACAGAAAATAATAAAATTGAAAGAACGCAATTTTATTGATTCAGAAAAGTATGACTATGCGCCTTTGAATTTTGAGGATGCCATCGATTCTTATGAAAAGGTATTGGATATTGTTGGGAGTATCTGTGTGGATACAATTGCGCCAAATGCAGAATCAGTGGATCTTGAAGGACCTCATATTGAAAATAATGAGGTGGTTTATGCTAAGGGGACTGTCGAGAACTATAGTGCTTTACATGCGGCAGGTTTGATTGGTATGTCACTGCCGAGAAAATACGGAGGTCTGAACTTTCCATTACTTCCTTATGTAATGGCCGGTGAAATGATCGCCAGGTCGGATGCGGGTTTTGCTAATATATGGGGTTTACAAGATTGTGCAGAAACGATCCATGAGTTTGGATCGGAAGAACAAAAAGAGAGAATTTTACCAAGATTTAACCGAGAGGGTGTAACTGCGGCTATGGTTTTAACAGAACCAGATGCGGGTTCTGACTTGCAAGCTGTAAAATTGAGAGCAACCTTTGATGAAAAAGAAAACACCTGGAAACTGAATGGTGTAAAAAGATTCATTACAAATGGTGATGCAGATATTTCATTGGTTTTGGCGAGATCAGAAGAGAATACAACAGATGCAAGAGGTTTATCCATGTTTATTTATGATCGCAAAGATCATGCCCTGGAGGTTAGACATTTGGAAAAAAAACTCGGAATTAAGGGTTCGCCAACCTGTGAGTTGGTTTTTAAAGATGCCCCTGCCGAGCTGGTAGGAAATGAACGTTTTGGCTTGATAAAATACGTAATGGCCTTAATGAATTCAGCTCGTTTGGGTGTTGGAGCACAATCCGTTGGAATTGCTGATGCGGCATATCGAGAAGCTATTAAATATGCCGAAGAAAGAGCACAATTTGGTAAGGAAATCATCCATTTTCCTGCCGTTTATGAGATGTTAACCAATATGAAAGTTCGAATAGATGCATTGCGGTCACTTCTTTATGAAACGACAAGCTTCGTAGATATCTCTAAAGTTTATGAGGAAGTAAAACAAGAAAGATCTCTGCAAAAAGAGGAAAGAATGGAGATGAAGTATTATGCAAAATTAGCACAGGTATTTACTCCGCTGATCAAGTTGGTTGCAAGTGAAGCCTCTAATACAATTGCTTATGATTCTTTACAAATTCATGGAGGAACCGGTTTTATGAAGGATTTTCCAATAGAACGTATATATAGAGATGCAAGAATAACATCGATATACGAAGGAACAACGCAATTACAGGCCGTGGCAGCAATAAAAGGGGTAACTACCGGCGTTTTTTTAGATCGGATCAGGCAGTATGATAGCGAAGTTGTTGAAAATGATAAGTTGAAGAATAAGCTTCAGGCTATGACCACTAAATATGAGATAATTACCAAAAAAGTTATGGATACGGATTATCCGGATTATCTGGATTTCCATACCAGAAGATTGGTAGAAATGGCAGGCAATATTATTATGGGATATCTGCTGGTACTGAATAGCCAGCGCGATGAAAAATTTACGAGATCAGCAAAGATATTTATCGACTTAGCGCGTTCAGAAAATCATGAAAAATATGATTATATGGATAATTTTGAAGTTGAGAATATTGAATTGTATAAGTTGAAAGAAACTGAAGTATTGCAGGAGATCGTTTAAAATACACTCTAGCTTGGTAAAAAAATGACCTGTTTATTGAAAGATAGATGGGTTTTATTTTTGATTTAGCACAATTTACACAAGTAATTTAACAACTTAGCAAAGAATGGTAACATTTATACAGAATACCTTAACTTTGATTCTTGAAACATAAATTTTGAATTTGGATTTCTCTATAATTATACCGGTTTTTAACAGACCATTCGAGTTGGATGAGCTGTTAAAAAGCATTTCTAAGCAAAAAAGAGATGTTGATTTTGAAGTGATCGTGGTTGAGGATGGCTCTCAAGTCAAATCCGATCTTCTTGTCAAAGAGTATGAAATATTTCTGAACATAAAATATTTTTATAAAGAAAATTCAGGCCCGGGAGATAGCAGGAATTTTGGTGTAAAAAAAGCAAAGGGAGATTATTTAATTTTTTTGGATTCAGATTGTATCCTGCCGAACGATTATCTTCAAAAAGTTTCTCTTGGATTAAAAAATAACTTCACTGATGCTTTTGGAGGGGCAGACAAGGCACATTCATCCTTTACGGAATGGCAGAAAGCAATAAACTACAGTATGACATCCATTTTAACTACCGGAGGCATAAGAGGAAGTGAAAAAGTGAGAAATAAATTCCAACTTCGAAGCTTTAATATGGGAATATCTAAAAAATCATTTCTTAAAATAAAAGGATTTTCAAAGCAGAGATTCGGAGAAGATATTGACCTGACCTACAGACTTTGGGAAGTAGAAAACACAACACAATTTTTGCCTGAGGCCTTTGTTTATCATAAACGTAGGGCTACATGGAAACAATTCTTTAACCAAACATTTAATTTTGGAGCTGCAAGACCTATTCTGAGTTATAAATATCCAAAATCTTCTAAAATAACTTTTTGGTTTCCTGTTTTTTTTGTTCTTGGAATACCCTTATCGATTGTAGGTTGGTTATTAGATTCTCAGATATTAGCAATTATTTATGCAATTTATCTTCTGGCAATTTATGTTGATTCGTTACTAAAAGACAGGAATCCAATAGTAGCTTTATTAAGTATTTTTACAACTATAACTCAATTTTTCGGTTATGGATTAGGTTTTATAAGGTCTGTGTTTAGAATAAAAATATTAAAAAAGACTCCGGAGGACGCTTTTCCTAAAATGTTTCAATAATTTTATTGGACGGGACATGGACTGAAGCATAATACAATCCAATTCCAAGATCAGTGTTGATGAATAATTTGAACTTCCCTCATTTGTGTTGACCGGTTTTACGATTTCTTCCTGTTTTCTTTCGTGCAGATTTGTCTGCCGAAGGCATGATTCGGCGGACGAGAAGACCTGGTTTAACCTGACTGCCATTAGGCAGGCTTGAGTCGAGGTAGTTTATTCGCTGACGGAATACCAATCGCGTAATTTCACAATTATTCTGGCATCTTCTTTATTTACTAGATCCCTAAAAGTTTTTATATCACTTAGGCCGGGTTTACCTCTGTAATGGTAAGGATATACAACTTTAGGTTTAAAATCAAATACGGCGCTGGCAGCCTGATGAATATCCATGGTATAAGGTAAATTCATACATACAAAGGCGACGTCAATTTTTTTAAGATCTCGCATCTCCTGAATATCTTCGGTGTCGCCTGAAATATAGACTTTGGTTCCACTAAAATCCAATAGATAACCATTTCCTCTTCCTTTAGGATGTTTTGACTCAGCATTTTCCGGTAAATTATACATGGGAATAGCTTTTATTTTAATTCCCAGTTGAGTGGTTTCTTCACCATTGTTGATTATGATTAACCTGTCGTGATAACTTTCTGATATTTTATCAGCAACAGCTTGAGGTACAATAATTTTACTATTTTTTGTATCTATGGCATCCAATGTCTTTTGATTTAAATGATCTCCGTGAATATCTGTGATCAATATTAAATTAGGAGGATCTAAACCTTCAAAAACTTTGGCACTATTGTAGGGGTCGATGTAAATTATTTGATTATTCCATGCTAAGGTCAAAGTACCATGTAAAACAGGTTGAACTATCAGATCACCATTTTTTGAGGGATAAACATCAGGTGTTGGTCTTTCTTGAAATAATTTCAGTGAATCTTGAACTATAGCTCCGTCTAATGAATTTTCTACAACTATTTCGTTGGTTATTGGATAGACGCTAGGTGCGGGTTTTTGCGAAAAAATAAAAACAGAAGTGAACAATAATAAACTTGTGATAAAATACTTCATTTTATTATTTTGAATTGGAATAAATTTTTATTAATCAACCTAAACCTCCAGTTGTTAAATTGCCTACGGAATATTATTCTTCAAATTATCAAATTATCAAATTATCAAATTATCAAAT
>Ga0164313_10000628_pt1 | contig 29069 bp, 20 predicted proteins | sample GuaBasSedimGuay4_FD_113735 | JGI IMG/M metagenome (GOLD analysis project Ga0164313, IMG submission 113735) | Subseafloor sediment microbial communities from Guaymas Basin, Gulf of California, Mexico - Guay4, Core 4569-4, 0-3 cm | ecosystem: Environmental > Aquatic > Marine > Hydrothermal vents... | reverse complement strand
GCCTACCCTGCAAGCTGGCTCGTTCGCTAAAAATGTTTGCTAAACATTTTTTAACGCTCCGCCCTCTTGTATCTCATTCACTCTACTTGTTTCTTGAAAAGAAATAATAATTAGAAGTTCCCTAAACAAAGTCTCTTTTTTAGTATGATAAGATATTTTTATTGTATTAATATTTTGTTGGTTTCACTGATATTGAAATTAATTTAATATTCACTTTTTTTTGTTATTTTTAAGCTGTTTTTTAAAGATATTATAATAGCATTTTTGCTGATTATGGAAAATAAATTATTGCTGCTTGCCATTGAAAAAGATGAAGATAAAAAAAGGCTCCTGAATAAGGTCATTCAGTCAAGCTCTTCTTCTTCGTATGTATTGCAATATTGTGAGAGTAATCAGGATATATTTAGTATAATTTCAGACAAGAAACCGGATCTGCTTTTAATTGACTATTTTGATAAAAAAACATGGGGGGATGTTGTTAGTTCCTATGGTAATGGTGGTGTCTTCGTTCCTATAATACTATATTCTGATAAATCTGGTTTTCCTTATGACAATGTAGGAAAAATTCCTGGTATCTGGGAAATATTTTCCTTAACTGATTATGAAGCGATAAGTGTTATTCTTTTTAATTTTTTTAATCTAAAGCAGGCAGGTACTTTTTTATTGTCTGAGCAAGTTTATTCAAGGGTACGTAGAAAATATAAAGAGTTAATTATTGAGAATGGTGGTGAAGGCATTATTATTGTCCAGAATGGGGTAATTAAATATTCTGACCCGCAGGTCCTCATTTTTCTGGAAAAGTCCGAGCAGGAAGTTTATGACATGGCGTTTGTTGATATTATTCACCCGGAAGATAAGCAGAGGGCATTGGATGGTTATAAGAAGCGTTTAGCTGGGGAGAAACTTACAGGAAAATTTCTTTTTAGGACGATTTCAAAAACTGGTAAAATTGTGTGGATTGAGACCATAGGATATCCGATTGAATGGGATGGGAAACCGGCGACTTTCTATTTTGCCAGCCAGGTTTCTGAGAGAATTAAATATGAGAAAACAATTCGGGAATCTGAGGCAAAGTACAGGGAGCTGGTTTATACTTCTCCGAATGGAATAGTTTTATTTAACAGGGAAGGCAAAATTATTGAAGTAAATCCTGCAATTTCCATAATCACTGACTACCCTGAGGATTATTTTATAGGGAAAGCATTAAATGAAATTCCTTCATTGACAGAAGCGGCAAAAGTGGAAGGAAAAATCCTTATGGCAGATATTTTCTCCGGTAACCGGACTGTTCCGGACCCGATTACTATTATTTTCACTAAAATTGATGGTGGAAAAAGGTTCCTGAAAATTAATCTTTCCTTAATTGAGGGAAATAAGGGGGAGGAAAAGCTTCTGGTGACCTGTTCTGATTTTACGGATTATGAAAATGCAGTTTCAAACCTGGCCAGGTCAGAAAAGAAATTCAGGGAGCTTCATGAAAAAATGCTTGAATCGGTCATTGCTACTGACATTGATGGAAACATACTTGAATTTAACAGGGCTTTTGTCGAAATTACAGGGTATAGTGAGGGTGATTTGTTGAGGAAAAATTTGTTTTCTATGTTTCCTGACAGCCTCGCAGCGGAGGATGAAAAAAGGAGAAATGAGGTTATTCAGAAAAGAGGATTTTCGGAATCTTTTGAGATGGAACTTATAACCAAAACGAATACAACAATTCCTGTAGAAGTTCAATCCTACCTTAAGGATAATGGAAGGAGTAACCCAATGGGGTATTGGTATTTTATCAAAGATGTCAGCTCCAGGAAGAAATATGAAAATCAACTGATTGAGAGGGAGATACAATTACAGGCAATTTTAGAATATTTGCCTTTTCCTATGATCAGGGAAGACCTCTCCCAGGTTAAAGTCTATCTTGATAATCTAAAAGATGAAGGGATAACAGATTTTGTAGGCTACTTTGCTAAATTCCCTGATAGAGTAGTAGAATGTTGTAAAAAAGCTAAAATATCCTATTGCAACCAATCAGCCCTTCAATTTTTTAATGTTAACGAGCTAAAAGAACTTGAAGAATACTATGTTTTTTCACAAAATGATGAAATAGTTGAGGCCCGGGGAAGGATGATGTTAGAATTTTTGAATTTTAACGTTGTTTTTGAAGAGGAAGTTGTTTTTTCAGTGAAGAATGAGATTAAAAAATCGACAGTATTTAAATCTGCTATATTGCCTGGTAGAGAAGATAGTTGGGATACTGTATTGGTGGCATTAATGGACCTTACTGAAATATCACAGCTCGATAGCCAGGTCAAGGTGCTTTTACAGGCAATTTCCCATTCTCCTGCCAGCATTGTTATTACTGATACAGATGGTAAAATTGAATATGTAAATCCTAAATTTACTGAAGTTACCGGTTATAGTAGTGAAGATGCATTTGGGAAAGACCCATCTATATTAAAATCAGGGGAAATGCCCCAGAAAGTTTATGAAGAGCTATGGGCTACTATAACTTCAGGAGGGGAATGGGTAGGGGAGCTTTTGAATAAGAATAAAGCCGGAAACCTTTATTGGGAGCTGGCTTCTATCTCAGCTGTAAAAAATGATGAGGGTGAGGTCACTCATTTTGTTGCTATTAAGGAAGATATTACAGAGCAGAAGGAAAATGAAATGAAACTTCGTGATGCCAAGCAAAAAGCTGAAGAATCTGACGGCCTTAAGACTGCTTTTCTTGCGAATATGTCCCATGAGATTCGGACGCCTATGAATGCCATTGTTGGCTTCTCTGAATTGCTGCGTACTTCTAATGTTCAAGGTAATGAAAGAGATGAGTATTTTAATATTATAAATACTAGTTGCCGGACTCTGTCAAACCTTATAGATGACATAATTGACCTTGCAAAAATTGAATCCGGCCAGACAAAAATAATGGAAGAGGCATGCCAGCCTTTTAAGCTAATGAAGGAGTTACAGCTATATTTCTCAGAAGAGGTGCAAAAATCTGGAAAATCATTGAGAATTGTGATGGATGTTGATTTCCCCCCGGCTTTAATGACTAAAACAGATGAGTTTCGTTTACGCCAGGTATTAACAAATTTATTAGGTAACTCATTTAAGTTTACCGATGAGGGCTTGATAAAATGGGGGGCTAGTATTACCAATAATGAGGAACTTGAGTTTTACGTTAAAGATACAGGCATTGGAATTGACAAAGAACACCTGGAGTCTATATTTGAACGGTTCCGTCAATTGGATGGGTCATCAGTTAGAAAATATGAAGGTACAGGTCTGGGGCTTTCTGTTTCTAAAAGTTTGGTGGAGCTTATGGGGGGGCGTATCTGGGTGAATTCCGAAATAGGAAAAGGTTCTGAGTTTAGTTTCACAATTCCCCTCCGGTATGAGACTGATAATGTCCTGTCTCCGGAGGAAAGGATTTCCTCAAAAGGAAAGGAAATCTTTGATTGGAAAGGTTATAATATTCTTGTTGTTGAAGATAATGTATCAAATTTTGAATTTATAAAAGCGGTTTTATCTAAAACAAACGCTACTATCTTATGGGCTGAAACGGGACCATCTGCCATTGAAATGTTCAAGGAAAATGAGAATATTCATTTGATCTTAATGGATATTCAAATACCGGAACTTGATGGCTACGAAACCACCAGTGAGATATTGAAATTAAACCCGGATGTACCTGTAATTGCCCAAACAGCATTTGCTATGAGCCGCGACAGAGAAAAATCTTTAGAAGCAGGCTGTATTGATTATATCTCAAAACCAATTAAACCGTTGGATTTACTTAATTTAATGGAGAAGTATATTCCTTCTGTTAAATAGTTTAGGATTATTTTTAATTTAGGACTTTTTTTGTAATTATGATTTTAATAGCTGATAGTGGATCAACCAAAACTGATTGGGCCTGGATTGAGCATGATAAAAGGAGTTCAAGGTTTAAAACAAGGGGTTTTAATCCCTTTTATATTGATTCAGACAGAATTACATCTGAAATGAAGAAGGCAATTAAAACCAATAATCAGGAGCGGGATGTAAAAGAGATTTGTTTTTATGGGGCGGGGTGTTCTACTGTTGAAACTAAAGAACTGGTTAAAGTGGGCTTGAATAATGTATTTCCTTTTGCCAAGATACAGGTGTATAGTGATATGTTAGGTGCATGCAGGGCTTTGTTTCATCATGAGTCAGGTATTTCAGTGATACTAGGCACCGGAGCAAATAGTTGCCTGTATGATGGTCAGCGAATTGTGAAGAATATTCCCCCACTTGGATATGTATTAGGTGATTATGGGAGTGGGGCTAGCCTTGGAAAAGAGTTGGTTACAGCTTATTTAAGTAAGCAAATGCCAGAAAAGGAGAGCCATCTGTTTAGAGATCAGTTTCCTTATACTATTGAGGATATTAAGAAGGCTGTATATAAAGAGGAAAGACCAAATCTTTTTCTGGCGTCTTTTACCCCGTTTTTATCTGGGAACATGCAATCAGGGTATATAACTGATATTGTTAAGGAATCATTTATTCGAATGTTTAACTTCCAGGTTTGTAGTTTCTCTGGTTGGGAAGAGCAGGAAGTCAGAATTGTTGGATCTGTAGGTTATTATTTCAAGGAGGTTTTAAAAAGCCTGGCTGATGAAATGGGAATTAATCTTACACAAATTATTAAATCACCAATGGATAGATTAATTGAATATCATTCTGAAATATAAAATAATTGTTAAACGGACCTAACTGATTCCTGATAGTACCATTTGTTTTATGGAATTATCATTAATTGAACGTTGAATATATAATTTTTAATCAATCACATGAAAAAACCGGAGATTCATAAGTTCTTAAAAGGAATAGATCTTTTTTTTGGTTTAAATAAGGAGGAGTTGAATTCTGTATCGGAAAGTATTGCAGAAGTAATATACGAACCCGGGGATTTCCTGTTTAAGGAAAAGCAACCCAGAAAAAATCTGTTTATTATTTTTGAGGGGCAGGTTGAATTGTTTAAAATTACTTCCATTGGTCAGGAGAAGAGACTAGCGGTTTTCTTTAACGGGGATTTTTTAGGTGAAGGGGCATGGGATGAAGCCAGCTTTCACTATACTTCTGCCCGTACAATTACCAAAACAAAGGTACTGATTCTTGGGAAATCCTATTTTATTGAAAATGGTTCGCAGGCTGTAAAGCTGTTTTCAAACATTGTACGTGTAATTTCTCGTCGTATGCGGCATGCCAATTCCCGGATTATGAACACTACAGCCCAGTACGAATCAACCCGTACCAGGGAAGAGCATGACCTGTTAGGGGAAAGACTGGTGCCTTATGAATATTATTATGGCATTCAGACAATGAGGGCAATGGAGAATTTTAATATTTCTGGTGTTACCATTAATTTTTACCCTAATCTGGTAAAAGCAATTGTAATGGTAAAAAAGGCTGCTGCTTTTGCAAATTTCGAATTAGGTTTATTAGATAAAACTGTTTTTGATCCGATTGTTCAGGCTTGTGATGAAATTATCAGTGGACGGTATCAGTTTCATTTTGTGGTTGATATGATCCAGGGTGGGGCAGGAACATCTACCAATATGAACGCGAATGAAGTAATTGCTAACCGGGCATTGGAAATTATGGGTCATGATAAAGGCCAGTACGAGTTTTGCCACCCAAATAACCATGTTAACCTGTCACAATCAACAAATGATGCTTACCCAACAGCAATTAAAATTGCTTTAATTTTCAGTAATGATTCATTATTGCTTGATATAGAGAAGCTTATTGGAGCTTTTAAGAAGAAATCCCGTGAATTTGCACATGTAATTAAAATGGGAAGGACCCAATTACAGGATGCCGTTCCCATGACGCTTGGCCAGTCTTTTGAAGTTTATGCCATTACTTTGGATGAGGAAGTACAAAGATTGGAAGAAAATGCAAAATTGCTTCTGGAAGTTAATATGGGTGGTACCGCTATTGGTACGGGTATTAATGCAGATCCCAAATATTCGAGTAAAGTGATTAAGCATTTGCGAAAAATTTCGCAATTATCCGTGGTAAATGCTAAAAATTTGGTTGAAGCAACTCAGGATACAGGTTCATATGTAATGTATTCTTCAGCTTTAAAACGTTTGGCTATAAAACTTTCGAAAATTTCTAACGATCTCAGGTTACTTTCCTCAGGTCCGCGAACAGGAATAAATGAAATCAACCTGCCAGCGGTGCAACCCGGGTCTTCTATTATGCCTGGCAAAGTAAATCCTGTGATTCCGGAAGTAGTTAACCAAATTGCTTTTAAGGTAATTGGTAATGATCTTACAGTAAGTCTGGCAGCAGAGGCTGGTCAGCTTGAGCTGAATGTAATGGAACCGGTTATTGTACAAAGCCTGTTTGAATCCATTGAAATGCTTAAAAATGGAATGTCAACCTTACGGACAAAATGTGTGATGGGGATAAGCGCAAATGAAGCACATTGTAAAGAAATGGTTGAGAATAGTATCGGGATTATTACGGCCCTTAACCCGGTGCTTGGATATGAAGCGAGCTCCAGGCTTGCAAAAGAAGCGCTGGAAACAAATCAGGGTGTCTATCAGCTGGCACTGAAAAAGAAACTACTAACAAAAAAAGAACTGGATTTCCTTTTGTCACCTGAACATATGATCAAACCATATAATTTAAAAACTAATAAAAAATAAGCATCTTTTTATTTACAATCTAATGAAAGGGAATACTGGTTTATTTTTCATCCATTTCATTCAATATTTTTTCAACTTCTGACTCAGTTTTTCGTAGTTTCCCACGACATAGTTTCATTAGTAGAGAAACCCTTTTTACACTTAAAGAAAGTTTATCTACATCCATATCCTCATTCTCAATTTTCCCAAGGATGGTTTCCATTTCCTGAATGGCCTCATTATAGCTTATTTCACTTTTCTTTGTCATTTTTGATGGTTTTAGAAAAAAGGTTTAAAGAAAATCAATATTTTAATGGCTTGTTTCCGAGTATTTTAGTTGTTAGATTTGTCAGGATTTAATAGCGGGAGAATAATTGTAAAGGTACTTCCTTTACCTATTTCACTTGATAAAGTTAATTTGCCATTATTCAATTTAATAAACTCTCTGGTAATCATCAGGCCAAGCCCTGTACCCTGTTCATTAGATGTGCCTGGAGTTGTAAAGTGCTTATTTGAGTGAAATAACTTCCCCTGGTCTTCCTCACTTATGCCTGTTCCTGTGTCAGAAATAATAATCCTGGTTTCATCATTAGTACATTCAGTAGATATATTAATTGTATTACCCTCGGAAGTGAATTTTATTGCATTCTGAATTAAGTTTCTTAGTGCGGAGGAAATTAAATCAGCATCAATAAATGCAAAACAGTTAGATTGAAAACTGGTGTTAATAGTGATTTGTTTTTTATCGGCTAATATGTTAATAATTGAAAGTACACTTTTTAATACTTTGGTAAGCTCTGTATTCTTCTTATTTACAACAATTTTGCCTGTTTGGCTTTTACTCCATTGTAAAAGGTTCTCAAGTAAGTAGAGTAAATTTGTAGCGGTCTGGTATATTATTTCACCATATTGTTTTATCTCCTTTTTATTCAAATGTTGTGATTCTTCATTTAAAAGGGATGCAAACCCTAACAAAGCATTGAATGGATTAATAAGATCATGAGCAAGAACTGAAAATATTTTATTTTTAGTATCATTCAAAATATTGAGGTCTTCTCTTGATTTTATCAATAATTGGTTTGATTTCTCCAAAGCTTCCTTTTTGCCATTTAATTTTTCAACCATTTTTTTCTTGTGATAATAGTAAATAAGGCTCAGGACTGCCAAAATGGAGAATAAAAACAATGCAATTATTGTAAATTTTTGTATTCGTTTTTGTTTTTCTAATTCATTCTGACTTATTTCATTTTTTTTGCTCAGTAAACTAATTTCGTTTTCGTATTTATCCAGGTCGTATTTCATTTCAAGAAATGAAATATACTTTTGTGTATTTATTCTTTGTAAAGAATCTTTTAGAGAATAATAGGTTGTTTTATAATATAAGGATGTTTTAAACATTTTTTTGTCTTCATATATGATAGACAGTTGATCGTGAATTTTAGTTTGCAGGTCAAGAAATCCTTCTTTATTAGCAATTTTAAGAGCTTCATTTAAGTGTGTAATAGCCAGTGCTGTTGAGTTCTCGTAAGAAAAAAGAATTTCTGCTATTTTTATTGCAATCTGTGAATTATAATATTGCATATTTTGCTTCAAACTAATTTTGAGGGCCCTAAAATAAATAATGCGTGCATCGAAATAGTAACCGGTATTTGCTTTAATGGTAGCAATTCCGCACAAAACAAAAACCTGGTTTTCAAAGTCATCTGACTGTTGATAATAATCCAGGCTTATTTTGTAAAGCCTGAATGCCTTATTATGGCGCTGTATTTTTAAATAATAATCTGCCAGGTCTTTACATATATCCCCTGCCTCATGAGGATTGAGGGCGGGGTTATTAAACTGAAGGGCTTTTTCTAAAAAGTGATAACTTTGAGTTGTATCGCCTAAATGATAATAGGCTATCCCCAAAAAATGAGATGTTTTTGCAATGTAACTACTATCAAAGATCTCATTTGAAATTTTGTCAGCTATTATAAAATCATTAAATGCTTCATCGTAGATTTTAGCTTTGAGAAAAATTTGGCCAATTTTAATGTAAGAATCAATAATCCATTTCTTATCTCCCCTTTCTATTGCCAGGTTAAGAGCCTCATTACCATATTCAAGGCTCTGACCCAATGATTTATCTTGGTATTCATCAATCAACTCAGAGAGAATTACTTTTTTTAATGGGATAGATGATGAGTTAAGAATATTTTCGAGGCTGTCAATTCTTGACTGTGCGTTTATTAATCCTGTATTTATAATTAATACCAGGAGTATAACAATAATATTTTTATTCCTGGCTATCATGTCTTTATTGTTTTTAATATTGGAGGAATGGTGGGGATGTAAAACCAAAAAGTGCTTCCTGCATTTTGAGAACTTTGAACTCCAATAGTCCCTCCAATAATTTCAACAAATTCTTTACAAAGGATTAATCCTAAGCCATTTCCCTGTTCCCCATTTGTTCCGGATTTAGAAAAATTGTTTTCAAGACGAAAAAGGTTATTAAGGTCTTCCTGACTCATGCCGACTCCGGTATCGGAAATAAAAACCTCAATCATTTCCCCTGACACTTTAGCTGTAAGTGTAATAAGGCCTTTCTCAGGGGTAAATTTGATGGCATTACTTAAGAGGTTTCTTAATATAGTTGACAGGACATCAGGGTCAGCATATACCTTTAATGATTTATTCAGATTAGAGATGATCCTGATTCCTTTTTTATCAGCAACCGGAGTATATATTTGTATTACATTATCAAAGATATTAGATAATGTCAAAAACTCCGGGGTATAATTAAGTTTTCCTGATTGTGCCCTTGACCATTGCAACAGGTTCTCTACCAGGTTGAAAATATTACTTGCTGAATTATAAATCAATTCAGAATAGTCTTTAATTTCTTTCTTGTTTAGAGAGTTAATATTTTCAATTAATATTTTCGAAAGGGTAATAAATGCACTGAAAGGGGAAATTAAGTCATGGGCAATTATGGAGAGAAACCGGTTCTTAGCCTGATTTATTGTGGCTAATTCATTTCTGGATTCATCCAGTGCCTTGTTGGAATAAAAAAGTTCGATATTCTTTTCTTTGACCAGCCGGCTTGTTTCTGATTTATTTTGAATAATAATGTTTGAAAGAAGGATGACTGAAAAAGCAATGCCAAGAAGTACAATTAGAAAGATCCCAATTGATTTTTGTTTCTGAATATTTATTTGATTGAATTCCTGATTCTTTACAAGGATTTGTAATCTTTTATGTTGATTCTCAGATTCAAATGCAGCTCTTTTTTCATTTATCTGGTTCGATGTATTCTCAGTAAAGATACTATCCATATAGAGGGTATAGGTCTTGTATTGATCCAGTGCATTTTTATAATCTCCTTTTTGTTTATAGTATAAGGAGTAGTTTTTATAAATTTCTGAGATAAGCTCTTTTGATCCAAGTTGCAGAGATAGTTCAAGGGAGTTTTTAATATAAGGCAGGCTTTCTTCTGTTTTGTTTTTACGTAACAGGACAATGGCAATGTTTATTTTTACCGTCGCCATACCTGAAAGATCATTAATCGATTTATAAAGATCGAGTGATTTTAGTAAATATTGATTAGCTTTTTTTAATTCATTTCGTTTTGTATAATAATCACCAAGGTTATTGTAAATAATAGCAACACCGATGGTGTCAAAGCTTACTTTAAAAAAAATCAAAGCTGAGTCACTATATTTTAATGCGTTTTGAAGATCATCCATTTGCTGATAGATTAGCGTTAAATTATTGTAACTGCTTGCCATTCCCTCCTTATGATGTTTTTTCTTGTAAATTTTCAAGGCATCAATATTCAGCTTAATTGCTTTTTTATAGTTTTTCAGGTCAAAATATATAAGTGATAAGTTGTTGTTGCAGCCGGCAACTCCAATGTAGTCATTTAGACCTGACCTTTTTTCTCTCGATTTGAAATAATAACTTTGGGCTGTGATAAGGTCTCCCAGATAATAATAAACATTCCCGAGGCTAATTTCTGATTCAGCCATCTCTTTTGACCAGTTATTTTTACTGCTAATACTATAGGCTAAATTTGCAAAATGCATACTTTTGGCAAGAGATTCATAAAGGTAATTTCCTGCCATATGAAGATAAATTTCAACTTTCGTACTATCATCAGCATTTGAGAGTTGTGCTTTGATGCCCTCTGGTAAATCAAAATTATTATCTGTAGCTATTTTGAGTGAGATTGAATCTGTTAAAAAGATGCTATCTCCCTGATGAAGTAAGTTGTCATCAAGTTTATGTCCGGTAGCTGATTCCACGGAAAACAGTAAGGTTATAAAATAAAAATATATATGAAGCTTATATTGCTGCATCACTTATTTAAAAACAGGATTATTTTTTATTAGATTTTCCATTCTTCTCCAAGATAACTTTTTTAACTAAACTGTTTGCTTTTCCGTTCGAAAATTTTGTAGTAATTGATTGCCCTGTTGTTAACATGGATGCATTGTACACAATTTTGCCTGAGGCATAGGTTAATGAATAGCCTCTTTTTAGAACTTGTTGCGGGTCAAGTAGCCCAATGGATTGACCGATAAGGTGAAGCTTATGATGTTGGTCGGTTGAAAACTTACGGGTTATAAATTGAATAGTTTTCTTCAGGTTATAAATTTCATTAGAACTTTTCATAAAACTCTTTTTAATATGAAATTCTAGAAAACTTACTTTATCATGTAAATAATTCCTTTTATTATACATGTACTGTTCTGAACTCAATTTAGAAGCTGTAGAGAATTGATTAAGGATCCTTACCTGCCTGGTTATGGCATTTTGCACTCCGGGAACCAACTTAAGGCTGATCAGGTTAAGAATTTTTTTATTACTATCCAGTTTTATATTTACTTCATTCACTATTAAATTATAAAGTTCTGTCAGGTTGTTTTCTGCATCGAGATATTTGTTGATAAGATACTCAGCTACTGCTGTTGGTGTTTTTAAACTGTACTTAGCCACAAGGTCAGTTACAGATTCATCTTTATCATGACCTATTCCTGTTAGAATTGGAATAGGAAACTGAGCAACATGATTAGCCAGCCAATAGTTATCAAAACAGCTTAAGTCTGACTGGGACCCTCCTCCACGGATTAGCACAACAACATCAAAAAAGTCTTCGTAAGCATATATTCTGTTTAAGGAATTGGTGATAGATTCAATAGCATCATTTCCCTGCATTGTTGAAGGGAAGATTTTAGTGTAATATTTATAACCATATGAATTGTGCTTTAACTGGTCTATAAAATCCTGGTAACCGGCGGCTGTTTCTGAAGAAATGATAGCAATTTTTGAGGGCAGGGAAGGGAGGGACAATTCCTTATTCATAAAAAAGACACCTTCTTCTTTAAGCTTTTCAATTGTTTTCCTCCTTTGCAAAGCCAGATCTCCAATTGTATATGCCGGGTCAATGTCATTAATATTTAGTGAATAGCCATACATCTCATGGAATTCAACTTTAACCAGTAGAAGGACTTTTAGACCTGATGAAAAATCTCTGCCTGTTGTGGTTTCAAAATAAGGTTTTAATAGACGAAAAGTGTAAGACCAGATAGTTGCGCGGGCTTTTGCAACAATTTCATCAGTTTTATTATCTTTTTCAATTAGCTCAAGGTAACAATGCCCTGATTTATTCAGATTAAGTTCATTAATCTCGGCAACTACCCAGACCTGTTCGGGGAATGCAACAGAAAGGGAGTTTTTGATATTATTGTTTAATTCATGTAACGAAATATTGTCGGCCAATTTTTCAGTGTTTTAATATGAAAAAACCTGGATTCTTTACCAGAAGTAAAGAATTTGTTATTACCGGAAATAAACTTACAATTTAATAATTTTACTTGAATAGATCATATTTCCGGTGTTTATTTTTATAATATAAGTGCCCTGAATTAAATTCCCCAATTCAGATATTCTGATAATCTCAATGCTTGATCCTGATCCTTGAACCTCCTTGTTTTTTATTATTTGACCAGTTGAATTTAATATATTAATATCAATGGGGGTTTCTATGGCCTCAGGGATAATAATGGTTACATAATCTATAAATGGATTTGGAAATATCCTTAATTGATCCTTTGTTCCTGATGGGCTTTGGGATTGCAAATAGTAATAGGCCAGGAGAAAATCAGCTGTTCCATAACCAATACCATCATTAGGATTATGATAATTCCTACCACTTTTTTTAATAGCTTCGTTAAGTTCAAGATTACTGATATCAGGGAATGCCTGCCATAAACAAGCTGCCAGCCCGGCTAACACCGGAGAGGAAAAAGAAGTTCCACTACCTCTTACAATAGATCCATTAGAACCTTGAAAGGCATCAGCATGGCCCATAGCAGTAACATCTGGTTTGACCCTTCCGTCGGCACTTGGCCCAAATGAACTAAAATGAGCTTTTTGATCCAGTGAATCTACAGCTCCTATAGAAAGTACATTAGGGGCATCAGAAGGGGCAATTATATAGTGCCAGTTTTTATTACCCTCATTGCCGGCACTAACCGAAATAAATATGCCTTTTGATGATGCAATTTCAGCACCCTGGGTTACCCGGGTGGTTTTACCATCCATGTCAGTATAGGTATAATTCATCGAAGGATCATCAAATTCGTAATAACCCAGTGAAGAATTTATAACATCGGCACCCACACTGTCTGCCAGCTCTGCTGCTGCTACCCAATTGTCTTCTTCAATTGGAAATTCACTTGAGGTATCTTCAGAACGAATAAGCCAGAATGAAGATTCAGGTGCGGTCCCAACCAGTGTTCCAGGTATGTTGCCACCGATGATTGACAGAACATACATCCCATGTGGATGGGCATTAAAAACATTCACATTATCATCAACAAAATTTCGTGTTCCTAATATGCTGGAATTACCCCAAAGAGTAGTAAAGGCGGGGAGTTCATTGGCTTTAAAAAAGCCTGCATCAATAACTGCAATTACCATTCCATCTCCTTTGTAATCCTTATTATGAAGAAATTGCCCATTGGAAAGGCTTATTTGTTCTTTTGCATATCCATAATAAGAATTGACAGGTGACTCCACTGCCATTATTTCTGAATTAAATTTATAAATAGCTGATTTTTGAACAGAACTACTGAAAACTTTTTTCTTGTCAGTAATAAAATCCAGGTTATTTAAAATGTCAGGGAAAGTGTTTTGATCTGATTTAACCAGGGCTGTGTTAAACCATTTTGAAAAGTTAATTACTTCTATCCCCAGTTTTGAAAGGCTATCCAGATAAAAACCTGAAACTGGCAGGTCTGTTTCATTGATCAAGATTTTTTGCCTTGCCCTTCTTTCCAGACTACGTTGAGAGAGAAATTCATCAGGCCTTTCCAGGGAATACTTATTATTTGCTTTATCCCTGAATGTGATCCTGTATTTATCTTTGCTTTGTGCTGTTGCATCCAGTAAAGAAACTAACAGCAGGATGAATGTTAAAAGTGTTGTTACACGCATATATGTCCGAAGATCAGATTTAGTTGTTTTTTAACAAAAAGCTAAAATATAATATATTGTTAATTTCATGTTTATCCGGATAAGAAGAAACTGTTTTATCAGTTTCTGAAGTTTTTTTGAAAATTTTCAATAGTAGGGTCTTTTAATTTATTTTTATTCCTTTCATAAATTTCCATGCTTTGCTTAAATGTTTCATCAATTTCATCCTGGTTTTCAGGAAGACCCCCAATGTAGATTATGATTTTTTTCTTTTTAGTTTCTTTATTAACATAGGTCCATTCCCCTATTCTGATATCATCCAAATAATTACCGGATATTTCCATTGTGCCATCCGGGTAAAATGATTTGAACAAACCATTTATTTTTCCATTTTTATATTGTGTTTCTAATCTGAGTTTATTTTCAGGGAACCACATTTTCCAGGGACCATCAAGAATACCATTTTCCCATAACTTTTCCTGGGAAATTGCCCCATCTGAATAGAATTCCCTGGAGATGCCATTTTTTAAACCCTTGTTATATGATTCTATATTTGACAGGTGTTCTCCATAAAATGAGTAATATTTCCATAAACTATCCTTCTTTGTTCCGTAGTATTTTCCCTCAGCCGCAATTTTCCCATTTTTATAATAAAAAATTGTCTTAGCTGAAGTTCCATCTTCACTATACATCATTACCGATTGTAATGACTTATTTTCGTAATACCTTTTAAATTCCCCAATAGGCCTGTTATCTTTGAATTTGCCCGTATATTTAATATTTCCGTTAGGATACTTTTTCGCCCACTTGCCCTGTCTGAGTCCATTGGAATCTGTATAATTAGAAATATCATTTGTTTCAACATCTTTTTGTTGAGCTGTTGTTACAAGCGATATTAATAAAAGGAATATAAAATTGATTTTTTTCACTTTTTCAGATTAATGAATCTCAATTAAAACGATTAAAGCCTTAAATTGGTATTTTCTATTATACAAAAATAAAAAAGCCCCGGAGTTTTCCGGGGCTTTTTAGTTATTAAGTTGTATTATTTTACTTCTTCAAAATCAACATCAGTTACCTCATCATCATCTTTTTTATCATCCTGAGGTGCTTCTGCATGTTGCTCTCCGGTTGGTCCCGCCTGATTAGGGTCAGCGGCCTGACCTGATTTATACATTTCTTCTGAAGCAGCTTGCCAAACTGTGTTCAATTCTGCTGTTGCTTTTTCGATAGCATCCATATCTTTGCTGCTATGTGCAGTTTTGAGTGTTTCCAATGCTTTCTCAATAGGCGCTTTCTTATCTTCTGGTAATTTGTCTCCAAATTCTTTCAGTTGTTTTTCAGTCTGGAAGATCAGGCTGTCAGCAGTATTCAACTTGTCAATTTGTTCTTTAGCTGCTTTATCAGCTACCTCGTTAGCCTTGGCTTCTTCCCTCATCCTGTTGATTTCCTCATCGGTAAGACCGGTGGATGCTTCAATCCTGATATTTTGCTCTTTCCCGGTACCTTTATCTTTTGCAGAAACGTTAAGGATACCATTTGCATCAATGTCAAAAGTGACTTCAATTTGAGGAACACCACGTGGCGAAGGGGGTATGCCGTCCAGGTGGAACCTGCCAATTGTTTTGTTTCCTGTAGCCATTGGCCTTTCACCCTGTAATACATGAATTTCGACAGAAGGTTGATTATTAGCTGCGGTAGTAAATGACTCTGATTTCTTAGTGGGAATCGTAGTATTTGACTCAATAAGTTTTGTCATTACCCCACCCATAGTTTCAATACCTAAAGATAGAGGAGTTACATCCAAAAGGAGTACATCTTTTACTTCACCAGTAAGAACACCACCTTGGATAGCTGCACCAACTGCTACAACTTCATCAGCATTTACCCCTTTTGAAGGAGCTTTTCCGAAAAACTTTTCAACACTTTCCTGAATCGCTGGGATCCTTGTTGAACCACCTACCAGAAGTACCTGATCGATTTCATTTGCTTTTAAGCCGGCGTCTTTCAGGGCTTGCTTACAAGGTCCAACAATAGATTGGATTAATCCATCTGAAAGTTTTTCAAACTGAGCACGTGATAATGATTTTACAAGGTGTTTGGGAATTCCATCTACCGGCATAATATAAGGCAGATTGATTTCTGTGCTTGTACTACTTGATAATTCAATTTTAGCTTTTTCAGCTGCTTCTTTTAGTCTTTGAAGGGCCATTGGATCTTTTCTCAGATCAATATTCTCATCTTTTAAAAATTGATCAGCAAGCCAGTCAATAATTACCTGGTCAAAGTCATCTCCTCCAAGGTGGGTATTCCCGTTAGTTGATTTAACCTCAAATACACCTTCTCCTAATTCAAGGATTGAAATATCAAAAGTTCCGCCACCAAGATCAAAAACAGCCACTTTCATATCCTGGCCTTTTTTATCAAGACCATAAGCCAGTGATGCTGCGGTTGGTTCATTTATAATCCTTTTTACTTGTAATCCGGCAATCTCTCCGGCTTCTTTGGTTGCCTGACGTTGCGAATCATTGAAGTAAGCGGGTACGGTTATAACAGCTTCAGTTACTTCCTGTCCCAGATAATCCTCCGCTGTTTTTTTCATTTTTTGCAGGATCATAGCTGAAATTTCCTGCGGAGAAAACATCCTATCGTCAATTTTAACCCGTGGTGTATCGTTATCACCCTTTACAACCTTGTATGGTACCCTTGAAATTTCTTTACTTAAACTACTAAAATTCTCGCCCATAAATCTTTTTATAGATGATATGGTCTTTGTGGGGTTTGTTATTGCCTGTCTTTTGGCGGGATCCCCAACTTTTCTTTCCCCATTTTCTACAAATGCTAATATTGAAGGGGTTGTTCTCTTACCCTCACTATTAGGAATCACAACCGGCTCGCTACCTTCCATAACGGCAACGCAAGAGTTTGTAGTTCCTAAGTCAATTCCTATTATTTTACCCATTTTAATAAAGTTTTATTTTGTTTTATAATTTGTTTTATTCCTAAATTCGAACTTGACTGAACAATCTTTATGCCATTGCTTGTATCTGCCATTTTAAATGTTATTATGGCACAAACCTTGAACTACCGGTAATTATTCGTTTTTATAAGAGTGACAAAAAGACAGATATTGAGTAATTATAGTTAAATAAAAAAAGCTATTTATAATGCTGATGTAATAAATCAAATTCGTAGCTTTGTTATATATATTTATTAAATTTAATTTTAAGGTATGTCAAAACGTATGCAAGTAAGAAAAGTAACTACTCATGTTCTTAATGAAATGAAATTAAGGGGACAGAAAATTGCCATGTTAACTGCCTATGACTACTCTCTTGCACGGATTCTTGATAAAGCAAAAATTGATGCCCTTCTTGTGGGTGATTCTGCTTCCAATGTTATGGCAGGGCATGATACTACCCTGCCAATAACACTTGATGAAATGATTTATCATGCATCTTCGGTTGTTCGGGGTGTTTCAAGGGCACTTGTGATTGTTGATTTGCCATTTGGTACATATCAGGGGAATTCACGGGAGGCTCTTTTATCCGCCATCCGGATAATGAAGGAGACCGGGGCCCACGCTGTAAAACTGGAGGGGGGGTCTGAAGTAATTGAATCAGTTGACCGGATTTTGTCAGCTGGAATTCCAGTAATGGGCCATCTTGGATTGATGCCTCAGTCTATTCATAAATTTGGTACTTACGTGGTTCGGGCTACAGGTAATGAGGAGGCTGATAAACTTATTAGTGATGCACACCTGCTTGAAGAATCAGGATGTTTTGCAGTTGTGGTTGAAAAGATACCTGCCAAGCTTGCAGGTCAGGTCTCATCAGAACTAAATATCCCTGTTATTGGTATTGGGGCCGGGTCTGATGTTGACGGGCAGATCCTGGTTACCCATGATATGTTAGGCTTAACCCAGGAGTTTTCCCCTCGTTTTCTCCGTAGATATCTTAATTTAAATGATGAAATCCAGGGAGCGGTCCATACATATATTGAAGATGTCAGATTGAAGGAATTCCCAAATAAAAATGAGCAATATTAGTTCTGAAAAGCTGTTGTCCCTGAAAGGGTCACCTGTCAACCGATGGACTCACATATTTCGTACTTCTCAAGCTTATATAATTGTGGAACAGGATCTTATAGCTAACTTTCTGAATCAAACCCTCGATTTTATAGACAGGCTATATTTAGTGTCTATCAGTAAAGTCCATATGGGGAAAACATTAAAATCAGCGACTTTATAAACTAATTATTTCTAGGAGTATGTTAGTAGGAAAACTACTTAATTTGTTGGTATATGGGACTCGATATTCTATATGAGGATAATCATTTAATTGCGATAAATAAGAAAGTATCAGATCTTGTTCAGGGTGATAAGACAGGAGATATTTCCCTGGATGTTAAGGTTAAAGCATATCTGAAGAAGAAATATAATAAGCCCGGAGATGTTTTTATTGGTGTTGTTCACCGGATTGACCGTCCGGTTAGCGGGGTGGTTTTGTTTGCCAGGACCAGTAAGGCCCTGATACGGTTGAATAATATATTTAAAGAGAGACAGCTTCAGAAAATATATTGGGCTATTGTTCAGGAGAAACCTCCTGAAGATAATGCTACCATTCAACATTTTTTGTTAAGGAATCCTAAAAAGAACAAATCCTTTGCTTATGATCTTGAAAGGGAAGGTACTAAGAAAGCTACATTAAGCTATAGCTTCATAGGCAAATCCTTGAAGTATTATTTTCTGGAAATAGAACTGCATACAGGACGGCATCATCAAATACGGGCTCAACTGGCCAAAATTGGTTGTTCTATCAGGGGTGACCTGAAGTATGGGGCAAAAAGATCAAATCCTGATAGTGGAATAAATTTGCATGCAAGAAAATTGGAATTTATACACCCTGTAAAACAGGAAAAAATAAGTATTGTTGCTCAACCCCCTGATGGAGAATTATGGAAAGCATTTCAGCTTTTGGATAGGGGTTAAACTGTAATCATTTCTTATCTAACAGTCGTTTGTCAAATCCATGTGGAAGTAACTGGCTTACATTATCTAAAATATGGATTTTGCTATCCCCGGCCAGGATAAGTTTAATGGGGGCCTTAAATCTTACTTCTGTTTCATTCATTACCTGGCGACAGGATCCACAGGGATAAACAGGTTCAGAAGTAAATTTATTATTGCTTTTAGCAACAACTGCCATTGCTACTATATGGCTGTCCGGGAAGTGTGCGTTTGCATAAAATATAACTACTCTTTCAGCACAGAGTCCAGAAGGATATGCTGAGTTTTCCTGGTTATTTCCACAAATTATTTCATCATTATCAAGAAGAACAGATGCCCCTACTTTAAAATTTGAATAAGGGGAATAGGACTTTTCTGCAGCCTCTTTGGCTTTATCCACCAGGCTTGTTTCCGTTTTTGTTAATTCTGATAAATCTGAATGCTCATGTACTATTATGCTATATTTTAACGTTTCCATTTAAAAAAATAATAAAGAATAGAAAGGTAAACTTACTGATACCTATTGAAACCCTTTGCGAACAAAGATAATAAACATTCTGACTGCTTTATATTTTTTTGAATTCAGAATTAGTTTCATCTTTACAAATTATTTTAAAAACAGAGTTAAAATATATATATGTCCACAGAAGGAGCAAGGAAGTTAATAAATTTATGGAGCATAGGGCTTTTTTTGGCAGGCATTATTCTTTTCTCAGCAGAATCATGCAGAACTACTAAAAAAGTTCCTGCCAGGCAAGTTACGAATAGTACACGACAGGGATATATTGATAAGTACAGTGATCTGGCTATACTTGAAATGAAGAGAACCGGAATACCGGCAAGCATCACTCTCGCACAGGCGGTTTTGGAGTCTGGTAACGGAAATAGTACGCTGGCCAGGGAAGCGAATAACCATTTTGGGATAAAATGCCATAAGGACTGGAAAGGAAAAACAATAAGACATGATGATGACAGGAGGAATGAGTGTTTCAGAAAATATAATTCTGTTGAGGAATCTTTCAGGGACCATTCTGATTTTTTAACGGGTAAAGGACGGTATGCTTCTTTATTTGAATTGAAGCCTTCTGATTATAAAGGTTGGGCAAAGGGTCTTAAAAAAGCTGGATATGCAACTAACCCCCATTATGCTCATTTACTTATTAAGATTGTTGATGATTATAATCTGACTGAATACGATAATGGAAAAAAAGTACGGAAGAAAACTGAAAGGACGGAACCGGAACCGATCCCTGTAGAAATTGTTGTAGATGAAACAGAAAGCGTTTTTAGTGAGGAGAAAGTGGTGGACCCGGAAGATTTTACAGTTAGTTTTAGTACTGGCAGGATTGGCCAGATAAATAAAATTGACTTTTTAATTATTCGCCAGGGGGATACTTTTAATAGTTTGAAGAAGAAATATGGTATAATGAAATGGGAATTATTGCAATTCAATGATCTGGGTAAAAACGTGGTATTGAAACCCGGTTGGATAATATTTTTACAACCCAAACATAACCAGGGGGCATCTCAAATAAAATATCATTTAGCGAAAGAAAATGAATCCATGTGGATAATCTCCCAGAAACATGGAATAAAACTATCTAAATTATATCAGCTAAATGGAATGGAGAAAGGGCAGGAACCGGAACCTGGTCAGAAAATATGGTTGAGGAGTAAACATTAATTATTTTTTATTTCCTTCTATGCTGATCATTCATACCCCAATGATAATAATTGGAAAGATAAAATTTGGCATTGAATAAGGTTTCCCGGTTAATTATTATCTTCTATATCAATTTTCCATTGATTTGGTGAATTTCCCAATAAGAAATCTTTGATACCCATCCTTCTTTTTCCGGGAACCTGAAGCTCATTTATAAAAATAAAACCCCCGTCAACGGCTACTTTTAAATAGGTTTTGTTGTCACTTAAAATAGATCCTACTTTGTTTTCTGATAAACCGGATAAGATTTTAGTCTCAAATATTTTTACTTTTATAATTTCCCTTCCCTGAATTACTACCTCTGTCCATGCACCTGGATAGGGAGATAAGCCGCGGATATGATTATATATAGTAACAGCATCTTTATTCCATGGAATTCTACAATCATCAGAATGTATTTTAGGTGCATTCTTAGGTTTTTTTACTTTTGGTTGGGCCCTGGGTGAAACATTTCCTGAAATAATGAGTTCAATGGTTTTATTGAGGAGTATTGCCCCTTCAATCATCATAGTGTCATGCAGTTCCCCGACATTCATGTGAGAAGGGATTTGTACTTCTTTCTGAAGGATTATTTTACCTGTATCAATGTCCTTTTCAATAAAGAAAGTACTCAATCCGGTTTTCTTTTCTCCATTCATAATAGCCCAATTGATGGGTGCAGCCCCACGATAATCCGGAAGAAGTGAAGCATGAAGATTGATCGTACCTTCGGTTGGCATGTTCCAGACAGCCTCCGGTAACATCCTGAAAGCCACAACCACATTCAAATGTGCCTCATAACTTTTAAGTTGATTAAGAAAAACAATGTCTTTTAGGTTTTTGGGTTGTAAAACCGGGATGTTATTTATAATGGCAAACTTTTTAACTGCTGACTCCCGGATTTTTTTCCCTCTTCCTGCAGGTTTGTCAGGGGCAGTTACAATGCACACTATCCGGAAGTTTTCTTCAATAATCTTTTTTAATGATTCAAGGGCAAACTCAGGAGTACCCATAAAAGCAATCCGGAAATCTTTTTTATTCATAGATTAATAAAATCTTTTTGCAGGAAAATTACTCATCCAATTTCAGGGGCTTAACCAATTCTAGAAAATGGCCCATTTTAGATTTTTTGGTTTGAAGGTAAAACTCATTATGTGGGTTTGGAGCTGCTTCTATTTTTACATTTTCAACAATTTTCAAACCATATCCTTCCAGGCCTGCTCTTTTAACAGGGTTATTAGTCATTAATCGAATTTTCCCAAGTCCGAGTTCCCTGAGAATATTTGCTCCCACACCATAGTCTCTTTCATCTGCACTGAAACCAAGCTCAATGTTTGCCTGAATGGTATCCATGCCTTCTTCCTGAAGTTTGTAGGCTTTCATTTTATTAAACAGGCCAATCCCTCTGCCTTCCTGATTCATATATAAAATTACACCCTGTCCTTCTTTTTCAATTTTTTTCATTGCTTCATGAAGCTGAATTCCACAATCGCATCGCAAAGAACCGAATATATCTCCTGTAATGCAGGATGAATGTACCCTGACTAAAACAGAATCATCTTTCTTCCAGCTGCCTTTTATCAGTGCAATGTGTTCCATCCCATTTGAAAGTTGCAGGAATGGGATAAGGTTAAAATTACCAAATTCTGTAGGTAATTTAACTTCCACACCTTTCTCAATAATGCTTTCTTGTAGCAGGTTGTATGAAATAAGGTCGCGAATGGAAATGATTTTAAGGTTAAACTTCTTTGCTACCTTGAATAGTGCAGGAAGACGTGCCATGGTTCCGTCTTCATTCATTATTTCTACCAGTGCCCCTCCGGGTTTTAAGCCTGCCATCCGGGTCAGGTCAACTGAAGCTTCTGTATGTCCGGCACGTCTGAGAACTCCTCTGGATTTTGCTTTCAGAGGGAAGATATGTCCGGGCCTACCAAGATCAGAAGGTTTGGTTTTAGGATCAACCAATGCTTTAATAGTAAGTGCCCTGTCACTTGCAGAAATACCAGAACTTAAATGTTCATCTAAAAGATCAACAGATACTGTAAATTGTGTTTCATGGTATGAAGTGTTTCTCCCTACCATAAGTTGAAGATCAAGGTTTTGACATGTTTCCTCTGGTAAAGCTACACAAATGAGCCCACGGCCATAAGTGGCCATAAAGTTTACCATTTCCGTTGTTATAAGTTCTGCCGCAACAACGAAGTCGCCTTCATTTTCTCTGTCAGCATCATCGACAACAATAACCGCATGGCCTTTTCTTATTTCTTCAATAGCATCTTCGATCCTGTCCAAACCAGGTCCCGGATAATTTTCAGGGAGGCTGTTATGATTGATTCCTTCTTGTGGGTTCCCAGACATTTGAGTTTATTCCTTTAATAAATTGAATAAAACCAGCAAAAATTGCAAGGTTCATATATAAAAAGTGAGTAATGAACCGCAAAATTACGATATGTATTTTGATTTTCCTTAAGATAAGATCAATAATTGGAAGAATAAGAAATATCAATTGCAGAATGAGGGTGAATGAGAAGAATGATGTCTGGTAAAGCATTATATTACTTATAAATGCCCCAAGAATAAAGAATGGGCCTGTCCAGCGTAATAATTTATGCGAAATAAAACAGAAACCAATAGGGTTCCATGGCTTTAAAATTAAGTGGGAGAATATTTTAGTAATCTGAAAATTTCCGGTTGAAATACGAACTTTCCGCCTAAACTCTTCTGTAATATCATTTGAGACATCTTCAAAAACTTTTGAATCCGGATCATTAATGGCCTTTTTACCATCCTCAAGGACCTTCATGCAAATGTAAAAATCATCTACCAGGAAATTTTCAGGCACGGGATGGTAGTTCTCTTTACGAAAAGCATAAAACCCTCCGGATGGACCCATTAATGTACCCCACATTCGTCCCTCCATATTCTTAATCCTGGTTTCCCTCAATACATATGCACTTTCCTGGATAGATATTCCTCCTTTGTCAAGCCCGGTATTATACATGTACGAATCAACCAGGCCAATCTCCGGATTCTTAAAATGTCTAATCAGGTTTATCAGACTTTTTGGGTCATGCATTGTATTTGCATCGGAAATCGCAAGAATTTCTCCGGATGCAATCGCAGAAAGCTGATTGATAATACCTATTTTCCCTGTACGTTGTTGAAACTTTTTGAATTTAAAGTTGGATCTGCTTTGAACAAAGCCTTCAATAATTTTATTTGTTTGGTCATTGGAAGCATCTGAAGCAATCAGGATTTCTAACTTACCTGGAAAGTATTCTAAGCCTGCCAGGCTTTTTAATTTATTCAGGATAACCTTTTCTTCATTGTAAACAGCTAACAAAATGGAAACATATGGATATTGTTCTAAATTTTTGTAAGATACCTGATTATTAGGTTTTCCTGATACCAGGAACCTAAGAATTAACGGGTAAAGAACGTATGTGTGGAATACGGCAAAAACAGATATCCAAAAAATGATTTTGAAGATCATGATATTAGCTTATTAAAAAAATCAATGAGTTTTTTTGTAAGGACAAAATTATCATAATTTTGTTTAACAAATTGATAACCTTCCTTGCTTAAAGTTCCACAGGTTTTTGGATCATCCAATACTCTTTTTATCTGTTCAATAAATTTCTCTGGTGAACTGGCAATTAACAAATGTTTTCCATCTTCAGCAGGTATGCCTTCAGATCCTTTTGGAGTAGTAATAATACATTTTTTTCTGGCCAGGCCTTCAATAATTTTGACCCGCATACCGCTTCCTAAAAAAAGAGGAACAACCAAAAGCCTGCCTTTTGCCATAAAAGAGTTTGTATCTTCTACTTCACCATAATATTTTATTCCGGGAATATCTAATAGAGGTAAAAGCCGTTTTGAAGGGTTTCTCCCACCAATATGGAAATGTAAATCAGGATATTCCTTATGTATTTGAGGCCATACTTCTTTAAGAAACCATTTTAATCCATCAATATTTGGATTCCAGTCGAGGGCGCCGAGGAAAACCAGGTCTTTTGACTCAGATTCTTTATCAGGGTCAGGGTAATTTTCAAGGTCCAAACCAAAGGGGACAATCTGAAAAGGGCCTTTGTATCCCATTTTTTCATAATGAACAGCATCATTTTCAGTAATGGGAACAAGTCCATCATATAAATTTAATTGCCGGTGTTCAAAATGTTTTAATCTGTAAGATATAATTTTAAGATACCTTTTATTGAGCATGCCTTTTTTATCTCCAGCGAGTCCTTCCCATATTTTATATTCAATATTATGGGCCCTCATAATAATTTTAGCTGAGGTATAACTTTGAATAACCGGGATATAGATGGCCATACTTAATCCTTCAAGCAGAACGATGTCGAAGGTGTTTCCTTTTAGGGATGAAATGATTTTTCCGGAAAATTTAGTTGAGTAAAACCGCTCCAGGTTATAAGGAAGTTTCGAAAAAAACAGGTTCTGAATGAGTTTGAATAATTTGATATCTGTATTTATTGGTATAACATCAAAACTGACATTATTGGAAATTTTCAGTGGGAGTTTTTCAGTAATCTGAGGATGTTTTGAAGTTTGCATACTTATAATCTTCAGGTTTACCCCATGTAATATCATCCCGGAGGAAAGGCTCCAGGTAGCTAGTGAGCCCCCATCTTTAGGGGGATAAGGAACCTTATTGCATAGTTGTAGAATGTTCATCTTTTGTCTTCCGGGAAAATGCTCTTTTAAATGAAGAGTTCAGTTTTTTAAACATTTTAAAATATGTTTCAATATTCATAATGGACGAGTCGTTGGTAGCTTTGTAGGTTAGAAAAACACCTATTGGAAGTAGTATAAAAGATGCTAGCCACATGCCGGCAAAAGGGCCCATTACTTCCTGTCTTACGAATTTTTCGCCTGATAAAGATACGATGTAGTAAAGTACAAAAAATATAACAGAAATAGTAATAGGTAAACCCAGGCCTCCTTTTCTGATTATAGCACCGAGAGGTGCCCCAATGAAAAAGAAAATTAGGCATGCAAATGAAAGTGTGAATTTTCGGTGATATTCTACCTGGTGCCTTCTTATTAGCTTCCGGCGGGCAATTATAGAATTTTTTGTGGTTGTTATAAAATTTTTGGAAGATCGTGCCATCATTAAAGCTTTTTCAACAACGGTTTCCTGTTCTGACTGGCTTAGGGTCAAAAGGATTTCCTGGGGGATAAATGGAATGCTGTCTGTAATTGTTTGAGTTTTTGGGCCCAGGGAATCTGCTCCCATCTTTTTGTGAACGCGTTTAAGTGATGCGGTATTGGAAAAAAGTTGATTTTTCTCCAGTGTGTTAATAAAAAGGTCTTTTCTGTTTTTTAGAAGAATGTTCATTGAGTCGGTTGCCGTAGTTAACTGCTTAAGGTTAAGCATCGAAAAATTACTTTTAAACAGGTCTTCATCTGTTCTGTTAAGCCCAAATCCGGTAAGTTTTAGGATGATTAGTTCTTTTTCAAATCGATCTTTTCGTTCCGGATAAGATTTGTCCTTTCTACTTCTTCTTCTCTTCGATTTTTCAATGATTTCATTATAAGAATAACCGTTGTAAAGGGTGAGATAGATGCTTCGTTCATCAGGGGCAATTCTCATATAACCCGAGTCTGCATAAGTAACAGATATATTTCCCATTTTTTCAGAATGGTCATAGATTAGGATTTTTTTCAATAAGTTGGTTTTAAAATCTTTTTCAGCAATTTTAATTGAATATCCTTCAATGCCATTATAAAACATACCTTCATTGATGTTGAATTCGGGTCTTTGCTTTTGGATGTCATAAAGTAATGATCTTGATTTTAAATTTGTTAAGGGAAGAATATTGTTTGAGAAATAAAAAGCCCCGATACTGATAAGAATGACCATTACAATGAGGGGAGAAAGGAATCTTTGCAATGATACTCCTGCCGATTTTACTGCGGTAAGTTCAAAGTTTTCTCCAAGATTTCCGAAAGTCATCAGTGACGATAGTAAAATTGCAAGAGGAAAAGCCATTGGGACAAAGCTCATTCCAAAATAGAAAAGTAACTGGCTGATTACAGTTAATTCAAGGCCTTTACCAACGAGATCGTCAATATATTTCCATAAAAATTGCATTATCATGACAAACAAGGTTATCAGGAACGTTAGAATTAATGGTCCTGTAAATTCCTTGACAACATAAATATGCAATCGTTTCATCCGCTAAAATTACTAATGCTTATTGAATGTTGCAAAATAAACGGGAAACTTTAAGGTATATTATAAAATGACTGATATTGGAATTATAAGCCCAGAAGCTGTTTAAGACTTTGTGTTTGACTGTTCCATAGTTCTTTTGTGTCCTCAACCTCATCTTCATCTGCAAAATCAGTAACAATCAGGGCAAGGTCGTTTGTCAACTCATCAATGTGAAACCTGAATTCAAAATAAGTTTTTGGATCCTCATCATCTACCCAGTGAAAGCGGACATATTTACCATCCTTTTTCAGGATCATTTCAGCATCTTGCTCACTTCCCTCCCAAACAAAGGTGTACATTTTCCCATTTACCCTGACATCATCAGCAAACCATTCAGACAAGCCACTTGCTGTACTAACTCTGGGAAATAATATTTTTGGAGAAGTATTGAAAGTATATTCAAGTTCAAATTTAATTTTCATCTGAAAATATTTAGTTGTTAATTTATAAAATGTTTTTTGTGCTTGTAATTTTCTTAAAAAGGTTAAAAACCCTAAGCAGAAAAAAATATTCCTTTATTCTTGCAATATAATCAAAAAAGATAAAAGAAAAAATAAAATTGAATAAAGCCACAGAATTTGGCTTAAGGTATTAAAATACAGTATTTATAATCTTTATTATTATTTATTAATTGCTTTAGTAATTGTAGTATTTATTGATTCTGAAGATTTAATAATTTACTTTTTTATTTTTTAATTGTAAGTTGTATATTTGCGTGCTCAAAAAAGGCGAGATAGCTCAGTTGGCTCCGAAAAAACAGAAATATGAGATTTCATATTTTTTCGAGAGTCCTCGTGAATAAATTCAAATCATAGATTTGATAATTCCCGGGATTAGAGCACATCAATGTTTTGAAATAAAAGATCTTAGTTTAAGATAAAATTATAATATTTTGGCGAGATAGCTCAGTTGGTTAGAGCGCATGATTCATAATCATGAGGTCCGGAGTTCAAATCTCCGTCTCGCTACTACCATAAATAAAGGAAAAACCGGTTTTTAGCCGGTTTTTTTATGGATAAAAATAGGGTGGTGTCAAATATTGGTGTCTGATTTTTTGATTCTGGTTATAATGGAAAGAGTGACAATTTTCATTAATTAAATTCGAAATAAAAGTTTAGTCAATCGTTTGGGTGAAAGATTATTTTATTATAATTTAGAGCTTTATTTTTAATCAAAAAGTATTAATAAATAACTGCTTATGAAACTTCCTGTATTATTTTTATTATTTGTTTTTTTAAACATTTCATGCAATCAGAATGATCATGATACTTTTAATATTGAAAACCCAATAGAAATCCTGCGGAATGATGAGCCGGTTATCATTAAAAGGACTGAACTGGTTACTTTAGTTGGTATTATTGAGAAAAATGGAATTCCTGTTCTTAAAGATGAAACCGGAGCCGTTATTCCCTCTCAGACTGATGACCTTGATAAGGATGGTATGTGGGATGAGTTATTCTTTCTTATAGATCTCAATCCGAAAGCTATAAAAACAATACATGTTTCGTATTTACCAAAAGAAGAAGTGCCTGAATATACTTTACGTTCTAATATAAGGTTTGCGAATATGGACCTTCCTGAACATAAAGAACTGGCAGATGCCCCGCGATTAAAATCTACAGCATCAGAAAACTCGCAAAAATATTTTCAGGTTGAAGGGCCGGCATGGGAAAATGATAAAGTGGCTTTTAGGAATTATTATGATGCCAGGAACGCTATTGATATTTTTGGAAAAAAAGTTTCATATATGGTATTGGATAGCGTTGGAATTATTGCACATTCCTACCATGTGCCACTACACTGGGGAATGGATATATTAAAAGTAGGAAACTCATTGGGGGCAGGTGCCCTTGCTTTGAAAAAGGGGGATAAGTATTATCGGTTTCATGAACTCGAAAAGGGCAGTTTGGAGATTGTTGCAGACGGGCCCCTGCGTAGTGTTTTGAAGATAAAATTTGATGGATGGAAAGCCGGGGATGACGTTTATTCCATGGTTCATGAGATTTC
>Ga0164313_10000627_pt1 | contig 29093 bp, 23 predicted proteins | sample GuaBasSedimGuay4_FD_113735 | JGI IMG/M metagenome (GOLD analysis project Ga0164313, IMG submission 113735) | Subseafloor sediment microbial communities from Guaymas Basin, Gulf of California, Mexico - Guay4, Core 4569-4, 0-3 cm | ecosystem: Environmental > Aquatic > Marine > Hydrothermal vents... | reverse complement strand
GATACCTGCTGCGATTTTTGTTTGGTTTTGATTTTATCGGGATCGAAATCGCTATCGCTATCGGGATCGAATTCTGTCTGTCCAAGTGTCCTGTTGTTTCGATCCCGATTTCGATCCCGATCCCGATTTCGATGAAAGATCTTAAAGATGGCCTTTGCTGCAACAAAAGTATTCTTGAACCGGATGATACCTAAATACCTATTCAACTTGACAAAAATGACAGCAGCATATAGAGACGAGCCATGAAATTCGGCCAGCAAGCGGTGCTGTTTTTTTCCACCGGTTTTTTTACAGGCTACATGCCATTTGCGCCGGGAACCTTCGGAACCCTGCCGGCACTGCCGCTGTGCTACCTGCTTTCAACCCGCACCCCGGGTGTTAGCGCCGTTTTCATCCTTGTGTTTATCGCGCTGGCGGTGTTGCTTGCGCATTCAAGTGAAAAAATGCTGGGCAAAAAAGATCCCGGATCGATTGTTATCGATGAAATGGCCGGGATGATGGTTACCCTGGCGTGGTTGCCGTTCAATTTTTTTACAGCTGTGGCCGGGTTTGTTGTTTTCAGGCTGCTGGATATTTTCAAGCCGTTTCCCATCCGGTATCTGGAACGCAAAATCGCCGGTGGCGCGGGCATTGTGATCGATGATGTCGTGGCTGGAATTATTGCAAATATTACTTTAAGGATTGTTATTTATCTGATTGGAAATTAAACGAAAAAGGTGACGAAAACGAAATCAAAACCCATTCAGCCCGGCGAAAAAAAAGGAAAAAACAAGAAGAGCGGTCTCAGGGAAAACCTGGAAGCCATCGTGATTGCAGTGCTCCTGGCGCTGTTCATTCGAACATTTGTGGTCCAGGCATTTAAAATACCTTCCGGCTCGATGAAAGAAACCCTGCAGATCGGCGATCACATCCTGGTCAACAAGTTTATTTACGGGGTCAAGATACCTTTTTTTCGGACAACCCTCATATCCATAAAAAATCCGCAGCGTGATGATATCGTCGTATTCAAATATCCCGAAAATCCCAAGCTGGACTTCATTAAACGTGTTGTCGGCGTAGAAGGCGACGTGGTCGAGATTCGGGACAAACGCCTTTATATCAACCACGAACCCTATGAACGCAGCTGGGCAGTTTACAAAGACGCCTATATCATCCCGGGCGGATTCAACAAACGGGACAATTTCGGGCCGGTCACCGTGGCCAAGGATTCCCTCTTTGTCATGGGCGACAATCGGGACAACAGCAAGGACAGCCGTTTCTGGGGATTTGTGAATCTCAAAGCCGTGAAGGGCAAGGCCTTTATGATCTACTGGTCCTGGAACAAGGACAATTCGAAATCCGCCCTGAATTATGTCAGGTGGGGCCGGATTGGCGATATGCTTAAATAAGCTCGTGAGACGTGAGATATGCAGGGGGTCAGGGTATAATTTTTAATTTTTAGTTATGAATTTTGAATTATAGGAGCGAGTTCATAGTCTATAGCTCATAGCTCATAGCTCAATGCCGTTAACTTAAGCCGTGTTACCTTTATTGTGTTGAAATGAATACATGTGCATTTCAATTAAAGCCTGTGTTTTATACTTCGTTGTGGGCAGTCGAACTTGAAAATTTATGCCATGTAGTCCAGGGCTTCAGCCCTGCCGAAACTTGATCATTGGATATTAAAAAAGAGGCGGATTGCCAATCCTGCTTGTGCCTATTCGGCATTCGATGTTGGACGTTCGATGTTCGATGTTCATCTTTTTCGGTTCATCCGGGTATCGATAATATCCTGTTAATCCTGTCTGAAAGGGGGCCAATTGGACCTGCTTCTCAAAGGCGGCCACGTCATCGATCCGGACCACCTGGACGGGGTTATGGACATCCTGGTCAGGGGCGGTAAAATTGTTGCTATCCATCCGCAAAAACAACAAAAATCTGCAACCAATCCATCCGATGAAGCTTCGCGGAATGTAAACATTATCGACTGTGCCGGCAAGGTCGTAGCCCCTGGATTCATAGACATCCACGTTCATTTCCGCGAACCCGGTTTCGAACATAAAGAGACCATCGAAACCGGGTGCCGGGCTGCCGCCCACGGCGGATTCACGGCCGTCTGCACCATGCCGAACACACGTCCGGCCAATCACGAACCGGGTATTACAGCGTACGTACTGAAAAAGGCCAAAGCGGCCGACCTGGTGCGCGTTTATCCGGTCGCAGCTGTCAGTTGGACGCTTTCAGGGAAAGAAATGTGTGATTTCAGTGCATTAAAAGCGGCCGGTGCGGTGGCTGTCAGCGATGATGGTATGCCTGTGTCCGGCAGCCTGATGATGCGCAGAGCGCTGGAACAGGCCGGGAAACTCGGCCTGCCGGTGATGTCGCACAGCGAAGAACTCGAGCTCGCTGCAGGTGGCAGCATGAACGAAGGGCGGGTTGCCGTCGAACTGGGTTATGCCGGCATCCCCAATGCTGCCGAGAGCATCATGGTCATGCGGGACATCGCTCTTTGCAAACTTACCGGATCGCCGCTGCATATCGCGCACGTGAGCACCCGGGAGTCCGTGCAGGCCATACGCGATGCTAAACGGCGCGGGGTGAGGGTGACCGCCGAGACGGCCCCCCACTATTTTACCCTGACCGATGCGGCTGTGCGCACATGCGGCGCCAACGCCAAAATGAACCCGCCGCTGCGCAGTTCGCAGGACCGGGAGGCTGTCCGCCAGGGCCTTGCCGATGGGAGTCTCGATGCCATTGCCACGGATCATGCCCCCCACAGTGAGTCCGAAAAAAATGAGGGCTTTGAAAAGGCACCCAATGGTATCATCGGGCTGGAAACCGCCATACCCATCAGCCTGGCGCTGGTGGAGGAGGGGGTGCTGTCCATGGCGGAACTCATCCGCAGGATGTCCACCAACCCGGCCCGGATCATCAATGTCGACAACGGGTTGGCAGTCGGTCTGCCTGCGGATATCACCGTAATCGACCCGCAATTGTCCCACGTGATCGATGCCGGTTCTTTCCAGTCCAAAAGCCGCAATACCCCCTTTCAGGGATGGGAAGTCAAAGGCAAAGCCGTGATGACGATCGTGGGGGGGAGGGTGGTATATGACGGGTGTAGTAGGGTATAAGGTATAGGGTTCAAGGTGCAAGGAGCCTGCTGAATTTTGAATTACAGGAGCGAGTTCTTAGTTCATAGCTGACAGGAAAAGCTTATTATTAGCCGCAGACGGGCGCAGACATCTTTAATGCTAAATTAAGGCTCTTCCGGAATATGCGTACTTTATGGACTGCATTATCCAAATCGAAATCGGGATCGGTATCGGGATCGAAGCAATATGACCCTTTGGCCCTAAAATCTGAATGTTTACATCCCTTGATAGCTAATGTTGCGCAGCACATAAAAAGGCCAATGGCCTCAGTGAACACCCGGAAATCGATACCGATACCGATTTCGATAACGATTTCGATGAAACGAATGCCTAATCGTTGCATGCGATGCAGGCAGATCGCGTCTCTGAACACAAGTGTTAGTAGTAAAAATATCAATTCGCAGCAAGCTGCGGGGAATACTATCATGCCAAATGAAAAAAACCACATTCTGGTTGTCGATGACGAGCTCAGTATGCGCGAGCTACTTGAAATTATGCTTAAAAAGGAGGGCTACCGGGTGTCCTGTGCCGAGAATGGCACGAAAGCCGTGTCCTTTCTAAAGCGAGAAAAGGTCGATCTTCTGCTCTGCGATATCCGGCTGGGGGATATCAGTGGTATTGACGTGCTTAAAACCGCTAAAAAACAAAACCCCCATGCGGTGGTGATCATGATCTCGGCCTTTTCTTCGGCCGAGAATGCCGTTGAGGCCATGAATGCCGGTGCGTACGACTATGTGCCCAAGCCTTTTGACAACGCTGAATTGAAACTGACCATCCAGAATGCCCTGAATCTCAAGACCGCCCAGCAGGAAAAACGGGATCTGGATGGTGAAATATCCTCCAAGAAACTGCATTTCGGCAAGATCGTAGGCAACAGTCCCAGAATGATGTACATTTACGACATGATCCGTCAGGTGGCCAATACCCGGACCAATGTGCTCATCACCGGGGAGAGCGGCACCGGCAAGGAGCTGATTGCCCGGGCTGTACACGAGCAGAGCGACCGATGCGACAAGCCGTTTGTTATTATCAACTGCGGGGGGATTCCCGAAACCCTCATGGAGAGTGAATTTTTCGGGCATAAAAAAGGGTCTTTCACCGGTGCCAACCAGGATAAAAAAGGCCTGTTCGAGGCCGCCCACCAGGGTACCGTGTTTCTGGACGAGATCGGGGAAATCAACCAGCAGATTCAGGTAAAATTGTTGCGGGCCGTTCAGGAAAAAGCATTTAAGACGGTGGGCGGCACCAAGGATATCACCGTTGACATCCGCATCATAACGGCCACCAACAAAAATCTGACCCAGGAGGTCATCAACGGAAACTTCCGGGAAGACCTGTTCTACCGTCTCAATGTCATCGAAATAAAGGTCCCGCCGTTACGGGATCGCAAAACGGACATCAAGGTTCTGGCCCAGCATTTTCTGGATAAATATTCCCGGGAAATGGGGAAACAAGTGACAAAAATGTCATCTTATGCCATTGAACTCCTTAAAAAATATGATTTTCCGGGAAACATCCGTGAACTGGAAAACCTTCTGGAAAGAAGTGTAGCCCTTACCAGCACCAACATCCTGCTGCCCGACAGCCTGGCGCTTTCCGTGAACAAAAAACGGTGGATCGAAGGCGTGAAGGACCGACGTTTCGATCTGGATGAGGTCGCCCACGGCGTGGCCCTGGACAGCATCCTGGCGGAGATCGAACGGGCCTACCTGAAAAAAGCCCTGGAGTTTACCAACGGCAACAAGAACAAGGCTTCCGAACTTCTGGGCATCACTTTTCGATCCCTGCGATATCGCCTGGACAAACTCACCATGGCAGAGTGACAATTATTGTCACCATTTGACAAAAAAAGTCAGAATATTTTACAATATTCTGCCAACCATGCCATAACTCCCATAGAAAAACGAGTTGCTTTCATAAATATTCATTAAAATAATAATTAAAATCAAACGGGTATATTGTCTTGACAATCAATAATTTTTTGTGGTATGGAACTTGCAGCTTGTGATGCCATTATCGAAAAGATTTAAAAAAGGAGGTGATGTGGGCCCTGATCAACCGAATAAAACACAAAGCAATAAGCACCATATTTAATATTTTCAAAAGCTACCAAAAACAACAACAGAGGGAGGTTAAAAAAATGCTTCAAAAACTGAGAGGAAACACCCAGGGTTTTACACTGATCGAACTGATGATCGTTATCGCCATTATCGGTATTCTGGCCGCCATCGCAATTCCCAACTTTATCTCGTACCGGAACAAATCGTTTTGTGCGGCGGTCGAGACGGACGCCAATTCAATCGCCGGAGCAATTGCGGATTATTTTTCCATTTCCGTCCACACGGCAACACCTGCTATAGGTGAAGTGAATGGCAACGCCGGTATCACGCTGACCGGGACCAATGTAGGAGCTATTGTCGGTGTCGATCCTACCATTAATATGACCGTCACCGTGACGGACGGTACCAACCGGTGCCCGACAGCCTATCAGGCGCCGATTTCCGCGGCTAACAGCCCGCAGGGTTTCTGGAGCAATACGACTCCGGGTGTTTACACAAAACTTATTACTCAATAATTTGTTAGTAAAAATGGCACTTTTGTCCCAAAAAGGGGGAGGTCTACTCCCCCTTTTTTTTTACCATTTGAAATGTCACTTCATGAAACTTCAGGTTTGACGATTGAAAAAAGGCCACTACAGCTCCTCACATAAACGGTATACCTCCTATTTTCTGGCTGCAACACTCATCCTGCTGGTTTACACCAACACATTCAATGCATCCTGGCAGTTCGACGACAAACCAAACATCCTGAATAACACCTATATTCACCTCACCGATTTAAAGCCTGAATCCATCATAAAGACGCTTTACACCAACCCGTCCAAACCGGCTCAGCTCGGAGACAGGATGTACCGGCCGGTGGCGTGTCTTTCGCTGGCGTTAAATTGGTATATCGGCGGAGATCATGTCGCTGGATACCATATCATCAATACTGCCATCCATATTTTGGCAACCCTGGTACTTTATCTTGTCATTGTAAACCTATACAAAACACCCAACCTGATAAAGCATCATGGGGAGGGGGTGAATTTTATCGCCCTTTTTGCGGCCCTGTTGTGGGCGTTGCACCCCATCCAGATCCAGGCCGTTACATACATCGTACAGCGCATGACCAGCCTGGCAGCTCTGTTCTATCTTTTGAGCATATATTTTTACCTGAAAAGCAGAATGTCCGCGCTCCCTTGGCGACGCGCAAGTTATTATGCCGGTTGTGCCTTGAGTTTTATGCTGGCCTTGGGTTCCAAAGAAAATGCGGCCACATTGCCCCTGGCGCTTGTCCTGATCGAAATCATCTTTTTTCAGAAAACTGCCGCCGGAAACCGCAACAGAAGATTCTACATGATATCAGCCGGGTTCCTACTGATTTCCCTGGTTCTGATGCTTCAGTTTTTACCCGGCAGCGATTTTTTCTTTGCCGAAGACTATGCCAAACGAACATTTACCGTGTCCGAACGGTTAATGACGGAATTCAGGGTGGTGTTTCTTTACCTCAGCCAGCTTTTTTACCCCCTGGCTGACCGATTTTCCATTGAACACGATGTTCTCCTCTCGACTTCTTTGTGGACGCCGTGGACAACCCTGCCGTCAATGTTGGCAATTCTGTTGTTGATAACTACGGGCTTTGGTTTGATGTGGAAAATGAAGGTTCTTTCCTTCAGTATCCTCTTTTTTTTCCTGAACCATTTAATCGAATCCACCATTGTACCGCTCGAACTCGTGTTTGAACATCGCAACTACCTGCCGTCTCTATTTTTCTTTTTACCTTTATCTGTCGGTATCAAAAGCCTTTTGGACTATTATCGTGAAAAAAGTACGGTGATGCACGTCATACTGGTTGTATTTGCAACCCTTTTGTTGACGAGCGTCGGATTCAGTACCCACCTCCGCAATTTTGCCTGGGCGACGGAAAGGTCTTTGTGGGAAGATGCCATGCACAAAGCACCCAACAGTGCAAGGCCGTTGACCGTGCTGGCCGAAGATCTATCCCGACCTGACCTCGCCAACCCGCAGGATGATGCCAAAGCCTTGGTGCTTTATGAAAGGGCACTTTTGCTTCAACAATCCAGAAGAAATGTATACCCGGCTATTTTGAACAACATGGCCGTGATTTATATGCGTAACGATAACAAACCGAAAGCCTTGGCGGTGTTCACAGAAGCGCTGGCTATCGATCCGGACTATCAAAAAGCTCGGGCCGGATTGATCCAAGTGCAGATTATGCAGGGGCAGTGGGATCGAGCTCTGGAAAATGCCGAACAGCTTGTTTCGGTTCCCACGCCGCTTGGCGGGCATCTTAATTTAATGGGCTACGTCCTGTTGCGGCAGGAACAATATGAAACGGCAAGGAACTATTTCCAGGAGGCCTTACGGCTTGAACCGAACGATCCAGTGATTCTTTTGAACATGGGGATCGCTCTCTGCATCTCCGGACATTATGAAGACGCGGAGGGGTATCTCCAGCGCGCCTACATGCGGTCCCCTGAAAAATTCAACCCATTGATAATGCTGATCGAAAACAGCAGCCGGGCAGGGGATCGGGCAGAAGCCGGCCAATACGCAGATACCCTGTTGGATTCATACCCAACGGGTTTAATTCAGGCTCAATTGAAACAAATCCAAAACAGCGACTATTCCCTGAGCATACCTTTGGACGCTTCTATCCGAATCGTCGCCAAAAGAATGGCGGAGCGGTCTGAAGCCCTGGCTCAGTGACCCTCAAGGCAACCGATCTGCTCCGGGGTGGTATCATGAGAATTATTCAATAATGAAACCCATTGGTCCTAAAATCTTCAAACCTGTGAGCAGCCGGCGGGCTGAGTTTCTGATTGTCTTTCTGCTGTTACTGGTAACGGCCGTTGTCTTCCTGCAGGTGCGCAGCCACGATTTTATCGGTTATGACGATGACTGGTATGTCACCGAGAACGCGCAGGTGCGGAGTGGGCTCACTTACCAGGGAATTCGCTGGGCATTTTCTTCCATTGTATTAGGCAACTGGCATCCTTTGACCTGGCTTTCGCATCAGTTGGACGTGCAGCTATTCGGTATGCATCCCGGCCGTCATCACCTAGTCAATGTGTTGCTGCACCTTATGAACACGCTGCTGCTTTACTGGGTGCTGAAACGCATGACCGGCGAAATGTGGCCGAGTTGTCTGGTGGCGGCGATGTTCGCGATTCATCCGCTGCACGTGGAATCCGTGGCCTGGATCGCGGAACGCAAGGATGTATTGAGCGGCTTTTTCTGGATGGCGACCATGGGCTGCTATGTCCTATACACGGAGCATCCCAACAAAAGCCGATTCCTGCTGACCCATATGTTTTTTATCATGGGCCTGCTGTCCAAGCCCATGCTGGTGACACTTCCCTTTGTGCTGCTGCTCCTGGATTACTGGCCACTGAAACGGTTTCCCGGCCTGCCGATGGATGGAGCTGCGGGCTCCTCGCCAAGGCTGCAGATGCTGGGCTTTCTTTTGCGGGAAAAGATCGGTCTTTTTACGCTGTCCTTTGCTGCGTGCCTGGTTACCTTTTTCTCACAGAGCGGCGGCGGCAATGTGGGCGCAATGCAGGTTTACCCCCTAACCATGCGTTTGGCCAATGCAATGGTGGCCTATGTGGGGTATATGGCCAAAATGCTGTGGCCGGCAAAGCTGGCTGTACTTTACCCCCATTCCGGTATGCCGTCTTTTTGGCAGATTGTGGGCGCGGGTGTCCTCCTTATCGCCGTCACCCTTACGGCATTTAAACACGCACGTAGATATCCCTGGCTGCTGGTGGGGTGGCTGTGGTACCTTGGAACGCTCGTACCCGTGATCGGCATCGTTCAGGTGGGCGTTCAATCCATGGCTGACCGCTACACCTATATCCCCCTGATCGGCCTGTTTGTGGCCATCGTCTGGGGTGCGGTACAGGTGCTTTCACGGTATCGACGGTCTATTTTTTTGGCAATTCCGGCAGCCGCCCTGGTGATACTTTTGATGAGCGTCACTACGTGGCATCAGGTAGGCCGCTGGTCGGACAGCGTTTCGCTTTTTCAGCACGCCATCGCGGTGACCGACGGCAATTACATCATGCACAACAACCTCGGATACGAGTTCAACGCGCAGGGAAAAACGAAAGAGGCGCTGGCGCATTATTCAGCAGCACTTGCCGTCGAGCCCGGTTTTCCCGATGCATATCTGAATATCGGTGTTATACTGGCCAGCCAGGGTAGATTTGAAGCAGCGGTTGCCAAGTATAATGAAGCCCTGCGTATCAAACCCGATTTTCTCAAGGCACATATAAACCTGGGCAACGTCCGTCTGCGGCAGGGCAGGACCAGTGCGGCTTACTGGCACTATCTGGATGCACTCCGAATCAATACAGCCTCGGCGGAGGCGTATAACGGGCTGGGCAGCGCCATGGCAGTCGCCGGAAAGTATGAAAAAGCCGTCAAGTACTTTAGAATCGCACTGCAGAACGATCCCGGGCATGTCATTGCCAGGGACAACCTTGATAAAACCCTGGCGGTTCTTGAAAAACAACAGGTGGAATCTGAAGGGGAGGGCCGTGTTCAAAAATAAAAAAGTGGTCGTGGTCATGCCGGCCTACAATGCACAGCAGACGCTTGTAAAAACCTATGACGAGGTGATGGCGCAGGAAATCGTTGACCTTGTGGTCATTGTCGATGACGGCAGCCGGGACAGCACAGTTAAAATAGCTGAAAACCTGCCCAGTACCATCGTCTACCGACACGAAAAAAACAAGGGCTATGGCGGCAACCAGAAATCGTGCTACCGTCTGGCCCTGGATGCCGGTGGTGACATCATCGTCATGGTTCATCCCGACTATCAATACACACCCAAGCTGATACCGGCCATGGCTTCGATGATCGGTAACAATCTTTATCACTGTGTGCTGGGTTCGAGGATCCTGGGCGGATATGCTTTGAAGGGCGGCATGCCCCTTTGGAAGTACGTGGCCAACCGTTTTCTCACCCTGGCCGAGAATTTATTGGTGGGGGCGAAGTTGTCCGAGTATCACACCGGGTTTCGGGCCTTTTCGCGAGAGTTGTTGGAGAGGTTGCCACTGGAAGGGAACTCTAACGATTTCATTTTTGACAACCAGATGCTGACCCAGATCATATGGCACGGCTACACCATTGCCGAAGTGAGCTGCCCCACGAAATATTTTGCCGAGGCTTCTTCCATCAATTTCTACCGCAGCCTAAAATACGGCTTTGGATGCTTGTACACGGCGTTTGTTTTTCGCCTGGCGAAAAGCGGACTAATGGCATCGCCGCTATTCGGGGGGAACGTTTCACGATCCGGTTAGTCGTATGCTTGAAATTTGAATTCAGTGCTGCATGCAGTGCGGGATGAATTCAAATTTTAACACACAATATTATTCAGGAATTTAAAGCTGGTCCTATGGACCAGGACGCTTCTCTTCATCGTCCTTCGAGCATAACTCCCTTTTTAAGCCACCGGCTCTGCCGGTGAGAATTGAAAAGGTTCTACCGATCCGGTGAGGATTGCATTTTACTCAAAGCCTTCAATGGTGCTAAGCCGGTGGCTTAAAAAGGGAGTTAAACCCAAGAATTTTATCTTTGTTTATTGTGAAACGTAACCAACAGGAAAAAAGAGAAAATATACGACATATTGTCATTGTACTGATCCTGCTGGCTTCGATAGGCATACCGTATGGCCAGGTCGGGGATTATGAATTTGTCAACTACGATGATCCCAGGTATGTCACGACCTTCGCCGATGAACGGTTGACCCCCCGATTTGTCATGACCCTTATGACTTCCTTCGGTGCGAGCAACTGGCACCCGCTGACCTGGCTGTCCCACATCGTCGATACCCGGCTCTTCGGTATGAACGCAGGGGCCCACCATCTGGTGAATGTCCTTTTTCACCTCATCAACACCCTTTTGCTCTATTATATCTTATACAAGGCCACCGGTGAGGCGTGGAAGAGTTGCCTGGTTGCTGGGTTGTTCGCCATCCACCCCCTGCATGTGGAATCTGTGGCCTGGATTGCCGAAAGGAAAGATGTCCTCAGCACCTTGTTCTGGATGTTGAGCATCATCGCGTATATGCGATATGCCCGACGCGCGCGATGGACCACATATCTGCCCGTTATTTTTTTCTTTATGCTGGGACTGATGACCAAACCCATGGTGGTGACCCTGCCTTTTGTTCTACTGCTGCTGGATGTGTGGCCGCTGGGCAGAATTGGCCTGTTCCGGCATGGCGGTCCCGATGGTGTGCCCGCTCGTCACCTTGCAGCCAAATTAGTCATCGAAAAAATTCCGCTTTTTGGCCTGTCTGGCGCGGTCAGCCTTTTAACGATTCTGGCCCAGAAATCCGGGGGAGCCGTAAACTCTCTGGACTATTTCCCCTTGGGATTTAGACTGGCCAACGCTCTGGTCTCCTATGCGACCTACCTCGGAAAGACGTTCATTCCCGTCAATATGGCCGTATTCTATCCCTATCCAGCTGTCATACCCATGTGGAAAATCCTGTTTTCCGGGATTGTTCTCATAGCCATATCCTTTGCTGTCGTAAAGCAATCTCGAAACCATCCCTATCTGCTGGTGGGATGGCTGTGGTTTATCGGCACCCTGGTGCCGGTGATCGGACTGGTTCAGGCGGGAACCCAGTCCATGGCCGACCGCTATACCTACATCCCCCTGATCGGATTGTTCGTCATGGCAGCCTGGGGCTTTCCGGCGATATTGGAAAATTTCAGGCACAGAAAAATTACGGTTTTGACTGTGGGCCTGCTGGTATACAGCCTGTTTTTGCTCTTGACGTGGCAGCAGGTGAGGTGTTGGGCTGATAATTTCAGCCTCTACACCCATGCGATCGCGGTAACGGACCGAAATCACGTGGCCCACAATAACCTCGGCGCTGCCCTTTATAAAAAAGGGGAGGTCTACAAGTCCATCTGGCATTTCAGGAGCGCATTTGAGATCAAACCGGACTACTACGAGGCGCTGGTTAATTTCCGAGCGGCCATCCTCACGGGTCAAACCGTTGATCAGGCGCTTGAAAACATGAAACGCTTATTGTCGCTTTATCCTGAAAATTCGGGTTTGTATTATACGAAGGGCGTGCTATACGGACAAAAAGGAGACTTGGGTAAAGCTATTGACAATTACCAGGAGGCCTTGCGGCTCTACCCTGAATTCGCCCAGGCCTATTTTGACCAGGGGTATTTTTATGCATTGTCAGGAGACCATGCCAATGCGCTTGCCGCCTATGGCCGGGCGGTTAAAATTCAGCCTGACCTGGTGTGGGCCTACTATCATGCGGCGGCCATACTGTCTCTCGAGAATCGGCTGGAAGCATCAGCGGAGCAGTTGAGAAAAGCCATCGAAAAAGGCTTCAACGACTGGGTCTATCTACAGAACGACTTGAAAATGGACAATCTGAAAAAATCGTCCTTATATCAACGGGTTGGTGTTAACAATATAATGGAATAATAAAAAATCTGTCCTTATGCCTGGAACTGTCCCCCAAAATCGCTTTGAAGACTTTTTTACGGAAGATATTTACCAGCTTCTGAAAAATTTTCTGTATAATTATAAGGTCCGGAAGCAAGCGGTTGAAAAAGCGTTGGAAAACGAATCCATTTCCATGGTGCTTGAGGTCGGCAGTGGTATGTCGCCCATGATCACAGGCGATCCCCGTGTCGTATACTCGGACCTTTCCCTGACGGCCCTTTCACGCCTTAAAAACACGCTTGGAAGCGGAAGCTTCGTGGTTGCCGACAGCACCCGACTGCCGTTCAAATCGCGTGTTTTTTCCCATGTGATCTGCTCGGAGGTGCTGGAACACATCGAGGACGACACAGCGGCCATTCGTGCAATGTCCAGCGTTTTGAAACCGGATGGGCGGGTAATCATCACCATCCCGCATGGAAAATATTTTTTTTCCCTCGACGATCGATTCGTCAATCATTTTCGCCGTTATGACCTGGCGGATATCCAGGCAAAGCTGAAGGAGGGCGGGTTTACACCGATCGTAGTTCGCAAGGTGCTGGGACCGTTGGAAAAAATTACCATGCTTTTCGTCATTGGATGCTATTTGCTGGTCCATCGGATCGGTAAGGCTTTACCCGGATCGGGTTCGATCAGGCCGGGAAAGGTTAGAACATTTACCAACCTCATTACGACCGTGTTTAAAAAGGCAAATGAGGGATTTGCCGTGCTGGCCCGCGCAGACGCCAGCATAATGCCTCGTCGCCTGTCGATGGTGCTGTTGATAAAGTGCGCCCTGCGCAAGGGGACTGAGCAATGAAAGCAAGGTCAAAAGAGATTGTGCCCCTGCCTTTCGCCTGGTATTTCATCCCCACGGTGGTGATAGGGATTTTCGGGTTGTCCAATGCCGTTTACCTGGCTGTGTCCCATTATCGTGTGTATACCGACATGGCTTACAAGAGTTTTTGCGCGGTTTCCCGGGCTATCAATTGTGACACAGTTTCCCAGAGCCCTTTTTCAATTTTTCTCGATGTGCCGGTCCCGGTCTGGGGTGTTGCCGGATATACGTTGTTCCTGGCCCTGCTTTTTATAAACCGAAAGCCCTTGTCGAACGAATGCCGGGTATGGCCGACATTGTTTTTAGTGTCATTCTGTTTCTCGATTTACAGTGTCGTACTGGCCCTCATTTCTACATTTTATATTCACAGCTACTGTATCATGTGTGTTGCCAGCTATGGCGTGAACTTTGCTCTGTTGTATCTCACCTGGCTGACCCACAGCCGCTATGGCCGTATGTCCATGATAGCCGGGCTGAAACATGATTTCCGGTATTTTATAGAGCGCCGGAAAAAGAGTGTGGCTGTTCTTTCCGCGGTTGCCGCGCTCCTCGCTGCACTCATTTTGTTATTTCCGGCTTACTGGAAGATTGTATCCGTACACCTGGATCAAACGCTTACAGTCGGTGTGACCGCCGACGGACATCCGTGGATTGGAGCGGAGAACCCGGAACTCATTATTACTGAGTTTACGGATTACCAGTGTTTTCAGTGCAAGAAAATGCATTTTTATTTGCGTGAGCTCGTATCCAGTTACCCGAATAAAATTCGGTTGGTTCATCGCAATTTTCCCATGGATCACACCTATCACCCCCTGGTAAAAGAGCCTTTCCATGTGGGTTCGGCAACAATGGCGCTTCTTTCCTTTTATGCAGTAAAAAAAGGGAAGTTCTGGGAGGCCAACGACCTGCTTTTCAACATCGACAACCGCAAAGGCTATATCAACATCAGAGAAATTGCCGAAGTTATCGGCTTTGAGGCTGAGGACTTTGCCCGAGCAGTGCAGGATGGTGAATTGCAGTACAAACTTCTCGTGGACATAAGGGAAGGGATGAAACTGGGGGTCCTGGGCACACCGGCATATCTTATCAACGGAGACGTATATTTAGGGTATGTGCCGCCGGAGATTATCCAGGCGGTCTTGGAATGAATGCTTCACCAGTCAACGGAGAATAATGATCAACGTGCAGCCCGATACTACCAAGCAGGCGGGATTCGGAACAGCCTTTTCCCTCACGATACTATTGCTGCTGATCGTTCTTGCATATGCGCATAGCTTCAAAGCCGCGTGGCAACTGGATGACGTCACCAATATTCTGGACAACCCAAATGTTCAGGTGACCACCCTGTCGCTCGATGAGTGGTTGTGGAGCATGCGTTCGCCCTTTGTCGATCCCGAAGAAACAAAACCTGGTCTTTATCGCCCCGTGGCCATGCTGACGTTTGCGGCAAACTGGTACATGGGCGGTGCAAACGTTTTCGGGTACCATCTCGTTAATACCTGTATACACGCTGTGAACGCAGTTTTGCTGTATTTTACCGTGCTCATTCTCCTGAATGCACCCAATCTTAAAAACCGCTATCGGGAGACAGCGCATTTCATAGCGGTTCTGTCCACTGCCCTCTGGGCGCTGCACCCTATTCAGACTCAGGCCGTCACCTACATCGTGCAGCGTATGGCCAGTCTGGCAGCAACGTTTTACCTGGCTGGCATCTTTTTCTACCTTAAAGGCCGGAATGCGTCCTCCCCTAATCATCGCGGTTTATATTGGGGATTGTGCCTGATCAGCTATTTTTTGGCGATAGGCACCAAACAAAATGCCGTCACGCTGCCGGTCGCCCTGGTGCTTGTAAATATTATATTTTATGCCTCCCCCGGATATTGGAAGCGGTTAAAACTGAAGTGGATTTGGGGGGGGCTTTTGCTGGGTCTGTTCATCACCGTTGTGGCGAGGTGGCTTTTTGAGGGAGGGGGCGCGGTAGCCACTCTTGGCGGTGGATACGACATGCGGCCTTTTACCATGCTTGAACGGCTGATGACAGAGTTTCGGGTAATGGTTTTCTATTTTTACCAGCTGTTTTACCCGGTAACCGAACAGTTTTCCATCCTGCACGATTTCGAGATATCACGTTCTTTGTTGAAGCCTTGGACAACGCTCCCTGCCATGGTTATCTGCGGCGGGCTGGTGGTGACTGCCCTCAGCAGAATGCACCGGTGGCCGCTCATGTCGTTTTCAATCTTGTTTTTCTTTTTGGGGCACAGCCTGGAATCGACCATCGTACCCCTGGAACTGGTGTTCGAGCACCGCAACTACCTGCCTTCACTATTTTTATTTCTGCCGTTGGCATCCGCTACAGCAAGATTGGTCCGCCACTTCAGCAAACGAAATAAGCTCATCTACGGATGCTTGATCATTGCCGGGTCCTTGGTGATCCTGAGTATGGGAATGGCCACCTACACCCGTAATATGGCCTGGGCCAGCCCGAAATCCCTCTGGCAGGACGCCATGCAAAAGGCGCCAGCCTTGGCCCGGCCGTATCAAGGGGTGGCGCAGGCGCTCGAAAGGGAAGGCCGACTGGACAGAGCCCTCGAACTCTATGAAATGGCATTGGAAAAAAGCGATCCGGCACCGCAGCTCTCACGATTTATATCGCTCAGCAATATTGGAAATATATACAAAAAAGTAGGTGCATACGACCGTGCGGTTCACAACCTGGAAGCGGCCGTCAAGGTTGAAACCGGGAGCTATACGAACAGAACTCGCTACAACCTGGCGCTCTGCCTGCTTAACAGTGAAAAAATATCGGATGCACTCAGCCACCTGGATGTGCTGCTGTCCAGGGACAAAACCAACAGCCATTTTCTGGCCGCCAAGGGGTATATCTTATTTCAGCAGGGCGATAGCGAGGCCGCCATGGATTATTTCACCCATGCAAAGCGTCAAAACCCGTATGATAAAGATGCCCTGATCGGAATGGCCATGGCGTTGAGTGCAAAAGGGTTCCATGAACGTGCCGACCGGATGCTGTTAACCGCAAACGATCGATATTCTTCAAATATCATTATTTATCTTGGGCTGCTTCAAAACGCACTGCAGTGGAACAACTTGGAAAGGGTGGACCGCTACCTTACCGACATTACGTCACGGTTCAATCTGAACACCATGGAACGCTATTTATCCGCGTACAAAAACGGACATCGCTATATCGATGACACGCTGGTGCCGGTTCAAGATAGCACCGTCGTCCCAGTCTTGGTCGCGTTTCTACAACTCCAGGCGGAAACCCTGATCGACATAACGGGGGTGGACAAGTGATGCGGTTGAAAAGGGGAGGGGAATGGTGGGTTCTGGCAACAGAAGTGCTGCTGAGCATGATTCTCGTGGCTGCCATTGCTGTCCTGGCATCTGTCCCGCCCGTGAGCAGGGATGCCCTTGTCCACCACCTTGCCGTGCCGAAATTGTGGCTTGAACACGGGAGCATCTATGAAATGCCGGGGATGGAGTTTTCATACTATCCGATGACCCTGGATCTGCTCTACCTGATTCCGCTCTATTTTGGAAATGACATCATTCCCAAATTCATTCATTTTGCCTTTGCCCTGGCAACCTCAGGGATGATTTTCATTTACCTGCGCAATCGCTTGAATACGCTTTATGGAATGCTGGGAGCCTTGTTTTTCCTGTCCACCCCCATCATCGTCAAACTTTCCACAACCGCGTATGTTGACCTGGGGCTGGTATTTTTTGCCACAGCCGGGCTCCTGTCAGCCCTGAAATGGCGGGAAGAACTCCCCGAATGGAATCACCTGGCCTTGGCGGCCCTGTGCTGCGGCATGGCTGTCAGCATCAAATACAATGGCCTCATCGTATTGATGCTGCTGGGGTTTATAGTGGCCCACATTTCTCTACGGAGTGCGTCTGACGGCAGACAAACCACAATCCGATCCATTTTAGCTACATTGCTGTTTTTCGTTATTGCGGGCCTGGTATATTCCCCCTGGGGAATAAAAAATTTTCTGTGGACGGGCAACCCCGTTTTTCCGCTTTTTGACGGCTTGTTCAACAGTTCCGATCCCTTTGAGGTTCAATCCGTACCGCCACTTGTGCTGCGAAAGCTGATCTATAACGAAACCTGGTGGGAAACCGCCCTGGTCCCGATACGCATTTTTTTTCAAGGAATGGACGACTCGCCACGCTACTTCGACGGCAAATTGAATCCGGCTTTGCTGGTACTGCCTATTATGGCCTTTGTCAAAGCCGGCGGAGGGGGAAGCGCCAGTCGCTATCCTTTTGAAAAGCGTAGCATGGTGATTTTTTCGGTTTTGTTCATCCTGGTCGTTTTTTTCCAGACCAATATGCGCACTCGGTATGTGGCCCCGGCCATTCCCTGCCTGGTGATTTTGACCATGTTCGGACTGCGGAACAGCTTTGCCTTGGTTGGCAAACACCTGGTTGGAAACATGAGACGCGCAGCCTTCGGGGCATTGCTGCTGGTGACCCTCCTGATATTCAGCGGCAACGTACAATACATCGTAGAACAATTCAGAATCGCGGCCCCCCTTCAGTATTTGACCGACGAGATTTCGCGGGATCGATATATCGAAAAGTTCCGTCCCGAGTATGCGGCCATACGGTATGCCAACAACGCCTTGCCGTCCGATGCCGTTCTCTTGTCCCTGTTCATCGGCAGGCGCGGCTACTACCTTGAAAGACAGACGCTTTTTGACATCGACCTTTTTCATGCCATCACAAAAAGATCAGAATCCAAGGAAGCGCTGCGCATCAATCTGGCGCAGCACGGGTTCACGCATTTGCTCATCAGGTATGACCTGTTCTACAAATGGTCGCAGGATAATTTAAAGCCTTCGGAACGGCACTTGGTAAGCGAATTCCTCAAGGAAAAATCCAATTTTTTATTTGCAAAAAACGGCCACAGACTTTATCAACTTCAATAAACAACTCCCAACAGGATTGGATTGAGAATCATTATGGTATCTATCATCATCCCGGCCTATAACGAGGAAAACACCATCGCGGACATTGTCGGGCACATTAAACGCCGGTATCCGGAATATGAAATCATTGTCGTCAATGATGGTTCAACCGACAAAACAGCTGATGTGGCTTCGACGGCAGGCGCTGTCATCGTAAACCACCCTTACAATATCGGCAATGGTGCGGCGATCAAAAGCGGCATCCGGCATGCCTGCGGGGATATACTGGTGTTCATGGATGGTGACGGCCAACATGACCCCGATGACATTGAGCGTATGCTGGAACATCTGCCAGAATACGACATGGTCGTCGGAGCGCGGAAACTGGGGGGGCAGACTTCTATTATCCGGGCGGCAGGCAACAAGATTTACAATTGGCTGGCTTCGTATGTGGCAAAATTCAAAATTCTGGATCTTACCTCAGGTTTTCGTGCCGTAAAATCGGAAATTGCCCGCCAGGTTCTGTATCTGCTCCCCAATACCTATTCTTATCCCACCACCATGACATTGAGCTTATTGAGAAGTGGGAGAAGCTTGAAATATCTGCCGATTGACGTCGGCAACCGCCAGGGCGGGAAAAGCAATATCGGCTTATTGAGAGACGGGGTGCGTTTTTTTATCATTATCGTCAAGATTTGTACGCTGTTTTCTCCCTTCAGGGTTTTTCTGCCGGTCAGTTTTTTTCTATTTGTTGCTGGAATCTTTTATTATCTTTATACATATTTTTCATGGGGACGCTTGACAAATATGAGTACGTTGCTTTTTTCGACATCGATCATCGTCTTTATGATGGGGCTCGTCTCAGAACAGATATGTCAGGTGCACAATAAGGAGTCTGAAAAAATTGAGTGTTAAAAATGGTGAGGTGCCTGGCTCCAGACAGCTGCAGGAGCCCCTGGACCAATTGTACACTTCAGTCAACCCGGTTATTCGATGGCTTTTGAATCGTTTGCTGAAAGAGACTGCCGCTTTCCTGCACAAAATTGATGCCAGTGCGCAAATAGGCCTGGATGTCGGTTGTGGTGAAGGCAACTTCATAGACTACCTGACGCGTAAAAAGGTTGTCGGATCTGTAGCTGCGATCGATTTGAACCACAATAAACTGAAATTGGCTCAATGGCAGTATCCGCAATTTTCTTATTTTTGTTCGGATATTAAAAAATTGAATTTTAAGGATAATTCTTTTGATTATGTGATTGCATCGGAGGTGCTTGAACATATTCCAAGGCCCATGGAGGCCGTTAGAGAGATCCAGCGCGTGGCTAAAAAAGGAGCCCATTTTATCTTTTCCGTTCCCCATGAACCGTTTTTCCGTTGGGGCAATCTATTGCGGGGCCAATACTTGCCAAAGGGGGGGCGAACACCAACACATGTAAATTTTTGGGGGCGCTCAGAGATAAAAAAATATCTCAGTGCTTGTCTTGAATTTGAAGCGGAGAGATGGGTTTCGGTATTCCCCTGGATGTTATATCTGGGAAGGTTTAAAAACTAAAGCGAGCGTTTTATATCTTAAAGAAAGAGTGGAAAAAAGAAAATGCAACCATCCGTAGTTCTCATAAACCCACCGCTCAGTCTTGCGGATCGCTATGGCAAGGACATGCAAAAATTCGGCGCTGTGAGCGAACCGCTTGGTTTGGCATATATAGCAGCATACCTGGAAACTGTCGATGTGCCGGTTCGCATCATTGATGCGCCCGCCCTAAAGTTGGGAATTGACGATGTGATCGAAGACCTGTCGAGGCAAGTGGATGCTGTTGTCGGTATCACTCTGTTGACACCGGCCTTTAAAGTTGTCGCCGACCTGTGTTCTGCAATCAAACAATCGTTTCCAGATCGAGTCATTGTGCTGGGTGGCGCCCATCCGACGGCCTTGCCTGAACGAACCTTGCAGGAAATCCCCGCGGTTGATATTGTCTGTATCGGAGAGGGTGAAGTGTCGATGCGTGAAATCGTTTCCGATAGCCTTCGAAAAGACCGCAGGCTTAATGTAATCAATGGAATATGCTATCGCGACGAACAAGAGATCATCATGACGGAAATGCGGACCGCAGTCCGTGATCTTGACCTGATTCCACCCCCGGCAAGGCATCTCCTTCCCATGGAAAAATACCATCTGACGGCTTCTCGTGTTTCCGGCGCAGGTTTTTGTCCCACAATCATCGTAGCCAGGGGCTGCCCGTTTTCCTGTACCTATTGTTCAAGGACTTTCGGAAAAACTTTTCGCGCCCACAGTATTGATCGAATCATCTCTGAAATTAAATCGTTGATTGCAGATTATGGGGTTAAGCAGATTAATATCGAAGCAGATACACTTACAGTCAAGACTAAGTTTGTCACTGAATTGTGCAACGCACTGATTGAACAGAAAATCAGTGAGAAGGTGAAATGGACCTGTGAAAGCAGAGTTGATACGGTAAACGAGAATCTTTTAAGGCTCATGAAACAAGCCGGTTGCTGGCAAATCAGCTATGGTGTGGAAACCGGCACCCAGAGGCTTCTCGACATGATTAACAAATCGGTATCTCTGCAACAAATAGAAGAAATTTTTGCATTGACCAAGCGTATCGGTATCTCAATCCGTGGCTTTTTCATGCTCGGGCTTCCCTCAGAGACACGCGAAGACAGTTTGGCGACCATCGCTTTTGCTAAAAAGCTGGATCCGTTGTGGGCCCAGTTTACCGTAACCGTACCGTATCCTGGCACCAAGATGTTCGACGATTTGGATTCGAGTGGTAAGATAAGGAATTATGATTGGTCCACGTACAATACCTGGTCTGGTTGGAAGGAAAGGCAGGCGCTGCCGTTCGTTGCAGAAGGGAGAACCATGGAGGAACTCGTCAAACTACAAAAACAGGCCCTGCGGCAGTTTTATGTCAGACCGAAGGTTATTTTCAGATTTCTGAAAAATATGAGATCGATTTATGACCTGCAGAAATATCTGGTCGGCTTCTATGTACTTGCCAAAAGCAAATTCTCATGACCAATCAATCGTTAAACCCATCCAATAGCCCCAAAACTATTTATCATACTGAATATAAAAATTTCTAATGAAAACAGGATGGCATAAATATTTATTCTATTGCTCAGTGGTATTTCTGGTGATAGCCCTCTACAAAGCGGATTATCTTCAGATCCCCCGTATCCACTCTCCCGCATATTTGATTTTTGCTTTTGTGTGCCTGTTTAGCGGATTTGTGGTCAATACCCTTTCCCAGAAGCGTTTGCTTGAAAAATATGATTTTCAAATCAGTGTACGTGAAGCCCTTGCCATGGAAGGTTTGAATATTTTCAGCAAATACATTCCCGGGAAAGTGTGGATGGTAATGGGCAAAGTGGTCTACCTGGCGGAACGGAAAAAATTCCGCGCCAGCGAGCTATCCTTACTGTTTTTGCATGTTCACATTGTTGTGTTGTTTTGTGGGTTGGTGCTGGGCATTTTCGGACTATGGATGAATGATGCCCTATATTTTCTAAGTTGGGCTGGGTTGGCAATGCTGCTTTTATTTACCATGATGTTGTTGTCAAAAAAGGTCTATCAGGCTGTTTTGAGTCTATCCAATAAACTGTTGAAAAGAGATGACTGCCTGCCGGATATCGATATTTCAAAAACGTTATTCCTGATTCCCTGGTTTCTGGTAGGGTGGGTTTTATGGGGCTGTGGTTTCTATCTCTTAGCATTGAGTATCACAGATCATTTGTTACCCGTGGCCACTATTTTTTGTTTTCCATTGTCAGCCACCATAGGGGTTTTATTTTTGTTCGCACCGGGTGGGATCGGCATACGTGAAGGCATCATCACCGGCTACCTGGTTCTGATGAACGTCGCTCTGCCCGAGGCTGTTACGATTTCAGCTGCATCTAGGCTCTGGTTTCTGGCTGGTGAAATATTATTCTTTATTACCGGGTATATAGCCAACCGGAAAGATTCTTCGTCGAATTGTTGTCCAGGTTCATAACCTGATGTCAAATTCAATGCCCGCTCAATTTATTATTGCTTTTCATTGACAGTTAAACTACATTAATTATTTTGTGGATAGTGTGGGCCGTGTAGGGAGGGGTGGTACGCCTGGCAGGATTCGAACCTGCGACCTACGGATTAGAAGTCCGTTGCTCTATCCAGCTGAGCTACAGGCGCATATTTACGGGCGTCCATAGCATGTGCGGTGCCAATTGTCCATAGAAATAACGTGACATGCGCGCGTGTTTTTGATAGTCTAATATCTTTTGCATCCTTTTGATCTGGAATCGGTAATGACGAAAAAAACTGATATAAAAGAGGCCGAGCCCAAAAAGGCGGCTGCGCCCAAAAAGAAAGCGGCTCAAAAGGCTGTTGCCAAGAAGAAGGCCGTCAAGAAAACAGCGGTCAAAAAGGCTGCTGCCAAGAAGAAGCCCGCTAAGAAACCAGCGCCAAAAAAGACGGCTTCCGCGGACAAATCCCTCGTAAAGTATGATCCGCTCCAACGTTATTTGAATGAAATCAGCCAGTACAAGCTTCTCACCCGGGATCAGGAAAGAGAGCTCGGGGCACGGATTCAGGAGCAGGGCGATACCGAAGCCGCCTACCAGTTGATCACTGCCAATTTACGGCTGGTGGTGAAAATCGCACTCGAATTTCAGCGTGTTTGGATGCAGAACCTGCTGGACTTGATCCAGGAGGGCAACATCGGACTCATGCAGGCCGTGAAGAAATTCGACCCCTATAAAAATGTAAAGTTTTCCTATTACGCCTCATTTTGGATCAAAGCCTATATTCTCAAATTTATCATGGATAACTGGCGCCTGGTAAAGATCGGTACCACCCAGGGGCAGCGCAAGCTTTTTTTTAAACTGAAAAAAGAAAAACAAAAACTGATCGATGACGGATTCGATCCCAAGCCGAAACTCCTGTCCGAGAGACTGGGGGTGTCGGAACGCGAGATCGTAGATATGGATCAGCGTCTGGATGGCTGGGATGTTTCCCTGGATGCGCCCCTGAAAGATGATTCAGACACCGAAAGAATCGAGTTTCTAAGCACGCAGACGGACTCCATCGAAGACCATGTGGCCAAAAAGCAGATGGAAACCCTGCTGCACAATAAAATTGCTGAATTCAAAAAGAAAATGACAGAACGGGAATTGGTTATTTTTGAACAACGCGTGTTCTCCGACTCCCCTGTGACCCTTCAGGAAATCGGTGACCGTTACGGCATATCCAGGGAGCGCGTCAGGCAGATCGAGAAAAATATCATTAAAAAGATGCGAGAGTTTTTTAAGCGCGAAATTCCCGACTTTGAGGCATACGCCTATGAAGAGAAAGCTGACCGGCCATGATGCAGATTGTTGGACGGCTGATTGTCGTGCTCCTTGTACACACTTTTTTTACAGGCTGCACGGATATCCGACATGTCTTCCGGGATGCCGAGGAAAATACCCCGATTGCCGCAACTGAATACGAACAACCCCTGAACAGTTATTATCATTATACGCGGGCACAGTTGTCCTTGAAAAATGGTCGGCCTGATCAGGCCCTTCAGGAACTGAACAGGGCCGTGGAACTGGACCCGCATACCCCCTATCTCCAGGTTGAACTCGCCCAGCTTTATCTTCAACAAAAGAATTCACAAAAAGCACTGGAGATTCTGGATCAGGTTTTAACGACCCACCCCCAGAATGTTCCGGCCCTGGTTCTCCGGGGCAACATCAGCCAGAGTGTCAACGATATTGATGCGGCCACACAGGCCTATGAAAAAGCAATCGCCCTCGATACCGGTCAGGAACGGGTCTACCTGATGCTGGGCGGCATATACATGGATGCCGGCGATGACACCTCGGCGCATCGCGTATATTCACAACTGGTTGAATACTTTCCCAGTTCCTATGCCGGACGATTTTTTCTCGGGAAAATCTATTCAGACCAAGGGAAAACGGCTGAGGCTGAAGCCGAATTCAAAAAAGCCCTGGAACTTGAGCCGGAGCTCGAGGAAGCCCGGATTGAACTGCTCTCTATTTATAAAGCCCGTGGGGATGACCAAAAAATTCTTGGGATGTACCAGGAAATTTTAAAACACAACCCGGATAATGTGGATGCATCCATGGAATTGGCCTTTTTCTATCATAGCCGCGGATCTTTTTCCGAAAGTGAACGAATTTTAACGTTTCTGGGGGAAGAAAGCCTGCAGGATCCTGAAATTATAAGGAAAGTCATTCGTAAATACCTCGACCCTGAAAAGTTTGACGCGGCCGGGGTTATCCTGAAAGGTATGCTGAAGGGTGCTCCGGAAAGTTCGGATCTCAACTATCTCATGGGGGTTGCCTATGACGGCCGGAAACGGTTCGGTGAAGCCGCTCATCACTTGAAGAAAGTGCATGCGAAATCAAGGTTTTATGAAAACGCCGTCGTTCATATTACTTCCATTTACCAGGAAGATGGAAAAGTAGACCAGGCGATTGACTATCTGGAGGAGGTTATCCGCCTGAATCCTGAAAACCCGGAATTTTTGCTTTATATGGGTTCTTTGTATGAAGAGAAAGCCCAGTTTGAAACAGCCGAGAAATACCTTTTCAAGGGGCTCGACATCGATCCTAAGCATGTCAGGCTGCGATTTCGATTGGGCGTCGTTTACGACAAATGGAACCGGAAAACAGATTCCATCCGAGAGATGAAAACAGTGATCGAACTGGACCCCGAAAATGCAAGTGCTCTCAACTATCTCGGATATACCTATGCGGACATGGGCATACATCTGGATGAAGCCGAGGCGCTGATAAAGAAAGCCTTAAACTTCAAGCCCGAAGACGGATACATCACCGACAGCCTGGGGTGGGTCTATTTCAAAATGGGCCGCTTCGAAGAAGCGCTCAAGTATCTTCGAAGGGCCGTGGAATTGACGCCTGACGACCCCATTATCCTGGAACACCTGGGGGATATTTATGCAGCGCTGGACGATACCGGCAATGCCATTAAATATTATCGGCTTTCCCTCACCAAAGACAATCAGGAACGGGAGGCTGTGGAGCAAAAGATTGAGGATCTCCTAACAGGCAGTCAATAGGTTTTAAAAAAAGGCGAATTACCAACGCTGCTGATGGCTATTCGACGTTCGATGTTGGAAGTTCGATGTTCGATGTTCATCTTTTTCCAATTCAACCGGATCGGGTTTCAATATTTTCAAGTTCTACGCCTTGTTTATGGGTATTGATATCGGCCAGGGATATGATGATTTGTTTCTAAATATGAAGCGACTGGTGATAATTTTTGCCATCTTGACTTTCTTCGCGACCGGCTGCACATCTTTTAAGCAACGGCCGGATGAACCGTCTTCCCGGAAAACCTCCCCGGAAGCGGAAGCACTTTTCAACAAGCTGCAAAAACAAAATTCCCAATTGCAATCCTTCAAGGGCACCGGTCGCATCCGGATGCAGAATGAAAACGGCATCCAACGCGCTCGTATCATCTGGGCCGGCTATAAAAATGAAAAATTTCGTCTTGAAATCATGGGGCCTTCCGGTCAGCCCACGCTGAGTTTTACGTACGATGGTTCACGAATCTATTTGATTTCGCACACAGAAAGCAGATTTTATTCCAAACGAAGTTCGAACGCCAGCCTGGAAAAGATGATCTCACTGCCGATCGGCGTAAATGAAGCCCTGGATCTTCTGGCCGGCCGGATACCCATCGGCATATACCGTTCACCCATCCTCCTGGGAAAAGAGCAGGAAGATGAACAGGTTCTGGTTCTGAAAAGGACGGGTAGAAACAGGGGATACGACAACATCACTGTCGCAACGGCCGCGGACGTTATACGTCAAATCGAATCGTTTGCAAATGATGGCAGCCTTAATTATCGGGCAAAAATTATAAGCATGCAGGAAATATCCGGGTTCCGGGTTCCCAAGGAGCTGCAGTTTTCCGGCGAAGGGCAGGTCGGCCTGCAGATCGTCGTGGAGCGTTTCTGGCCCAATGCACCTGTTTCCGAAAGTCTTTTTGTGTTGACAGCGCCTGAGTGACCAGACCCAACTGTATAAAAGTATTTTGGTTTTTCGTGCTTTTAATCTCTTTTAGGGTTTTCGTGATTCATTCTTTAATAACGTAGGTACTTATTCGTGAAAAACGTAATCGCCCTGGAATCGAGATTGAGAAAGTGCAGAAATGTGATGACCCTGGGGGTGCGCCCCAATTTTTGCGACTATGATGCCAACGAAAAAGCATTGATCCGTAACGCGGAAAAGGTTTATTATCCGACGGGGTTGTACGCGGATCTTTTAGATGCCATGGGGAAAAAAATTTTCCCGAGTGTTCATAACTATTTATTTTCTCAAGATAAAATAAAACAGACCGCTCTTTTTACGCTGTTGGACATTTCCCATCCCCAAACCCGGGTGTTTTACGGCAAACGTCAGAAAGCGAAGATTCTGAATTATTTCAGCTACCCCTTCATTGCCAAGCAAGCCCGGGGATCGGCCATGGGGCGGGATGTGTTTTTGATACGGACAAAAAAAGATCTCGATGAATATCTGCACGCCTATACACCGGCCTATATTCAAACCTATCTTCCCATTAAAAGGGATATACGCGTCGTTGTCATCGGTCGGAAAGTAGTGCATGCATACTGGCGGGTTGCCGCCGAAGGAGAGTTCCGCACCAACGTAGCCATGGGGGCGACCGTCAGGCTTGACCCTGTTCCCCGGCCGGTCCTTGACCTGGCGCTTCACATCGCCTGTGCGTGCGGATGGAATGACGTGGGCCTGGACATCTGTGAGCACGAAGGACAATACTACGTGTTGGAGGGGAATATGAAATACGGTAAGGAAGGGTTCCGGGTCGCCGGGATGGATTTTTATGAAATCATGGAAGACATGATTGAAAAGGGCGAGATTTAACGGAGGTCAGAGAAAAAGCTGGAACCACGAAGACACAAAGGACACAAAGGAGAGCTTTAATTTATCCTGGAGTTTTTGGTGGCAGGGATAAATCCCTGTGTTCTTTTTTGCAGCAGGCTAAAAGGCATTGTAGGCCAGGGCTTCAGCCCTGAAAAATCTTTATCTAATTACACCCAGTTCTCGGTCGTCAGAAAAACCTTCACGTACTTTGCATCTTGAGTGCAGCGGGCGGTAAAGAAAAAAACTAAACCGCCAAGAACAGCATTTTTAATATGAACCCTTTGCGGCCTTTGCGTCTTAAGCGCAGCGGGCGGTAAAGAAAAAAACTGAACTGCCAAGGCGCCAAATGGAAATTAAAAGCATTATTTCAGAGCTGGATAGACTGGAACACCAGCGCCTTTCACGGTATGCAACATCGAGCCGGCAGGGCATACGGAAGAAACCTGAAAATAAAGCGGATACCGATTACCGACAGGCTTTTTCTCTGGATGTCGACCGCATCCTGCATTCTCAAGCCTACACCCGCTACATCGACAAAACTCAGGTGTTTTCACTCATCGCGGATGACCACATTACTCACCGCGTGCTGCACGTTCAGCTGGTTTCAAAAATTGCCCGGACCATCGGCAGGTTTTTGAAATTGAATGAAGATCTCATCGAGGCTATTGCCCTTGGGCACGATATCGGGCACACGCCATTCGGGCACGATGGCGAACGCTTTTTAACAGATATATGCCGGGCGCACGGTATCGGGAATTTTCTCCACAACATTCAGAGTGTACAGTTTCTCGATCGTGTTGAGCGCAAAGGGGATGGTTGGAATTTATGCCTGCAGACCCTGGACGGCATCCTCTGTCATGATGGCGAGATACATAATCAAAAACTTGAACCATTATATGGTAAGACGTTTGATATATACGATAAAGAGATTGAAGGAAAAAAGTCTAACCCGGCGTTGAAACTTACGCCAATGACCATGGAAGGATGTGTTGTCCGCATGGCCGACACCATCAGCTATATCGGCAAGGATATCGAAGACGCAATACGTTTGAAACTGATCAAACGCAGGAACCTGCCGCCGGACAGCAAAAAGCACCTGGGCGACACCAATGGTACGATCGTGTTCAACCTGGTAACCGATGTCATCAAGAACAGCCACAACCGTAATTACGTATCGTTCAGTCCCGGAATTTCCGAGGCGCTCAAAACCCTCAAACAGTTCAACCTTGAAAATATCTACTTGAACCCGGCTATTAAAATGGAATCCAGGAAAATAAAAAAAATATTTGAATATTTGTTTGAAAATTATCTGAACGATATGCACCAAGACAACCAAAATTCCGTAATTTTTCAAGGGTTTTTAAAAGGGAAAAACAACCGGTATACTCACAGTCATAAATCTGAAGAGATCGTCAGGGATTTCATCGCCGGTATGACCGACCAGTATTTTCTCAGGCAGGCACCGGAAAACATGCGGCCGCGTGTCCGTGATTACACGTGAACAGAAATGAATTTATTGCCACGAAGGCTCAAAGGCTCGAAGAATAATAAAAAACGCTTTGTGTCTTCGCGTCTTTGTGGCGATATAACCGTCGATAGAGGTGGGGAAAAATGAATATTATTGCCACAAAGGCTCAAAGGCTCGAAGAATAATGGAAAAACACTTCGCGTCTTCGTGTCTTTGTGGCGATATAACCGTCGATAGAGGTGGGGAAAAATGAATATTATAGCCACGAAGGCTCAAAGG
>Ga0164313_10000626_pt1 | contig 29173 bp, 25 predicted proteins | sample GuaBasSedimGuay4_FD_113735 | JGI IMG/M metagenome (GOLD analysis project Ga0164313, IMG submission 113735) | Subseafloor sediment microbial communities from Guaymas Basin, Gulf of California, Mexico - Guay4, Core 4569-4, 0-3 cm | ecosystem: Environmental > Aquatic > Marine > Hydrothermal vents... | reverse complement strand
TGGGCGTTGGCTTCGCGTTATCCCCCTGGCTCGAGGACTCGCCAGTCCCCCTTGAAAAGGGGGACGGCGCTTGTGGCAGAGCTTGTGGATTGAGGTTGAAACGCGGGAACGTTGCTACCCACCCACCCCGCTGAAATCCGAAGTGCCAGATAAGAGCGCAGGTTCTTATCTGTGCTCTGTGCTCTGTCCTCCGCTATCTCCTCATTGATCGCGCTCTGTCCATCTCACGCTTCTGCTGGCGCTCGACGATCGCTCTGCGTTTGTCATGTGGGCGCTTTCCCCTCGCCAGCCCCAGTTCGACCTTGGCCTTCCCCTCGGTGAAATACATCTGGAGAGGCACAAGCGTCAGCCCTTCCTCACGGATACGGCCGTACAACCGATCGATTTCTCTGCGATGGAGTAGAAGCTTCCGAGGCCGTTCAGGTTCGTGTCCACCGTGCTCGGCGAATGAATAGGGAGCGATGTGGGTGTTCTCGAGCCACACCTCCCCTCCCCTGATCGAGGCGTACGAATCCTTGAGCTGCACGCTGCCCGCGCGCAGGGACTTGACCTCTGACCCAACGAGCACGATGCCGGCCTCGAACGTATCGAGAATCTCATAGTTGTATCGAGCTTTGCGGTTCGTCGCGACGACCTTGTGACCTGCCATGGATTCAAGGCTACCTGGCGGTCTAGAGGTATCTCATAGGATCCGTCGGCACACCGTTGACCCTGAGTTCGAAGTGCAGGTGAGGACCGGTCGAATTCCCTGTTGAACCAACCCATCCGATCGTCGTGTTCGTAGTCACATACTGACCAAGTTGGACATTGAGCGACTGCTGGTGGGCGTACAGCGTCACCCACCCGTTCTGATGGTCGATCATGACTGAGTTGCCGAAGCCACCCTTCACGCCGGCGAAGATAACGATGCCGGCTTTGGCTGCCTTGATCGGTAGCCCGAACGGCCCAGCGATATCGATGCCAGTGTGGTACCGCTTGTCCCAGGTGATTGGATGGATACGCCAACCGAATGGCGAATCGATAGCCCCACGTATCGGCCAGCGCAGACTTCCGTTTCCGGTGGACACCGCGGGAGGTGCGGTGGTGACCGGTGTAGCAGCAGTCGTGGCGGTTGCCGCAGCGGTTGTGACGGTTGCTGCAGCGGCCGCCTTCGCTGCAGCTACGGCCTGTGCCTGCGCCTCGGCCTCGGCTCTCGCCCTGGCTGCTGCGGCGGCCGCAGCGATCGTTGCACGGATCGAAGCCTCCTCCGCTTCGAATCCTTCCTTGTCATGCTCGTAGTCAGCAATCTCTGCATCGACGCGTGCGAGGAGCGCGGTCTGGGACCGGTGCTCGCTGTCCAGGGCTGCGCGTTTGATGGCGAGTTCGGATGCAAGCAGTTCTGCCTCGTGTTCAGACTCTTCGAGTGCCTGGACCTCAGAGAGAATCGCACCCTCGAGCTGTTGAATCCGTGCCCGTTCCTGTTCCTCAAAGGCGAGGATCTCCCCGTATCTGTCGGCAGCATCCGAGCTGTTGCCTGTGAGCGTGTCGAGGTATCCAAGTCCGACAGAGACCTCGACGATCCCGGAAGCGGAGAATGCGATCGATGGATCATCGACGCCACCACGCATGTATGCCTGAATCACGGAAGCTTCAGCCTTGCGGCGTGCATCGTCGCGATCGGAACGGGTCGATGCGAGTTCGATCAGGCGCTCAGCGAGTTCACTTCGCACACCGGCGAGGACCGTCTGTCGATGCGCTAGATCGTCGCGCAGAGCATCGACGTTCTCCTGAGCAGTATCGACGTCCGATTCGGCGGCTTCCAATCGACCTCGTGCTGCCAGGACCTCCTGGGCTATCGACGACCGTTGGCCTGATGAGGCTCTGATCTGTTGTTCGAGAGACGCGATCCTGGCCTTAACGGCAGCAAGGTCATCTGCGGAACCAGCCGCTCCCGCAGGCGCGACGGCTGCGATTGAGACGGTAAGGACGAGCGCGAGTGCAAAGAGACCTCTCCTCATGAGCGCAGGGTGCGGTGGACTGCAAGGCTCAAAGAACTGCCGATGAGACCGGCAAGGACTCCGAACAGCAAGACCAGCGCGCCCTGCTTCAGGAGGAAATCGTTCTGGATCGCAAGATTGATCCAGCTGGGGAGGTCTTCGAGTCGGTCCATAGCCAGTTGCTGTGCGACCACGATGAAGGTGACCGCGAGCGCGCCACCGATGAGCCCTTCCAAAGCCCCCTCGATAAGGAAAGGCGTACGCACGAACCAGTTACTCGCTCCTACAAGCCGCATGATCTCGATCTCCTCACGGCGAGCGTAAATCGCCATGTGGATCGTATTCGCGATCAACGCGACCGCGGCAACTCCGAGTGCCACAGCCAACAACCAGAACATGATCTGTAACCCGTCACGCAGCGCGATCATGGCGTCGATCGCGTCATCTGCAGATTCGACCTGGAGCACGCCGGGGGTTGACTCAAGGCGCGTGACAATCAGGTCATAGTCCTCTGGATCGACCGGTTGCACGCGCAACGACGCAGGCAACAGGTCAGGGTTCTCGCCGAGGACGCGAAGCATCGCATCATCGTTCGAGAAGAGGACCAACGCCTCTTCATGGGCGTCAGGCTTGGACACGTAGAACACATCTTGCACCTGGGGCCACGATGAGACCTCATGCTGGAGATCATCAGTCCCCGCAGCTGTCATGTCGTCCTGGAGGAACGCGATTACGCGCACATCCTGGGCCCACTGCAAAGTATTGACCCTGACGATCTCTCCGAACACCAGCGTGCCGAAGGTCAGCGTCAGCGAGATGAACACGGCAAGGATCGCGCCCAGAACGATCAGGGCGTTGCGTCCCAGATTGTTGAAGGCCTCTCGAAGCGCGTAAGAAAATGCGGTCATACAGCGGCCTCGTCATCGGACGAATCTCCGGTGTCTGGTTCAACCGATTCCTTGGCAGATTCCGCTGGGACGTCTGGCTGATCATGCCCGGACGAATCGGCATCGGGCGGCGTGCCGCTCTCATCATTGTCGAGATCGGTTGCCTGGCTATCGACAGGGTCGTTGATAAAGACCACACCATCGTCATCGAAGGATTGATCAGATGCCTCGTAGATGCCACGAGATTCGTCGCGTGTCACACGACCCCTGTCGAGTTCAACGACCCTACGCTGCATCGCGTCAACAATGGCGTGGTCATGCGTTGCCATCACGACGGTTGTACCTGTTCTGTTGATGCGGTCGAGGATGCGCATGATACCGACCGACGTTCCAGGGTCAAGGTTGCCTGTCGGCTCATCCGCAAGCAGGATGAGCGGCCTGTTGACGAATGCTCGTGCCACGGCAACGCGTTGTTGCTCGCCACCCGATAGCTGGCGAGGCAACCGCTCGGCTTTGGATGAGAGTCCGACGAGTTTCAGCACCTGTGGGACCTGATTCCTGATGACGGACCCACGTTTGCCCGTCACTTCCATTGCGAATGCAACGTTCTCGTAGACGTTCTTGTTGGGAAGCAGTTTGAAGTCCTGAAAGACGGTGCCTATGGAGCGCCGGAGGTGGGGCACCTTCCAGTTCTGGAGGTCGGATGCGTGTTTGCCTGCAACCCAGATGTCACCATTCGTGGGTGTCTCTTCACGCATGATCAGGCGGATGAGGGTGGACTTGCCTGAACCCGATGGGCCAACGAGGAACACGAACTCGCCTTTGGCGATCTCGATGTCAACATCCTTGACAGCAACGGTGTTGCCCGGATAGACCTTTGTTACGTTCTCAAGTTTGATCATTGTCTACATACCCAGAAACATTGATTGAGGCTTCGCATTAATGCGAACCATATGAGGTTACCAATGAAGTAGATAAATCAGAGGATATCGGAGAGAAAGCCATCAGGCAGACGTACGTCGTAAATCGTAAATCGTAAATCGCCAGAGGAAGACTGACCTTTGACGGGCTCACCGAACTTCGGTATTCCGGATGGTGCACCGACTACGGCGTTCAACTTTCGGCTTACGATTTCCGATTTACGATTCTTCTTCTACGCTTCGTACAACTCTGAGCGTCTCCAATGGAGATAGGAATCGATCAACTTGTCAATGTCACCGTCGAGCACACCCGAGATATTTCCGACCTCGTAATCCGTCCGGAGGTCTTTGACCATCTGATAGGGCTGAAGCACGTAGCTACGTATCTGCCTCCCCCATCCAGCCTCGGTCTTGTCGCCGCGGATCGCGGCCACCTCCGCGATCTGGTCCTGGCGAGCGCGTTCGGCTAGCCGCGCCGCGAGAAGTTGCATCGCACGCACCTTGTTCTGCATCTGGGATCGTTCCGCCTGGCACGACACGACAACCCCTGTCGGCAGATGAGTGATCCTGACGGCTGAGTCCGTCTTGTTGATGTGCTGTCCACCCGCTCCTGACGCCCGGTAGGTATCGATACGAAGATCCTCGGCTTCGATCTCGATCTCCTCGACATCGACCTCAGGAATGACGTCGACGCCGGCAAATGCGGTGTGCCTGCGTGCGTTGGAATCGAACGGGCTGATCCTCACCAGCCTGTGTGTGCCGCGCTCAGATTCGAACGTTCCGTAGGCATTGTCACCCCGGATCGTGATCGTGACCGACTTGATCCCTGCCTCTTCACCTTCCTGATACTCGTCCACACCGAACGAGAACGGGGACCGCTCGAGATATCGCGTGTACATCCGCAGCAGCATCTCGGCCCAGTCCTGGGCATCAACGCCTCCGGCACCCGCTGCGATGGACAGAATCGCCGGGCGGTCGTCGTACTCACCAAAGAACAGCGATTCCCGTTCGAGGGTCGCGAGATCCGCGGCGATATCTGTGAGCTCGGACTCCACCTCGTCGAGCGACTCCCGGTCCTGCTCATCGAGTGCCATCTCCAGCAACATGTCGACGTCTTCGATTCCGTCGCCAAGGTCCGTGATGTGTTTGATGGTCGCCTCGTGGCGTGACAGCCTGCTCGTTATCGCACGCGCTCGATCCGGGTCGTCCCACAGCCCCGGCTTTGACGCCTGTTTCGCTAAATCGACGACTTCGGCTTCTTTGCCCTCGACGTCGAGGAATTGCACCGCATCGCGGTGCCGGGTTCTTAGATCAGTGACGATCGCTCTGAGCTCAACTGGTTCCATATCGAGCAAGGGTAGCGAAGATGGACACCGAGCCCGAAATGTCGGAGCGTTCTCAATCAGGCAGTGGGTCAGCCCCGGGCGCACCGTGACAGCGCTTGTACTTCTTGCCTGATCCACACGGGCACGGAGCATTGCGACCGATCTTGTCAACGCTACGTTCGGATGGCCTCATGGTCGAACTGTCTCCCTTGGCACTCAGTGTTGAGATGAGCTCAGGCTTGGGCGCTGCTTGCTGCTGGACGACCTCCGCATGGAACATGTAGCGAATCGAGTCCGCCTTGGTCGTGTGGACGAGATCCTGGAAGTAGGTATATCCCTCACGCTGATATTCGACCAACGGATCACGTTGACCCATCGCACGAAGGCCGATTCCCGACCTCAGGTAGTCCATCTCTGCAAGATGCTCGCGCCACTTGTTGTCGATGATCGACAACACGACGCGCCGTTCGAGGGCCCTCATGACCTCGGGAGTCAACTGCTCCTCGCGCTCAGAATATGCCTCGGCAGCTTCGAGCGAGAACGCCTCGATCAGGTCATTCGGCGTCACATCACGCGGGTCATCAAAAGAGTCGACCGAGATCTTCGTCGGATATATCTCCGACATTCGGGCGATCACGTCGTCAACATCCCAATCCAGGCCCGAAGCGGTCACATCCTCAACGATGTCCTCGACCACCTCGTCCCGCCATTCCGAAAGTAACGACTCTGTATCGTCTCCCTGGAGGATCTGGTTCCTCCAGCGGTACACGATCGTGCGTTGCGTGTTCATGACCTCGTCGTACTTGAGCACGTTCTTTCGGATCTCGAAGTTCTGATCCTCGACCTGGTTCTGGGCACGTTCGATGGACTTGCTCACCATCTTGGCCTCGATCGGCACATCTGGCGGGATTCGCAGCCGCGACATGATGGATGCGACCCGCTCGTTTGCGAACCGGCGCATCAGATCGTCTTCGAGCGAGAGATAGAATCTGCTCTCACCAGGGTCACCTTGACGACCGGAGCGACCACGGAGCTGGTTGTCGATGCGCCTGGACTCGTGACGCTCGGTGCCGAGCACGTATAGGCCACCTGCCTCGAGCACTTTGATGCGGTCGTTGGCTGTCTGTTCCTTGAAACTGGCGAGTGTTTCGTCATACTGCGCGACGTACGAGGGATCGCCTGGTTCGAGTTCACTTCTCGCCATCACGGCCTTGGTCATCTCCTCGGCGTTGCCACCGAGCGCGATATCGACACCTCGACCCGCCATATTCGTTGCCACCGTTATGGCACCAGGCGTCCCTGCCTGGGCGATGATGTGTGCCTCACGTTCATGCTGCTTTGCGTTGAGGACCTCGAACTTGATTCCCTTGCGCTTCAGCGTGGCTGCAAGCCTCTCAGACTTCTCGATCGAGACGGTGCCGACGAGTACAGGTTGACCTCGCTCGTGACGCTCGACGATGTCCTGAGCGAGAGCGGCGAACTTGTTGTCCTCATCGACATAGACGAGGTCAGCTTCATCCAACCTCGCGATCGGGACGTTCGTTGGGATGACGATGACCTCGAGGCCGTAGATCTCGACGAACTCCCCCTCCTCGGTAATGGCCGTACCTGTCATCCCCGCGAGCTTGTCGTACATGCGAAAGTAGTTCTGAAGAGTGATCGTTGCGAGGGTCTGGTTCTCCTCTTTGATCGCGACGCCCTCTTTCGCCTCGATCGCCTGATGGAGGCCCTCTGAGTATCTGCGTCCCTCGAGCACCCTGCCCGTGAACTCGTCAACGATCATCACCTGACCGTTGCGTACGAGATAGTCGACGTCCTTTTGATACAAGGTCTTCGCTTTGAGCGCGACGTCGAGGTGGTGGATGAAGTCGACGTTGGAGTGGTCGTAGAGGTTCTCCACAGCAAGCATCTCTTCAACCCTGGTGACACCATCCTCTGTTGTGTACACCTGACGCTTCTTCTCGTCGACCTCGTAGTGGTCATCGAGACGGAGGCGATCAGCGATCCGCGCAAAATCTGTGTACCACTTCCCTGTCTCGCCAACGCGCCCGGATATGATCAACGGCGTTCGAGCCTCATCGATCAGGATCGAGTCGACTTCGTCAACGATCGCGTAGGCATGGTCTCGCTGAACCATGTGAGCAGGATTCATCGTCATGTTGTCGCGCAGATAGTCGAAACCGAACTCGTTGTTGGTTCCGTACGTGATATCGGCGGCGTATGCCGGCCTGCGCTCCTCAGGCGTCATCCACGCCTGGATCAATCCGACCTCGAGTCCGAGGAACTCATGGATGGCCCCCATCCAGTTGGCATCTCGGCTTGCGAGATAGTCGTTCACCGTGACGAGATGCACTCCGCCTCCCCCGAGCGCGTTGAGATATGCGGGCATCGTCGAAACGAGCGTCTTGCCCTCACCCGTCTTCTGCTCGGCGATCATTCCCCGATGCATTGCAGCCGCACCGATAATCTGAACGTCGTAGGGTTCCTCCCCGAGCACTCGCCACGCTGCTTCACGAACGGTTGCGAGCGCATCCACCTCGACATCATCGAGGCTCTCTCCATCTACGACACGTTGCCTGAGCCAATCCGTGCGTGCCGCGAGTTCGGCATCCGTGAGATCTTTCATCTCGGGCCGTAGCGCGTTCACGCCATCGACGACCGCTTGGAGTTCCTTGAGCCTCTTGCCCTCGCCTGCGCGGAGCATCTTATTGAAAATCGACATGGTCCTTCAAGCATACGGGAGATCAAGGTATTCCCGAACCCCCCATACATGAAAAACCTGTGATATCTGTTTGCGGGTCAGGCGGGTTCGATCAACCCGACGTTGCCATCCTTGCGGTTGTAGACAACGCAGTGCTGATTCGAGTCACCATCGAGGAAGAAAAAGAAGTCGTGTCCGAGCATCTCCATCTGAAGCACAGCTTCTTCCGATGTCATCGGCTTCATCGAGAACCGTTTCGTGCGGACGATCGCGCCCGGAGCGGGCTCCTCTACGAAGGTCTCTTCGCTGGGTGCAGACCGATCGACCGCGACCCGGTTGCGCTGAATCAGCCGCTCCTTGAGGCGCCTCAGTTGGCGTTCGTACTTGTCCGTTGCCGTATCAAGCGCTGACTTCGCATCCGGTGCCTCGGCTTCTATTCGCACGATGTGCCCTGCTGCGTTCGAGGTGATCTCGACTCTGTACCGCTCATCAACCAGACGCGGGTTCTGCCGCTCTGTGAACTCGACGTCGACGGTGTCGACGTTGTCGAAGATCCTCGCTGCATGCGAAATCTGATCCGAGGCGATCTCTTTCATCTTCTCGGATACCTGCATGTTCCTACCGTGGATACGAACGGTCACCCGCGCTCCTCTCTGTCGGGACTCCCTGTGGTGGCGCGACGAATTCGCGACCTCTCAGGATGGACTGGATGGGTGGTGCCTGCGCGACGGGTGCTCGACCGATATTCGTTCGGCGCATGTCCGCCACGTCACCTCCCAGGCTCGGAGCCATCTCGACTCCTGCCCTCATCATACCCGCTGCTGTCGCGACCAGTGACGAATATGTGGCGGGCTCGATCGCACGGCCTGCGGATGCAATAGTTGACCCTGTTGTAAGGACGTCGTCAACGAGGACCGCACCATCGGGGATCGGAGATGAAGCACGGAACCCTATGGGCTTCCTCTCGCTCACAGGCGAGCCAGCACGCTGACTCCACCACATCGGCGGTCTGAGCACATCGATCACAGGAAGGCCCACCAGATCAGAGATCACCGTGGTGAGGAAGCTGGCTTGATCGATCCCGAAGCTGACTCGCCTCACGAGGGACCGTCTCACGGGCACAAGCGACGTAGCTCCCACAGGAACCCTTCGTGCCATGGCATGGGCAAGGAACCGTCCCGCAGCGAGTGACCTGCGATACTTCAGGTTATGGACAAGACGCACAGCCGTTCCTGTGTGCTTGAACGCAACACCCACCGCCACACCGGACGCGACACGGTCATGGGTAACAACAAGCCCACGTTCACACGCCTGGCACAACGGCCACCCAGGCTTCGCACAAGCAATACAGAGCATGGCGCGAGCATATCTACCAGGTAGGACAGGAACGGAGCAGGATTCGTAGTACGTAATACGAAAAGCGAGCCCGCGAGCGCTCCGCTCGGCGGTCAGCGCTGATTCATGTTCCGTGCTGCCAGGATCCGAGGTATTCGGCCTGCTCGTCGGAGAGCTGCTCGAGTCCACCAGCCATTGCTTCGAGCTTCATCCTCGCAACGTCGTCGTCGAGGTCTGACGGCAGCGTGTATACCTTCGGTCCGAGTTCTCCAGCGTTCTCGATGAGCCACTCGGCGGCGAGCGCCTGGTCAGCGAACGACATGTCCATGACGTCTGCCGGGTGACCCTCGGCGGCGCCGAGGTTGACGAGCCTGCCCTCTGCAACGACCAGAATGCGACGGCCGTCAGGCAGTTCGAACTCTTCGAGGTTGTCACGCAGCACCCTACGAGACACCGACATCTCATCGAGTGCGACGAGGTCGAGTTCGACGTCGAAATGGCCAGCGTTGGCAAGGATCGTTCCGTCCTTCATCTTGGCGAAGTGCTCCGCCCTGAATACGTGGATGTTGCCTGTTGCTGTGATAAACACGTCACCCACCTCGGCTGCGTCGTCACCTGTCATCACGCGGTGTCCTTCCATGGCAGCTGCCACGGCACGCACGGGGTCGATCTCGGTGACAATGACGTCGGCGCCGAGCCCTTTAGCCCTCGTCGCTATGCCCCAGCCGCAGTCCCCGAAGCCAGCAACAACGACGCGCCGACCTGCGAAGAGGATGTTCGATGCACGAAGGATCCCATCGAGGCTTGACTGGCCCGTGCCGTGCCTATTGTCGAACAAGTGCTTCGTTGCGGAGTCGTTGACCGCAACGATCGGGTACCGCAGCACCCCGTCAGCTTCCATGGCCTTGAGCCTGATCACGCCGGTTGTCGTCTCCTCCATACCTCCGAGGATCTCCTGATCGACTCGCTCCCTGTGGAGAACCGTTGTGGTGTCAGCACCGTCATCGAAGACGAGGTGTGGCTTCGTATCGAGGATCGCGTTGATGTGCTTGTAGAAGGTCTCGTCGCTCTCTCCTCGCACAGCGTACGTCGGGATACCTGCCACAACGAGGGCTGCCGCAACGTCGTCCTGGGTGGACAGGGGGTTCGATGCGCACAGAACGACCTCCGCACCACCTGCAACGAGGGTGAACATGAGATTCGCCGTCTCGGTCGTGACGTGCATGCATGCCGCGATCCTGTACCCGGCGAGCGGTTGTTCCTCGATGAACCTCTGGGTGATCGCCTCGAGCACAGGCATGCGTCGAGCTGCCCATTCGATACGCAGTTTCCCCGCGGGTGCCAGGCCGATGTCCGCGATGTCGTAATCCATGTGGTCCTCCGAAGTGTGAGCCGTCAAGGTGCGAGGGTACCGTGACCTGTGTGACGCGGTTTCGCTTCTACGATTCCCACAGTAGGACACCACGACGATGGAGAGTGTGTAATGGCAAGAAGGATCGAGAAACCTTGGGGGTACGAGCTTCTGTGGACACATACGGACCACTATGCGGGCAAATTGATCCACATCAATGCTGGCACAAGACTCTCGTTGCAGTACCACGAACGCAAAGCCGAGTCCATTCTCGTGCTCTCAGGCACGTTGCTGCTCCACCTCGGCCAGGGGGACGATGCCAGGGTGATCGAACTCACCCCGGGTGAGTCCTACGACATCCACATCGGCGACATCCACCGGTTCGCTGCACCGTCGCACACCGATGTCGAGATCATCGAGGTCTCAACTCCCATGCTCGATGACGTCATTCGCCTCGAGGACGACTACCAGAGGGCAGATACCAGACAGCAGATGCCAGACACCAGCATCTAACGACGGATACCAGGAGCCGTCAAGCGTCCGATCCAGTCTGCGGCATCTCGGCTTCTTCGATGAGCATCACGGGGATCCCTTCGCGCACAGGGTACGCGCGGCCACAATCCGCGCACACAAGCGCAGGCGACTCCATCCGCTCAGAGAGTTCCCCCGTACACGCCGGGCACTGCATGATCTCAAGCAGTTTTGGGTCGATCAGCGTTTCTTCGTCGCTCATGTGTACTCCTTGATGATGTGCTCCACCCTACCGGTGAGTTCCGCAACGTCTGCTGGCGTCGGTGCTTCAACGTTGAGTCGCAACACGGGTTCGGTATTCGAAGGGCGTAGATTGAACCATCGGTCCCCAAGGTCGACGGTCAAACCATCCAGACGATCGATGGCTCCATCCGCAAATGCCTCTGCAACCGCAGCATCTGCAGCCAGGACATCGGACACGACGAAGTTGACCTCGCCCGACTGTTCATACGGCTCGTACCACTTACGGAGCTCCGACAGTGGGACACCCTCATCTGACAGGACCCGGAGAAGCACGAGAGTCGCCATGATGCCTGAGTCCGCCCGATAGTTGTCCTTGAAGTAGTAGTGGCCTGAATGCTCTCCACCGAACACCGCTCCGGTATCAGCCATCACCGCCTTTATGTACGAATGCCCGACCTTGGTCCGTACTGCAACGCCTCCTCGGCCAGTGATGGTCTCGGGGACGGCCTTCGAGCATATGAGGTTGTGGACAACCGTTGCGCCAGGGTTCCTCTTGAGGTACCAATCAGCGATGATCGCCGTGGTCGTTGACCCCGGCAGTGGCGACGCCTGGTCATCGACGAAGAACGCCCGATCGGCATCACCGTCGAACGCTACGCCGAGGTCAGGCTTTCGCTCGCGCACGAGGTTGACAAGGTCAACGAGGTTCTCGGGCCGCAGCGGGTCAGCCGGGTGATTCGGGAACGTTCCGTCCGGCTCGAGATACAAGCCAAGGAGGTCTGCGTTGATCCGTTCGAAGACCTGCGGTAGGACGGTCCCGACCATCCCGTTTCCACCGTCTGCGACGACCTCGAAGCGTCCGATACCGTCCGCACCGGTCGACGAGAGGACATGGTCGACAAACCCGGGCTTGACGTCGATCAACGTCACCGTGCCTTGCTTGGAAGTGCGGGGAAGCCCGGCTTCAGCCATAGCGCGGATCTCCCTGAGTCCCGTGTCGGCGCCGATCGGCGCCGCTGCGCTCTTGCAGAACTTCAAGCCGTTGTACTCGGCAGGGTTGTGTGACGCTGTGATGACGGCGCCTGGCATCGAGTATTCCCCTGAGGCGTAGTACAGAGCGTCCGTCGGGATCTCACCCATCAGACGGACATCCACACCCTGACCCGTGATACCTTCGATCAGCGCATCCCTCAATTCAGGCGAAGACTCCCTGCAGTCGTACCCAACAAGGACGGACTCACTGTCCACGAAGGCTGCAAAGGCTGCCCCGATTCTTGTCGCGGCAACGGCGTCAAGCTCATCGGGGAACACTCCCCTGACGTCGTACGCCTTGATGATGTTCGAATAGTCCATGGGGAAGAGAGTACTTGGTACTTGGAACTGGGCATCTGGCATCTGGCATCTGATACGGTCGCCAGATACACTCGGGCGCCATGCCCCAGCCGTCTTCACCATCGGTCACTGTCGTGATCCCTGTCCACAATGAGGCAGGCTATCTCCCCCAGGCGCTCCCCCAACTGTTCGCAGAAATGGAGATCGTCAATGCCGATGTGAGCGTGGTAATAGCGGAGAACGGGTCAACGGACAACACTGCCGACCTCGTACGCGAAGCGATGAAGGTGTACCCCTCACTCAGCTTGCTCGAACTGCCCACACCAGATTACGGGGCTGCAATGCGTGAAGGGTTCCTCCAGGCGACCACGGATTGGGTCGCGAACTTCGATATCGACTACTTCTCTGGCTCATTCCTCAATGCTGCTCTCGAAGTCACAGACTCCGCAGACATCGTGCTTGCATCCAAACGTGTCGAGGGGGCCGATGATCAGCGCGGCACCGTCAGGATCTTTGCAACCTGGACGTTCAACCAGATCTTGCGAATCGCGTTGTCATCAGGTGTGTCGGACACCCACGGCATGAAACTTGTCCGCAAGACCGTGGTTGACGCGGTGGGCCCCGAAGTCATCTCCACGACCGACCTCTACGATACCGAACTCGTGGTGCGCGCTGAGCGTGCGGGTTTCACGATCGTGGAACTCCCTGCTTCGGTCGTGGAACTTCGCGACACGAAGTCGAGTCTGGTCAAACGGGTGCCCCGAACGCTCAAAGGCGTGTGGAAAATCCGCAAGGACTTGAAAGGGGCATCCCCCTTTCAAGGGGGATAAACGAGGAGCGTCAGCGACGAGTTAGGGGGATCCGCGCAGCCAACGGAGCCTGAGACGCGTAGCTGATCCCCCTGGCTCGAAGACTCACCAGTCCCCCTTGAAAGGGGGACGCCCTGCAGCTGTCTTCTCCTCCAACGCCCTGCCGAACACCAGATCGCGATAGCTGGCGAGCTTGGGGAGGATGAGGATCCCTGCAGCGACCAGGAGAGCAACGTTCTCGCCGACCCGGGTCAGTGGGCCGAACAGTTCTTCGGCGAGCCAGATCATCCCGACCGATGCCAGGTATGCCACGATGTTGACGCCGAAGAAGGCTGCGGTCTCTCTCCCTGATACGTGACCGTCGACAAGCGCAAACGTCCACCTGCGGTTGATCAGATACGACAGGAACGTTGTGATCGTGAATGCCACGGTGATCGCCACGAACCACGAGGACCCGGCCCAACGTACAGCGTTGAACAGGACGAACGTTGCGACCGTGTTGAACACTCCAACGGTCGCGACCTTTGCAACCTGTACAAGGCTCTCTTTGTTGGCGAAGGTCTTGAGATACTCCCTCACGTCAAGGCCTTGCGTCGACGCCTGACAACAACGGTGTAAATACCAAGACCGATGACCGTGACCACCGTGATTGCAATCCCAAGATTCTCCACCCACCGGTTGGTGAACGACATCGTCACGTTCTCAGAGTCAGGCACAACGAGCATCAACGACGGAGCCACGCGATACACCTCGCCGCCTCCGTCGACAGCCCAGTTGGGAAAGTACGAGACCTTCACGAGATGCGGGACTCCCGGCGCATCAGTCGAAAAGGACAGGCTCATGTCGTCGAACGCTGTGATCATCGCGGTCCCGGACTCGGGGTAGGGAGTCAGGACGTCGAGTCGCTCACTCACTGACGTCACTCGCCTCCACTCGGTAGGGCCGTCCTCAACGAGCCAGATATCGAGATTGTCGACATCGTCGTACCACTCGAGCGCGGCGTCGACGAAGTCAGCCTCACCAGCCCACACAACAGGTTCGAACGTCGCAACATCCACCCTGTCTGCGCCAGGGAGCGCAAAGATCGTCCACGGAGCAGGCTCTGCGAGCACCTCAAGTCCGTACTCCTTCGCAGCAGTTGTCGCTTCCTCCGTGAACGACGCGTAGTAGGCAACGTCGTAGACGGCGAGGTGCTTGACGGCTCTGTCAAAGTTCATTCCCCGGTAGTCGAGGCCTCTGACCGGATTCGACGGACGCTGGCTCACCTCAGATGCGTTGAGGAAGTGGAACGGTGTGGTGAGCGAACTCTCGAAGAACAGGCCCTCCATCGATGGGTGTCCTTCGGACCAGAACGGGAAGAGCATCAAAGCCATTGGAGTGCCGTACTTGTTCATATCGGAGTTGGCCTCCCACATGACGCGCCCATCTGGCAACTCGTCAACGGTCTGCATCAGATTCTCGTACTCATTCCACACCGGCTTGCCCTCGTAGCCCTCGAAGTTCCACTTGACCCAGCCAGGGAGGTCGTGCATCGACAGTGCTGCGCCAGCCACCATCACCACGATGGCCACAATGCCTGTCACGACGGTCGCTCTGGACACGTCGGCGAACCGGCGCCCGAGCGCAGCGCTCGCAAGGCCGACTGCGATCCCGGCGAAAATGTATATGCCGAAGAACCAGTACGGGAGAAGCCGTGCGTTGTACAGCACGGTGAAATCGAGATAGGCGATGAGGAAGTACCCGGCGAGGGGGAACAGCGTGAGCCAGATGGCGATGCCAACATGGTCCCTGCGCAGCAACGTCCACACCATGCCAACGATGCCGAGAGCAAGCACAGGAACGAATTCCCCAGGTATCGGAGAGCCAGGGTTCTGATAACTGCCCACGATGGTTGTCACCGGTGCCCAGCCCATGTCGGAAGTCATCCCCTGGAGGACGTTGACTCCGAGCGCAAGCGACCAGAAAGCCGATATCCCGAACCCGACGACGTAGGTCCACACGACGCCACCCGATCTTCTCAAGGATCTGCGGAACTTGTCCTTTCCCCCGAACATGTGACGAATCGGAGCCAGAACGAGGGGAAGTGTCGCCACGACCACCACGATCGTTGTGATGACGTGCGACATTGCGGTAAGGCCAAGAACGATGCCAGCCCATGGATCGAACGCCTTGTCATTGCGGTAGTTCCGTACGACAAGCCCGACGTACAGGATCGATAGGGCAAAGGACCAACCAAATGAGAACTCTCCTGCCAAAGTCGACTTGATATTCGCACCGAATATCGAATACGACTCCATGAACACGAACAACGAACCGGCAACACCCGCAACAGCAGCGACGAACTTCGGGAAGCCGAGATGCTTGACGAAGAAATACGAGACCGTCGGCAATACCACGAGCCCCACGATCGTGACGAGCTTGAATGCAACGCCGTACGGCAGCACGAGGTCGAGCAGCACAGTGGTCAGGGCAGGGAGGGGGAAGTAGAAGTACATGATGGGAACTCCCGCGTACCAGTCCATGCTCCATCCGAGCAGATTCCCTGTCGGAAGAAGATCCTCCAACAGCACCTTGGGCAACAGCACGTGCGCCCCCATGTCGCCGCCGGTTGGTGTGTTCGCTATGAAAAGGTAAGGAAGGCGCCACAGCGGCTGCCCATCACGAAAGAACGGGCCAAGGAGGCCTGACATGGTCAGGAAGATCAGAATGGTCGGTGCAGCTATCGCTCCGACGACGAACCACTTCGACACACCGGCACGCACGGGATTGGGTGCATCGATCTCCTCGGGGACATCGGCAGTTCCATCGGTTTGTGGGGGTGCGGTCACGGTCACAAGGGGAGATTACCGACAATGGCGACTTGGTACCGAAGAGTTAACAACTGAGATGCCAGAATGCAGATACCAGATGCCAGAATCAGGAATGTGTGCTGATCAGCGGATCTAGCCGGGTTCTTGTCTGGTGTCTGGTGTCTGGTGTCTGGTGTCTTCTTCTTCCGGTAGATCTTCCTGTCTCCCCAGGTACTTCGACCTCTGGCGACCGTCCTGTGTCCAGTAGGCGTAGATATAGGGACCGTGGGGACAGGCTGAACACGACTTCTTCCCGCACCGGACCATCTGGGAGCGAACTTTGACGCCAGGACCAAGATCAGGGAACTCGTGTCCGCGTCCCTCTAGCCGCGCTCTGGTGAGCATGAAGAGCCTACGCAATTCGGGTTCGTCCATCTCCCTGATCGCCTCAAGAACTTCGCGGTCGATCGGCATCAGCTGGCCATTCCGTCGTGGCTTCGAATGGAACCATGTGCTCTTCTGTCGATGACATGCCATCCAACAGGGGGCGTGAATCGCCCAGCATGGGGCGAGCAAAGCAGCATCCCCTGATATGCGGGCTCATCACCGGTTGCATCATCGAGATACGCCTCTGCGGCGGCGTGGTCGTACCACAACAGGGCGGTAGCTCGGCTTGTACATCGAATGCAGGAGATGCTCATGAAGAGCCAACGGTACGGGTGTTCGCGATCCGAGCCAAGGATTTCACGGAGACACCTTGATCCGGGCCGTGTTCAACGCGCCAGTGAGCCTGCGTGTGGATGGAACGCCAGCGATCGCATCGACAACTGCTCCTCCATCATCGAGAATCACGATGAGCGGAACCGCAAGCACACGCCACGCTTCGAACCTCTGAGGTTCCAACTCATGGGTTATCTCCCGGAACGCGATGTCGTAGGAACGAAGAAGGGCGATCGTTTCTTTACATGTCGCACATTCCAGCGACGTGAACATCACGACGCCAGGCCGATCACCGTCGCCCTGTACGACGAGCGTTGGATGGGGAGGCCTCTGGAGCCTGGTGAGGATGAACCCGACAAGGCCTGCAATGGCGAGGACCCCCAGGACGAGGAGCAACCTTGCGGCTTCGCCTGTCATCCCGTGGGGATGCCCGCAACGAGCGCGACGCCCTTATCCCCAACGATCTCCCACGCTGCCGAAATGGGGGTGTCCGATGCAAGCCGATATCCAAAGACTCCGATTCCACCAGGGACCGAGATCGCAACGATGGTCCCCGGGGCGATCTGCACCGTCTCTTCGGAGAGGAACTCGTCTTCACTCAAAGCGACCACGGTCACTGTTGCGACATCAACACCGCTGTTCATCATCCACAGTGTCGTGTCAGAACCAGGGAACGTTTCAATGGGGATGATCCACGACGCAGACAATTCTGGTATCCCGGTGGTGGCCGCCAAGCCTCTGGCGAAGTCCTCCTCCGTCGCAACAGTGGTGTCTGTCTCCGGCGCGGTAGTTGACGGGGTCGCGTCGTCAAGGCTGCCCGCGCCGACCTCGGATACATCAGGTACGGATGCCACAACGGTCGCAACGATCGGTGCGGTAGCTCGTACCCGCACGCCGTACGGTGCAACGGCGAGGTCCTCGAGCGAAACAAGTGCCGGTGCCGTCGAGTCAAGCGTTATCTCGCGAGCATCGACGATGATCCCCGATTCCGTGACGATGTCGAAAGACACCGTTACATCGTCTTGACCAGCTGTGACAACTGCGATCGAAGGCACGAGCTTGCCTGGCGATACCACGGGGAACTCCCAGGCCTGCGAGGGTGTTGATCCGTTCCACGTCGCCTCTCCGTGCTCGTCGGTGCGGATCATCACAGGGATCACCAGCCCTGTGGTCGTGGTGACCTTGATCGAGAGTTCGTCGCGGAACGGGAGGAACGGCTCGAAGTCGATGGTCGTCCATGACCTCCCTGGAACATCTATCTGGGCAAAGTCGGGGATCAGGTCAAGGTTGAACTCGGAGTGTGCAGTGATCTCGACTTCGGCGTTGTCGGCAAACGGGTTGAACAGCCTCAACTGGGTGAACGACCCTGTCTTCGTCGAACCGCCGGGAAGATACCACTCGTTGGGAACCGAGACCGTGCACTTGTCCGCTGACACCAACCCATCGGCGAACTGGATTGAAGTGGCCGCGGCAGGTCCGTTCGAGATCTCGACGACAGCTGGGGATTCGCCCTTGCGAAGCAGTACTCCTGTGGAGATCCCTGTTGCACTGTCTGATTGCAGGTCGAAGGGGAATACCGTTGGTTCGGCGTTCGCCAGAGGATCGAGAAGTGTCATGAGGATGCTGGCGTCAGCTTGCGTAGCGACAGAGATCGTGCTTTCGAGAACATCGCTTGCCGTGATCCAGGGGCAATACCACACCGTTGGACTCGCTTCGGCTTCATCGATCTGCTCGGCCTGGGCAAGTTCGAACTCTGGGGCAGGATCGGCCTCGGGAGCCACTTGGATGACGCCTGCGACCACCACAACGGCTGCGAGGACCGACAACAGAATCTTTCTCATGATCGTTTCCTCCCGACCGCGATAAGTGCAAAGAGCCCGAGAATCGCAACGGCAGCAGCGATCACTTGGAGTCTGAGCCCGGTGTCAGGTGTGTAGGTTGCGACACCCAGGTCGCCCGCGACCTCATTGGAGAACTCGGTCATCCGCCACGGCGGTGGGCCCCATCGTGCCGATGGGTTCTCCGTGACGAAGACCCTGCTCTCGGCGTCAGGCTTGCCCTCGTACTCCCACCCAACTCGCGGCCAGGAGTCGAGCGATGACGTCAATGCCCTTCCAACGGGCTCAACTTCGACCACGAATACGGCGTTACTGGTGGCAGCGTTGAGCGGCAATAGATCAAGTTGCCCAGCGAACACTTGGCGCCACGCTGTGGAAGACTCGTCTGGGTGGTCGCTCGTGCTATCGCCGACGACCACGATCCACTTGATGCCGAACACGGCAAGCTCGTTACCTGCGCGCTTCGTTTCACCAGACGTGATCAGATCGAGCTTGGTCTCAAGATATCTGTCGAACGCAAGGCTCTCCGCCAAACGAGCCTCGCCCAGATCTGGGAAGGGAGCCGAGACCACCCGGTAGGCACCGTTCTTGATCATCCTGGAGTCGCCGGGGAGCAGTTCAGCGGGGCCAACCATCAACACTCGTGAACGTTCTGCGACACCGGGTTCTGCGGAAGTGAACGCAAGTTCGTCAACGAACCTGTCACCTGGGAGGCCAATCCGGCCTCCGAGCACTATCGTGACCGAGGCGACTAGCAGGATCACGACACCGACTGCACCGATGCCTGAGACGAGCCGATTCACTCTGCCTGTCTCTTCAGATGACAGCACCGAACTGACGATTCCTACGAGAATGCCGATGCCGAGGCTCATGAAGGCGAGCGCTACGGATTCAGCTTCAGTTCCGAGCCCGAATGATCCCGCTCGAGCGAGGAAGAAGCCCGCTCCAGCGATGAACGCGGCCCACGCCGCAACGAACCCCAGCCTGTTCTTCGAAGCGACCACGGCCGCGATCGCTACAACGGCGCCTGCAACGGTCACGATCGGAGATGCTACCCAGTAGGCGTACCCGGACCGGGCAACCTCCAAGAATTCGACACTCCAAATCCACGGGCTCAGAAGCAGGTACCCGCCGATCGTGCCGGCCAGAGCTATGGCGAACGCACGCCATGCGTCACGGTCTTGGAACAGGAACAGGGCGTAGATCCCAACGAGTACCGCTGGAACAGCCAGCATGAGCGGTGACAACGCACCGAGCAGTCCAAATGTCAGAATGACCGCCGCGATTCTGGCAACGATCGCCCACGTGCCATCGCGCAGCGGCGCCAGTGAGAGCCGGAGCGCAAACGGCAGCACACCAATAGCAAGCAACGTCCCTATATGCGTGTTCCCGCCAATGGCTTGGGTCCCTGGCCCTGCGACATAGACGATGCCAGCAAGCAGCGCAGGAGCTGGCGGAATCGACCAGGTCCTCAGAAGGCGGGTCATGCCCCAGATCCCACCAAGCAGGGCTCCAGCACCAAGGAGATACTCGCCGAGCGTCGGAGAACTCAGGGTCACGATCTTCGCGATGCCCGCAATGGCAAGCAACGGTCGCAGCGGGTCGGCGCTACCGAATCCGGCCGGGTTCCACCCACCAGCGTATGCGCTGAGAACATCCCACCCGTTGGACGGGAACGGCAGCGTGTAGCCGATAGCAGGGAACCCGTCCGACCACAGGTTTCGTGCAGAGAGAAGCACGAAGATGACAGCAAGGATCCCGATGATGAAAGCTGGCTGACGGACGTCCCTGCCAAGCGATTCGAGCGTAAGCCTGTCGTCACCGGGGAGTCTTTGGCGCAGACTCGACGCAGAGCGCTTGACCATCACATGGAATCGGATACTTCCGCTGCGCTGGAACCGGAACAGACCAGCGTCGCCACTCACATTGCCAGACCGAGCGATGCGGCGGTCCATGATCGTCGACGGGAGGCGCCAGACATTCCATGCCCACGACCGCACCCAGTCGAACCCGTACCACTTGCCGAAGAAGATGGACACCACCCACTCGACGAGACCTGAGAGGAAATCGAGCGGAAGGACCCAAAGCAGTGTGATGGCGCTGTAGATCTTCATGACGGATCGGATCCGGCTTGCCTCGGCCTTCCATCGAGGAGCGTCAACCATCTCGAACTCGTATACGACCTCCGATGCCGCTGTTATGGCGACGATCGCACCTCGTAGGCGGGCACGTTGACCGAGGTCGATTGCGGACGCGATCGGGGTCATCAGTTCGTCTGCACCGCCGAGTCCGATGAACAGGTCCCTCCGGATGAGAGCTGACACCCCGGACACCGCCGCAACCTCGCGAACGATGTCGTACTGCCCCTGGTCGCGCTCCTGTTGGTCGAGACCGGTGTAGGGGACGTTGAACACATCGGTGATCAAGCCAATCGATACCAGGTCTTCGCGCCCTTCTCCGAGGATCTTGGACCCCATGATCCCGGCCCCGATCCTTTCGGAGTCGGTCACGAGCGCCTGCAGGGCATCTGGCGAAGGGATGGCGCCTTCGTGGAGCACCCATACGAAGTCGACGGTCCGGTCGAGGCCATCGACGAGTGCAGTCAAGGTTGGCGCCACCGCAACACCCTTGCCGAGCGCCGCTGCACGCTTCTCGTCTGCCTCGACCACAACGACGTCGCGTAGCGCATACACTTGCGCATCGACAGCATCAACCGTGGCTTGATAGCCGCCGGTGGTGTTGGCTATGAGAGCAACAACGACGGTCGCTTCGCTGGTGGGCGTCATGGACATGTGAGGTGCATTCTGGGGTCGATTAGACAACGTGGCAGTCACCGTGTGACACTGCTCGCCGGTGGAGTGGGCGGGGCAAGGATGGCACGAGCTCTTCGCTCCGTCCTCGGTCCTGACCAGCTCACCGTGATAGTGAACGTCGGTGACGATACTGAACGATATAGCGTTCGCGTGTCTCCTGACCCTGATACGGTGCTGTATACACTCGCCGATGTCGCAGGACCACGCGGCTGGGGGCGTCTTGACGACACGTTTGCCACGATGCAGGAGTTGACGAAACTGGGTGTCGACACCTCTTTCGCTCTGGGGGACAAGGATCTTGCGGTGTGTTTGTACCGGACACAACTGCTTGCCGACGGAGTGCCTCTCTCGGATGTGACCGCACGACTTGCGGAATCTTTCGGGATCGATTGCGCATTGCTGCCCGCTACCAATGACCCTCTCAAGACATTCGTACAGATCGGTGATCGATCATGGTTGTCGTTCCAGGAGTACTTCGTTGACAGGGGCCACACCGATACCGTACGTGCGGTCGCCTACCACGGTGCGCCCGAGGCATCACCCGCACCACGGGTCATCCAAGCGATTGCGGACGCGGACACCCTCGTGATCGCCCCATCGAATCCGCCCCTCTCCATCTGGCCGATCCTCGCGGTCGACCCGATCAGAGAGGCTGTAGAGATTCACCCTCACCGGGTTGCTGTGAGCCCGCTGTTCAGCGGCGCACCTCTCAAGGGTCCAGCGGACAAGGTCATGTCAGGAGTAGGCCTCTCGCCAGGAACGCGCGGCGTACTCGAAGCGTACGATCGCCTCATCGACACTCTGTTCATAGACGTGACCGACCGCGTTGATGTGCCCATCGGCGACGATTTCGGTGTCACCGTCGTCCCTGGCGACACACGGCTCACCGGTGGCGACCATGGCGCAGCCTTCGCTAACGAGATCCTGGACCAGGCACCGCTATGAGCAACATCACCATCATGGGGATTGCGGGCCTGCCCGAGATCGAACCTGGCGACGATCTCGCTCTGATGATCGTGGACGCTATCACGAGCAACGGACTTGAGCTCCTACCCAACGACATCCTTGTCGTCACGCACAAGGTGGTATCGAAACAGGAGGGCCGCGTCGTTGAGATCCCGACCGAGGATGCGTACCGGGCTGTTGTTGCCGATGAATCAGTGTCCATCATTCGGCGGCGCGGAGACCTCGTTATCGCACAGACCCGGCATGGATTCATCTGCGCAAACGCTGCCGTAGATCGATCGAATGTGGCTGCGGGTTACGCATTGCTTCTCCCTGTCGACCCCGACCGGTCTGCACACAGGCTAAGAACACTCATCGCACGTGCCACGGGCACGGACGTGGGCATCGTGATCACAGATACGTTCGGTCGCCCATGGCGCAGAGGCCTCGTGGACGTTGCCATCGGTGTGAGCGGCGTAACCGCGATCGTGGACCTCAAGGGCACAACGGATACCCACGGGAACGTGCTCAATGTAACCGAGGTCAACGTTGTGGACGAGATCGCCGCAGCTGCCGACCTCGTCATGGGCAAGGCGACAGGTATCCCGGTAGCCATCGTACGCGGGCTCGCCCTGTCCGGCGAAGGCCGTGCAACGGATATCGTCCGCCCCGCACACGAGGATCTCTTCAGATGACGCCTGACGATGCCTGAGCTTCCTGAGATCGAAGCGTATCTGGCCGCACTTCGACCACGCATCGTCGACGAATCGATCACAGACATTCGCGTTGCATCGTTCTCCCTCCTGCGCACGTTCGACCCACCCATCGAGGCAGCAGTATCGGAAACCGTTGTCGGCGTCCACCGCATCGGCAAACGGATCGTCATCGACCTCACCGGCGACCTCCACCTCGTCATCCACCTCATGGTCGCTGGCAGGCTGAAGTGGGCAGATGCCCCGATGACAATCCCGAAGCGCAATGGCCTGGCTGCCTTCGACTTTTCCTCCGGGTCTCTGCTGCTCACGGAGGCTGGGACGAAACGAAGAGCGTCGCTGTCTGTCGTGCGAACTGTGGAACTGGCGACCGTTGACCCTGGCGGCATCGAAATCGCCGATGTGACGGTTGACCAGTTCTCCGAAGCACTACTCAAGGAACGCCACACACTCAAACGTTCACTCACCGATGCCAGACACATCGCAGGAATCGGGGGCGCGTTCGCAGACGAGATCCTTCACCGCTGTGGCCTCTCCCCCACGCAGATGAACACCAACCTGTCTGGCACTGAGGTCGCCGCACTCTTCACGGCATCCAGGGACGTACTCACCGAGTGGACGAACAAACGGATCAAAGAGACCGGCAACGGCTTCCCGACCAACGTGACAGCGTTCCACCCCGACATGGCGGTCCATGGAAAGTTCAATGAGCCCTGCCCTGTGTGTGCCACCCCCATCCAACGCATCGTCACCGGCGGCCGCGAGACCAACTACTGCCCAACGTGCCAAACAGGCGGAAAGCTCCTCAAGGACCGGTCCCTATCGCGTCTCCTGAAAGACGATTGGCCGCGAAAGCTCGGCTAGCGCCTCACTCTTCCTGATACTTGAACCACTGGACGGTCCGGGCTATCCCCTCATCGATCGGGGTCCAGGCCTCCCAGCCGAGATGCTTACGGGCGGCGGAGGGATCGAGACATGAACGAAGTTGTTCGCCTGGGCGTCCGGGGGCCATGATCGGCGCGATATCGGTTCCTGTGGCTTCGACGACCAGATCGTAGAGTTTCAGCACTGACGTCTCTAGCCCGGTTCCGATGTTGAGGTACCTCGAACCTCCTATCCGGGCTGCCCGCACAAGGGCATCGGCAACATCTTCGACGAAGACGTAATCCCTCGTCTGGGTTCCATCACCGAAGATCGTTGGCGTTCTCCCTGCCAGGAGGTTTCCAGCGAAAATCGCAACAACGCCTGCTTCTCCGTGTGGGTCCTGGCGCGGCCCATACACATTGCCGAACCCGAGCGACATGAAGTCCAGGTCGTACGTGTCTGCGTAGTACCTGAAGTACTCCTCGACAACGTACTTCGAGACGCCATAGGGAGCTTCAGGCCTGCGGGTCTGGGTCTCGGGGGTTGGAATGTTGAAGGTATCGCCGAAGGTCGCACCACCAGACGATGAGAACACGAACCGCTCGGCGTTGGCGTGGCGTGCAGCCTCGAGCATGTTGATCGTTCCGATCACGTTCACCTTCGCATCGAATACGGGATCAGCCACCGATCTACGCACATCTATCTGTGCAGCGAGGTGAAATACGGTGTCGGGGCCGTACGCACGTACGAGGCCGACCACATCGTTTTCGGAGATGTCGATCTGGTGGATCTGGACGTTGCCTCTTGCCCTCGCTGCCTTCAGATTCGCCAGCGATCCTGAGCTGAGGTCGTCGAGGACGAGAACGTCGTAGCCCTCATCTACGAGACGGTCCACGAGGTTCGACCCAATGAACCCCGCACCACCCGTAACGACCGCTTTGAGCTGTCTCACAGCCGTGCCGGGAGTTGTTCGCCGAAAAAGCCCACAAGGCGGTCGAACGTGTCGAACGCCATGTCCTCATCGTATCCCGGGGCTTCTATGTCCCACCAGTGCGCGGCCATGTCGCCGTAGAGGGCGTACGAGGCACGGGGAAGTTCATCTCGTGCCTCGACGGATCGGTCGATGTCAACGGTGTCGTCACCTCGCGACCCGATGAACAGGACCGGTATGTCTGCACTCGAAAGGGCGTCGGTCACGGCCCCGTCCAAGGTCGATCCGACGACGGCGAGCGCCATCGCCCTCGCATCGTGTGAGGCAAGGGCAGCAGCATCGTCGATCCCCGATCCGAACGCGACCAACCCATAACCGATCCGAGCATTCGACCAACCACCGTCCTTGTTGGCTACGAAAGCCGCGATGCTTCTCGCCATACGCCGATCCGCGGCATGGTCTCCTGTCATCGCTGGTGCCAGTGTCGCGACGGCGTGTCGTGCCATCCTGCGACACATGGCCTTGATCGCAGAAGTTGGCTCCGGCTTGGGACCGAATACGAGAATCGTCGGCCAATCGCCGTCAAGGTCAGGCCGTGCGAGGTACCCACCGAGGGTCTCGGCCCCTGCGGGTATGCTCGTCTCGCCGTAAATGATCTCGGTTGTTCCTTCGCCTATTAGGACGGTCACAGGGTCCTCTCGTGGGATGCGACGCTGAATCTAGCGTCCCTGGCGCGTGTGCACCTCACCTGCGATCAGAACGATCTCCTCCTCGCCCGTGTCCACGATGAGTCCACCTCCCGGCGCGATGCCCACGGCCAACCCCGTCCCTGTCTCCCACGTGACCTCTCGTCCCACGGTGACTGACCGTCTGAGGTACTCCGCATGTGGCCACTCTTGCGGGCCCCCATCGAGCATCCTCACAAGCAGATCGGCCCACCCTTGGGCGATATCGGCAGCCACATCCGGGCCCGGGTCGGACTCGAACAGCGCACCGGCGTACGTAGGGGCATTCGGCCACCACAGATTGACGCCACATCCCACGACGACGACATCAGCCGTGGACTCAACAAGGATCCCTGCAATCTTTGCGTCGGAGACGAGCAGGTCGTTCGGCCATTTGATGTCGCACGATATCCCCGTGAAGCTCTCGATCGACGAGGCAAGGGCCACAGCTGTGCACAGCGTGATCACCGCTCGATCGGCCAGAGGCCAGTCGCTTTCCAGAGCGAGCGACGAGAACACGCCACGGTCTGGTTCTTCCCACGAACGGCCCTGCCTGCCCCGACCAAGCACCTGGTGATCGGCGATCACCAGGGCCGCGCGCCGGGTGGCCGCGAGGCGTTGCGATGCCTCGTCCTGGGTAGAAGGGACAGAGTCAACGCTCACGATGTCGTAATGTGTAGCCAACAGGGCTCTCCTTGAGTCAGAACAACGCAACGATTACCGAGCCTACCCGGAGGACCGGTGAGCACCGAACAACGAATCGAAAAACTGCGGCAACTGCGTGAGCAGTCCCTCGCGCCGGATAACCAGCGTGCAGTGGACCGCCAGCACGACGCAGGGAAACTGACAGCGCGCGAACGCATTGAGTTACTCGTCGACAAGGGGTCCTTCGATGAGATGGACCCCTTCGTGCAGCACACTGAAACGGCGTTCGGTGTCGACAAGAAACGACCTCTCGGCGATGCAGTCGTCACCGGGTGGGGAACGATCGACGGGCGCGGCATGTTCATCTTCGCTGAGGACTTCACCCGCTTCGGCGGGAGCCTCGGGGAGGTCGTTGCGGACAAGATCTGCAAGGTCCTCGACCTCGCTCTCGAAACCGGGACTCCGGTGATCGGCCTCAAGGACTCAGGGGGCGCTCGCATCCAGGAAGGTGTCCTTGGGTTGAACGGATACGGGCGAATATTCGAGAGGAACGTCCGTGCGTCAGGTGTCATACCCCAGATATCGGTGATCATGGGACCGTGTGCCGGAGGCGCTGTCTACTCACCTGCCCTAACCGACTTCATCTACCAGGTTGAGGGAACATCCCACCTTTTCATCACCGGCCCTGATGTCATCAAGACGGTAACGGGCGAGGACGTCTCGATGGATGATCTCGGTGGTGCCCACGCGCATGCGGGCAAAAGCGGTGTGACGCATTTTGTGGCTCAAGACGACCGTGACGCCATGGACGAGATCCGGTACCTGATGTCGTTCCTGCCATCGAACAACATGGAAGTTGCTCCATTCTTCACACCAACGGATTCGCGTGACAGGATGGACGAAGACCTTACGACGATCGTGCCTGACTCTGCGAGCCAACCGTATGACGTCATCGAAGTGATCGGGAGCATCGTCGATGATGGTGAGTTCTATGAGGTTCACGAGCACTGGGCGGGGAACATCGTGATCGGGTTCGCCAGACTCGATGGGTACACGATCGGTGTGGTCGCGAACCAGCCAGCGGTGCTTGCAGGCACACTCAACATCGACGCCTCAGTGAAGGCGGCGCGCTTCGTGCGCTTCTGCGACGCGTTCAACATACCTCTGGTAACACTCGTCGACGTCCCCGGCTTCCTTCCGGGAGTTGACCAGGAGCACGACGGCATCATCCGGCACGGAGCGAAGTTGCTCTATGCGTTCTCGGAGGCGACCGTGCCCCGCATCACCGTGATCATGCGTAAGGCATATGGCGGCGCATTCCTTGTGATGAACTCCCGCGCCGTGCGCGCAGACCTCGTGTTCGCTTGGCCGTCGGCCGAAATCGCTGTGATGGGTGCTCAGGGAGCGGTCAATGTCATTCACCGCAGAGAGATCGCCGGAGCTGAAGACCCAGAGGCAGAACGAGCGAAACTCGTGTCCGACTACGAGGAGCAGTTCAACAATCCCTATGTTGCCGCCAGGTATGGACTGGTCGATGATGTGATCGAACCCAGAGAGACACGACCGAAGCTGATCCGCGCACTCGAGATGTTGCGCAACAAGCGCGAGACCCTTCCACCGAAGAAACACGGCAACATCCCGCTCTGATCCACAAGACAAGCAATTCGTTAGCAGCACGTTAACCTCGTGCACTACCGACATTCTCGTGCCTCTTCCCACTGGAGACTTCGCGTGCCACATCGCTCACCCTCGACCACTCACCCGCAGAGACTGATCGCCGTCGCGATCGCTTTCCTGCTCGCGATCGCGTTCTCCCCGATGATCCTGGCGACCGGTCCCGCACAGGCTCAGACCGGTCCCTCCGCCGACCTCGAGTTGCTCATGGATGTCAACGGGGTGTTCGCACCCGATGCCGCCGATGTCTATTCCGGCGGCTCACTCACCTACACGATCGCTGTCACGAACCATGGCCCGGACCCGGCCCTTGCCGCCATAGTCACCGGCGATATCGTACCGTGGGCCGCCACGTTCGACTCTGCCGAACCCTCCGTCGGCACCTACGACGATGCATCCAATACGTGGACCATAGGAACGCTGGCTGCAGGTGCCACCGAGACGTTGCTCGTCCACGCGACCGCCATAGATGGTCCACAGGCCCGGGTGCAGAACGCTGCGAACGCCTCAAGCGATACTCCCGATCCGAACTCTCCTGCCGCTGGCAAGAATGCGTTCTTCACCATCCTCCCCGGCTCCGCTCCCGACGTCGACCTCGAGGTAACGAAGTTCGTCGACGACGACACCCCCAACGAGGGCGACACGATCGTGTACTCGGTGAAGGTGTTCAACCTGGAACTCGAAGACTCGTCCGGTCAATCGGATGCTACGAACATCGAGATCCGCGACGACTTCCCACCACAGATCACGTACGTTTCCGACGATTCTGGAGGAACCTACGACCCTGAAACAGGGATCTGGGACATCGCACTTCTGCCTGTAAACACGGGCAGGACGCTCCAGATCACCGGAATCGTCAACTCAGGGACCGGAGAGTGGACGATCAAGAACGTCGCATCGGTGCAGTCCCTTGATCAGAACGACCCCAATCCGGGAAACGACGCCGGTGTTGCCACGATCAACGTCCAGGAAGCGGTGGCGGACATCAACGTGACCAAGATCGTCGACAACGCCAACCCGGTTGAGGGTGCGACGATCCTGTACACCGTGATCGTCCAGAACGGCGGACCCCAGAACGCAAGTGGAGTCGAGATCACCGACCGACTCCCTGCTGGCGTCACCTATGTCTCAGACGACTCGGGAGGTGCCTACAACGAGGGTACGGG
>Ga0164313_10000624_pt1 | contig 29187 bp, 21 predicted proteins | sample GuaBasSedimGuay4_FD_113735 | JGI IMG/M metagenome (GOLD analysis project Ga0164313, IMG submission 113735) | Subseafloor sediment microbial communities from Guaymas Basin, Gulf of California, Mexico - Guay4, Core 4569-4, 0-3 cm | ecosystem: Environmental > Aquatic > Marine > Hydrothermal vents... | reverse complement strand
TGCGTCAGGCGCCGATGACGACGGCCTCGACGCCGGCATGCTGCTCGCCCAGCTCGGCATCGCCGACGGTCAGCTCCCGAAGCAGAGCGCCATCATCCATCGCCTCATCGACGCCGCATCGCCCCCCGCCCGGGAGCGCCTCCTGGTGCTCTTCTTCGGGGAACTCTTCTCATGAAGCGCCTCGCCCTCGGCCGCGGCGGGCGCCCCCTGCGCATCGGCTACGGCCGAATTTTCCACGAGGCGAATACCTTTTCGCCCCTGCCCACCGAGCGCGAGGCCTTCACGGAATTTCACCATGTCGAAGGCGAGGCCTTGGCGAAGGCGGCGACGCTCCGGGGCTCGGAGATCGTGGGCTATATGCCCCACGCGGAGATGACGGGCTTCGTCCAGGCGTGCCGCCTCGCCGGCGACGTCGAAACCGTCCCCCTCGCGTCTTCTCTCGCGGTCCCCGGTGGTCCGCTCACCCGCGAAGTATTCGATTGGTTGGTCGATAACCTCGTGGACAAGATCCGCGCGGCGGGGCCGATGGACGGTATCTACCTCGCCCTTCACGGCTCGATGGAGGTCCTGGGCGAGGACGAGGCCCCCGAAGCGGTGATCCTGCGCCGGGTCCGGGAAGCCCTCGGCGAGGGCCCCCGAATCGCGGTGAGCTACGACCTGCACGCCAACCTATCCGCCGGGTTGGTCGACCCCGTCGACGTGCTCATCGGCTACCGCACCAACCCCCACTGGGACCTCGCGCCGACGGGCTTTCGAGCCGGCAATCGCTTGGTCCGCACGCTCCGCGGCCAATGCCGCCCGGTGCATGCCTTCCGCAAACTGCCCGTAGTCCTCGGCGGCGGGACGACCATCGATTTCATGAAGCCCATGCGCGCGGTGTTCCGAGCGATGAAGGCCCTCGAAAAGGACCCCCGGGTCTTGAGCGCCAGCCTCTTCATGGTTCATCCCTATACGAGCGCGCCCGATCTCGGCTGGGCGGTACACGTTTCGACCGACGGCGACCTCGCCCTCGCCGATGACCTCGCCGACCAGCTCGCGGACCGGGCCTTCGCGGTGCGCAAGGTTCCGCTGCCTCCGATGTTCACCATCGACGAAGCCCTCGACGAGGTCCGCGGGGACATGGCCCGGAAGCTCGGCCCGGTGACCCTGATCGACGTCGACGATATCGTCGGGACCGGCGCCCCCGGGGGCAACACGCGCTTCATCCAGGCCCTCGCGAAGGACGACCGAGGCCTCCTATCCTACGTGACCTTGCACGACCCTCGCTTGGTCGATGAGCTCTGGGACGCGAAGATCGACGCCGTTCACCCCGTCACCTTCCGCGGCACGCCCGGCTATGAGCAACCCCCGGTCGAAGTCGAGGCGACCCTCGTGAAGAAGACGACGACCGACTTCGGTCGCACCCTGCGCCTCGATTTCGGCGGCACCCGCGTCATCGTCGCCGAGCGCCCGCCCCTGCCGATCCATCCGAAGTTCTTCAAAGCGGTCGATCTGCCGGTCCGTACCGCCGACCTGATCGTGCAGAAGAACTTCTTTCACTACCGACTCTTCTACGCGACGACCTCGTTCCGCCATCTGCCCGTCGTATCGGACGGCGCGAGCAGCCTCACCCGAGTCCGAGAGCGGAAATACGCTGTTCCGACCTGGCCCGGCCAAGACCCCGAGAGCTGGCGCCGCTACGACCCAATTCTCCGGGGCCTGACGAAACGGGAGCCGGCGAGAGTTGCCGAGCACCGAGAGGTGCTATCGTAAGGGCGCCCGATGTTCCCCCACCGTCGTCTTACCCTCGCCTTTACCCTTTCACTCCTCTTCGTGGGCTGCGCCGCAACCGGAGACCCGGTGCCTCGCCGAACGGATTCGGGCGCTCCAGACTCGGGGGTCCTCTCCCGCGAGTCCTGCGGCGACGGCCTCGACACGGACCGCGACGGCCTCGTCGACGAGGGCTGCGCGTGTGAGCCGGGGACCGAGCAGCTCTGCTTCCGCGGGGACCCGGACCTCGCGGGGATCGGCGCCTGCGTCTTCGGCACCCAGAGGTGCACATCGGACTTCGAGCTCGACACCCACTGGGAGCCCTGCGAGGGCGATGGGTTCCCCGGGACCGACCTCTGCAACGGCATCGACGACGACTGTGACTACGAGGTCGACGAAGGCTGCTCGTGCCTCGATGGAGACGAGCGCTCCTGCTACGACGGCCCCGCGGGTACCGACGGGGTCGGCCTCTGCCACGGCGGCAGCCAGCGCTGCTTCGGCGCAGGCGAGGGGTCAGCCTGGGATGGCTGCGGCGGAGCCGTCGTCCCCCGAGAAGAGCGCTGCGGCACCGGCGAAGACGAAGACTGCGACGGGCTCATCGACGAAGGGTGCACCTGCGACCTCGGCACGAGCATCTCGTGCTTCGGCGGGCCGCCCGGGAGCCGCGGCGTCGGAGATTGCCGGGTCGGCGAGCAGACCTGTGTGACGGGTGCAGGCGGCGTGTCCGAGTGGACCTCCTGCATCGGCGAATCCCGGCCGGGCACCGAATCGTGCAGCGGAGGCCGCGATGAAGACTGCGATGGCCTCACCGATTGTGCCGACCCCGACTGCGCCACCTTCTGCTGCGAAGGCTTCTCGGAGTCGCTCCCGGTGATCCCCGGCGAAGGCGAGATCCTCTTCATCATCGACCGGTCGGGCAGCATGCAATGGCCTGCCGTCGGGACGACCCGCTCCCGCTGGGACGAGCTCATCGACGGCGTGGATAGCGTGCTCCCGCTCCTGACCCCCATCCCCATGGGCATGCTCACCTTCCCGGAGCACGACGGAACCGACGAGCGCGGCAACTGCTCCGTCGCCTCCTCCCCCGACGTCAACATGTCGATGGGGACCGGCTCGTCGATCTCTTCGAGGCTCCGGACCGCGGGGCCCCGGGCCGGCGATACCCCGACGCCGACGGCCTTCGACGTGGCCCAGAGCTACCTGAGCGGCGTCTCATCGAGCCGCGAGCGCTTCATCATCCTCGCCACCGACGGGCTCCCCGAGCCCGCCTGCGGCGCCACCGTGCCCGCGACGGTCTCGTCCATCAGCAGCATCCGGTCGCGCCTCGGCGTCGACACCTTCGTCATCGGCATCGTCGGCCCGGACAGCAGCGGCGACACCTCCGGCATCCCGGCCCTCCGGGCGGGCCTCAACGAGATGGCCGATGCCGGTGGCCGACCCCGGAGCGGCACCAACCGCTACTACGAGGCCGTCGACGGCTCCTCGCTCTCTTCGGCCCTGCGCGCGGTGATCGCGGCGGCGACGGATTGCGCCTTCACGCTCTCGAGCACGCCGCCGCGGCCATCGAGCGTCGAGGTCCGCCAGGGATCGACCCTCGTCCCGACCAGCAGTTGGTCGCTCTCGGGACGGTCGTTGTCTATCAGCGGCGTCTACTGCGACCGGATCCGGGCTGGGCTGGTGACGTCCATCACCGTCAGCGATCCGTGTTGAGATCGGGATAGACCACGGTGTAGGGCCGTGCTTGCACCACGACCACTTCGTGGCTTCGGGTGACGACGAACTCGACATCCACGGCATTTGCCGGGGCGGTGTAAAACGGCCGCATGCGCTGGTCGATGGCGACCAGGGTCCCGGTGAGGCGGATCACGTCGGCTTCATTCAAGATCGGTTGGCCATCGGTCAGCGACGACCGCGACAGGACCTCGGGCTCGGGCGTCGCGGAGTAGGTGTAAACCAGATGCTGCTCGGGCACGCTGGCCCCGGCGTCGGTCACGCTTCCCCCGGCGGTCTGCACGTTGATGAAAACCCCGGGGCGGTGGACCGTGAAGGGGTTGGCGGTGATGGCGACGCCGGTGGCGATCACGTCGGAGACGAAGGGCTGCACCAGGACCGCCATCGCGACCTGCCGATGGTCGATGCGATAAAAGTCGCGTTCATCGTAGCCACGCAAAGTCCATACGCTCGCCCACACCTCACGGATCGCGTTGACGACGTCTTCCTCGGTCGGGTTCGCGTCGACGACGACCGAGCTGTAGAGCCCGGCGCCGTTGAACCCCACCAGGTCCTCGGCGTTGGTGGACGACCGGAAGATGGTCCGGGTGGTGCCGAAGCTCCGGAGCTTCCGGCGAACCTGGCGCACCAGGCCCCGGTCGACGGGCAGGCGGCCGATTATGTCGCGGAGCTCCCGGAGGTGCCCGTCCCGGGTTGGGCGGTCGTCACGAAACGCGCCGTCGACGAGCATCTGATCGATGCCAACCACGAGGTTGTTGCGCGTCAGGTGCTGACGGTAGTGGGCGAAGGGGATGACGAAGCCCCCGGGGGTGCGTACCCGGGGCCTCATATTGCACACCTCAGCGAGTTGCGACGCCTTGGCGCCGGCGACCGGGACCGAAGTGTGGTTCAGGTCGCAGAGATCGAGGAGCCGTGACTCGGAGACATCGACCTGAGGCGTGAAAGGCCGCGGTGGGCGCATCGCCGCCCAGAAGCGGTTGGCATCCTCAGGACGGGCAGCCTCGACCTTGAAGTCCTGGGGGCCAACGAAGAGCCGCACCAGCTGGCCGTCGAGGGCGGTGAAGCGCGGGTCATCGTGGGCGCCGCGGAGGGCCATGTTGGGCGTGCCGCGGTTCTGGCTGAGCACCCCGACGTGGGCGAGGGGGGCCTGGAGCGTGCCCGTGACCAGGCCCATGGTGAGCGGCAGGTCCGGGGGCACGTCGGCGGTGACGAGCAACTCGTTGCGCCGGACCGCCGCCATGTCGAGGGGACCGCGGACGATGCGCAGATAACCAAAAGTAACGCCCTGGGTGAGGGGCTGATACCGAAGGTCCCCGAGGAGCTCATCGGTCGCGATGATGGGAAGACGATCGCGCACGCCGGCTATCTGCCGATCATTCAAGTCCGACAGGGAGCGGTAGCGCAGGTCCTCGCCGAAATAGACGGCCTCACGAACCTGCTCGAAGGCCCGGAGCACCCGGTCCCCGGCGAGGTCATCGCCGGCGAGCATCTCGAAGGTCCAGGTGTCGGCGTCGAGATAGTGAACCAAGCTCCCGCAGACGAATCGCCGATCCACGGTCCGGTACTCGCGCACGTTGAACGCCCCGTGGGATTCGACGGGTCGCTCGGCCGAGTGCAAGAACTCGCGCGCGAAGTCGTAGTGGATCTCCCAGCGGGCGGTCTGCGTGAAGTAGACCTTCCGCTCATCCTCGAGGTCGATCAGAAACTTCACCACTTCGGTGCGAGCAAAGACCGCGCCCTCGGGTCGAGCAGCGAGGAGGCTCCAGCCATGGAGGTCGTCGATGCGGTGGACGTAGTCCGGCGCCTCGAGCGGCACGTCGGGCACCGAATCATCGCCGGGCTCGATGGCGGCAACAGACGGACGCGGGGTCTCCGGGCCCGTCAGGGCTGCGCTCCCGGAACCGCAGCCGACAGCCGCAATTGTCAGGATGAGCGAGAGAAGGGTCGTAATCGTACGCACGGGCCGGATTCTACCCCCGATTGACGGCCGGGATGTTGCGGGGCGGGTCAGGTGTTGGTAGGGCCGATCCATGCGTACCGAGACCCCCCTTTGGGCCCTCACCTTTGCCCTCGCGTTTTCCCTCGTCCTTGCCATCTCCAGCACCGGCTGCGGCGACGACGATGACGGCGGCGGAGAGACCACCGCCGAGGCACCCGGAACGGGGCAAGCCGGAAGCACCGGAACCGCGGATCCCGGCAACGGCGACGATCCGGAGCCAGCCGGCGGCGACATGGCGAGCCCCGGCGACGTCCCAGCGGACCTCCCGAACGCGCTGATGCTCTCCTACGCCCAGTTCATCGTCGAGGACGGCCAGCTCACGCCCAACCCCGGCCCCGCCCGCCTCGGCATCCTGCGCCGAAGCGGCGGCGAATGGCAGATGGAGACCATCGAGGACGAGAGCGCCATCGTCTTCCACAAGGCCATGGTCTACGAGTCAGAGACCGTCCCCGCCGGCATCGTCACCCTCTCGGGCACCCGGCCCGTCCGCGAAGGCGCCTCCGACGACGAAGCCATGATCCGCATCTGGCGCCGGAGCGGCGGCGAGTGGTCCGCCGAGACTCTCTGGTCCGCAAAGTTCGGCGGCCGCATCAATCGCATGCGCGACGCAGAGATCGCCGATGTCTTCGGAGACGGCCGCCCCGACATCGCCGTCGGCACCCACGACCAGGGCGTCTTCACCATGCTCCGACCCCCCGCCGAGGCCGGAGGCGAGTGGCAGATCCAGGAGCTCGACCGCCGGGACCAGGCGACGTTCATCCACGAAATCGAAATCGGCGACATGGACGGCGACGGGACCCTCGAGGTCTACGCCACGCCTTCCGAGCCCAATACCCTCGAGGGCCACGAGCAGCGCGGCGAGGTCGTCCGCTACGTGCCCAAGGACGGCGAGGGGCGCACCGTCGTCGCCGACCTCGGCAATCGCCACGCCAAAGAGATCTACGTCGGTGACGTCGACGGCGACGGACGTGACGAACTCTACGTCGCCGTCGAAGCTCTGACCGAAGGTCGCGACCCCAACGTGACCGTCGTCGAGCCGGTGGAGATTCGCCGATACGATGCGGACACGCCCCCCGACCAGGGCGTCGTCATCGCGACCATCAACGATCGATTCTGTCGTTTCCTCACGGTTGGAGACGTCGACGGCGACGGCAAGAAGGAGATGGTCGCCGCCTCCTATTCGAGCGGCCTGTGGCTCTTGCAGCCGGGGCGAGACCCCCGCGGCGAGTGGTCCATCGAAAGCATCGACCGCGACTCGTCGGGCTTCGAGCACGCGTCCATCTTCGCCGACCTCGACGGCGACGGCACCGACGAGCTCTACGTCGCCGCCGACCGCCAGGGCGAGCTGCGGCGCTACGTCTGGGTCAACGGCCGTCCCCAGCGCACCGTCATCCACTCGCGCGCCATCCCGCGCTCGATGATGACCTGGAACATCAACCCCATACCCGTCTCGATGTTGCAGTAATGGCTGGCATCGACGAATCAATCGAGTTCCTCCCGATACGCATTGCGGTCATCGTGGTCTCCGACACGCGAACCGAAGACACCGACCGGTCGGGCAAGAAGCTCGTCGAGCTCGCCGAGGCGATGGGCCATACCATCCACGAGAAGGTCATCATCCCCGACGAGGTCGGTCAGATCGAAGCCGTGCTCCGGGGCTACATCGCCGACCCCGAGGCCGACGTCGTGATCACCACCGGCGGCACCGGCGTCACCGGCCGCGACACGACCCCAGAGGCCTTCGCCGCGGTCTGCGAAAAAGAGATCCCCGGTTTCGGCGAGCTCTTCCGCTGGCTCAGCTACGAGAAGATCGGCACCAGCACCGTGCAAAGCCGAGCGACGGCGGGGGTCGCCAACGGCACCTACCTCTTCGCCATCCCGGGCTCGACCGGGGCCGTGAAAGACGCCTGGAACGGCATCCTGAAGTTCCAACTCGACATCCGGCATAGGCCCTGCAACTTCGTCGAGCTGATGCCCCGGCTGAAGGAGCTGTGACCTGAGGGTCCTCGAACGCCACGTCGGAACCACCACGCGTATGCGCGTCGCGATGGCCGGCGGAACGCGCTTCGTGAAGCGCCCCTCGGCCAACCTGCGCGCGAGGGTCATCACCGAGCTCGCCGGCATCACCGCGGCGGAGGTTCGTTTTTACCAGGAGCTCGCGGACGAGGTCCCGCTCCGGGTCCCGCGCTTCACCCGGGCGCACCACAGGCCCTGGGACTTCGAGCTCGTCATCGAAGACCTCGTCTCTGCCGGGTGCAGGCTCATCCGCCCCGGCGACGTGATCACCCCGGACCAAGCCGAGCACCTGCTGCGCGAGCTCGCGGCGATGCATGGGAAGTTCTGGGAGGACCAGCGCCTCGACCACGAGCTGCGCTGGCTCACCGACCTCCATCGCCGGGAGGTGATGCTCGGCGAGCGCCTCGGGCGGCCCCTGATGGAGATCGGCCTGCTCCGGGCCGGCCCCTTGGTCCCCCGTGAACTGCACCGGGGGGCGCGGCGCTATGCGAGCAATCGCGCCCGCGTGAGCCAACGCCTCAGCCGCGGGCCGCGTACCGTCGTCCACCACGACTGCCACCCGGGCAACCTCTTCTGGACCCCCGAGGGCGAACCAGGCCTGCTCGATTGGCAGCTCGTTCGATGCGGCAGCTGGGCCTCGGACGTCGCGTACTTGCTCGCGACGGGGCTCACCCCGCCGGATCGCCGCGCCCACGGCGACGAACTGCTCGATGGCTACCTAGGGCAGCTCCCGGAGGAGATTCGTCCTTCCTCGAATGACGCCCGGCAGTCGGTCCGAGCCCACATGGCCTACGCCTTCGAAGCCATGATCCTCACCCTCGCCGTCGGCGGCCTGATGGAAACCCGCGACATCCGGCGCCTAGTGCACCGCACCGCCATCGCCGTCCTCGACAACCAGAGCTTCGAGGTTCTGGGTCTTTGAGAGCCGGGTTCGTCCGGCGCAGCCCTAGAGCCCCGTCGGCTGCGCTTCAAGAGACTCGATGAACGCCCAGAGAGCTTGCATCTCGGTGTCCGTCATCTCGGCGGCGTAGGGCGCGATGAGTGCCATCGGGGGACGAATCTCCGAGCCATCGGGGCGGCGCAGTTCGCGCAGCGATGTCACGAAGTCGTCATAGGTCCAGCCGGCGAGGCCGTCTTCGTGGTTGGTGAGGTTCGCGGCGGGGAACCAGCTCGGGTCACCGGCGGCGATCGGTCCGCCGGTGAAGTCTTCTCGGTGGCAGCCGGTGCAGACCCCGGCGAGGTGGCGACCGAACTCGACCGTCGGCTCGGCCTCGGGCGGGTTCGCGACATGGTCGTGCCGGTGTTCGCCGATGAGGTCGGCGGAGAACGGGAACTTGCCCAGGGCGGTGAGAATGGTGGCCACAGGCCCCAGGGTCGGTGCGAGGACGACATTGTCCACGGGGTCCATGCTCCCGATGTAGGCGATGATGTCCGACAGCTCTCGGTCGGTCATCAGCACGTAGTCTCCCGACGGCATCGCGCTCTGCCGGCCGCTCGGCAAAATGCCGTGGCGCACCGACCGGTCCCAATCCGCCATGTCGTAGTCGGCGACGAGGCCACCCTCCCCGGCGGTGAGGTTGGGACCGAGGATGATCGCGAATGCGGCGTCGTTGATCATCTCGCCGCCGCTGAAATCCGCACCGTGGCACTCGGTGCACCCGTAGCGGGCGTTCACCAGGTGCTCGCCGCGGGCAACCGCGCGCTCGAGGGCGAGGGCGTCGAGGTCCACGCCCTCGAGGGGATCGGGCGCAGGCGCAGGCGCGGGCACAGGCTCGCCTTCGGCCGCTGCATACTCTTCTGTGGTGGGCGGTTCAGAATCGCTCGGACGGACCGCGAGGCGCTCGGCTCGGAGCACTTCGACCTCTTCGTCGGTCAGCGGAAACGGAACCGGAAAATCGACCTCGTGGGACTCGAGGGTGCGTTCGCCGAGGGCCGACGCGGTCGACGTGGCCCAGCCGTAGAAGCCGAGGACCCCAACCAAGAGCACGGCCACGACGATGCCCAACCACTTGAGTGCTTTCTTCATCGCCGCGAACCGTACCCAGAACCCGCCAGGGCGACAATCCTCTCCGACTGGGGCTATTCCGTTGCCACGGTACGCGAGAGCGCTGGTTTGTTAGGAGGATACGGACGTTCCCTTCCTGGGAGGTTTTCCGTGAATCGAGGCCTCTCTTTGGCGCTGGCCCTTTACCACCAGCCTGACCGACGGCGTCGGCTCAGCGCATCCGTTAGATGGGTCCGTCCGTCACGCCGCGGCGCTTGCACTCTTCGACGAATTGGTCGGGAGGCACGGCGCGGCTGAAGAGAAAGCCCTGCTGAAGGTTGCAACCCCGAGCGGCCAGGAACTCCGCCTGCTCCTTCGTCTCGACCCCTTCGGCGATGACCCGAAGGCCCATGGCCTGAGCCATCGCGACGATGGTGGTGGCGAGGGCGGCATCGGCGGTGCTGTCGGGAAGCCCCTTGACGAAGGCGCGGTCGATCTTGAGGGCAGCGATGGGAAAATCCCGGAGGCAAGCGAGGGAGCTGTAGCCGGTGCCAAAGTCATCGAGGGCGATGGTCGCGCCGAGGGCCGTGATCTCCCGGAGCATGGTGTCCGCAAGCACGTCATCGGCGATGAGCGCGCTCTCGGTCAGTTCGAGGGACAAGCAGGTCGGGTCCATGCCTGTTTCGGCGAGGCACTCCTTGAGGGTGACGACGAAGCCCCGGCGACGAAGCTGCGCTCGCGACACGTTGACCGAGATCCGCGGGACGGGGACCTTGGCCGCCCACCAAGAGCGAAACTGCTTGCAGGCGTCCTTCACCACCCAGTCGCCGACGTCGTTGATGAGGTGCATCTCTTCGAGGACCGGCATGAAATCGCCGGGGGCGATGAGCTCTCCGGAGGGTCGCTGCCATCGGAGCAGCGCCTCGACACCACAGACCTTCCCGGAGGTGACGTCGATCTGGGGTTGATAGTGCAGCACGAACTCGTTCCGGTCGAGGGCGTGGCGAAGGCTGCGTTGAAGGTCGAGCTGCCGAGCGGCCTTGATGGCCATCTCGGTGCGGTAGAGTTCGAAACCGTTTCGCCCGTTCGCTTTGGCGCTGTACATCGCCATGTCGGCGTTCTTGATGAGCACGTCGGCGTCGTTCGAGTCGTCCGGGTAGAACGTGATCCCGATGCTCCCCGTGACCTGGACGTCCTGCCCGCCAAAATGAAACGGACGGCTCAGGGACACGAGGATACGCTCGGCGACGGGGATAGCCTCGTGGGTATCTTCGAGACCCGCGAGGATGATCACGAACTCGTCCCCGCCGAGGCGAGCGACCGTGTCGATCTGCCGGGTACACGCCGACAGGCGATTCGCCGCGACCTTGATCAGCTCATCACCGACGTCGTGACCGAGGGTATCGTTGACGGTCTTGAAGCCGTCGAGGTCGATGAACATCAGCGCGATGGAGTGTCCGAAGCGCGTCGCTCGCGAGAGCTCCCGGTCCAGGCGGTCACGAAAGAGGCTGCGGTTCGCGAGTCCGGTGAGGGTGTCGTAGAGGGCCAGGCGGTTGAGCCGCTCTTCGGCGCGTTTACGTTCGAGGGCGTAGCGCAGGGTACGCTCGAGGACGACGGGGCTGAGCTCGGTCTTGGCGAGGTAGTCGGTCGCTCCGGACTCCATGGCCTCGAGGTCGACCTCGCGGCCACCCTGGCCGGTGAGCAGGATGCAGGGCACATCCGTGTGGGGAGTGATCTCCCGGAGGAGCTCGATGCCAGTGCTCGCACCGAGACGGTAGTCGATCAGGATGACGTCATACTCGCCCGCGGAGATCTGTTCGAGGGCGGGGTCGTAGCCCGGCGCCCACTCGACGTTGATCTTGACCTCCTGGATGCGATTGCAGATCTGCCGCGTGATCAGATAGTCATCCTCGTCATCGTCGACGACGAGGATGTTCAGACCCGAACGCTGGACCGGTACTTCGCTCATTCCTCGATCGGCAGCTTTACGATCCGGAACCAGTAGTTCCCGAGCGTCTCGAGGGTTGTGACCAAGCTGTCGAAGGTAATCGGCTTGGTGATGAAGGAGTTCACGCCGAGGTCATAGGTGCGGAGGATGTCCTCCTCGGCCTTCGACGTCGTCAAGACGACGATGGGGATCTTGCGCAGCTTTGGGTCGGCCTTGATCTCGCGCAGGGCCTCGCGGCCGTCCTTCCGGGGCATGTTGAGGTCGAGGAGGATCATGCCTGGCCGAGGAGCCTTGCCCTCTTCGGCATACTTGCCCTCCCGATGCAGGTACTCCATGAGCTCTTCGCCGTCGTGCACGAAGACCAAGTCGTTGGTAAAACGGCACTTCTTCCACGCCCGCCCCGCGAGCATACGGTCGTCTTCGTCGTCATCGGCCATCAAGACGACCAGTTCATCAACTTTCATCATCACTCCCGGGCAGTGCCACGCGCTCTCGCGGCAGCGTGAATATGAACCGTGCGCCCTCACCGGGGGTTCCCTCGGCGTGGATGCGGCCCCCGTGGCCGATCACTATCTTCTGGCAAATGGAGAGCCCCACACCGGTGCCCTCGTATTCGCTGCGTCCATGGAGCCGCTGAAAGATCCCGAAGATCCGTTCGGCGTGTTTGGGGTCGAATCCGATGCCGTTGTCCTGGAAGGTGAACTGACACATCGGGCCGAGGTCGGGGTCTTCGATGTTCTCGACGGTGATCTTCACCACCGGCGGCACATCCTTGCGCTGGAACTTGAGGCCGTTGGAGATGAGGTTCTGGATGAGCTGGCGCATCTGGGTCTTGCGCACCGGAAGTGTCGGCAGGGGATCCATCTCGACTGCCCCCTCGGTCTCCTCGAGGCGCGTCTGGAGGTCGTCGATGACGTTGTCTGCAATCTTCTGCAGGTCGAGGTCGACGAACTCTTCGCCCTTCCGGGTGACTCGCGAGAACGCGAGGAGGTCATCGATGAGGGTGGACATGCGCCCGGCGGCCTTGCGCATGCGCTCAACGTACATCTGGCCGTCTTCGCCGAGTTCCTCGCCGAACTCCTGACCGAGCAGGTCGCCGAACGCTTTGATCTTGCGCAGGGGCTCCTGGAGATCGTGGGATGCGACGTAAGCGAACTGCTCGAGCTCGGCGTTCGACTTGGTGAGGGCCTCGTTCGTATGTTCGAGGGTGCCTAGGGTCCGCTGGAGATCGTGGCGCCGTTTCTTTTCGGTCACGGCGGCCGCGCTGAGCTCGGACATGGTCGTATGGCCGAGGCGGACCACGAGCATCACGAAGGCTGCGCCTCCGAGGAAGACGGCGCCCATGAGCAAACTCAAGGCCTCCTCCGACGCGGTGAAGACGACCCCCAACGCGCCCAGGTATCCGAGCAGAAAGAGGAACATCAAGATGCGAAGTCGCCCCCAACTCTGCTCATGGGGCGTACCCGATATGAGAGCGAGGATTTTGCCCGTCTGGGCAGCGGCAACTCCGAGGGTCAGTGCGCCGAAGAGGATGAGGACAGCACTGATGAGCGATGTGGTTTGCACGAATTAATCACTGTATTGGAGTCACGCCTCAAGATCCAAACCTTGACCAACAGTCGTAGCGTTTTTTTTTGACCGAACGGGAAGGGCTCGTCTTACCGGCCGAAAGTTCGATTGTTTGGCGCACATGTGCGGCAGACGACGACTTAAACCTACGAGTGACGAAGACCGCAGTCACCTCGACTATCGGGAACTCGAGCCCCTCGATACAATGCATGCATGTCGGGGGACATGACCGAGGCCGACCTCTTCAACCGAGGTCCGGTCGTCGTATTCAGGTGGCGCAACGCTGTGGGTTGGCCCGTCGAGTTCGTGTCGGCGAACGTCGCCGAAACTTTCGGCTACACCGCCGAGGAGTTCCTCGACGGCGCCGTGTCGTACGCCGAGTTGATCCACGAAGACGACATCGACCGGGTCGCGGCGGAGGTACAGACCGCGATCGAATCAACCGCCGAGTCCTTCGAGCACGCGCCGTATCGCACCACGCATCGGGATGGTTCGGTCCGCTGGCTCTACGACACGACTCACCTCCTGCGCAGCGAGGGTGTGGTCACCCATTTCCTCGGCTACGTCATCGACATCACGGCCCGCATCCGCGCCCAAGAGGATGCCCGCGCCCTCGAACGGCGCCTGCTCCAAGCCCAACGCCTCGAGAGCCTCGGCATGCTCGCCGGAGGGATCGCCCATGACTTCAACAACATCCTCACCGGTATCCTCGGTGAGGCGACCATCTCCCACCGCGCCATCACCGCCGGAACCGACGTCGGACCGGGCATCGAGCGCATCGAGCACCTCGCCCTCCGTGCCGCCGACCTCACTCGCCAACTGCTCGCGTACTCGGGCAAGGGGCGCTTCGTCGTCATCCCTCTCGACTTGACCCATGTCGTCGATGACATGGCGAAAATGCTCGCAGTGGTCGTGTCGAAGAAAGCAAAGCTCGACCTGCGCCTCGACCACGAGCTCCCGGCGATGAGCGGCGACCGGGCCCAGCTCCAACAGATCGTGATGAACCTGATATCCAATGCGTCTGATTCGCTTGGGGACTGCGCCGGCGTCATCACCCTCGCAACCGGAGTAAGAGACCTCGATGCCGCGACGTTGGCAGAGGCTGAGGGAACTCCCCGTCTCGAACCTGGACGCTACGTCGCCCTGTCGGTCACGGACACGGGCTGCGGCATGACCGACGACGTTCGAGAACACCTCTTCGAGCCCTTCTTCACGACGAAGGCAAGCGGACGCGGCCTCGGCATGTCCGCCATCCTGGGAATCGTACGCTCCCACGAAGGCGCCATCTCGGTCCGCTCCTCGCCCGGCGAGGGCTCCTCGTTCGAACTGCTCTTCCCCGCATGTGACGCGGTCGCAGCTCCGGCCGTCGCCGCCGGCCCAACGACCGGCTGGAGAGGCAAGGGCCTGGCCTTGGTCGTCGACGATGAACCGTCGGTCTTGCGAGTCGCGGCAAGCATGCTGGGCATCCTCGGCTTCGAAACGGTGACAGCACAGGACGGCACCATGGCCCTCGAGGTCTACCGAGACCGAAAGGACGAAATCACCCTCGTGGTCCTCGACATGATGATGCCGAAGATGAACGGTGAGGAGACTCTCCGGAAGCTACGCAGCCTGACCCCGGCGCTCCCGGTGGTGATCTCGAGCGGCTTCGACGAGTCCGAAGTCACCACCCAGCTCACTCGCGACACGCACACGACGTTCTTGCAGAAGCCCTATCTGCTGGAAGACGTCGTAGCCGCGGTGCGGGAGGTGTTCGAAACCGACCCGTGACCAAGCGTAGAGGAGTTCAAGGAAGACCACGGGGCACGTTCGCCGCCGCCGTAGCGCAACTCGCCGCCGAGTCGGCTCCCGCGAGCCAACGCGAGAGGCACTGGTAGCCAGGGTCGTCGCGGCTCGCCCAGATGTCCCCACCGACGTGATGCCACCCGCCGCTCGAAGGGGCGAGGGGTACGAGGATCAGGGCATGCGTAGCGGCATCGCCAAAGGGAGAAACGCCCAACGCGGCCAGCACATTTTCGTCGAGCTCGGAGGCTGTGAGGGGCGCCGCTCGGTCTTCGCCGTCGCGCAGCCCCTCTGTGGAGTAGATGCGCAACGGCCGCCCCGGGTCGCCATGGCAATCGAGGGTCGCACAACGGCGGGCCACGTAGGGCTGTACGTGCATGGCCCAGTCGTCTGAATCGCCGGACGCAGTCGGCGCGTCGTACCCTTGGGTGACTTCACACGCGGAGGCCGCGCCGAGTCCAAGACCGACGAGCATCGCCAGACCGAGATGTGCTGCGGCGCGTTTCATGGAGCCACCTCCGTGAGGTAGACCCGGCCCTCGGAGCCCTCGTGGGGCCCATCGAGAGAATGGCAGTGGGCACAGCTCCCCTCGCGCCAGGAGACGCTCTCCATGACCTGCTCGAACTCCAGGTAACTGACTCGAATCGTCAACGGGTAGGTCACGCGGTAGGGCAGCTTGACCTTGCCATCGCGTTCCTCTCGATCCTCTCGATCCTCTCGCTCTTCCCCTTCGTCGTCGCCCTTCTTGAACATGAAGTTGCCGACGCGATTGGTGGTGGCGGTCGCCACCCGGCCCGCGGCATCCGTCACCTCGACCGTCACTCCGGCGAGGCCGTCTGGGCTGGTCGGGGTCAGATAGATTGTGCCCGCCACCTGAAACACGTCATCACCCGGGCTGAAGTCTTCGCTGTGGCAGACGAGGCAGGGTTGCCCGGGGCGATGAAACTCGTCGCCGTCCTCGTACTCCCCCTGGGCCTGCTTTTCGCGCTCCTGGGGGCTGGTACCGAGGCACCCCAGAGCGCCGATGGTGCCAGCGCAGAGCGCGGCGATGAACGACGCGCGCCTCACAGCTCTACCCTCGCTCCGGCGATCACCATCATCGTGAAGAGATGGTCCCGGTAGAGAAACTCGAAGTAGCGGGTGTAGGCGACCATGGCGTCTACGTAGAGTGTAAAGGGTTCGGGGGCCCATTCGACCCGAGCGTTCACGCTCCCGGTGACGTAGCCGCTCAAGTCGCGGTCCACGCTGCGATAACGGGGGATCGGCGCCGAAGCGTCGACCACATAGGTGCGCTCCCAGAAGCTCGCTTGGCTTTGCACATAGCCCCGGAGCGACGTCTCGAGACGAACCTCGTCGGAGAGGCCAAAATGCAGCGCCGGTTCGAGGATGTGGGCCGTCACGCCCCAGTCGTCGAAGTAGAACTGATAGTCGAGGCGCAGGGCCACGCGGCTCTCCTCCAAGAAGTGCATGAAGCGCGCGGCGAAGGCGTGGCGATAGCGGGTGTCCGGGACCTCCTCGGGGGGTCGCAGGGCCAGGCGGTAGGCATCAAAGGAGTCGAGGTCGAGGCGCACGCCGTCGGCCTCCGCCGCGTCGATGCCCGCCTGGTCGAAGAGGGGCACGTAGCGATACGGCTTCTCCATGTAGCCGTCCTGGGCGGTGAGCGTATAGACGCCGCGGATGAGCGTGGTCGGGCTCAATACCTGGGTGAGCCCGATATCGGCGGAGTGGGTGAGCAGCCGCTCGGAAAAGTTATCTCCCGGTGTGCCAACGCGCCCGACGGTATCGTAGGCGAAGCCGTATCCACCGCTCACCGTGCTGTCGCCACCGGCGAGATCGACGGTGAGCCCGACGCGTCCTCCGTTGCTCACGTAGTCGGGCTCGTAGGAGCCCCGATAGCTGAGGGAGGGCACGAAGTCCCCGAAGGCCCAGGCGGCCCCGAGGTTGGCCTCGTAGCGCACCTCGTCGAAGCCATTGGTCGCGTGGGAGACTACGTCGACCGAGGCGGCGCTGATCGCATCGATGGCCCCGGCGGCCCACACTTCGGAACCGTCCTGGTCGAAGCGATAACGAACGGCCGCCTGAGGGGTGATGACGATGACGTTGTCGTCGTCCGAATAGAGAAGCGTATCGAGGGCCAGTTGCCAGGGGTCCGCCCGCGCCGCCAGCGGTGGCGCCACCAGGAGCGACACCAGCAGCGAGGCGAAGACGCCTCTCGCGAGCCCTCGCTGTCGGCTCAGTTGCACCCACAGCCCCCGCCGCCGCCGCCAAAGCCTCCCACCGCTCCCTCGCGGGTGCCGTGGTAGTGCCCGCGCAGACGCGCGCGGTCAGCGTCCTCATCGGGAGCCATCTCGGGCTGCGCCAACGAGCCACGCTCCCAGGGCTTGGTCGTCGCGCAGGACGTGAGCAAGACGATGGCTGACAGTGCAATCGAGAGAAGTGCAGTGCGGAGAAGATGGGCCACCAAGGGGAAGCTTCGAGCACCGAGGCCACTTAGACAATGCCTGGTTCGAGGCTACGCCGTTAGGGGCAGCTTCCGGCTCGACAGCCGACCAGCGTGCATGCGCCACCGCAATAGTCGCAAAATTCACTACAGGTACCGCTGCGGCATACCCCCTGACAGAACTCATCTGTACAGGTCTGCCCTTCTTGCGACGGGCGTGGACCGCACGCCCGTTCCTGGTTCGTGCTGTTTACGTTGGCGCAGGCTCCACTCCGGCATTCGCGGTCCGAGCAGCTGCGATACTGGATGCCGTCGGTTTGGCACTGAGGGTACCGGCATTCACCGTAAGCCCCGCACGTGCGGGCACCGCACGAATCGCCCTCGGTGACGCGGGTGCAGGAGCCCATCTCGGTCGTCATAGTGGACTCGCACATTCCGGAGACACAGGAGAAGGTCACGTGGGTGCGGGAGCGCTCGGCGCCTTGGTCGCACGAATCATCAAAGCCGGAGCAAGCCGACCAGTCCCCAATGACCTCCGCGGGGCAATCCGCGGCGGTCAAGCATCCCGTGTCGCATGAGGCCGTTCCTTCATCGCATCGGTCAGCAGAGCACGGGGGAGGCCCGTGAATCGAGCAGCTCCCGGCCCCGCAAGTATCCAGGCCGTTGCAGAATACTCCGTCGTCACACGGGTCTCCGTCGTTGCACACGGAATAGAGGCAGGTGCCGGCAACGCACGTTCCCATTGCTCCACCATCGCAGTCGGCATGCGAGACGCAGGTCTCTCCGCAGTGCTCCGGTGACTCCGGCGAACACCGAGGGTCGACACACCGGCCGTCGGCGCAGGTGCTCTCTTCGGCCGAATCGCCTGCGCCGGGACACGTCACCCCGCGACACGCGGCGCCCACCACGACCGTCAGGGCGAGATCCTCGCGAAGCTCGACGATTGTCGTGCGTTCCGCGACGACCGCACCCGCGGAGTCCGCCAACTCCACGTGGACTGAATAGGTGCCCTGGGCGAGATTCTCGAAGAGCCCGACGCGCACCGGGGATAGAAAGCTCTCCCCGAGAGCGGCGAGCTCCGACGTCTCATCCAACAGGGTCGTACCCCTCTCGAGCCGAACCCGGACCCCAACGAAGTCGACGCCGGCATCGAGGTCGGTCGCGAGTTCGACCGCCAGGAAGCTCTCCCCGGGAGCACAAGCGCCGAGAAGATGACCGAAGGCGAAGAGCACCAAGGAGAAAGACAACTTCAAGCGCAGCACCACGGAAGTGTGGCACCGGGCAGCACTCCAGGCAATTCTCGGTCGGCAACGCCGTACCACCCTACCCGCCTGCTTCACCCACGCGAATCTCGAGCTTCGGGTCGAGCAGGTAACCGTCATCGCGACTGATCAGCGCATCCCGAAGGCCCATGCCGCGGAGCTCGGAGAGCACGTTGTACACGCGGTTCGCGGCGTGGTCCGGGGCGAGGCGGGTGTCGGGCCAACCCGCGGCGAAGAGCTCGTCGAGGGTCATCGCCGACCCGGCCTCGTCCTGGTGACTGGTGAGCAGATGGGCGAGGACCTGGCGCAACGCGCGACGTCGTCGGAGGTCTACCCGTTCGCCGCCTTCACACCGGAACCACCTTCCATCGGATGCGATGGCGAACCCCGTTTCGTCCGCGACCTGCTCCGAACCCGCGAGCGCGAGCTCTGCAGCCAACGAGCGGCGCGCGAGGCGAACCCCGAACGAAAGAGAATCATTCTCCGCCGACGCATCTAGGATTTCCCGGGCCGCACCTCGGGCCGCGGCCGCGCCTTCGCCGGAGCTCTGTACGAGCCCAACAAGCGCTTCGTGCATCGCATGCACCTGAGCGCTGAGCGGGTCCTGATCGTCGCGCAGAAGCTCGCGGGCGCGACCGAGGTACGCCTCGGCGTCAACCCGATGGCCGGCTGCAGCGCAAGCGCAGGCGAGGCGCCCGACGGCGAGGGCGCCGTAGCGCTGGTTCCCGGACCGGTCCAGGAGCGCCCACGCGCGGCGGCCGTGATCCACCGCCGCGACGAAGTCCCGGCGAGTGTGAGCCAAGACTCCGAGATAGGAGTGACAGAGGCCCTCATCACGCGATTGCTCGAGCTTCGCGAACGCTGAGAGGGCCTCTTGGTAGTGGCGTCGAGCGTCTTGCTCGTCTTGCTCGTCTTGATCGTTGCGGCCGTCTTGATCGTTGCGGCCGTCGTGATGCGTGAAGGCGGTTCCCATCACCGCATAGGCTGCGAGGTAGGGCTCGCCGCTTTGCTCCGCGAGGCGGCGGGCGTCTTCGTAGTGCGCCTGAGCGGCCACCCGAGAGGAGGCCGTGGCATCGACGTTCGCCAGGTTGAGGAGCGCGCGGATATGCGCTGGCCGGTCGTCGCTCCGCTCGTAGATAGCCAGCGCTTCTCCGAGGTACGCCCGGGCGACGGAGAGCTCCCCGGTGCCCTGGAGCAGGTCGCCGAGGGCGACTAGGGCCCGCGCCGTCTCGCCGTCGTTCTCGGCGCCGCGGTGCAGCGCCGCCGCCTCTTCGAGGGTCCTCTGGGCGTCTCGGGTCGAACCGCGTTCGCTGAGGGCGTGGCCGAGGTCGGTCATCGCGGATGCGCGGAGCGAAGGGTCGCCTTCGTCGGTGACGAGCGCGCAAGCCTCGATCGCATCGCGAATCGCACCGTCCACGTCACCGCCCCGGCGACGGAAATTGGCCCGTGCCCGTAGGAGCGTAAATCGAAGGCCGGAGGAATCCGCGTCACCCGCAATGACTCGGGCCTCTGCGATGGTCGCGTCGAGGAGCTCGGCGACCCGCTGGCGGGGCCCACCAGAGGCGCTCGCCAGGGCGCCGAGAGCCCGCACCGCCGACGGGAAGAGCGCCGCCTCCCGGAGCCCCCGCTCGCCTACCGCGAGGAGGTTGTCCCGTTCGCGCCGAACCCACTCGGGGTCGGGAAGTGAAAGGGGGGCGAAGAACGAGGCGTGGCGGGACTCGGCGGCGCTTCGAATCGCCATTTCGGAGAGGCGCGCTTCGGCGTACGCGTGCATGTTCGCCGTGAGACGCAGGCGCTTGCCCCCGTGTCCGTCCGAACGGCTCCCGATGAGCGATTTGTCGAGCAGGTCCTGGAGCACGTCGATCACGGACGCGTCTTCGGCGATGAGCGTGAGGACCTGCTCTGCCGCCGCGGCCGTGAAGCCCCCGCGAAAGACCGAGCACTGGGCGAGGGCCGTCGCTTCGTCTTCGCTCAAGAGCTCCCACGACCAGGCGATGGCCGCCTGGAGGGTCGAGTGACGGGCGACCGTGCCCGCGGGAGCGCGGTTGAGAACTCGAAACCGGTCCACCAGGCGCTCCAAGAGCGCGGAGACACCGAGCAACGGAACGCGGGCCGCGGCCAACTCGATCGCCAAGGGCAAGCCATCGAGCTCCCGGACCACCTCGCCGATCAGCGCGAGCTCGGAGTCGTCCGGAGAGTAAGAGGGCTCGACGCGCCTCACCCGGGTCAGGAAGAGCTCTACCGCGGCGCCCCCGAGGGCGTGCTCTCCGTCGGACTGGGCAGGCAGGGCGAGGGGGCCCAAGGCGTACTGGTGCTCGGCGCTCGAGCCGAGGCGCTCCCGGGAGGTCACCAGGATGCGCAGCTCGGGGCAGCGCTCGAGCCACGCCTCCGTGAGCACGGCGACCGGAGCCGTCACCTGCTCCGTATTGTCGAGGGTGAGCAGGTGAGCGCCGAGGTCGGCCAGGCCTCGACAGAGGGCCTCTTCTCTCTCGGCGTCATCCGGGCTGCGAGCCTCGAGGTCGACACCGAGGGTAGCCGCGAGGGCCGCCACGACCTCTTCCCGGCTCGTCGAGTCCGTGACGTCGCACCACGAGGCGCTCTCGGAGCCGTGCCGCTCCCGCTCGGCGGTGACGAGAGCCCTCGCGAGGCTCGTCTTGCCGACGCCCCCGAGGCCCGTCACGGTCACCAGCGACGCGCCGGCGACGGCATCCGCGAGGGCAGACAGATCATCGTCCCGGCCGATGAGCCCCTCACCGGCATGGACACCGCTCGTATCGTCATCCCCGCGCATCGTCGATGCGCGATATTCTCCCGCTTTTGCCCGAGAGACAACGGGCCCATCAGACGGGCCTCACTGGGCCCTACGATATGGGCCGAGTCGTGGCTGTTCGGCAGTCCGAGCCGACCCATAACGACCGGTCCGGGGGTGTTCGAGGTAGCGGGCACCGGGGTACCGCCCGTTTCGCAGATGCCCGTTTCGAGGGCGCGCCTCACCGTCGATCAGGGAAGAGATACCGAAGGCGATGCGCAGCACGCGAGCGCGGAGATCATCCACGAGGTCCACATCGACCGCGGACCGGCACTCGACGAGCAAAGTCGCGACCTCGCTGCACGCGCCGCAGGCCGCGTCCAGCAGGAGGGTCTTCTGGCGGTGCTGGGGCTCGCCATTTGCGAGGCCGAGGAAGGCGGCGATGCGACAGCCAACCTCGACGATGCGCCGAGCGATCGCCCGTTGGTCACCCGGAATCGCGTGGGCCAAAGCCTCCATCCGGGGGCCGAGGTCCAAACTGCGACGATGAAGGTCCGAGAGGGGGTGGTCCATGGCCACGGTGATGGCAGACCTTCGTCTCCGCTACGACGAAGGAACTCTCCGAAATTCCGGGGCCCTCTGGAGGGAGCTCTCGGAGCTTCTCGGAGCTTCTCTAAGGAGCCCTCGGGGGCATCGTCGCCAAGGAACCTCCCATGGAAGCACCCATGGAAAGTTCGAACCTCGCGGTGACCTCGGCGCTGGCCTCAGCCGCCATGTTGCTGGTGTTGATGGCCGGCTGCGCAAACGGCGGGCCGTGGACGCCGCCGGGCCAGCTGGCATCGCCGGGGTCTGCTCCGAGAGCCGACGGCGCCGGGGACGCCGGTGTGCCGACGACCGATGGGGCACCACGGGCTCCGTGGGACGCCTCGCGTGATTCGAGCCCAGCGGATGATTCGATGGCCGACGCCCCCCCGGCAATGGAGGATGGGGGACCTTCGGACACCGGCGTCGGGCGCTCACCCTCGAACGACTCGTGCGCCGCCGCGACCTCCCTCGTGGGCGCCCAGGGAAGCCGGGCCGATAGCATCGACGGGGCGCACCGCGACAGCGGAGGATGCGGCACCGGACCCGACGTGTTTTACGAGATCGACGTTCCTCACCGCGCCGTGCTCTACGTCGATACGTTCGGCACCGCATTCGAGACCCACATCGCTCTTCGGGAACCGGGGTGTTCGGGACTGCCCCTCGCATGCGCTGGCGCAGCCTGTGGGACCACCCAATCGCAGCTCGCGGCCCTGGTGGAGCCAGGGACCGTCATCATCGTGGTTCACGGCACTCCGGCGACGGGCGCGGAGCCCCTCCACCTTCGGTGGGAGCTCGCCCGCGCCGCCTCCGGATTGAATACCGAAGTCTTCGGCCCCGGGGTCCACAGCGGGGCCACGACCGGCACCAGCGCGATGTCGGCGACCTGTGGGGGCGGCGCCGCCGCACCCGAAGACGCCTTCTATTGGACCCAGTGTCCCGGCGAGGCGCGCTCCGTCGAAGCCTCGACCTGCAGCTATGCCACGACCTTCGATACGGTGGTGCATCTGGGTGGCTCGAGCGTCGACGTCTGCGCCGACGACGACGTCAGTTGCCTCGCTGGCCCCCTGCGGTCGACGGTCTCGACGACGACCGTCGGTCCCGGCGTCTTCATCATCGCGGTCGACGGCTTTCGCCCAGAAGACCAGGGCTCCTACGAGCTGAGCCTCAACTGGTGACGTCGTTCAAACGGGCCAGCATTTTCTTTGCGAGCAGGTAGGCGTCACCGGGCCATCGGCCCGAGAGCAGAGGGCCGTCTTCGACGACGAAGGCGGCCCGGTCGTCACCCCGGCTGCCGCGCGTGAAGAGGTGAATCGGGCCGCGCTCGAAGTGCCCGGTCTCGCCGAGAGAAGCCCGCACCTCCTCTTCGACGTAGGCGGGATAGGTCCGGTAGTAGCGGCCGAGCTTCCAGGCCGTCGAGAAGTACGCCACGCGCTCCATGTACTTGGGTAGGCATGTCGTGCGGCGCCCCGCGAGCAAGGAACGTCCATCCGGGCCCTGGGCCCGGGCGAGGACGAGGACGCCGTGGCAGATCGCGGCGACCGGCTTATCGCTCTCCCAGAAGCGCGCGACCGCGGCGTGCAATGACGCCCCCGCGAGGTACTGCGTCATGCCCGACGCATGGCCCCCGGTCAGCCAGAGCGCGTCGAAGGACGCGAGTTCACCCGCGCCGAGGTCGGCCCATTTCACGGGCGCCCGGTAAGCCGGGTCTTCGATCATCTCGCGGTAAAACGCGAGGGGCTCGGGCTCCGCCCCGAGCTGACCGAAGATCACCCCGTCGATGAGCCGCGGGTCCGCCGCGGCCGCGTCTCCATTCTCGGTGGCGAACACCACCTCGTGCCCCGCCTCAGTGAAGAGCTTCCAGGGAACGGCCGCCTCGGTGACGTCGAAGTCCCGGTCCGGGAGCGGCATGAGAATCTTCGCCATCGACGTCAGTTCCCGGGCCTCAACCAGCCCCTGCGGCACTCTCGTAACCGCGGGGCACGTAGGCGCAGGCCGGCTCTTCGGCCATCGCGCGGCCGTGCACGGCGTAGGCCCGGGCCCGGGAACCACCGCAGACGCGGCGGAACGAGCACGCGCCGCACTTGCCCTCGAGGGCTTCGGTGTCGCGGAGTTCCTTGAAGAAGGGGTGGTCGCGGTAGGTCGCGGTCAGGCCTTCCTCGCGCACGTTGCCGCAGTGCACCGGGAGAAAACCGCTCGGGTAAATGTCGCCGTTGCGGGCGACGAAGCAGATGCCCTGGCCGTCGTTGACGCTACGCGGAGCCCGCCCGATCTCGTCGGCGATGCCGACGATCTCTTTGCGCTCGACCTGACGCTCGAGCAGCACCCGGCGATAGTGAGGCGCCGCGGTGGTCTTGATGTCGAAGGGCGCGGTCTCGGCGATGGAGGCGAGGCGGTGCATGATCGCCTCGACGTCATTCGCGTCGAGGAGCTCCGAGTCCGCCGCCCGGCCCGTCGGCACGATGAAGAAGACACCCCAGAGCTCGATCTCGAGGGCGGCTATCTGCTCGGCGATGGTCTCGAGCTCATGCTGGTTGAAGGGCGTGACGCTGGTGTTGACCTGAGTCGTCAGGCCGAGGCGCTTGGCGTCTTTCAAGATCTCGAAGGTGCGCGTCCAGGACCCGGCGACACCGCGGAAGCCGTCGTGGCCCCCCGGGATCGCCGAGTCGAGACTGATGGCGAGGCGCGCGAGGCCCGCCTCCGCCAACTCTTCGAGGAGCGCCGGTGTCACCAGCGGCGTCGCGCTCGGAGTGAGGGCCATGTGCAGGCCGATCTCCTTGCCGTGGGCCACGAGCTCGACGAGGTCGGGACGCTTGGCGGGGTCGCCCCCGGTGAGCACGACGACGGGACACCCCATCGCTTTGGCCTCGTCGAGGAGCGCTTTGCCTTCGTCGGTAGTCAGCTCGTCGGGGTCACGGTCGACCTCGGCATTGGCGCGGCAATGTTTGCACTCGAGGTCACAGGCCCGCGTCGTCTCCCAAAAAAGGATGAACGGGGCGCGATCGAAAAATCCGGCGGCAGGACGCATGGGGCAAACATAGCGCCACAATTGCGCGCGGTAGTGAGTGTGGTCACGGAGCGCTAGATCGCAACCGCAGCAACGAAGATACCCATGCTGACCAGCAGCAAGGCAATCTCGATAATCCCGCGGATGCGCGGGGGGGTGCGGGTCGCGGTGAGCTGATGCCCCGCCGCCATCACGAACGCCAGGGTCACGATGCCAATCTTGATCTGCAGCCGCCCGTAGCTCCACGGGTAGCCAATCAAGTACACCTGCAAGATGCCGGTCGCGATGGAGACGCCCATCGCGCCCCATGAGAGCTGAGCAAAGCGCCGGGCCGCGATGCGGATGTGCTCACGGTCGGTGCCGGCCCGGAGCAGCGTCAGGACCAGGGCGGCGAGCACGATCTGGCCACCCGTCCAAATGGCGGCGGCCAAGAGGTGAATCACTCGAACGATCTCGACCCAGCCCATGGCGCGCCATGGTGTCAGCGATGCGTTCTAAAGCAAGGCGCGATCGACGATGGCGATGCCGCTGGGCTCGCGGGCGATGGCGCCGTCATTTTCGAGCTCGCGGAGGGCCCGACAGAAGCTCTCGTGACGGATCCCGAGGAGCTTCGCCATGTCCCGCTGCTGGAGGCCCGGGGGCAAACGGTCGCGGGTGCGCGGCGGCGATAACGTGTCGCACAGAGCGACGAGCAGCGACGCGACGCGCCTCCGAGTAGTGGACGCCCCGCGGGCTTGGGCGAGGCGCTCCACGCGGTCGAGAGCTGCGGCTTGCAAAGCGAGCAAGTCGCGCCCGACGGTCGTCGATTCGCCCAGGACGTCTTCGACGACCCGTGCGGGGCAGAGGCATACGATGAGGTCGGTTGCCGCGTAGTCGCAGGCGACGCTCTCCCCGGCGTGGCGCACGGGGTCTATTGGAAACATGCAGCCGGGACCCGCTGCGTCCACGGCGATGGCCGCCCCGGTCTCGTCGAGACGCTGGCGGATGAGGACCCCGCGGCGGACGAGACCGAAGGAGTGACGCTCGAGCCAGTTGCTCGGGACGAACGCCCGACCGGCCACTTGGGCCGTCTCGAAGGAGCACTCGTGTTTGGTCTTGCCGATGATTTCGCGCAAGACCCCGAGGCGGCCCCCGGGGCAGTCCGGGCACGCGGCCGAGTACGTCTCACTCTCGGCGAGAGGCAGGCAGTTCAGCATTCGATCACCTTTGATCACCTTAGCTCCCCTCTCGACATCATCCAATTGATCTCAGTCAACCGTAGCACATGCCCCCCGTGGTCGAGTTACTTAGGGAGAATTCGCACATGCGCACTGTCGTCAGTCTCACAATCGCCTCGTTTCTGGTGCTGAGCTTCGGCTGCGATGACTCCCTGCCCCCCGACGGCGGCTACTATACGGACAAGATCCAGCCGCTTTTCACAGGTGCAGGCTGTGCGGTTCAGACCGCCGGGTGCCACCTCGCCACCGACGGGGCCGCGGCAGGCAACCTGGACCTGACCAGCTACGACTCGCTGATGCGCCGGAGCGACATTCTCCCGGCCTACGGGCCCTATCCCGTCGGTCTGCTGCTCCTCAAGGCCAGCGACCCCCAGACCGTCTCCGTTCAGACCCTCGACCCCCCCGACCCGGCAAACCCGGGCCAGCTCTTCGTCAACATTGAGACCGACATCCGCCACAACGGCGGCCGCGGCATTCGCGAGGGCACGGTAGGGCACGGCCGGCTCCGGGAGTGGATCGACAGCGGCTTCCAGCGCAATGGGTTCGCCCCCGAAGGCGGTGAGGAGAACAGCGGCGACTGCGCCGCCGAGGTGGGCACTGATCCCCGCTTCGCCCCGGCTGTTCCCCCGGTCGACACCGCGAGCTACGAGCGCTTCGTGAACGAGGTGCAGCCCGAGCTGATAAACAGCTGCGCCGGGGGGGACTGCCACGGCGCATCCCTCGCCGACTTCCACCTCACCTGCGGCGATACGGACGAGCAGCTGCGGTGGAACTACCACATCTCGCTGCAGCACCTCGCGAACCCCGTCGACAACGCGGAGCTCTTGCGCAAGCCCCTCTCGAACAGCCGCGGGGGAAGCTTCCACGGCGGCGGCGATACCTATCCGTCGACCGACACCGATGGTTATCGCAAGATTCACGACTGGGCCGAAGACGTCGTCAACCGCGCCCCGGAGCTCCTCGGCGGCGGTGAGGAAGACCCCGGCTACCGGTTCTTCATCAACCGCGTGCAGCCGGTGCTCGTTCGCAAGGGCTGCATGGCCCTCAACTGCCACTCGCCGATCAGCATCAAGTTCCAGCTCCGCGGAGGCTCCCAGGGCGCGTTCTCGAGCTTCGCCCGGCACCGTAACTACGCGCTAACGCGCAAGCTCATCGCCCTCGAGTCGCCGGACCCGACCGACAGCCGACTGCTCGCGAAGAACCTCTTCCCACCCGAGATGGGCAGCACCGGCATCGCCCACCGCGGCGGCAGCCTCTTCGAAGACTTCAGCGGCGAAGGCGTCCTGAACCCCGCGACCCTCGATGATTGCGTGGGCATCGACGCCGACAACGGCGACCTCAACGAAATCCCGGCCTATTGCGTGGTCGTGAGGTGGCACCAGATCGAGCGTGAAGCCGCCATCGCCCGGGGCGACGTCTTCTCCGATGCGGAGCTGGTGCGTGCCCTGGTCTGGATCGCGCGTCCCCTCGGCGTCGGCGGCGTGATGGAGTTCGACACCTATCGGCCCGGCGCCGACCTGATGAGCGCCGACGTGACCGTGGGCGCCGACGGCGCGATGACCGTTGGAACGCCCGGGAGCCTCCTGGGCGGCTGCGGCCTCTCCCCGGCCACCGCCGACGTCAGGGGCCCGGCGCTCTCGTGGAACGCCGAGCGAATCGCCTTCGCCGCCCGGAGCTCGAGCACGGAACCCCTGCGCCTCTACTGGATGAACGTGGACGGCTCGGCCTGCGAGCCAGTCCCCGGCGTGGCCCCTGCGCTGGCCGAAGAAAACGGCATCCTCACCCACGACTTCGACCCCGCCTGGGCACCGGATGGGCGCCTCGTCTTCGCGTCGACCCGGGGCAACATCGACCGCGGGGCCTACGACTACCAAGGGCCGACGCGCACGCCGGCTGCCATGGCGCCCAACGCCAACCTCTATGTTCAGGACGCCGACGGCTCGATACGTCAGATGACCTTCCTCTTGAACCAGGAGGTGGCCCCGGCGTTCATGGGCGACGGCCGCATGATCTTCACCGCCGAAAAGCGCGAAGAAGGCTTCAACCAATACGCCCTGCGCCGCCAGATCCTCGACGGCGGGGACTTCCACCCGCTCTACGGCAACCGGCCGAGCCTCGGCTTCAGCTCGGCGACGGAGGTCGTGCATCTCTTGAACCTGAACTTCGCGTTCATCGCCTCCGAGGTCGGGCTCCCAGACGGCGCCGGCATGTTGGTCGTCGGCAACCGATCCATCGGACCGGACCACCAGGACCGCGGCCTCGACAACCCCGGCCACGTCCGCGGCATGACCATCCCCGCGCCGGGGGTCCTCGGGGGCCTCACAGGGGTCTATCGCTCTCCCGCCTCCCTTCCGACCGGGCGACTGCTCGCCTCGTGCGACCCCGACGTCAGCGCCATGGGTGACGGATACGACTGGGATCTCTGCGAGATCGACTATCGCACCGGCGCCACCCGGCGAATCGCCGGCGAGGCTGGCATTGCCGACGTGGAGGCCTTTGCGGTGTACGCCCGCTCCCCGCGGGGCGTGCTGGTATCGGACGGCAAGGGCGTCGACCGCCCCGACATCATCGCCGGCGAGCCCGACTCCGTCGTCTTGTTCAACGACTTTCCGATGATCGCCGCCCTCATGTTCGAAAACATCCGAACCCCTTCGGGGCGCCCCATCGACTATGCGATCGGCGGCTTCGACGTCCTCGAGGTCTTGCCGCCCCCGACCGGGGTGGTCAGCTTCGACGAGGTCTCGGCCAACGTGATCACCGACGAGTTCGGTCCGCTTTTCGTCGCCAACCGCAACCTCGGCAACGTACGCACCCACGAGGACGGCTCGGCCCATCTGCGCCTCCCCGGGGGTACGCCGGTCCGCTACCGACTCACCGATAGCTCCGGCCAGGCCCTGGTCTTCCCCGAGGGCTCGCCCTTCGCCGGCATGAAGGTCCAGCGCGAACAAGAGCAGTACTACCCCGGCGAGCGCATCAAGCGTTCGGTCCCGCGCCGCTTCTTCAACGCCATCTGCGGCGGCTGCCACGGCTCCATCAGCGGCCGCGAGCTCGACGTCGCCGTCAGCCTCGACATCGTCTCCGGCGCATCGGTCAATGCGGCCGTAGACACAGCCCCGACGGACCTCTTCCGGCCCCCCGCGGAACGCGGACCG
>Ga0164313_10000623_pt1 | contig 29197 bp, 31 predicted proteins | sample GuaBasSedimGuay4_FD_113735 | JGI IMG/M metagenome (GOLD analysis project Ga0164313, IMG submission 113735) | Subseafloor sediment microbial communities from Guaymas Basin, Gulf of California, Mexico - Guay4, Core 4569-4, 0-3 cm | ecosystem: Environmental > Aquatic > Marine > Hydrothermal vents... | reverse complement strand
GTGGGCAACCCGGGACAAAGCAACTATTCCGCTTCAAAGGCTGGTGTGATCGGATTCACCAAGTCGATCGCCAAAGAGGTCGGTTCGCGGGGGATCACGGTCAACGCTGTCGCTCCCGGATTCATTGCCACGGACATGACGGATGCCCTTGGTGAAACAGTCACACAGAGAGTCACGGAACAGATTTCGCTTGGCCGTCTCGGCCAACCAGAAGAAGTGGCGTCAGTCGTTCGCTATCTTGCGTCCGAGGATGCTTCGTATATCACAGGCCAAACGATCGTCGTTGACGGCGGATTGGCTCTTTAACCAGGAGGGCGCGAGCCATGGAACGAGCAGAGATTGAATCGAAACTGACGGAACTCCTTGTGGAGGAACTCGGTCTTGATGCAGACAAGATCACGATGGATGCAACATTCGAAGAGGATCTTGAGGTCGACTCGCTTGGGGTCGTAGAGTTGCTGATGGCGCTCGAGGACAACTTCGGTGTCACGATCCCGGATGAAGAAGCAGAGTCGATCGGAACTGTCGGTCAGGCAGTGGATCTCGTCGAATTGAAACTCCAGGGCTAGGAGCCATCGTGAAGCAACGCAGGGTGGTCGTAACCGGCCTCGGTGCGGTGACATCGCTTGGGCCCGACGCCGAGACGATCTGGTCAAACGTTCTTGCAGGCAAGAGCGGGGTGTCCCTTATCGAACGCGTCGATGTCTCCGATATGCCGTCCCAGATCGCAGCTGAGATCAAGGATTTCGACATTGAACAGTTCATGTCGCGCCGTGAAGCGCGTCGACTCGACCGTTCAAGCCAGTACTTCTGGGTCGCCACCCAGCAGGCTCTCGCTGACGCAGGACTGTCATACGACGAGGATGACCCGGAGGCGTACCGTGCGGGTGTGCTTGCTGGCACAGGCATCGGTGGCATAGAGACGATGGAAGAGCAGATCGAGATACTTCTGGAAAAGGGCCCGCGCAGGATGTCGCCCCTTGGCATCGCAAAGATCATCTCGAACATGGCTGGCGGCGTGGCATCGATTGACTTCCATCTGTACGGACCGAATTCGACCACCGTTACAGCGTGCGCTGCATCGGCGAACGCGATCGGCGACGCAGCCGCTGTCATCCAAAGGGGTGCAGCTGACGTCATGGTGGCCGGAGGCGCAGAGGCGTCTGTCACCCGATTCGCGATGGGCGGCTTCGCTCAGGCCAGGGCGTTGAGCACGAACAACGAGGATCCCGAGGGAGCCTCGCGGCCGTTCGAAGCTGACCGTGATGGCTTCGTGATGGGCGAAGGTGCAGCGATCCTGATCCTCGAAGAACTCGACCATGCCCTCGCCAGGGGTGCGAAAATCTATGCCGAGTTCCTCGGGTACGGGATGTCGGCCGATGGGTACCACATCACGTTGCCTCGCCCTGGAGGTGGCGGCGCGGCACGCTCGATGGAGGCAGCGATGGACGATGCGGATCTCACACCCAACGACATCGACTACATCAATGCCCATGGCACATCCACTGATGCCAATGACAGGACGGAAACGTCTGCGATCAAGACCGCTTTCGGCGATGCTGCCTACGACATACCGATCTCGTCGACGAAGTCGATGACAGGCCACCTGCTAGGTGCTGCTGGTGCCATAGAGGCGCTCATATGTGTTCGGGCGATTACCGATGGTGTGATCCCGCCGACGATCAACTTCGAAACAGCGGACCCGGACTGTGACCTCGACTACGTTCCGAATGTCAAGCGAGAAGCCCCGATCAAGACGGCGATGTCGAACTCATTCGGTTTCGGCGGCCACAACGTGTCGTTGATATTCGGAGCGTTCGAAGAAGAAGAGTCGTAGATCGTAGATCGTAAATCGTAAATCGCAGAGGATAGACCGTGGTCTGATTCCCCTTCTACGATCGCCCTTCTTCCGTCCTCCCTTCAGGGGGGTCTGCGAGCCTGCGAGCGCGGTTCAACGAAGGCTCCAGCGAAGGTGCGCGCCGTACCGCGGATCCCCCTACATCGTCGCTGGCGCTCCTCTGTTGTCCCCCTTGAAAGGTGGACGTCGCAAATGTTCCAAGTACGATTTACGATCGTACGATTTACGATTTACGTTCTTCTGGCGCTTCACAGCCAACGCCTGTGGGGGGCAGGCCGGCGTCGATTCGCTCGTTGTATTCATCGAATGAACGCGTGACGAGGGCCGCAACGATACCGACTCCGATGAAAGCTGCAATGGCCGTGACGATTCCTGCGGTGATCTCAAGAGGAACGCATGTCGATGGAAGGCAGATCGTCGATACGACGCTCGAACCGATGAGACCGCCCGTCATCGCTCCGACGAAAACGGTCATGGCGATTCCCGGGCGCACATTCGCCCGCGCTGCACCGAATCCGAATGCCGCACCCAGAAGCGCACCGAGGACGACTGCCGTGATGGATGATCCGAAGATCAACCATGAGGTCACGGCACCGAAGAATGCGTTGACGATTATGGAGATGATGTCAGTTGGTCGCATCATCCGTGCTCCTCGGGGATCGTGTGACGGGTTCGGGAAGGGGCGGAGTTATGACGGCTGTTGCGCGCCGGGCGTGCGGCAGCCACGATGCGATGGTAACGGCACTCACGGCAACGCCGAGCACCACCTGGCCCGGTCCCGATGTGTACGCGACGGCCACGACGCCGGCGATCGGCACAGCGACCCGCAATGCCCAGAGTCCGCCGGGGATGCCGCGCCCATATGCCCAGGATGAAACCGTGGCCACGACGATCAACACGATGTGTGCCGGGCTGAGTTCGTTGAGCGCGGTGAGTCCGACAAAGAGGGTTGATGCCGGAGCGACAGCAACGAGCCCCATGACGACGGGTCCTGGAGCGTCCGCAGCGGGTTCGTGGCGTACCCACAGCGTGAGCCACGGCCCTAAGAGCCCCACGGTCGCGAACGCTCCGACCACAAGGGCGATCCAGAACGCCACGGAGCCGGGAACAGATGCCAGAACGAGGGAAAGGACCAGAGTTGCCTGGAGCGTCCAGCGTCCCCACGGTGCTCGGGTGAGGACCAGGCCGACCAGGCCCGTGAGGCCAACGATGATGACGCCTGCGAGGACCACGACCGCTGCGGCCTGATCGTATGGTCCAGGGTCAGCGGCGAACGCAGCTGACCCTACGACTGCTGAAAGGAGTGCGAGAATCCCAATCGCGAGAGGGCGGATAACCACGGTAGACGCAGTTGCTGGTGGCTACTGCTCAGGCCGGGAGTCAACGCTGCCCGGTATGCGGTTGAATCCGATGAACGCCCGGTACCGGTGGATATCGGGTTCGAGCGTCGAGTAGTCGAACTCGAATTCCGCTCCGGGACCGAGTTCCACCTCGAACTCGTCTTCGGTGCCCTGGAGCAGATATTCAACGTCGTCGTTGTTGACCCAGCGGACGATCCATATTTCATCCAGATTGATCTTGAGGTTGGCTGGCCTGAACACGCCGTTGTCTATATGCACGATGGCGATGCCCTCAGGAGGAGCCTCTGTCGTTGTCGTGGCCACCGGCTTGTTGGCAGATTCGACGGTCGCTTCTGATGGTCCGGACGTCTTCCAGGTTCCAATAGCGACGAGCACAGCGAACACCACTGCGATGAACGCGACAGACTTCATGATGGTGCGGCTATCCACGATGCTCCTTGACCGTTTGCGGGAGTGTACCTCTTGCTGACGAGATTGCTGTCACAGGTTGGTGATTTCCGGATTCCAACAGGAATCCTCGACGAACGCGACCCCATCGTTGCTCGTGATCGTTGTCACAGACGCATGTCCAGGTGGGTCGCGGCGTAGATCCGACAATGGTCGGTCGACCAATCCGAGCCTGAGGGCCTGAATCGGGTCCTGGTGGCCGACGACCACGATCGAGCGGTGTCCATCGTCGATGGCATCTGTGACAGACGCCATCATGCGGTTGAACAACTCGTCGACAGATTCCGCCGCATGAGGCACGGAGGTGGCATCCTCAAGGTAGCTTTCGAGTTCTACAGGGAAACGCCGCTCGACCTCGTCCCACTTCAAACCTGTCCATTCCGGGTACATCCCGAACTCTGTGAGCCTGGGGTCGACCGTTATCGGGATGCCATCGTGGTGAAGGGAGATCGCTGCTGCTGTGTGACGCGCCCGTGTGAGTGGTGATGACAGCACGACATCGATAGGCACCGGCGCCAGGTGCTTGGCCGTCTGGTGCACCTCCTGGGCTCCCAAGGGTGAGAGGTCGAACCCTGGCAGGTCCCCATAGACGACATGGTTCGGGTTGAACACCTCTCCGTGCCTCACAAGGTTGATCACCAGCATCGTTGAACCATAGCCGCCGCCATGGGACACCAGTCTGACCCGATACCGACAATTACGCCGTGGTCTCTGCCAGTCTTCGCGTTATACTGCCTCACAAGGAAGCACTCTCCAACCGTGTGATACTGCATGCCACTCAACGAGCACGAGCAGAAGATACTCGACGAGATCGAGCGTCAGATGTACGAAGAAGACCCGAAACTCGCCGGTAAGGTCGCGCGGGCGGTTCGCTCTAGCGACGATCGATGGAGAATGAGGCTCGCAGCTGTCGTATTCGTGGTTGGCGGCGTGGTGATGTTCGCATCGTTCACGACGTCGTGGGTTATCGCTGGCCTGGGATTCGTCATCATGGTCGCATCAGCGGCCTGGATGGCCCACACCGCTGGTTCCAAGCGCGAGGCGCGAGGTACGTCGGTGTCCATAGAGACACTGATGGATCGCCTCGGGCGTAGAGACCAAGGGCATGACTAGGATGAGAATCCCCTTCGAGTAGGGGCAAGCCGAGCTGGCAAGAAGACATATACGGACGGGTTTTGGGTCGTCCGTAGCGAGAGGTAAGGGAGAAGGAATTGGAAGGGTTCACTGCAGCACAGGCTTGTCAGTTGACATCGTGTTCACCTCATCAACTCCGGTATTGGGACAAGGTCGGCCTGGTTGAACCGTCCATACAAACGACGGATGGCAGGCCCGGCAGGCGCCGCATCTACAGTTTCCGCGACCTTGTTGGGCTTCGGGTGGTTAAGAGCCTCCTTGACAACGGGCTATCAATTCAGCGTGTTAGGCGTGCCTGGGACTACTTGAGGCGGACGGGCGACATGGATGAGCAACTCGCCAACGTCAAACTGGTAACCGACGGCGAGACCATTTTCGCAGTCGCCCACAATGATGTTGAATTGCTCGACGCTCTGCGGCAAGGACAACTTGCGTTCTTCGTGAGGATCGACGCGATCGCTCAGGATGTCGAAGATGATGTGTCGAAGTTCGAACTCGACCGCGAGTCCTTCCTTACGCTTCTAGCCACAGTCGAAGACGACGTCAGGGACGAAGCCGCGCAAGCAGGCTAGGGAACGTAGTCCGTACTTCGTATTCCGTACACCGTATTTCGGAAGACGCCTCGCTCCCACATCGCCACTCGTGCGGGACGAATCCCAGAGCGCTCTAACGACAGTCCACCGCTCCCGAGTGCATCGATCTGTCGTGAAGCGGCCAGGTGGTGCAGTGCCTCGCCCAGCCGATTCTTCTCTTGTACGGAATACGGACTACGGAATACGGACTACAGACAGCTCCTACTCAGTTTCCGTTTCTTATTGCTAGCCACGTCTGGAACCGCTGGTAGCGCTCGATGAGCCTTGTGGGCCGATAGGCGGCCCGTACCCGCTCGATCCGGGAGTACCTTGTCGAGATATGCTGGTGCGCCATCAGCTGTTCATCCGTTGCCCTGTCGATGACGGTCGTCGATACCTCATGGTTTCCGTAGATCGTGTCACCGTACGTTCGGGCAAGGGGCACGAATGCATCATCGATGTCTGAAGCTGCTTCCAAGGGGGTACGCGCAGGGTTGATCGTTTCGCCAAGATCCGAAAGACGTCCCATGATGTCTGCCCAGGCGGCCTCTATGTCCCCTTGCGCAAGGCGTTTGGCGAGCCTCCGATGCCTCACGATCTTGATCAGCGGAGTTGCTCCGAAGATGAGCACAAGCAGGACGATGACGATCGCTACCTCGTCAGCCCATGACGGTAATGAAAACCCGGCTGATGCTCCCTCAACCGAGCCACCACCTGCGCCACGGGTTCGTTCTAGGGGTTCCGAACGGTCGAACCTGCCCTCATCCGGTCCCGCCAGGCCACCGTCGGTGTCTACGAACACGGGATCAGGGATGTCATCGATGTAGTCAGACGGTGAGAAGCCAAGGATCTCGCTGATGTCGTCATTTGCTGTGGATGCCGCATACCCGGCTCTCGGGGTCGGGTCGAAAGACATCCACCCGAGTTCCGGCACCCAGATCTCAACCCAGCTGTGTGCGTTCTTATCCAGTACAACGACGGTGGTGTCGTTGATCGCTTCACCTGGCGTGAAGCCGAGAACGACCCGTGAGGGGAGGCCGAGGGTTCTCGCCATCAGGGCCATTGATGTGGCGAACTGCTCACAGTATCCCGTGCGGACATAAGGGTTGGAGCCGTCGGTGAGCCAGTCCTCGACCGACGAGGTCGTGTACTCTGAAGGGACATCCACCGCATACGTGAAATCGCCCGAGAACCGAAAGTACTGCTCCAGGGCAATCGCCTTTTCATAATTGGTGTCGAGGTTCGCTGTGACCTCTGAAGCGAGCGCTGCGACCCGTGGCCCAAGGTCGTCGGGAACGCTCGTCCAGAACTCCAACCGGTCCAACTCGAGCGGTTCGAGCGATTCCGACGGCGCAGGTATGAACTCGCCCCCATCCTCAGCAGCCTGGAATAGGGGACTGAGAGTGCCATCGTGGGTCCGGATCAGTGATGCCAGCGTTGCTGCGTCGTACCGAGCCACGTCGGCAACGGTCGCGTATTCCATGTCGGGGTATGTGACGTCACCAGGGAGAAAGATCGAGCCATCGAGCTTGCGGATTCGTATCGACGCGTCATCCCCCTCATCGAGAGCTGTGGCGAAAGAGGGGGTAACCGGTGCCGGAAGCCAGGGCTGGGACAGGTTCTTGATCCTGACGGTCGTGGAGACTTCGACCGTCTCACCCCGGTAGCGTTGCGCCTCGTCGTCCCTGGGCTCCTCGTCGATGGGATACACCTGGACTCTGTCTGTCTGCCATCTCCCATTCGAGTAGACGTCGAGCGTGACGGTCCTGAACCGAAGCTGGTCCGCATCGATGCCCGTCACTTTCGCCTCGAACAGAGGAAGCGAGTTCTGCGATATCAGAGATGCTTTGATATCGGCGTACGGGTTGTACGAAACGGAGCCTGAGTATTCATCCGAATATCCGGCAGGTGATCGCCAACTGGCGAACCCGCTGTTCGGTACGGAACTCCCGACGAGCGCTACTGCTGCGATGGCTGCGGCAATCGTCATCATGACGAGGACCGTGATAGCGGGTGTGGGGCGTTTCGACGGCGGGCGCGTAGCGTTCACGCGTTGCAGGCGGCCAGAGCCGCTGTCTCGTTCGTCCAGTCTGATCGCTAGAAATGCGAAAGCGACGACCCCGAGGAACACGGCAACATGGACGAGACCCTTGGGGCGACGATCGATAATGACGAACTGGAGAGCGACGATCAGCGGTGTCATCAGTGCAACGAACGGGCGGGAATTCAGGAGGCCGGCCACAAGCAGGAAGCCGAGGATCCAGAAGAGTCCGGCGAGGAGCAGAACCAGTCCAGGGACGGGGCGCACCGGTTCGACGCCATACCGAATCACTTCGAACGCACGCGTCATCTCGAACTGGACGGTTGACCATGTCGCAGCCGTCGGCAGGATGAACCAGAGTGTGGAGGGTGCAACGAGCATGCCAGCGGTGAGGACGAATCCAATCGAGTTGCCGACGATCACAACGATAGCTCGTGCCTTATAGGCGATGAACGTCCATGTGATACCAGCGCCAAGCACAGCCGAGATGATGATGGCGAGTTGCCAGGGGGTCCCGACCGCTGACCCTCGCAAGACGAAGGAGAGCTCCCAGAATGCGAGCGCGATCGCTGCTATCCCTGCTATCCAGCTGAAGCGGTAGACCATCCGTGCTCCATTGCGTTGCGCCACGATTCGGCCCATTCCCCCGTGGCCGTTGAGCGCACAACAAGCGCTCCAGCCCTGGCGAAGCCGATCATTGAGTCAGTGTCGTCCTCAGAGACCGAGAGTACAACAGTTCTGTAGAAATCCTGACTGAGAAGTTGGAACGCCGAGAGGTCAGAATCGTCTGGTTGGCCGGTCACCATGACCAGTACGCCGCCAGCCATGCCTGACCTACGCAGATGGGCGATCAGATCGCGGAGGTCCACAGCCGCAGCGGGACGCACCGTGGCCAACTCTTCCATGGCCACCCTGTACGCCTCTGGGGACCCAACGAGCGTCCCGTTTCCACGTCCCATCCACACCGTTGGCGTATACCCGGACTTGAAAAGGTGGTGAAGCACCGATGCTGCACCCCGCACAGCTTGCTCGAAACTCTCTTCCGACGCGTGTGGCTCGGCCCTCGGGTCGAGGACGATGAATGCCCGGGACTGCCAGGGCATCTCAAGCTGCTTGACCATCAGCTCATCCCTGCGTGCTGACGACGGCCAGTGGACCTTGCGCATGTCATCGCCATGCTGATACTCGCGCAGCGTGTAGAAGTCCTCTCCGCCGGTGTGCCAGAAGCTCGCTCGCGATGTGCTGATCGTCTGGTCCTGCCCTCTGCCGGTCGGGACGCCATTGAATGTTTCGATTCGCGGGTACACGACGAGGCGACTCGCATGGCCGAATATGGACGCCGACTCGGTGAATCCGAGGGGATCACCGATGCTGATCCTGGCTGGCCCGACCGTATAGATGCCGCGTGGGCGACAGATCACCTCGTATCGCCCCGCCATCGTATCGCCGTCCGAGACGCGGTCGGCGACAAAGGTCGCTGAGCCGAGTCCGTGAACACGGTCCTCGACGGTGACGCGGTACACCTTTCGCTGTGATTCAAGGGTGAGGTCGACGACTGCCCTTTCGCCATCATGAAGTTGTTCGGGCTGGATCTGGCGAGTCAGGCGCAGCCTTGGAGCAGCGAGTCTGACGTACGCAGAACCGCCCGCAACCCCAACGCCAAGGAACACGCCGAGCGCCAGCAGAAGATCTTCACCGAAGATGAGCCACAGTAGGACCAGGGCAACTGCAGCGCCGATCGCTGCCCAGCCCCGCGTCGTTGGCATCAGGTAGTGGCCTTCGTCCCTGGGACGGGAACGGTCGCCATGACATCTGCGATCACGGATTCGGCCGTGATGCCCCGCATCTGCGCTTCGGGCTGTACGATGAGCCTGTGGTTGAGGACCGGTTCGAGCACCCGCTTCACATCATCGGGGCCCGCATAGTCCCTGCCGCTGGCTGCGGCGACCGATCTGGCCGCACGCTGGAGGAACAACGTTGCGCGTGGCGAAGCGCCGAGAAGGATGTCAGGGTGGCTCCTTGTAGCTTCGGCGATGTCCACCAGATAGTGCTTCAGGACGTCTGCGACATGGATCTGGGCAGCAATGGAGGTCATACGCACGATGTCCTGGGCATGGATCACTGGTTTGAGATCGTCGAAGCTCGACTTCGTGCCGTGGGTGTCGAGCATCTCGAGTTCCTTGGCCCGCTCGGGATACCCCATCGTCACCCGCATCATGAAGCGGTCGAGTTGGGCCTCGGGCAGGGGATAGGTTCCCTCATGTTCGATGGGGTTCTGCGTTGCGATGACGATGAACGGGGGCTCCAGCACCCTGGTCTGGGCGTCGACCGTGACCTGGCGTTCCTCCATGGCCTCGAGGAGCGCTGCCTGAGTCTTGGGACTCGCCCTGTTGATCTCATCGCCGAGAAGTACGTTCGCAAAGACGGGGCCCGGTCTGAACGTGAACGATCCATGCTCGCGATCCCACACGGATACTCCGGTGACGTCTGATGGAAGGAGGTCAGGCGTGAACTGGATACGTTGGAAGGTGCAGTCGATCGACCGGGCGAGAGATTTCGCCAGCAAGGTCTTTCCAACTCCAGGTACATCCTCGATGAGGACGTGGCCTTCCGAGATGAGGCTGATGACAATGAGCTCGATTGTTGGCTTCTTACCCTGGATAACGCGTTCGATGTTGTCGGTCACGGTGGTGAACCGATCGTCGAACCACGCGAGTTCGTCGGGTGACGGGGACAAGATGCCTCCTTTTCTGTTCGAGTGCGGCGTGGGGAGAGTACAAGCTTTCCGCTCTCCGCTTTCCGGTTTCCGCTCTCCGTTCTCCGCTCCGAGCCTGGTATCTGGCTCCTGGCGTCCGGTCCCTGCTACGCCGAATTCGTGCGGCGCCACGTGAGATAGGAGACAACGTCGTTGGCAGTCATGTCTGTCGAGGCCGAACCGTACGCGGTTGCCTTGCGCCACCCGATCACATCGTGGTCAGGGATCGGAATGTAGGGGCGACGCTTCCACCAGTGCCGGGGGGTCAATGCGAACATCGCCCCAACGGCCGTCACCCACAACCACGGCCGGACGGCAACTGCGAGGAAGACGTCAAATGACATGCCGGGGCCCAGCAAGCCGAGGGAGACGAGAGCCGTGTTTCCCTTCCGGGGATAGACGGGTTCGACTGGAAGGACCTGAGGTCATTCTTTACTCTTTGCTCTGCGTTCTGCGTTCTGCGTTCTGTGCTCTGTTCTCTGCTACCGAATCACCAATACGGGAACGGCCGCTCTGCGTACGAGCTTCGCTCCGGTTGAGCCCAGGAGTCCCTGGAATGCACCGTGACCATGTGATCCGATCACGATCACGTCGGCGCCGAGCTCCTGGCGTAATGCCATGATCTCGTCCTCGACGTCGTCGCCTTCGCGTACGACCGATTCGGCTTCCCCACCCAGGTCGCGTATCGCTTGAGCAACAGGGCGAGCGTTCTCGACCCGTTTGTTCCCGAGGTACTGCTCGATGACCGCATCGTCGCCGGGCCAGCTCCTCGGCATGGTTCCCGATCCATCGATCTGTGATGCCCCGACGTACTCGGCATCTGCGTCGAACGTCGTGGCAACGTGGCCTCCCCACTTGTTGCGGAGCTCATCGAGTAGCCGCCTGGGGATTCTCACGATCGTTGCGATGGTTGTTGTCCCTTCGCTTCCTGCGAGTGAGGTCGCGAACAGGGCAGCTTTGTCAGCATCGAGGGTTCCGTCTGTGGCAACGAGCACGTGCATGTGTGTCTTCCTCCCGTGTAAGTGACCACAGGCTAGGCAGATGGAGGCCCGCTTTGTGCGCACATACAGCCCAGTGGGGGAGAGAATCGGGAGGAAGTGGTGCAATAGGGTTGCGTTGTGGCGCGAAGTGGGATAGAGTGGGGCATCGTGGGAGACAAACCGGAGAAGATGGAGCTCTGTACATGTTCCTTGGGGAATACAGCCATAGCGTTGACGACAAGGGTCGCGTCGTGATGCCATCGAAGTTCCGCGGGGAACTTGACGATGGGCTTGTGATCACCAAGGGCCAGGAACGCTGTCTCTATGTCTTCCCGAACGACCGGTGGGAAGTCGAGGCCGACAAGGTGCTCAAGCTCCCGTTGACGGATCGCAGGGCACGCAGCTACTCGCGGGCATTCTTTGCCTCTGCATCGAACCAGACACTCGACAAAGCCGGCCGTTGTCAGATACCAGAGAAGCTCCGTGCCTATGCGGACCTCGGAAAGGATGTCACCGTCATCGGTGTCGCGGACAGAGTTGAGATCTGGGATACAGATTCATGGAACGCCGCAGCACAAGAAGGAGATGACTACTACTCAGATATTCAAGAGGCACTGTCAGGTGAAGGAATATGACGGTACTCGACCACTCAGAACATCGATTGGCTGGCTCGCGGTCAGCCCCCCGGATGCCAATAGGGAGGCCCCTTACTCCGCCCGCTTCCATCTTGGCGCCAGCGCTCCGGGGGGCTGACCATGACCCAGCCAATCACCAACGACTCGTATCACCGGCCGGTGATGGTCGACGAGGTCACGTCGTGGCTCGCTCCGGCAGCAACCGGGTGGATCATCGACTGCACCTACGGAGGAGGAGGACACTCGCGTGCTCTTCTTGACTCATATCCCGACGTTCATGTTGTCGGCATCGATCGCGACGAAGATGCTCTTGAGCGAGCACCTTCCACGGAGCGTCTCGCGCTCGTCAAAGCGAACTACCGGGACCTCGGGGACATCGTCGGAACCCGTGGAATCCCCGACCGTGTCGATGGAGTACTTCTGGACCTTGGTGTCTCTTCGCACCAACTCGACACGCCAGATCGCGGCTTCTCGTACCGTCATTCCGGACCGCTCGACATGCGAATGGGACGAGATAACGATACAGATGCCGCCTCGATCGTCAACACGGCCCCTGTTGGGGAACTCACCTCGATTATTTCAAGATATGGCGAGGAACGCTTCGCCAGGCGAATCGCAGAAGCCATTGTCGAGGAACGACCGTTCAGCGACACAGCCGCCTTCGCCCTCTGCGTTGCCGACGCAGTGCCAGCACCAGCGCGCCGGAAAGGCCACCCTGCCCGCAAGACGTTCCAAGCCCTACGTATTGCAGTCAACGACGAACTCGCCGGACTCAGCAGCACCATGGCAACCGTGTTCGATCTGCTCGACCCTGGTGGGAGAGTCGTTGTGATGGCGTACCACTCCCTTGAGGACCGCATCGTCAAGCGGGCAATGGTCGAGCGTGCAGTCGGATGCGTGTGTCCTCCCGGCCTCCCTGTGTGTGGCTGTGGAGCTTCTCCGGATATCGAGATCCTCACTCGTAAGGCAGTCAGGCCGTCAAGTAGAGAAGTCGAGGCAAACCCCAGATCACGCAGTGCCCTGTTGCGGGTTGCGCAGAAGGTTGCGACATGACAACGCAAGCAGCACCGTACGCGGCGAGGCGATCGAGAGATGCGGCGAAGGAGGCCAGCCATCCCGGCAGCCCGCGCATCGTGCCCCTCCTGTTCTTCACCGTTCTCGTCGTGGCCATCTTCTTTGCGATGATCTATCTACGCATAGCAATGGACAGGTCAGCGTTCGAACTCGACGTCATCAATGATGAGATCAATTTGGAGCAGTCGAGGACATTGGACCTGCGGCTTGAACTCGCCCAACTTCAGGACCCACAGAGGATCGCCGCCCAGGCAGCCGAGATCGGCCTGGTGTATCCCGAGGAACAGATCACGCTCATGGTTGAGGGCGAACGGGTCAGGGCTGACATCGACGAAGCTCCGGGTCCGATCGATGCTCTTGGGGTCACAACGCCATGACATGTTCAACCCCCGATTTTCGCTGAGAACGGAGCAACCATGACGAACTGGCCGAACGCTGGCGGCTGGGTATCGGGCACAGAGTTGGAGCTTGCCCGATGAGGAGCCGCAACTCGCGGCGCCCCGAGCGCAAACGTCCCGAGACGAAGAAGCGGATCTGGAGGCGCGGTGATGGGCGCTTGTTCATCATCGGACTTGCATTCATTGTTGCATGGGCCGGTATGGGTTTCCGGCTCTTTGATCTCCAGGGAGCCCAGGCCGTTGAACTTGCAACGCGGGGCTTCAATCAGCGTATTCAAGAAGCCACGATTCCTGCTCCGAGGGGAACGATCTACGACCGCGACGGCGTAGAGCTCGCCCTGACAGTGGACGGATGGAACGTTGTCGTAGATCCTCAGTTGCTCGACGACCCAGCTGAGGCGGCTGCTGTACTCGCTGCGTTCAGTGGCAGAGATGTCACGACACTCACGAACGAACTCATCGAGGCACAATCGATCGGGAGTCGATATGAAGAGATCGCCGTTCGGGTGAGGAACGATCTGAAGGCCACCATTGTCAGTGTTGTTGACGGGGCAGACCTCGGCGGCGTCTTCTACCAACCTGTTCCATTGCGGGTCTATCCAGCCCGATCCGTGGCTGCGCAGGTTGTCGGACTCACCCGGTACGACGATGGCGCAGGCATCGAAGGATTGGAAAAGACCTTCAACTCGGAACTTGTTGGTGACCCTGGACGATTGATCGTTGAACGCGATCCGTACGGCAGGGTGATTCCGCAGGGGGAGACCCTTGTTGATCCGGCGACGCCAGGCTCGGACATCGTCACCACCATCGACCGTGAGATCCAGTTCGCAGCTGAGCAGGCGCTCGCTGATGCGGTCGAACGCACGAACGCCCTCGGTGGATCGGTCGTCGTGATGGACCCCGAGACCGGGGAGATACTGGCGATGGCCAACTGGCCAGCGGTCGATCTGAACGATCGTTCGAAGTACGACGCCGAGTTGATGAGGAACAGGGCCGCGACGGACATATTCGAACCCGGGTCGACGCTCAAGGCGGTGACGGTCTCGGCAGCCCTCGAAGAAGGTGTTGTTACCCCCGACACACCTGTCGATACTCCCAAGAAGGTGACCATTGGCGAGTTCGATTACACGGATCATGGGTACAACCCGCCGTGGATGCCGGTCAAGGATGTGGTGAAGAAGTCGTCGAATGTCGGCACGATCGAGATCGAACGCCGGCTCGGGCGAGAACTCCACTACCAGTACCTGACGGAATTTGGACTCGGGACGACAGCATCGATCGATGTTGCGGGAGAACGCTACGGCCCACTTCCTCCCACCTCGCAGTGGAACACCACAACAGGATCATCTATCGCAATTGGATATGCGATTGGAACCACAGCGATACAGATGGCTGCGGTCTACTCCACGATCGCCAACGACGGCGTGTGGACGGAGCCATTCCTGGTCAAAGAGATCCGGCCGACCTCAGGTGAGCCGATCGTGACCAGACCCCGTACACGCACCGTCCTATCGCCCGAAACCGCGCAGTCGATGCGATGGATGCTCGGACGAGTCGTTGAGGACAACGGAACTGGAAGGCGTGCCTACATGGATGCCTACACCTCAGGGGGAAAGACGGGAACGACCAACAAGTTCGACACAGAGCTCGGACGTTACGTCGACGCTACGAACGCGTCGTTCATCGGTATGGCTCCGCTCGACGACCCAAAGATCGTCGTTGTGGTCGTCATGGATTCTCCGAATGGCGTTGGACCCGACGGCGTTGAACTGAATCTCGGTGGAGCGTCGGCCGCTCCAGTCTTCAAGGAAGTTGCCCAGGCGGCACTGCACCAGCTCGGCGTTCCCCCGGATCGGAACTGACGTGAGCGCCGAGGAGATCACCGTGGCTGGTGTCGCGGCTTCCCTCAATGGGGTCACGTCAGTTTCACATCCGGACACGATCGTCACGTCTGTGACGCACGACTCGCGTCAGGTCACTCAGGGCACACTCTTTGTCGCGATCAGGGGAATGGCGACCGACGGGCATGAGTACATCCACGGCGCCGTCCGCTCGGGCGCGGTGGCGGTACTCGTTGATCATCCCGTGGATGTCAGCATCGCTCAGATCGTGGTCCCGGACACTCGCCAGGCAATGCCATGGGCTGCCCGTACCGTGTTTCATGAGCCAGATGCCGCCCTTGCTATCGTCGGCATCACCGGCACCAACGGCAAGACGACGGTCGCGCACATGTGCGAGTCGATCTGGCAGGCCCACGGATGGAAGCCAGGCCTCATCGGAACGCTTGGCGCACGCATCGACGGCGATCCGGTGCCCCTCAATCGAACGACACCTGAAGCGACAGACCTTCAGAAGCTTCTGGGTGCGATGCGCGATGCAGGAGTGGACGCGGTTGCTTTGGAGGTGTCGTCCCACGCCATGGAACTCCACCGCGCAGATGCGATCACCTTCTCCATTGCTGCGTTCACGAACCTATCCCAGGACCACCTTGATTTCCACGGCGACATGGATTCCTACTTCGCTGCGAAAGCCTCCTTGTTCGAGCCAGAAAGGGCTCTCACGAGTGTGATCAACATCGACGACCCGTCGGGAGCCATGCTCGCATCCAACATCGCAGTACCAGTTCTGAGTGTCGGGACCGGGCCAAACGCGGATGTTCGCGTGCACAGCATCACCTCAACGCCCCATGGAACTGCGTTCACACTCCACTACGGGGGCCGAGATCTGCCCATCGAGATTCCGTTGATCGGAGAGTTCAACGTGGAGAACGCCGCGGTTGCAGCCGCCATCGCGATCGCTCAGGGCATCGATGGTGCCAGTATCGCCAAGGGCCTGGCTGGTGTGAAGACCATCCGGGGCAGGATGGAGATCGTCGAGCATGCAGGGGACTTCACCGTTGTCGTGGATTACGCCCACACCCCAGATGCGATTTCTGAAGTGTTGCAGGCGGCCAAGAGCGCGGCAAGCGGAAAGGTCATTGCGGTCATCGGGGCAGCGGGCAATCGTGACAAGGACAAACGTTCGCTGATGGGTGCGGCAGCCGTTCGATTCGCAGATCTGACCGTGATCACTTCGGACAACCCACGCGATGAGGACCCTGTCGCTATCGCCGCTGAGGTCCAACGCGGTGCTGACGCAGTACCTGGATCGGTTTCGCTGGTTGTCCTCGATCGCTCTGAGGCGATCACGCTCGCCATAGCCGAGGCTGATGCCGGGGACATTGTGCTCTTGCTCGGAAAGGGCCATGAGGAGGGGATTGAGGCAAATGGCGTGTTCACACCCTTTGACGATCGCCTCGAAGCTCTCGTTGCGCTTGGCAGCCGCGGACTGGTGCCGGGGAAATGACCGGCGCGATCGACCTCGGATGGACTCTCGCAGACGTCGCGGCCAGGCTCTCAGGTTCGTTGTTCGGCGACGGCTCGGTGCGGATCGCCTCTGTTGGCATCGATAGCCGTGACGTTGCGCCCAACTCCTTGTTCGTGGCTATCAAAGGGGAGAGATTCGATGGCCACGAATACGCAGCCGATGCGTACAACGCTCTGGCGTGTGCCGTCGTCGTTGAGCACGGCCGAGGTGGGGACATCGCTACCCGCATCGAAGTCGAGGACACCCTCGAGGCGTTGCGAGAACTCGGCATCATGCGCAGAGACGAACTTGGCATGCCTGTCATCGCGATCACCGGTTCGACAGGCAAGACCTCGACGAAAGATCTCCTCTCAGCAGGAATCGAGGGATCGTGGGCATCGCCCCGCTCGTTCAACAACGAGGTCGGTGTCCCTCTGACCGTACTTTCGACTCCCGACGATGCTTCAGCCCTGATCGTGGAAGTCGGATCACGAGGAGCAGGCCACATCAACTGGCTTGCGCCGGTGGTTCGTCCCGACGTTGCCGTCGTCACGAACCTTGGCGTTGTCCACCTTGAGACGTTCGGCTCCGTGGAGGGGCTTGCAGATGCGAAGTTCGAGCTGATCGAGGCACTCGGTGATGGCGGCGTTGCCGTCCTACCTTCCAACGAGCACCGTCTGGCTCGACCGATCACGCAGCGGCGAATCACCTTCGGCCTGCCACCTGCCGATGTCGAGGTCGAAACCGCAGGCGTGGCGCCCGACGGCTCATCGACGTACCGGATCCACGCTCTGGGCGACACGTACGAAGGCACGCTTGCAATGGCTGGAGTCCACCACGCGTACAACGCCGCAGCCGCGATCGGCGTTGCCGTCGCACTTGATATCGAAGTTGGCCCGTTCGTTGAGCGCATGGGCAGGACCCAAGGGTCAGACTGGCGCATGGACATCCACCCGGGGAAGTTCACCGTCATCAACGATTCGTACAACGCGAATCCCCAATCGGTGGCATCGGCGCTCGAGACCGTGGGGGCAATGCCAGGCAGGTCGATAGCTGTACTTGGCCCGATGGCCGAGCTCGGGCCTGTGTGTGAACGCGAGCACACACGGATGGGGAAGATAGCTCTCCAACTCGGGTTCGAGACACTTGTCGTCGTTGGCGATGACCACGGTTACAGGTTGGGCGGCGGTGAGATTGTCGTTCATGCCACAGATATCCAGGATGCGCACGATACGCTCACGGCGATTCTGCGACCTGGAGACACTGTATTGATCAAAGCATCTCGTAGCGCTGGTCTCGAGCGCCTCGCAATGGCGCTGGTCGAGGAGTCTCGTCGATGATCTCACTACTGCTGTCGTCCGCGCTCGCCTTCCTACTCGTGATCTTCGTCACGCCAGTGGCTATCCGCCAGCTGCGCAAGCGCAACATCGGCCAGTTCATACAGGCCGAGGTCGAGGGACACATGCACAAGCAGGGCGTCCCGACGATGGGTGGTGTCGTCATCATCCTCGGCATCGTTGTGGGGTATGTGATCTCCCACTTCAAGTTCTTCACATTCGGCGACGGGTTCGCCTTCTCGGTCCAGCAGATCGACGACAAGGCCCTCCTTGCGGTGTTCGCCCTCGTGGGAATGGGCTTGATCGGATTCGCCGACGACTTCGTCAAGTACGCGCGCAAACGCAATGAGGGGCTCTCGAAGCGATGGAAGTTCTCTGGTCAGCTCCTGGTGGCGTTCGTGTTCGCATGGGGCGCCTCGCGTGCTGGCGTGAGCCACGAATTGTCGTTCGTGAGGCCTCTGGGGATCGATCTTGGCCCGCTCCTGTTCTTCCTTCTCGTGCTGTTCATGTTGACGGCAACAGCAAACGGAGTGAACCTCACCGATGGCCTTGATGGCCTCGTTGCAGGCTCATCTGCGCTCGTGTACGGCGCCTTCGTGCTCATCGGATTCTGGCAATCGAGGAATCCGGTGTTCTATCAGGTCGACGGTGCACTCGACCTGTCCGTCTTCGCCGCTGCCGCGGTCGGAGCTGTCCTGGCATTCCTGTGGTGGAACGCTGCGCCAGCGAAGATCATCATGGGAGACGTGGGCTCTCAGGCCATCGGTGGGGCCATGGCAGCGCTTGCGATCCTCACGAACACGGAACTTCTCCTCATCATCCTCGGCGGCCTCTACGTGATGGAGACGGTCTCGGTGATACTGCAAGTGTTCTCGTTCCGTGTGTTCGGTAGACGTATCTTCCGCATGGCTCCGATCCATCATCACTTCGAGATGAAGGGCTGGCCCGAGACCACCGTCATCGTCCGATTCTGGATCATCTCCGGGATCATGGTCGCCGTTGGGGTCGGACTCTTCTACGCAGACTGGGTTTCAGCGGCGGGGGTGGCGCCATGAAGTACCTCCTCCTCGGTGCAAGCCTCCGCGGCCTCAGAGACGTTGCGCACACCGTTGTATCCGAAGGCCACGACCTTGTGCTCTTCGACCAGGAGACAGCGGTCGATCCACCAGCCGGCCCTGGAACGGTCATTGTCGTGGACCCACCGTGGACCGCTGACTACCTCTCGGGTATCGATCGGGTTGTGACCAGTCCCTGGTTCTCAGCGATCAAGCCGCCGCTGTCAGACGCAATCGACGAAGGTATCGACGTCATCACCGAAGCTGGCTTCGGTCTCGAACACCTCACGATCGACTACGCAGCGGTCACAGGGACCAACGGAAAGACGACCGTCACCGAGGTCGCCACAGCGATGCTCGTCGCTTCCGGCGTTGATGCGGTCGCAGCGGGAAATATCGGTACACCGGTCTCAGGTCTGACCGATCAGGATGCAGATGTGGCCGTCCTCGAACTGTCTTCGTATCAGCTGTTGTTCATGGGAGCGTTCAAGCCGAAGGCTGCTGCGCTCCTCAACCTCGCACAGGACCACCTCGATTGGCACGGGTCTGTCGAAGCATACGTTGCAGCCAAGGCATCCATATTCGCCGGGATGGACGATGCTGACGTACTCGCATACAATGTCGACGACGCCACCGTGGTCGATGTTGTCAAGGCGGCACGATGCACCCTGGTGCCCTGTTCGGGGAGGACCGTCCCTGAAGGCGGAAACGGTGTTCACGATGGCGAAATCATCATCGGCGGAGACCGCTACCGCACGAACACCACAGATCCGAGCTACCTGTTCGACCTCGTTGCCTCGGCCACGATCGCTCTCGCCCTCGGTGCGACGCACGCCGGAATAGCCGATGTGTTCGCATCCTTCACACCTGGCGCTCATCGCAGACAGGTTGTAGCGGTCGTTGACGGCGTGCAGTGGGTCGATGACTCGAAAGCGACCAATCCGCACGCGACTGTTGCGGCGGCGGGAGCATTCACCGATGTGATCCTGCTCGCGGGTGGTCAGAACAAGGACCTCGACCTTTCGATTCTGGCCGATCTTCCCTCCGTGCATACGCTGATCGCCTTCGGAGAAGCGGGTCCCCAGATCGCAGAGGCCGCGCCGCGTGAGATCATCGTGGAGCCGTCGATGGCCGATGCGGTTGGGAAAGCCGCGGAGATCGCGAGCAGGGGCGATACGGTATTGCTTGCACCGGGATGTGCGAGCTTCGACGAGTTCACCTCCTATGCACACAGAGGCGACGCATTTGCCAGCCTCGTACAGGCTCTCGAGATGGGTACGCCATGAGCGATACGGCGATACGACAGGTGCCGAAGCCGAAGGAACGTCACCCGCGCACGCTCGACCGGATTCGATCAGCAGGCGGGCAGAGAGCCTCGGTCCTTCTTGTGATCGTTGCAATGCTCCTGATCATCGGGCTTGGTGCGATGCTCTCGGCATCGTCTGTCGTTTCGATCTCCACCACTTCAAGGCAGTTTGACCTCTTTTCGAAGCAGGTGATCTGGGTGGCGCTGGGTGCAGCTGCGCTCGTGGTGGCTGCGTTCATCCCGTACCGATGGTGGCAGAGACTCGCCCTCCCGATCTTCTTGGTCGCTGTAGCCGGGCTGATTCTCACGGTTGCCGTTGGTGACGAGCGAGGTGGTGCTGCCCGCTGGATCGTGGTTGGGCCGATAACGATCCAGATCGCTGAACTCGCCAAGTTCGCGACGGTGGCCCTGCTCGCTGCGATCCTCACGAAGAAGAAGGATCTCGTGCACAACCTCGGGCACGTCATCGTTCCTGTCGGAGTGATCCTGGGAACTGTGTCGGTGCTGCTGTTGATGCAACCGGACTTCGGGAACCTCCTGCTTGTTGTTGTCCCTGCATTCATCATGCTGACCGCCTCAACGGTCCCGTTGCGGTATGTCTTTGGCCTGGGAGTGTTGGGCACCATGGCAATGACGGCGCTCGCGATGTCCGCTCCGTATCGCAAGGACAGACTCCTGAGCTTCCTCGACCCGTTCGCATCCGCCCAGGGCACAGGGCTCCAGGCGGTCCAGAGCATGGTCGCACTGGGTTCCGGTGGGTTCTTCGGTGTCGGCCTCGGGATGAGCAGGGCCCGGTGGTCATGGCTTCCGAACGCACACACTGACTTCATCTTCGCCATCATCGGCGAGGAGACAGGCTTCGCAGGGGCGATCATCGTCGTGACGTTGTTCGCTCTGTTCGCCGCGATCGGCGTATCGATAGCTTTCCGCGCCCCTGATCTGTTCTCCAGGCTGCTGGCCGTTGGCATCGTGTCTTGGCTAACGGTTCAGGCGCTTGTCAACATCGGCGGGGTCATCGCGGTTCTGCCGATCACGGGTGTCCCCCTGCCGTTCATCTCTGCTGGCGGCAACGCGATGCTGATGAATCTGTTCGCCGTTGGAGTGTTGATCAACATCGCTCTCACTTCTCCCGTAGGGACCGACTCATGAGGATCGGTATCGCTGCTGCTGGATCTGGCGGGCATGTATATCCGGCCCTTGCAGTTGCTGAGGTTCTCATGTCGCGAGGCATAGCCCAGGACGACATCGTGTTCTTCGGGGGGGACAGGATGGAGGCAGATGTGATACCGGCCGCAGGCTTCCCGTTCGTGCAGGTGCAGATCCATGGGATTCGTCGATCGCTCTCTCGCGACAACCTGACACTTCCGCTCAAGGTACGCACAGCGAGAAACGTGATCGCCGACACTATCAGGCAGCGGAACATCGGAGCCATGGTTGTCTTTGGTGGATACGTTGCAGGTCCCGCTGCACTGGCGGCGAGCAAGACCGGCATCCCGCTGATCGTCCACGAGGCCAATGCTCAGCCAGGGGTGGCGAATCGATTGATCGCCAGGAAAGCCGACACCGTGTTCGCGTCATACGCTCCGGCCCTTTCCAAGCTTCCAATGGCCGAGATCATCGGTAGCCCGCTTCGGTCGGCGTTCAGCGACTTCGACAGACACGAGGCAAGAGCGACAGCACGACAGCGCTACGGCGTAGATCAGGATGCCACTGTTCTCGGGATAGTCGGCGGCAGCCTCGGAGCAAGCGCCCTCAACGAGATCGCCCGTCATCTTGCCGCCGTTGACAACAGGGGGTTCGACATCATCCATATATGCGGCGCGGCACACACCGAGGAGTTCACCGCACTCTCCCAGGGCGTGGATGGCTGGGTCGTTGAGGGATACGAAGAGGACATGGCCATGCTGTACGCGGCTGGGGACCTCGTGCTCTCCAGGGGAGGGGCGATGACGATCGCCGAACTCCACGCAACACGCACTCCTGCCGTCATCGTGCCGCTTCCAGCTGGCGGTGCCTACCAGGGCATGAACGCCATCGATGCAGTCGATGCAGGCGGATTCGTTGTCGTGGACCAGTCCAACACCGCACAGGTGATCGAAACGGTTACCGCGCTACTCGACGATCCTGACCGCCTCGCACAGATGTCCGATGCTCTGACGGACTCCCCCCACCTCTCTGCAGCCACGATCGTTGCGGACCGCGTCCTGGAGGTAGCAAGTGGTTGATAACACGACGATTCCCCAGCGGGTTCACATCATCGGGGCGGGCGGGTCTGGTATGTCCGGCCTTGCGAAACTCCTCAGCCAACTCGGCCACACCGTGACTGGTTCTGACGTCAAACCTGGACGCATGCTCGATTCGCTCAGCGACGTCGGCATCACGACGTGGCTTGGGCACAAACCCGAGGCGATGGCGAACGTTGATCTTGTTGTGGCATCGTCGGCAGTGCCAGATAGGGACCTTGAACTCGCAGCTGCCCGAGATCGTGGCGTGGACATCTGGCGTCGCCCTGCTCTGCTCAAGGCGCTGACTGCACAACGCCGAACGTTCGGTTTTGCGGGAACGCATGGGAAGACGACATCAACTGCACTGGCGGTCGCTGCCCTACGTTCGGTCGGCATGAACCCCACATTCCTCGTCGGAGGGGAGATGATCGGCCTCAATACCGGCGCATCCGTGGGAACCGACGACCTCTTCCTGCTCGAAGCAGACGAGGCGTTCGGCACGTTCCAACACCTCAACCTCGATGCTCTCATGGTCACGAACATCGAGGCTGACCATCTTGACCACTACGGTACGGTCGCAGCTCTCGAAGACGCGTTCGCTCAGGTGGCGGGACGTATCACCGGTCCCACGGTCGTATGTGCTGACGATGCCGGCGTTCGCAGGTTGGCCCAGAAGGTTGACGTGATCACCTACGGCTTTGCACCAGATGCCCAGTGGCGGATCAGGGACCTTGAGCATCACGGCGGCGCTGTTTCGTTTCGACTCGAAGGAGCGACTACCACAACCGATGTGACCCTGCCCAAGCCAGGCGAGCACCTGGCATCGAACGCGGCAGGCGTCCTGGCTCTCCTGGCAGAATCGGGTCTCGAAATCGCCGCGGCGGCGGCAGCCATGAGTCAATTCAGGGGTGTGAAGCGACGTTACGAGATAGCTGCGATAGTGGATGGGGTCACGGTCGTGGATGACTACGCCCACCACCCGACTGAGGTCGCGGCAACGATCGCCGCTGCATCTGTGGGGTCGAGGGGCAGAGTGATCGCGGTGTTCCAACCGCATCGATACACGCGAACCGCTGACCTTGCGCCTGAGTTCGGAGCACCGCTTGCGCTGGCAGATCAAGTGATCGTGAGCGAGATCTACGCCGCAGGCGAACGACCGATTATCGGAGTGACAGGGAGGCTTGTCTCCCAATCTGTCGAGGCTGCGGGTGGGTCCGTGGCGTTCGTCCCCCGGCTCACAGACATCCCGGATCGAATTGCAGCCATGGCTGAACCCGGCGATGTCGTCCTGCTCCTGGGAGCCGGCGATATCTCCTCCATTTCAGGCGATGTCGCGCTCGCCATCGAGGCGGGACGATGATCGATCATCCTGCGGTTTCCACTGGCGTGCCTCTTGGGCCCATGACGACCTACAAGGTTGGAGGTCCCGCTGCGTTCTTCGCCGAACCCGCAGACCTGTCAGAGCTACGCGATGTCCTCGGTGCGGTCGAATCCGGCACTGAGATCTTTGTGCTCGGCCGCGGCAGCAACGTTGTGATCGCTGATGCTGGCATCGATGGCCTTGTGATAAGACTCGGGAGATCGTTCCAGGACGCGGCCGTGTCGCCCGATGGCTCGATCGTTGCCGGAGGCGGGATGCCTCTGCCGAAACTCGCGAGATTCGCAGCGGACGCCGGCAGAGATGGCCTTGGCTTCTACGTGGGAATCCCTGGTTCGGTGGGCGGTGCGGTACGGATGAACGCCGGTGGCCATGGCTCGGACACAGCCCAGGTCCTCGACCATGCCGTCGTCCTCGATGCAGCCACGGCTGAGATGGTCCGATTGACTCCTACTGATCTGGCCCTCTCCTATAGGCACTCAGATCTCACCGATACCGACATCGTGGTGCAGGCGACCTTCACGACGACACCGGGTGACATCACGACACTCGAGAACGAGGTCAGGACGATCACGCGGTGGAGGAAGGATCATCAGCCTGGGGGGACACTCAACGCAGGAAGCGTCTTCAAGAACCCTTCCGGGGACCACGCCGGTGCCATCATCGATCGGCTAGGCCTCAAGGGGGAGCGTGTCGGTGCGGTCGCGGTCTCGGAAGTTCACGCCAACTTCATGGTTGCCTCGAGTGATGCCACCGCCTCGGACATCTTCCGCTTCGTTCACAGGATCAAGGACATCGTCAGCCAGGAAACAGGCATCGATCTCGAGCCAGAGATCAGGTTCCTCGGGGACTTCGACTCGGTGGGAGAGACACTATGACGACTATGGAACCACGTTTGGCGGAACGACGCCGCGGTGTCTCTGAGGACAGAGCCAGGCGCAGGCTTGGAATGGTCCTTGGCATCATCGCTCTCGTAGCTGTCGGGGCGTTTGGCTCCTGGCTGATTCGAAGCCCCCTGCTCTCGATATCGTCGATCTCGGTCTCTGGGGCGACCCTGTCGGACCCTGCCGTGATCATCGGTGACGTAGGGATCGTCCTGGGTGTTCCCACGATCGATGTTGACGCCGATACGATCCGGGTCGCCGTCGAGTCTGATCCGTGGGTAGAGAGCGCCGACGTCTCGATTGGCTGGCCAGGCACGGTGTCTGTTGTGGTCACCGAGCATGTTGCGCTCGCTCCCGCACGCGCGGGGGCTGGCTGGGTGATGCTCTCGCACGCATCGACAGTCCTCGAGTCGGCAGATGGCCCTGTTGAGGGTGTGTTCCTGGTCGACATCGACACGTCGGACACGTCGGTGGGGGATTCAGTGGTGAACCCTATGGTCACCGGAGCCCTTGCATTCGGCTCAGCGTTGCGTCGCGATCTCGCCAGGGATACGGTTCTGACCGTCGATGACGGTGGCCTTGTTGCAAGCGTTGCGGGGCACATCGTGCGACTCGGACGCCCGATCGATCTGGAGGAGAAGGCCCTCGTCCTGGCGTCCCTGATCGATACAGATCTCGAAGATGGAGCGGAGATCAACCTCATCGCTCCATCGAGACCTGCTGTGCTCAATGCTCAGCCTGAAGTTGTAGACCCTCAGCCTGAAGTAGAGGCTGAGGAATAAGCGTGGCACAAACCTCAACCTTATGACTAAGGTTGAACAGAACCTTCGCCGAGAGGGATGGATTTGATGACAGAAACAAGCAAAGCGCCTCATACATATCTGGCAGTGATCAAGGTGGTCGGTGTCGGTGGTGGTGGGGTCAATGCGGTGAACCGCATGATCGAAATGGGTGTTGGTGGTGTGGAGTTCATCGCCGTCAACACGGACGCACAGGCACTCCTGATGTCCGACGCCGACGTCAAACTCGATATCGGTCGCGACTCAACCCGCGGTCTTGGCGCAGGCGCCAACCCCGAGGTCGGCCGTGAGGCCGCAGAAGAGCACCGCGACGAGATCGAGGATGCTCTCGGTGGCGCCGACATGGTGTTCATCACAGCAGGAGAAGGTGGCGGTACCGGCACCGGAGGCGCACCAGTGGTGGCTGAGGTCGCCAGAGGACTTGGGGCCCTGACCGTTGGCGTTGTCACCCGGCCATTCGGTTTCGAGGGTCGTCGGAGAAGCGTGCAGGCAGAGCAGGGCATCCAGGCGCTCAAAGCCGCCGTCGACACTCTGATCATCATCCCGAACGAGAAACTTCTCGAGATCGCAGACGCGACCACGCCTGTCACCGAGGCTTTCGGCATGGCAGACGAGGTGCTCACCTCGGGCGTCAGAGGGATCACAGAACTCATCACTACGCCAGGGTTGATCAACGTCGACTTCGCCGATGTCAAAACCGTCATGTCCGATGCTGGATCAGCGGTGATGGGCATCGGGATCAGCACCGGAGATTCACGAGCACAGCAAGCCGCTGAGAAGGCTATTTCGAGCCCCCTGCTCGAAACGTCGATGGAAGGCGCACGAGGTGTGCTCTTGTCGATTGCCGGACCAAGCGACATGACCCTCCATGAGGTCAACACAGCCGCGACTCTCATCAGCGAACACTCCGATGCCGATGCGAACATCATCTTCGGATCGGTCATCGACGAGACTCTCGGTGATGAGATGCGCGTGACGGTCATCGCTGCCGGTTTCGACCGCGATCGTCGCACGAGCTACTCACCACCGGTCGCAGGTCCTTCATCGGGCCGCATGCGACCACCTGGTGCCAGGGAGCGCGACCCCGACGAGCCTGTCGAGAGGCACGGCACGGACGAGATGGACATTCCCGGTTTCGTACAGGGATGATCACACCTCCCGGTGTTCCGGGGGTAGTGTTCGCGGCAAGAGCCGACGGTGATGCTCGCTCGAATGAACACGCCCGCGATGCCCTTTCGACTTCTCTGGGAATCTCACGAGACTGGGCCACGATACGGCAGGTTCATGGATCGGTGATCGTGTCCGCAGATGTGCCAGGGTTCTACGGGGATGCCGACGGCCTGATGACCCACTCCGCGGGCCTTCCGATAGCGATAGCAACCGCTGACTGTGTCCCGATCGTCCTGATCGCCAGAGATGCCAGAGCGGTCGTCCACGCTGGTTGGCGTGGTGTGGCTGCAGGGGTCGTGGCCGAGGCCATTGGAGCGATGGATAGCTCGGGCAACCCAGTTGAGCTTGCCGTCATCGGGCCGCACATCGGCCCGTGTTGCTATGAAGTTGGCCAGGAGGTCATCGACGAGGTAGGCGGTTTCGCCGCCACGACCCGTTGGGGTGGTGTCAGCCTGGACCTGGCCCTGGCCGTACGTGGCCAGATGGTCGGCATTGACATAATTGACGTGGACATCTGTACATTCGACGATGGGTCGATGGCGTCCTATCGTCAGGATCGAACCAGTGATAGGCAGGTGACGGTGGCATGGTTGCCAACGGATTGAGCGCTGTCAGATCGGCTATGGCGTCTGCAGCTCAGCGAGCAGGCAGAAACGTTGCGGATATCGATCTCGTCGTTGTCTCCAAACAGCGATCAGATGCTGAGGTTCTCGCGGTCTACGACGAGGGTCAGCGCTTGTTCGGTGAGAATCGGCAGCAGGCCTTCAAAGCCAGAATCGATGCTGGCCTTCCCGGCGACATCGGGTGGCACTTCATCGGCCCGCTCCAGTCTCGCAAGGCGCGGTACGTGGCCGGACATGCGTCGCTCCTGGAATCCCTCGATCGCATCTCGCTTGCGGATCGATGGGTTGCAGCAGACGGCGGGCCTGTTCTCATCCAGTTCAACCTTGCCCGCGAACCTCAGAAGTCTGGATTCGACCCTGCGGAGGCGCACAAGGTGCTTGATGCCGTGCTTGACGCAGGTGCGCAGGTGCGCGGTGTGATGGCGATACCCCCGATGTCGGACGATCCGCGAGACTCTGCGCCCTGGTTCCGCATGCTACGCGGGATCTATGACGACTTCACACAGCGCAACGAGAACATAGATGTATGCTCGATGGGCATGACGAACGATTTCGAGATAGCGATTCTCGAAGGTGCGACCACCATTCGCGTGGGACGGGCTATCTTTGAGGGAAGCAAGAACCGCCTTGACTGACGATACGAGGGAACGACGCGATGGCTTCAATGTGGAATAAGACACTCTTCTACCTGGGTCTTGTCGACGAGGATCAGGGAACTGACGCCGGTGAACAACAGGGCGTGGTCAGCCAACCCGCCGCGCAAGTAGCCCCGCAAGCAACCCCGCAGTTAACTCAACCACGGCCGCCTGACCCTTACGTTGCCCCGACGGCGGCTGTGCCGCCCCCAGGGTCTGGAGTCTCAGGTCGAAGGGTTGAGCCTCCGGCATCGACGGCGAGAACGATCTCATCAGACAGGTCTCATGCAGAAGCTGGCGTGTTCATCCACGCCGAGGGTGCGCCTCCGGTCCATTCCGACGGCGCAGTGAGGCGTTCCGAGCCCGAGTCCCAGGTGATCGTCGCCAGGAACTTCTCTGATGCTCAGACGCTTGCAGACTCCATTCGCATGGGACGCACCGTCGTGCTCGACCTGAGGAGCACCGAGCCCGAGATGGTGCGTAGGATCGTCGATTTCACGTCGGGCCTGACGTACGCTCTCGACGGGCGCATGGCCAAGACGGCCCAGGGCGTCATCCTCGTAACTCCGGCAGGGTCCTCGCTTGGCGTCGGCGAGCAGGAGCGTCTCGCTCGCATCGGCCTCTTCGGGTCTTCTTCCTGAAGTGAGCCTTCTGCGATCGCTGGTTCAGCTCCTATCCATTGTGATGTTGGCGTGGATCGTGTTGTCCTACATCGTGGTGTTCGGAAAGGTGCCGTGGGACCATCCTGTCCGCAAGATCTACGACGGCCTCTCCCGGATCATTGAACCTCTGCTCAAACCGATCCGCGCCGTGATACCCCCGGTCAGAGTGGGCGGCGCAGCTCTTGATCTCTCACCTCTGATCCTCCTCGTTGGCCTCCAGATCCTCGCAGGCCTACTGAGCTAACAGGAAGGCTCGGCTGGCGCCTCGCTCTCCGTTGTCGGGCTCTTCGGATCTATGCGGGTTTGTGACACGGCGGTTCAGCACTGCAGGTCCTTCGGTTGGAACGTCGCCTCGCCGATCTCAGTCCGAAGACGATTCGCGGGTCCAACTTTCATGCCAGTGGCTGTGACAGACATCGACGGCGTATGCGTGTATGTGTTCGATACGGGTGTTCAACGTGTCCGTCCCCCTTTTCAAGGGGGACTGCTGAGGAGCGTTAGCGACGAAGCAGGGGGATACTG
>Ga0164313_10000622_pt1 | contig 29209 bp, 23 predicted proteins | sample GuaBasSedimGuay4_FD_113735 | JGI IMG/M metagenome (GOLD analysis project Ga0164313, IMG submission 113735) | Subseafloor sediment microbial communities from Guaymas Basin, Gulf of California, Mexico - Guay4, Core 4569-4, 0-3 cm | ecosystem: Environmental > Aquatic > Marine > Hydrothermal vents... | reverse complement strand
CCAGGGTGTGGGCCTTCTCCGGGTCGAGGCGAAAAAGCAAAGCGCGGCTCAACGGGTAGAGCATCGTTTCTCCCCTGAAAGGTATTGCCTAAGATGAGCGATTCTCGGCGGCGATCTGCACCAAGACCTTGCGCTCAAGGCACTTTCAGAAAGCCTCGACATACCTCTGGGTATGCCTGCGTTTTCTTCAAGCACCTGAGCATCAAGGTCTTGGTCCATCTCATCCACCAGAATCGCTCACCTTAGGAAGAAGATCGGCGGGCTGTTCTACACTTCTTGCCACGATCGACCAGTTGCCCGGCCGCCACCGAGAGGAGATTCGCGATGACAAAGACCGAACGTTGGGTCCTCGTCCTCTCGGCGGTGGTTTTCGCGTGGTTCCTCGGGGCGCACGATCTCTGGGCGCCCGATGAGCCGTTCTTCGGTGAGGGCGCGCGCGAGATGCTCATCGACGGGCAATGGCTCGTGACCCATGTCAACGGTGTGGTCAATAGCCACAAACCGCCACTTTTCTTCTGGTTGATCGCCATCATCTCGATCCCCCTTGGGGCGGTCACCGAGGTCACGGCGCGATTGCCGTCGGTCCTGGCCGCTCTGGGTACACTCGTGCTTCTCATGCGCCTTGGGAGCCGTTGGTTCGGTCCTCGGACCGCCGCCGCCGCCGGACTCCTTCTGACGACCTCATACATGTTCTGGGACAAGGCGCGGTGGTCGCAGATCGATTCCCTGCTCTGTTTTCTGATCTGGGTCGCCCTTTCGGCCTTCGAGGCCTGGCGCTCAGGTGATGCCGATGGGCGGAGAACTGGGATGCTCTTCTGGGCTGCCGCCGGTCTGGCGGTGCTGGCCAAGGGCCCGGTGGGTCTGCTGATTCCTCTGGGGATCGTCGTTACGGTGCTCGCAGTCGAGCGGGATCTCGGTGCGTTGAGGCGTTTCGCGCCGCTGGCCGGACCGTTGGTCTTCGTACTCGTCACCGGGGCATGGGCGCTTGCGGTCACCCTGTGGGGCCCCGCCGATTACTCGGTCATCGGCGCACTGCGCGAGCACTTTGTCGAGCGTGGCATGCACGGGATGCACCATGTGCGGCCGTTCTGGTACTACGCCGAACGGCTGCCACTCTCGCTGCTTCCTTGGACCGGATTGCTACCCGGTGCTCTGGTCCTGGCTTGGAGAAGCCGCAAGGACTCGGTTGGTCTGCGGTTTTCCCTCGCGGCTGCGGTCTTTGTGGTGGTGTTCTTCTCCATCTCCACCGAGAAGCGCGATCTCTATGTTCTGCCCGCATTACCGGCCATCGCGCTCATGATGGCCGTCCTCGTGGCCCGGGTTTCCGGTTGGCGGGACGAAGTCCGAGATCTGCCTGAGATGCACCCGAGATGGGTGAACATCGGGCAGGCCATCGTCGGCGGTCTCTTCACCCTGGTCGCCCTGGCGGTGCCGGTTGTTCACGACCGGGTCGAGTATCTCCCCAGTTGGATGGTCTATCTGCTCGGAGGGGTGCTGCTGGCCACCGGTGTCGTGACTCTGGTTTCGGCACTCCGCGCCCGTTCTTTTTCCTCGGTCATGGCCACCGCCGCAGGGATGGCAGTGCTCTACCTGACGGCAACAGCCGTGGTCTACCCGGCCATGGAGCCGAGAAAGTCCTCGCAGAGCTTCGCCCTCGAGATCAAGGCGATCACAGCCGACTCGCGGGCAGCGGGCAACGAGGTCGTGGCCTGGAGGGCGGGGAACATCCCGGTCGCCATCGCCTTCTACTCCGACGGGGTCTACACGGTGGACACAAACGATGTCGAGGTCCTCGCGCGCCATCTCCGGCAGGATGCGCTGGTCTACGCCGTTGTGCTCAAGACCGAGCTCGAGGAGGTTTCGGCCGACGCGCTTGAGGGGATACAGGTTCACGCGGAGCGCCGCCTCAGCCGGCGCGATCTGGCGTTGATCTCCAATCGGGGGGAGTGAGGATTAGGCTCTGCTCCGAGCGACCGCCGCGCAGCATCCCGGGGAGAAACCGGAGATCGCGCAGACCACCGCAGATAGATCCATCGCACCATCGCAAATGGGACGCGGATTTCGCGGATGGACACGGATTTCATCGCGCCATCTCATCGCCGCCCACGGATCACACAGATAGACACAGATGACATCGCTGCATCGCAAATTGCCCGCAGATGACGCAGATGGACGCAGATTCCATCGCATACATCGCATACATCGCATACGGAGAAACCGCAGATAGCGCAGATAGATCCATCGCAGATTCCATCGCACATCGCAGTTGAGAGTGGGCGCCGCGTCGCGGGAAGGGTGCTCGACTTCGTGGCGACACGATACCTGCTTGAACGAGACTGAAGGTGGGGTGAACCCCACCCTACCGACGGCCGAGACGGCCGTCCCCACAACGTCGCATCAGGACTTCGGGTGGAGGAGGCGCCAGGTCATGGCCTTGACATCGGATTTCTCAGCGGCTATCCGATCCTCACGAACGACCCGGTGGTGATCATGCCGCTGCTCCCAGGCAGGTCGTTGTCGTAGGTGGCTGCCTCGGTTTGCTGCCGTTGTTTGCTGACGCTGAGCCTGCTGCCTACCTGAAGTTGAACCGAACCCCGAGCCTGAGCTCGTCGCGATCGACCTCGACCTCTTCGGGCCTCTCCAGACCGGGCAGCTGGTTGTAGTCGAGCTCGCCGGTGAGATACGTGAGCGTGAGGCTGAAACGACGGGTCAGAAAGAGCTCTGCGCCGAGTTCGAAGAATAGCCCATCGAGGTAGTTTCTCAGCCCCTCGTTGAAGGCCCCGTAGTCGTAGTAGTGAAGATAGGCTGCAACATCGAAATGGCGGGCGATCCCCGCCTTGACTCCGAGGCGGAGCCCGACACCGGGATCACTGAAGGTGTCGCCGCCCAGTTGGGTGAGGATGTCGGTTTCCTGGTATTCAAGGCTTCCGCCGACGATGAAATCCAGCGGAGAATTCTCGCCCTCGCGGATCGGAACCCGGAAGATCAGGCCGAGGGTGCCGAGTCCGATGTTGAAGTGCTCGCCGAAGTTCGGCAGATCGTAGCTTGCCGAGTTGTAGCGGCCCCAGAGTACGAACCTGCGGGAGATCTGCCACGAGCCACCGATGGCCCAGGCGTTGTCGGAGTCCGACGAGTTGCCGTAGATCTCGATAGCGCTGTCGATGGCGTACTCGCCCTCGACAAAGGTGTAACTGAGGGGCTGACGGTCTGCGGCCATGACGGCCGACGCACTCAGCACCGCGAGGGCGATGACGAAGTTTTGGATTCTCATGACGCCATTATGCATGAAATGGGGTTCGGTTCAGCAGGTAAGATGCAGTGCCGCCGCCACATCGTGTCTTTCGGCGACCAGGGTGTTGAAGATCTCGATGATCTTGCCTGTCCGATCCGCCATGACCTCGGTCCCGACGGCCTCGAACGCTGCGATGGTGGCCTCTTCGATGGTCACCATTCCAACCGCGCCAGTGCCGAGACAGACCACTCCCGGGGCCGCATCGATGATCTTCGCCAAATCGACCGGGGTAAAGACGTGCCCCCCGGCCTCGCGCCACCAAGGGGATTGGACGACTCCGCCAAGGATGATCAGATCCTTGGTGTAGTCCACCCCATCGATGCGGACGCTGCCAAAGCGGAATCGGTCGATATGCATTTCAACGATCATATCCCAACGAGAAACACCCGGAGCGCGAACTCCGGGTGTTTGGAAGATGGACTTTTCGTTCGGTGACCCTAGGGCGTGGTCAAGGTCCACGCACCGGTGTCGCCGGATTCGAAGTTGTCGCTGAAGAGTCCGCCGATCTCGCCACTGTAGTTCGGCGGCAGATCGGTCCCGTTGACGATTCCCAGGGGCTGGTAGTCGGAATAGGCGGGGAAGACCACCCCGAGGTGGTTGTTCCCCATCCGTCGAATCAGGATCTCGGAGAGCACTCGTCTGAAATCGGTGGTCACCGCGAGGTCGGCGTCATCGAAGAGCTGGCCGGGCCCGATGCCCGGCCACGCGCCGTGAACGCCCCCGATGGCGTTCCCGGAGATGACGATCATCGGGTTTGCGTGTCCGTGATCGGTGCCCTCATCGTCATTCTCGAAGAGGCGGCGCCCGAACTCACTCTGGACGACCATGGTGAGCCGGTTGGTGTAGTTGTTGGGGCCGGCACCGTCAAGATCGGTGTAAAGCGCGGCGAGCCCCTCGCTCAGGGTTCCGATCAGGCTTCCGAAGTACCCTGCACCGTCGTCGCCCTGATTGACGTGGGTGTCCCATCCACCGAGATCAAGGGTGGAAACGCGGAGCCCGAGGTCGAGCTTGGTCATCTGAGCGATGACCTGGAGGCCGTCTCCGAACGAGCCCGATGGGTAGACGGCGCCGTTGGCCGGGGTGTAGTTGCCGGTCACGTTGAGCTCGACAATATCCATGGCGTCGAGGGCCTGAAGGCCCGACCTGTGGAGCCAGGTGTCGTCGCCGGAGTACATGTGGCGGAGTGCTACCCGCTGGGCATCGCGCCACTCCCAGGGACCGAGCTGGAGGTTGAACGAATCCGGATCGCTCATGTTGATGGTGTTTCGGTCGCCGAGGAGCGAGGTGGCCTGGAGGTTGCCGACCGAAACCGATGGCATGACGATCTCGGACGGGAGATTGTGGGCGCTGAGGAAGTGCCGTGCGAGCCACCCTGAAGCGGTGGTCTTGATCCCAGGGGTTCCGCGTTCGATGAACTCCATGGAATCAAAATGGCTGCGACTCGCTTCGTCAAGCCCGGTGGCGTTGACGACGGCGACGTTGCCGTCCTGGTAGAGCTCATGAAGAGGCTGGGCCGCTCGGTGAAAACCAAACTGGCCGTCGAGGGGCAGGGCTGAGTCGGACCCCGTCAGAGGGACCTTGATGTTCGGTCGAGCTGTCGCGTAGTGGCCGCGGTCGACTCCCGAGAGTGGGACGACCAGGTTGAGTCCGTCCATCCCTCCTCGGAGAAAGACAACGACGAAGATCTCGTTGTTGATGGTGCCTTCGGGGTCGGCGAACGCCATGGATGGGAAACGCGCGCCGGCCATACCGGCGATGGCTGCCGAGCAACCGGTGACAAATCCACGTCTGGTTGGGTGACGCATGCTTACCTCCAAAGAAACGACGGCGACATGAGGAGCAGGCCGACCATGGAACGAAGACGATCCTGGGTGTCCTCGTCGGTGTCCAGGGGAAGGTCGAAGTCGGGGTTGTGGCCCTGGGCCATGAACTCGACAATCTCATGCCGCTCTTCGGTTGGAATCGCCATGCCGAAGACCCGGCTGATCCAAAAATCCGCGAGCTGGTTGGCGGTTCTGACGCCAACCGGGGTCTGGGCGATCACGTTGAGTCGAAAGACATCGCTGTCGTTTCTGACATCGATCAACCAGTTCATCAGGCGCCAACCCATGACCCGAGGAGTCGCGCTCGTCCAGTCGTCCTTGTGGTCGGGGAAGCCGTTCGGCGCGCGCCAGCCGAAGAGTGGTTGCCCCGCTTGATCGAAGCGCCAGAGCAGGGTCCCGGTGTCGTCATCATCGAGGGCAAAGGTGAATCGGCCGTCGGCTGCCCGCATCGCACTCGCGACCAGCTCGAGGGGGCGCTTGATCTTGTCACCCCAGGTGGTCAGGAAGCTCGGGTGCAGCACGATGGTCCGGACCACCTGCGCGAGTTGGTCGGGCGCCGTGGCCTCGGCCTCGAAGACGGCCGCCGCCGCGTCGATGACCGATGGGTCCGGGTTGTCACCGATGAGGCGCGTCGCCAGTTTGGTCGAGATGTACCGCGCGGTTCCGGGGTGGTAGGCCACCTCGTCGAGGACGACGTTGCCGTCGGACAAAGCCGGCTGATTGGCGCCGATATAGGTTCCGAGGACGGTCTTCTGGAAGTGATCGTGCCAGTCGGCACGATATTCGAAGGCTCCGGTGTCGAAATCGAAGGTCCACCCTGTGAAACAGCGGGTCGCTTCGAAGACATCGTCATCGACATAGGCGACGGGTTTGCCGCCCGGTCCGGTCGGCACCTGGTTCTGCCGGATGACGCCCATGTAGTGATCGGTGCCCAGAGAGTGGAGTTCGAAGAGTTCTCGAGCCCAGTTTTCGTTCGGTCCGGCGCTCGATGAGGTGTAGTTGTCAAGGTAGTAGAGCATCGCCGGATGCTGAGCCACCTGCCCGAGCATGGTGCGGAAGTTCCCGAGTGCGTTGCCGCGGATCACGGCCCGGTCCCAGTGGGACCAGATAGGTGCTGCCCACGAGTCGGGGCCATAAATGTTGAAGTGGTTGTGCCAGAAGTCGGTGAGGAGCTCCAGCAGTTGCCGCTTGCTCCACACCGCGCGCAACAGAGTCGCACGCTCGACCTCGTAATAGGGCTGAATCCGAACCTGCCATGGCGGACTCGATTCGATATGGTCCTGCCAGAGCTGCGCCAGCGATTTGTTCAGCGTGGTGTATCCGGCCGAGGCGATGCGCGTATCGCAGGTCGAGTCGTCGATGGATGCCGGGTCAAGCTGTTGATCGACCCAGTTGGTCAGGCGTTGATGGTCATTGCTGCCGGGAAGGGCGTTGAAGTTTGCGAGTTCGTTGCCACGGGGGCCGAAGCCAAGTCGGTTCAGAGTGATGATGGCGGCCGAGGGCGGTGACGGCAGAGCCTTGGTGTTCCCGGTGGCCCTCGCGCGCCCGGACCGGTACATATGGGTCGATCGCCCGATGAGGTGGCGCGGTGTGCTGCCGGCGTCGGCTGGTTCGAGTGCTGCGGTTGCGCGGTCTCGAACGCGATCGAGAAGCTCGCGCCTGCTGGGTGATCGGGTGTCGTTGACAGGTTTCATCGGCCCCTCCCGTTGTGGTCGTTCTTTGATTGCTTGAATCGTGTTCCAGCGTGCATTGTAGGAGTGATGAAAGTGGGGAGGTGGTGTCCGGCGTCACAGATTCCCAGTCTCAATATTCTTCGTCTTGGGCGGTTTCCGACCACATGGAGCTGTCTCCACCGCGACCTTGTACGATGGAGGTGATCGAGCCTAGGATTGGAGATCCTCCATTGGAAAGCGCATCCAAGCGCGACATCGCGACCGTGATCCTAGCCAAAGACGAAGCGCCGACCGTCGGCGATGCCGTGAGCGGAGCCGCCGAGCACTGCGCCCGGGTCGTTGTGATGGACGGGCACTCGAGCGATGACACGGTGGAGATCGCCCGTCGAGCGGGAGCCGATGTCTTTGCTGATCCGGGCGGCGGGAAGGGCGCTGCCATTCGGGCGAGCCTTGAGCTGCTGGCCGAACCGGTGGTGGTCTTCATGGATGCCGACGGGTCGCACGATCCCAATGACATCCCACGGCTGGTCGAACCCGTGATCGACGACACCGCGGATCTCTGCGTCGGGAGTCGATTCACCGGTGGTTCGGAGGAACTCTCGATTACCTTTGGTCAGTTGATCCGTACCATCGGCAACATCTCCATGAACGTCGCGATCAACGAAAGGTGGGGTGTCGAGCTCACCGACACGCTCAATGGATACCGCGCCGCTCGGCGACAGGCTCTGCTGTCGGTGGGGCTCAAGGCGCAGATCCACACCATCGAGCAGGAGATGGTGATGAAGATGCTCTTGGCTGGATATCGCGTCGTCAACGTGCCGACCCACGAGTACCCGAGGCGGTTCGGCGACAGCCACATCAAGATCTGGCGTCAGTGGCCGCGATTCGTCGGCAGCGTGGCAGCCCATCTCGTGCGAAGGACCAAACCGATCGCGAAGGTCTGATCGCACGCCAGCAGTCAACGGCAGGATCCGCGGCATGGTCACCACCGGGTCGTTCTTGAAGGTCGGATAACCGCTGTGAATTCCGATGTCAAGGGCATGACCTGGCGACTCCTCCACCCCAAACCGTGATGCTATGGATTGTGGGGGCTGCCGTCTCGGCCGCCCGTAGGGTGGGGTTCACCCCACCTTCAGTCTCCGTCCGGTAGGGAGCGCTTTTCCACGAAGTCCGACGTCGTTCCCGGAACCCTGCGCCAACTTTCAAATGTGATGCCTTTGCATCCTTTGCGATGGTCGATCTTCGTAATCTTTGCGATGCAACCCTGCGATGGTTGCGATGAAATCTGCGTCCATCTGCGCTATCTGCGGTTTCTCCGTTTGCGACGGCTGCGATGAGATCCGTGTCCATCCGCGAAATCCGCGTCCCATTTGCGATGGTGCGATGGCCGCGGTGCTCCTATCCAGCATCTCGCATCTCGCATCTCGTATCTCGTATCTCGTATCTCGCATCGACGCTCCCGCCCTACTTCACCGCCACCGCATACATGGACAGCCCGAGATTGACCTTCCCGATACGGAAATCGGTGAAATCCCGGCTCACGGCCCACGTGAGAGACTCGCGTGTGAAGGGCGAGATGTGATCGCTCCGGCGGCCGGTGATGGTGTTGTGGACCTTTTCGGCGGCGATCCACGAATGCGAATCGTACGGTGGCGTGAAGATGACCAGGACCCCTCCCGGTCGAAGAACCCGGTGGAGCTCACGGATGATTTGCTGCGGTGATTCGGTGTGCTCGAGGGCGTCGATGATCAGCGCTCCATCGAGAACACCGTCGGCGATGGGGAGATCGGCGTCAAAATCGACACCCAAAGGTGTCGCCCCGCGTCCGCGAGCGGCCGCCAAAAGCCGGAGATCGATGTCCCCGGCCAGCGCTGTGTCGCCCCGTCTTGCGATCCGAGTGAGGATCCTTCCCGAACCGCAACCGAGATCGATCAGCGAGGCGTCCGGTTCGAGATCTGCAAACGCAGTCCGGATGACGCTGATCTTGCGGATATCGATCCACCGGAAAAGCGCGTCATAGACTGGTCGGTCGTAGTAGCCAGAAAATGTCTCGCGCTGCTGGCCTTTGGTGTTCGTCACCCTGGAAGGTTAGCAGAGGGTTCGACTAGGAGCTTGCACCGAATTGACCCTCGATGGAAGCAGTGAGGTTGCCGGTAGGGTTTTCGCCGAGGGTCGATTCGGAGCAATCTCCTACTGGGATTCGCTTTGCGAATCCTTGAAAATGGGGCAGTTATGTCTGGGATCGGGCTCTGTCGAGCCGGCTCTGCGCTGAATGGCCGCTCGCTCGCGAAGCTCCTCGACCTTCGCCTGCCTCGCTTCCTCCTCCAGCCAATCCCTCATCGACGGAGGAAACAGGTACGCCTGATCCGGATTCCATGGACGGTACTTCTTCGATGTCATGCCCTATTCTAATTGGGACAGGGACTGCGTCCCATGCTCTATTCCATTTTCTGCCAACCCCTGGATCGTCTTTCGGGATTTGCGCAGCAAATCCATTAGGAGGCTGCACCGCATAGATTCCGCTGCGCAGCAACGGAATCTATGCGGTGCAGCCTCCTAGTGTTGATGTATGCTCGGTGCGACCGTCCGAAGATTCGGGCGTGTGTCAGGAGGACTGATGAAACCGACCCGTGCTGCGTGGCTTTTCGCGGCCGGCTTGGCCTGGCTGGTTCTGAGGGGCATCCTCGTCAATGCGTTTCCTGCTCTCCGCGCCGAACGCATCGCGCAGGATGGAGGGATCTGGTTGCTGATCCCTCTGTTGTCCTTTGTCGCGAGCCTCGCGGCGCCGGTGTTCTTCATCTCGTTTCTTCGCCATCACAGTTTTGCGGGTCGGCCCGTCCTCCGGTCCTTGACACTCTTCGCCGTGGTTGCGTCGGTGCTCTCATGCGGGTTGGTAATGGTGTCACTGGGAGCAACGGCGGGAGTCATTGACCTTGGTTCCGGACGCACCGGGGTCATGGACCGCTGGCTTCCAGCTGTGATTCCGTTCCTCTTCGTGGTCTCGATCTTCCTGTTTCTGTTTGCGCTGGCGCGGTCGAGCGATCTCGATCCCGGTCTTCGGTCGGCCGCACGCGTTGGCGCCATCAGTACGTCGATTCCGATTCTCATGATCCTTGCCTGGATTGGGAGCTCTCTTTTCGGCGTTCCGGCCTGGTACCCGGCTTTCAGCCAGGGTCTGGTGGCGAAACTCCTCAGTCTCTCGGCTGCCGCGGCGCTGTTCTGGTTTCTCGAGTCGTTTGCTCGGCGCTATGACAGAGACGGTGACGTCGGCTGATACGAGCGAAGTCCAGCCCGCTTATCTCACCGGGTTTCGTCACGAGGGCTAGACCTCAATTGGCGCGCCGAGGACTTCGGCTGTACAATCTCTGGATGCATTGCCGCGGACCGTCTCAATTGTTGATCGAAACAAGAGGGCGAGAGGAACTGGTGAGTATTGAGCGTGATTGAATCCCTGCTCGGCCCGATTGGCGCCAACCTGGCGTTGGTCCTGATTCCAGTGCTCATCGTGATCATCATCGTTCTTTGGACACGGCTCCAGCAATCAACGGTCGCGCCCCAGTATCCGGCGACACTTTCAAATGGAGCGTTGGATCGGTCCAACCGTCGCCTCGAACGGGATCTCGAGGGGCAGATCGAATTCTTTCAGATCTTTTCGAGCCTGCTTGGCGAACTCCACGCACAACGCCAGATCCGACAGATTCCACCAAACCTCGTCAACGCCATGGTGCGGATGTTTCGTCCCGAAGTGGCGGTCGTTCTTGTTCGAAGGCGGAGCACGATCACCGAGCCGGATCGCGAAAACCGCCTGATTGTGGCGGCGTGCTCCACGGCGCAGCGAAACCTCAAGGTCGGCATGGAGGTTCGCTTCGGTGATGGGCAGCTCGGAATCGCTGCTGCTCGACAACGAACCATGGTTCGAAAGGACTATGAGGAGGAGAGCGCGCTTTCATACAGCGTGGGCCAGACTGCCGGCCAGCCCGAGTTTGACGTTGTCGCACCCATGATCGCCGGGGAGGACACCATCGGTGTGGTTGCCATCGCCCGCCCGGAACGCCACTACTTCAGCGAACGGGAGATGATGGAGATGCTCGCGCGCCTTGGTGCTCTGACATGGACCAACCTCGAGGCCTATCGCAACGTCGAGATCGCGGCCGAAGTCGATGGCCTGACCGGGATTTTCAACAAGGCCGCGTTGCTGGTCAAACTCAGCGAAGCGGTCCTCGACGCTCGCAACGCAGCCGAGAAGGTCTCGGTCTTTCTCTTTGACATCGATCACTTCAAGAACTACAACGATTCGAACGGACATCTGGTCGGGGATCGGTTGCTCCGACTCCTCGCCAAACTCGTGCGAGACAGCGTTCGCTCAGACGACTACTTCGGTCGGTTCGGGGGTGAGGAGTTCGTTCTGGTAATGTCCGGAAGATCCGCCAGCCAGGCTATGTCGGCTGCCGATGTGATCCGGCATCGGATCGAGGAGTATCCCTTTGAGGGAGAGTCCACCCAGCCCGGTGGACGGCTCACCATCTCGGGTGGTGTGGCCTGTTTCCCGGACGACGCCGATGACAGTGTGGAGTTGCTCAGAAACGCCGATACGGCGCTGTACGAGGCCAAGAACTCCGGCCGAAACAAGGTGTTTCGCGCGGAGCCGACAGGGCTCAACCCGGTCCTCAGAAGTTCGAGGCGCGGGACGGGTTCCGGCAGCGCCAAGCCGGGTTCGTCCGGCGGCCGAGACGGCCGCGATTCAGCCGGCCCATCGGATCGCGATCGCCAACGCTGACCTCCCGGGCAGAGTGTTTCTTCACCGTCGATTTCCGCCTTCTTGAGGATCGAGCTACAATCGGCGGCATGAAGGTAGACGTTCGGCATGTGGATGACGTGATCATCGTGGATCTTCAGGGTCGGCTCGTCATGGGAGTCGGCGACGAACTTCTGCAGGACGTGATGAATGAGCTCGTTGCGGAGGGTTGGACGAAGATCGTTCTCAACCTCCGCGAAGTCTCCATCATGGACAGTTCCGGCATCGGAGAGGTTGTTTCCAGTTGGAAGCTGGCCCAGAGGTTCGGCGGAACAGTCAAGCTCCTGCGGCCCGCGCCGAGCGTCAAGCGCACCCTGCTGCTGACCCAGTTGCTGCCGTTGCTCGACGTTTACGATGACGAAACCGAGGCGGTTAAGAGCTTTTCATAGCCCGGAAGGCGTCAACTCGGACCCCGCGCAGCAATGTCGAGCCCGCCCGATTCAAGGAGGTCGGTGGTGTTTTCCAACTACAAACAAGCATTTGTCGATGAACTCGATGCCATTCGTGAGGCCGGCACCTACAAAGAAGAGCGGGTGATCTCGTCTCCCCAGAGTGCGGCCATCAAGGTTCCACAGGGAGAGGTCATCAACTTCTGCGCCAACAACTATCTCGGTCTCGCGGACAACCCCGAGATCATCACCGCTGCGAGGGAGGCTCTTTCCGAACGCGGTTTCGGGATGGCCTCGGTACGGTTCATTTGCGGCACCCAGGATCTGCACAAGGAACTCGAACGCTCGATCTCTGACTTCAACGGCACCGAGGACACCATCCTCTACTCCTCGTGCTTTGACGCCAACGCCGGTCTCTTCGAGACCATCCTGGGCTCGGACGACGCCATCATTTCCGACCAGCTCAACCACGCGTCGATCATCGACGGGGTCAGGCTGTGCAAGGCTGATCGTTTTCGCTACGCCAACTCCGATATGGCGGAACTCGAGGAAATTCTCGCAAAGACCCAGGGTCACCGTCGTCGCCTGATTGCGACCGACGGTGTCTTCTCCATGGACGGGTATCTCGTCAAGCTCGACGAGATCTGCGATCTCGCCGAGAAGTACGATGCCATGGTCATGGTCGATGACTCCCACGCCACGGGCTACATCGGTCGCACCGGTCGCGGAACCCCGGAGCACTGCGGTGTCCAGGGCAGGGTGGACATCATCACCTCGACCCTTGGCAAGGCCCTCGGCGGGGCCTCCGGCGGCTACACGACTGGCCGGAGAGAAATCATCGCGATGCTCCGGCAGCGTTCGCGGCCATATCTTTTCTCGAACACCCTAACACCGTCGCTGGCGGCTGCTGGGATCGCGGTCTTCGCCATGCTTTCGGCCACCACGGCCCTGCGCGACAAGCTCATGGACAACACGAAGTACTTCCGGTCGAAACTCGAGACGCTCGGTTTCGATGTACTTGCCGGTGAGACCGCCATCGTGCCGGTAATGCTCTACGACGCCAAGCTGGCGTCTGACTTCGCCGACGAGATGCTCAAGGAAGGCATCTACGTCATCGGGTTCTCGTTCCCGGTGGTCCCCAAGGGACAGGCGCGGATCCGGACTCAGATCTCAGCCGCCCACGAGATCGAGCACCTCGATCGGGCAATTCAGGCGTTCGAGACCGTCGGAATGCGTCTCGGGGTCATCTGAGCGGGAGGCGCGGTTGCGCAGCCGGCCCCGCCTGAATGTGCGTGCGTGAGGGTTGCTGAAGGCTCCCTGTGAACGTCGGGCCGACCCATCCGTTATGGTAAACAGAGACCTTCGATCCGCGACCTCGAGTCTGAAGGGAGTCCGTCAAAATGATCAAGCTCGTCCCCGGAGTTGTGGCTGTTGCGGTCGCTCTGCAGAGTTTGGCGGGTCCTGCGATCGCTGAAGAGGCGCCGTGGATTATCACCGAACCGGTGGTGCTGACAGAGCCGACTGACCTCGGCCACGTAATCATCGTTGGTGATGGATCGCTCACCGTGCGGGATCTGCCGGAACCGGGTCTGCGAGTATCCGGGCATATTTGGGCCCTGGGAGACGCTCAATTGAGGCTCGAAAACTCGGTGATCCAGTTCCTCAGCGATTACCACGGGCAGTACGCCCTCGTGGGCGCCGAGGATGCGGTGATCGAGGTCGTCGGGTGCGACTATCGGGTGCCCAACGGCGTTCAGCACGCGTTGATGGTGGCCGGAAACGCCCAGATGACTGTCCAGGACACCGAATTCGGCGATGTGCAACTCCTCTCCGCCCATACGGCAACCCTCCGAGCGAGTCGCCTCAACGGCAATTTCGAAATCGTCGTTCAGGATGCATCGACCATGGTGCTCGCGGACATCCCGCGTGAGAGCGGCAAGGGCAGTATTTGGGTCTGGGTCGAGTTTCCGGCGGGTTCCGAGGCCGAGTATTCGCCGCCCATGCCCGGCTATATCGAAAGTTGGTCATTCCCGCCGGTCGGGGCGACGGGGATCGAGCAGATCGCGACCGTTGATCGCTGCGAGACCCTTCTGTGGCCCATGCTGGTGCGAGAGGACAGTCGGGTCACCCTGCGAGACATCCCCGATGAACACTGGATCGTCGTCGGTCTCCACATGCCCAGCGACGGGACGATCGAGGGACTCGTTAACGATCAAACATATGCAGATCACACTCTCGATCTCGATGATCGTGACTTTCGTCTGATCAATGCCTCCATCGACACCTGGAATCTCTATCCGCAGGCCGACGCTCATGTGACGGTTCGAGACTCCCTCCTCGGAGAGATCCTCAGCCTGGAGAACTCGAGAGTGACCATGGAGCGGACTACCATCGATGGGACCGGTGGGTTCTTCGGTGCGCGGGACACATCGCGGATCACCGCCACCGACTGCGTCTTCACCTGCACCATTGAGGCTACCCAGGAGAGCACCATTGCGCTCTATTCGAGCCTGGTCGATCCGTATCCTGTGGACCCGACCGGGGCCTGGACCCGCTTTGGGGCCTATGACGACGGGAGGCTCTTCGCGAGTCAGACCAGCGTGGTCACCACTCCGGCTCTTTCCGGCCGCGGTCTCATCGCCGTGAGCTATGTCCACGAACCTCCGGAGTTTCCGCCGGGCTCGGGTGGGGTCACCCTGGTGGGCAGCATCGCTCAGTTCAGCCTCGAACCCGAGGTCGCGACCGGCTCGTGGCGCCTCGAAGCTTCGGGTAGAGACGGCGAGGCGCCGGTCGTCATTGGCGAGAGCTCGGAGAATGTCGAGGGCGATGTCCTCGGGATCTGGACCGATGCGAATCCTCTGTTGGATTACCGATTGCAGAGCGTGATGACCGACGGGCTTGGCCGCACCTTCGTCGGCAACATCGTCGTTCCCGGTGCCGGCCCCCGAGTGCGGTAGCCCGAGCCGATTCGACGTACAAAGAAACCGCAGAGACGCAGGGACGCAGAGGTCTCGCAGAGCATCGCATCTGAGAGTGGGATCTTGTCGCTTGGAGGTTATGCGGATTCGTGAATCTGCCCAGGTCGCATCCAGAGCGGCTATTGAAACACGAAGAACGCAAAGACCACGAAGGGGCGCACAAAGCGTCGCAATAAAGAGTGGTTGTCTGATCAGGGTGACTGTTGTGTGTCATTGGGAAAAGCGAACGCGCGGAAATGTGGACCGAGGATGGACTGAAAAGGGATCGAGCGAGCGGGCCCCTTTGCAGCGGTCTTTGTGATCTTGGTGTGCTTTGTGTTTTAAAATTCGCCATTGAATCAGCCATCACCGATGCACGGTGACGCACAACATTCCGGAGTCGAGGACCTCCTCTCAAATGTGATGCTCCACGTTACTCCGCGCTCTCGGCGTCTCTGCGGTTTTTCTGAAAACCAGGCAACCCGGATCGGCTCAGGGCTTGCGGGCCTTGAAGAGGAGACCGACTCCCCAGGGGGCGCCATCGAAGAGACGATCGAGGCTGAAGACCCAACGAACGAAGTTGACCAACCAGCGTTTCTTCCCGAGACCCGAGACCTTGGCCAGAGTCGGGTCGTCATCGAGTTTGCCCCGGTTCTGGAGACGACGCCGATTGACGCGCTTCATGAAGACATCGTCGTAAAGCCGCAGGAATGGCCAGCCCCAGACCGTGACCTCGGGTTCGAGCCCGGCGCCCTCGAGCAACTCGGTCATCCCGGGTTTCTGGTAACGGCGGAGGTGGCCTCCCCAATCATCCCAGTCTGACCATTGTTTCGGATCGGCGGGTACGGTGCCCACGAGCCAGCCGCCGGGTGAGATGACCCGCGCCAGGTTGCGGGCGGCGGCCCGGTCGGCCGGGATGTGTTCGAGGGTCTCGGCCGACGACGCGCTGCCGAATGACCCGTCGGCGAAGGGGAGGTTGGTGATATCGGCGATCACCGGAAGGACCTTGTCGGCCAGGCCGGCGGCCTCGGCGCGGTGGGCGACGATGGCGAGGGAGCGCAACGACATGTCGGCGGAAACCACTGTGGTGCCGCCGCGGGCTAAGGTGATGCTCAGCGAGCCGACCCCTGCGGCGCACTCGAGGTGGAGCCCGCACGGAGGCGCGCAATCCCTGATGGCCTTTTCGAGGCGATCCTCGCGGTGTGCGTGCCGCGGACCGAAGAACTCGGGGTCGGTGCCCCACTCCGCTTTACCCATGATCTACCCGAGGTGAAAAACTCATAATTAAAAACTAAAAACTAAAAACTGAGAACTCAGCGGTTGATGATCTTGCGCGCCACCTTTTTGACGGGGAGCACGCGATCGAGCTTGTGGCCGATCCTGATGAGTTGATCGACGACAGCGGCCTTCCCCGAGGTGTTCTTGTAACACTCGCCGCACCGCGGAAGGGTCTCGAAATCGCGTGTCTTGAAGGCTTCCATGAGTTCGGCGATTCGATCCGAGGCTAGGATCTCTTTGACCGTCTGGGTCTTCGTGTCGCCGATGGCCTGGGAGCCGTCATAGTCGTAGCAGCAGTGGGTCACCCGACCATCGGAGAGCACGACGAACCAGCGGAAAGGGTAGCCCTGGAAACAGCCGTAGTACTGCTCGTGGAGATCGGTGGCATCGGTGGTGTCGAGGCCCTCGCAGGTCTTCTCGATGATGGTCGCCTGGGGATAGCGATCGATCTCGAAGAACGCCTCGAAGTCCGGGATGGTCTCGTCGGCGGTCTTCAGCGAAACCATCTTCTGGATTTCGACCCGGATGTCATGGCCCTTGGAGAGTTCGAGGAAGGTCCGGATGTTGGCCACGACCACATCCCAGCGACCGCCACGGCGGATCTCCGGGTAGACCTTGGGGGTGATGGTGTCGACGCAGAGCCTCAGACGTTTGAGCGATGTGGCCAAGAGTTCCCGGCCGTATGATTCGTCGAGCATCATGACGTTGGTTGAAACTCCGACGCCGGGGAAGAGATCGATGGCCTCGGTGAGTCTGGGGTAAAGCAGTGGTTCGCCCATCTCGTGGAGCCACCGTGCCCGGATCTCGTTGTCGGCGAAATCGGCCGCGACTTTCTCCACCAGCCACCAGGGCATATCGTCCTCGGGGCGGCCCAGGTTGCCCATGGGGCACATCCCGCAGCGGAGGTTGCAGCGGCTGGTCAATTCGACGCCGATCTTGGCGGTGGCTAGGTCGAGAATGGGTCTCACCGGCGCAGTCTAGCACGAGGGAACCTCGTGGAGCGGGTCTCTGTTACCATCCGCACCGATGCACAAGAATCTCGAACCTGTTTGGGTCGAAACGCGGCAAGGGGTGTCCATCGCGGCGGCGGCCGTCAAGGCTGCGGGGTGGATGGCCCTGGACACCGAGGCCGATTCTCTCCACTCCTACTACCACAAGACATGTCTGATCCAACTGACGGTGGACGATGCCAACTTCATCATCGACCCGTTGGCCATGGAGCCCGAGGACCTGGGATTATTGTGGGGGGTCGTGGAGGATCCTCAGATTCCGATTCTGATGCATGGCTCCGACTATGACATCAGGGTCCTCGATCGGGACTACAGCACCCGGATCCGCGGGCTGGTCGACACCCAGATCATGGCTCAGATCCTCGGTGAGCCCAAGACCGGTCTGGCGGCCCTGCTCGAAAAAGAGTTCAACGTGACCCTCGACAAGAAACACCAGCGCGCCGATTGGGGGAAGCGTCCGCTGACCCCATCTCAGGTCGCCTATGCGGCAGCGGATACGGCATACCTCCAGGGGTTGGCGCGGCTTCTTCAGAAGCGGCTCGAGGACCTCGATCGTTGGGATTGGGCGGTTGAGGAGTTTCGGCGGCTCGAGAAGGTCCGGCATCGGGCCTCCGAACCCAACCCGTTGGCCTTTGAGCGGGTCAAGGGTGTGCGGGCGCTGCGGGGAGAGGCTCGAGATCGCGCCTTCTCGCTTTTCGAGTGGAGGGAGGGCGAGGCGCAGCGGCTCGACATCCCACCGTTCAAGGTCCTCGGCAACAAGACCCTGGTCGAGATGGCGGACGTCCCACCGGAAAGCAAGAGCGAACTGGCCAAGGTCCATGGAATCGGTCCCCGATTTGCGCGTCGCTGGGGAGATCGCGTTCTTCGGACAATCCACCAGCCGATAGGAGCGCCGCAGTGGAAGAAGACCCCGAGATCTCCCGAGCCTGGAGCCAAGGTCGTCCGGCGTCTCAAACGGATCGCAGCGGTCCGTGATGTCATCGCCGTGGAGCTGGCGATCGAACCCGGATTGCTCTGCGCCAAGAACTCCCTGCTCTCGGTCGCGACGAGCCAGCCGCGTTGCGCCACCATCGCCGATCTCGATGCTGCCGGTCTCCACGGTTGGCGGCTCGAGGTGCTCGGTCAGAAGTTTCTCGAAGCCCTCGCGGACGAGTAAGAGACCGCCAAAGGCCGTGGTACCCTTCGCCATCGCGAATCCGGAGGCATGATGGCACTGAGGGACGAAACGCTTGCGTTTGTCGGTTGCGGAATGATGGGCGAAGCCATGGTCAAGGGACTCCTGCGCGAGGGTCTTGTCGACCCGCGTCAGATCGTGGCCAGCCACCCCCGCACCGAGCGCTGCCTCGAACTCGAGAATCGATACGGCGTCAGGGTGACCGATGAAAATGCCGAGGCCGTGACCGATGCGACCATCGTAGTGGTCGCCGTGAAACCGCAGTTTCTCACCGAAGTCGTGGCAGATCTGAAGGGGGCTCTGAAAAAAGACGCCACCGTCGTCTCCGTCGTCGCTGGAGCGACCATGGCGAGCCTCGGCTCGGATTTCGGTGTGAGTCGGGTGGTCAGGGTGATGCCCAACACTCCGGCGCAGATCGGCCGGGGAATGTCAGTCTGGACCTCCACGAACGCCGTTGATGAGGTGGGTCGAAAGAAGGTGCAGGTCATCCTGTCGGCGCTCGGCGCCGAGGAGTACGTGATCCACGAGCCGGAGCTCGATATGGCCACCGCGTTGAGTGGAACGGGTCCCGCCTATGTCTTCATGTTCATGGAGGCCCTTGTCGATGCGGGTGTCCACATGGGGTTCTCGCGGCGGGTTGCCGAAAAACTGGTCTTCGAGACCGTACTCGGCGCCGCCGAGTTCGCCAAGGGCGAACCCGATCATCTGGCCAAGCTGCGAAACCAGGTGACCTCGCCCGGCGGGACCTCGGCCGCGGCCCAGTATCAGCTCGAGCGGGGCCGACTCCGCACCGTGCTTTCCGATGCCGTCTGGGCCGCCTACCGCCGCTGCCAGCAGCTCGGAGGCAACGCCGATATCGACACCAACGGTCACTCCCTCAAGTAGGCCGGATCCAAAGGACGCCGGATACCGCGGACGATCCCACACCCCCGACTCACGACTCACGACTCACGACTCACGAGTCACGAGTCACGAGTCACAAACAACACCCGGGGCAGTCGCCCGCCCCGGGTGGAATCACGAACCGCGTTCGCTCAGCGTTTCACGAGCTGGAACGCCTTGAACGCAGGGATGAAGCCCTGGATCCGTTCGGCGATCCGTATTTCTCTGAGGCGCCGCGCCTGCTCTTCGTCGAGGAGGAACTCAAAGCCTTCGAGATAGACCACGTGGACATCGATGAGGGCCTCGCCGAGGTCACGGCGCTCGATCATCAGCAGACCGAGTTCGGTGGGATCCGGAGCACCACTCGCGAACTGGTCCTCGATCATCGCCTGGACACTCACGATCTGTTGGTGAAGCGGTTCTTCGGCGGCGCGGTGATCGGCCCAGAGGATCTCCCATGAGGCGATCTGGTCGGCATCGAGTTCGAGGAACTCGATCACCAGTTGGCGAGCGCCGTCCATGATGGGACCCGGTTCGGTTTCTGAAGGTTTATCCTGTGCCATCAGGGGGGCGGCGAGCGCGAGCATCATGATCGAAAGCACCAGACGTTTCATGTGAACTCCTTCTCTCATTTCTGATCCCCGATGGTCACCGCAGCCGTGGGCCTCGTGATCGAGGATGTGACGAAGGGAATACACTTGGGTTGACAAGGGAGTTGCATGTTCGATCGGTTCGCGTATCAGGGGCACGAGTCAGTCGTAAGTCGTAAGTCGTGAGTCGTAAGTAGATCCAGACTTTCCGGATGTGCCGAGCGACTTCGTGCGGAAACCCACTGATTCAGGCGTCCTTTGGCTCCGGCCTTCTGGCCCGCCTTTGGCGACCCAGCGGCGTGCCATCGTCGGGGTCGCGCGGAGGTGGATTTGAGGGACTGCGACCCCGCCAATGGCACGCCGGCGGCCTCCTTCGTGGCGTGGAGAGGTGCACCGTGACGTTCTGCCGCGAGGGTTGCCCGGCATCGGCATTGTGCACAGCGCGAATGGCCACCGGAAGGTGGTACCGGCACAATGCCGTGCCCGGCACGCCCCGGTGAGCGCCAGAAGCCCGCGTGCTCGGATACTCTCACGGATCACGGATCACGGATCACGGATCACGGATCACACGGAACAAACGGCCCGACCTCCACTCCGGAGAGGGTTGAGGTAAACCTGAACTGAGCGATTCTGCCGGATGGGATGTGCAAAGTCCTTGATGCTCTGGTGTTTGCAAAAAAATGCAGGAATACTGGTGGTATGTCGAGGCTTTTTGCAAACGCCCAGCGCGCAAGGAGTTGGTGCAGACCGACGGTGAGAATCGCTCAATTTAGGTTAAAGTGTCACCCGAAGGGAGGGCGTCACCATGATCAGCCTCACCGACACCGCCCGCGAGAAAATCAACGAGTTCATCGAACAGGCGGATGAGGAGTGCATCGGGATTCGGGTTCTTGCCGCAAAGGTCGGACGCCACACCTTTCGTTATGAGATGCAGCTGACCCGTGAGCAGGATGCCACCGATGGAGACAATCGGGTCGATTTCGGCGGAATCTGCGTTGTTCTCGATCCCCAGACCGCCGAGTTGATGGAGGGCGCCTCCCTCGACTATCTCAACCTCGAGACCGGCGAAGGCTTCGAGATCACCAACCCCGCTGCGGACCCGAACTGGGATGATCCTCTCCATCAGAAGGTTCAGGAAGTGATAGACGAGAAGGTCCTGCCGGTGGTTGGCGCCCATGGCGGATGGGTCGAACTCGACCGCATCGAGGGCGACACCGCCTATGTCAATCTCGGTGGTGGATGCCAAGGATGCTCGAGCGCCGGGTTCACCCTTTCAGCCGGCATCGAACAGGCCATTTGCTCCGAGATCGATGAGATCGAACACGTGGTCGATGTCACCGATCACGACTCGGGCCAGGAGCCCTTCTACCAGGACTAGCGATCAAGGGAGCGCGGGCTCGGTGCCTGGCTCTCTTTTCGTCGCGAAAAGGTGCCTGGCACCGCTCCCATCGCGTGTCCACAGGCGCGGGCGGCGGGAAAGGCATCCGCTCCCATCGCGTGTCCGGTCGGCGAAGTCTATCGCTCGACCCGCTCCACATCCGCCCCGAGCATCCTGAGCCTTCGATGGAGGAGTTCGTACCCGCGTTCCACTTGGTGGATATTGTGGATCACGCTCTCGCCGTCGGCGCAGAGGGCGGCGATGACCAGCGCCATCCCGGCGCGAATGTCAGGGCTCGCCAGGTGTTGTCCATAGAGCTTTGAGGGGCCAACGACCACCGCGCGGTGGGGATCGCCGAGGACGATACGGGCGCCCATGGCGATAAGCCGATCGACCCAGAAGAGACGACTCTCGAACATCTTCTCGTGGATCAGGATGGTGCCGGTCGCCTGAGTGGCGAGGACGACCATGATGCTGGTGAGATCCGGGGGGAATGCCGGCCACGGGCCGTCGTCGATCTTGGGGATGGCGCCGTGGAGATCGTCCTGAACCACCAGTTCCTGCTCGGCCGGGACAACGATGTCATCACCGTCGACCCTCCACCGGATCCCCAGACGGGCGAACCCAAGGGTGGTCATGCGGTGGTGTTCACGTGGCTCGGCGTTGGTGATCCTCAACTCGCCGCCGGTGACCGCCGCAAGACCGATGAAACTCCCGACCTCGACCGGATCCGGGCCGATGGCTGCCTCGGCGCCGCCGAGTTCGTCGCGGCCTTCGATGACCAGAACGTTGGTGCCTACACCATCCACCGCGCCGCCCATGGCGTTGATCAGGCGGCACAGTTCCTGGACGTGAGGCTCCGACGCTGCGTTGCGGATGACGGTGGTGCCGTGAGCGAGAGAGGCGGCCATGACCGCGTTCTCGGTGCCCATGACGCTCATTTCGTGGAGAAAGAGCTCGGTTCCGGTGAGACCGTTCGGCGCTCGAATGACATAGCGGTCCGGTTCGATGTCGACCTCGGCGCCCAGGGTGCGAAATGCATGGACGTGGGTGTCGAGGGGTCGCCGACCGATGCGATCACCTCCCGGTCTCGGGAGCACCGCGCGTCCCCACCGAGCCACAAGTGGGCCGGCGAGCAGGAACGACGCACGGATCCGGCGGGCCAGGGTCGGATCGAGGGCCCGGGTGGCGAGATCGTTGGCCGAGATCGTCCAACGGTCGGGGGTGTCCTCGGTGACCGTGGCGCCGAGGGCCTCGATCAACCGGACCATCATCCGGACATCGCGGATCTGTGGAACGTTGGACAACGAGACCCGGTCGCCGGCCAGTAGACAGGCCGCCAGCATGGGCAGAGCGGCATTCTTGTTGCCGCCGGGTTTGACCGTGCCCGAGATCGGGTTGCCGCCACGAATGATGTAGGCGAAGGACTCGTCGCCCACGGGGTCGTAGTCGATGGGAACCATGGTTGCTATCTCCGCCAGCACTTTAACACCCCTTTCCGAACGGATTCGCTCCTCTACTAAGCATCGGTTTCTGTTGTGGCGAGGATGTGGCTGCAGCGTGGATTCTTGGTGGTTGGGGGGAGGGTTGAACCGCAGAGGCGCAGATGGACACGAGATGCGAGATGCGAGATGGAATCGCAGCCATCGCAAACGGAGAAACCGCAGATGGGCGCAGATTTCATCGCACCACCTCATCGCAGCATCGCAAATGGGACACGGATTTCATCGCAGACATCGCAGGGATAGAACGCAAAGGACGCCAAGACCATCCGTCGCAGAGATTCGCAAAGCCATCGCATTTGAGTGGGATCCGCGTCACCGTTGGGTTGATCGACTCGGAAGATGATCGTCGGTGAACCCAACGGGGGATTGAGGAATCGCGAGGGCAGGTGATCATCTCCCTGGATTTCCTTGGCTCGAAGGCCTGAGGAAACGCGATGAGGCAATTGGATCCAGGAAACGCGGATGCACGCTTCCTGAATCGGTTTGAGTGCCGCCGGTACCCGCATCGCGAGTGAGATCGCGATCCCAGCTGCCGTGGTTGCTTTGTCGAGTGCATCAAAGCTGTTTCGGTTCTGTCGTTCGTGCATGGTCACCTCCGGGTTGTTCATGTTCTCCCCACAGCCGTTGGGGAATCCGATGTCAAGGGTCGCCGCCGCGGCGACTTGTCTTGCCCTTGACATCGGATTTCCCAGCGGCTACCCGACCTCTCAAGAACAACCCGGAGGTGACCATGCCGGGACAGAGCCACGGATACGGCCACGGTTTCGGTTTCGGTTTCGGTGACGGATGCGGATGCGGATGCGGGAAAAGGTACACTTCCCAACCATGACGCGTCTCGTGCTCCACGATCTGCACTCCGACAAACGGGCGGGTGAACTGGCCAAGCTCATCGAGTCTTTGGCCGCCGACGGCAATCGACTGGTGGTCTGGGTCGCCGACGAGGGTCGCCGGCAGATCTTCGATGACTGGCTGTGGACCTTCGACAAGGGCAGCTTCGTGCCCCATGTCGTGTGGCAATCCGCCATGGGTGAGGTCGACGACCCTGTGGTTCTCTCGGGCGAAGAGGCCAACCCCAACCGGGCAACGGTGTTGGTGGTCGGAGACGATGTTCCCCCGGAAGACTGGGCGATGGGGTTTGACGAGGTCCATGACCTCATCCCTCCCGGTGATGATGGGTCCGAACGGCGTGCGTGGTGGCAGCGGTGGAACGAAGGCGTCGACGAGGAGGCAGAATGAAGCGTTGGCTGATCGTGGTGGTGGTGATCGGATTCGGGTTGACGAACGTGGGGTTGGCGGTGGATGAGACGCCGTCGGATCTCGAACTCGAGGCGACGGTCCGCGAGGTCCTTCGCCAGGTGCCCCTCATCGACGGTCACAATGACGCTCCGTGGGCCATCCGCAGCCGGGTGTCCAACCACCTCGCCGATTTCGACTTCACCGATACGGCCTCCGGCGATCGCCCCATGCACACCGATATCGAACGTCTTCGCGCCGGCGGCATCGGCGGCCAGTTCTGGTCGGTCTGGGTCCCGGTCGATCTCGAAGGCGGCGATGCCGTGGTGACGACCCTCGAGCAGATCGATCTGGTCCAACGATTGACGGCAAAGTACCCGGATGACTTCGAACTCGCTCTCACCGCCGATGATGTCGTGCGGATCCACGGCGAAGGCAAGATCGCCTCGCTCATCGGGATGGAGGGCGGTCACAGCATCGACAACTCGCTCGCCGTGCTGCGCCAGTTCTACGCCGTGGGCGCCCGCTACATGACCCTGACCCACTGGAAGAACGTGGATTGGGTGGATGCTGCGACCGACACACCCGAACACGACGGACTCAGCCTGTTCGGCGAGATCGTGATCAAGGAGATGAACAGGCTCGGGATGCTCGTCGATCTCTCGCACGTCTCCGCCGCCACCATGCATGATGTCCTCGACATCAGCCGAGCGCCGGTTTTCTTTTCCCACTCCTGCGCCATGGCGTTGAATTCGCATCCCCGCAACGTGCCCGACGACGTGCTGAAGCGGATCGCCGAATCCGGCGGCGTGGTGATGATCAACTTCGGGTCGTATTTTGTCGATCAGAAGATCACCGAACGACACGCCGCCTACAAGGCGGAGGAACTGAGGCTCGAGACCCTGAATCCCGGCGACCCGCAGGCCGTCAAGGACGGGATGAAGCAATGGCTGGCCGCCAATCCCCTGTGGACCGTGCCTCTCGGCGATCTTGCCGACCACTTCGATCATGTGCGCAAAGTGGCGGGCATCGATCATGTGGGCATCGGATCCGACTACGACGGGATCGGCGCCCTGCCGAAGGGCATGGAGAACGTCTCCGGCTATCCCACCCTTCTCGTCGAACTCATGCGCCGTGGCTGGAGTCGTGAGGACATCGCCAAGGTCGCCGGGCTCAACATCCTCAGGGTGTTGCGTGAGGCCGAGGCGGTCGCCGCCGAGCTGCAAAAGACCGAGCCGCCGTTCGAGGTTCGGATCGATGATGACGGCTACGGCGACCACGAGGAAGCATCAGGGAACTAGGCGTCAGGCACCAGCCGGGGCGCTGTTCGCCGACACGGCCACTGCCACTGACACTGCCGCGGTGTCCCGCAACTCCGGCCTTCTGGTCCGCCTGCGGCGACGTAGGGTGGGGGGGCTGGCCCCACCTTCAGTCTCGTTCCGGCTGGGGTCGCGTATCCGAGAGCTCGTGGGGCGCGCCGGGAGGTGGGCGGTTTTCTCCGTGAGTTCGGATGCTCAGACGTTTGCGAGGGGCCTTTGAGGAGTCGATGTTGAGGTCAGTTTCCATCCGGTCGGAGTCGTCCTCCGCCCGGGCGGCGCGAACTGCCCTGAATCACCGAGAGCTCCAATGAGGCGGTGTCCGATCCTGCGGAGTTCGTGGCCGTCAACGAGACGGTGTAATAGCCGCTCACTTCATAGGTGTATGCCGGATGCTGCTCGGTGCTCGTGCCGATTCCATCGCCGAAGTCCCAGGCCCATGTGGTGGGCGGCCCCATGACGGAGGTGTCGGTGAACTGAATCGGACTGTCGACAGTGGGTGGTTCAGGTGAATAGGTGAATGACGCCACCGGTGGAGTGAGGAATTCTGGTACGACTTCGATCTCGGCCTGGCCGCGGTCGTTATCGAGATTCGGGTCGAGATCGTTCTCATCCGCGAGAAACACGAAGCTCTCGAGAACCAGATCGTCTTCCTGAGGCCCGATGATGCCCCGCACGGTCGTGCCCGCCTCGAGAGCGGCGATGATGGGCTCGCCATCGGCCTTGGCGAGCATGACGTTCGGCACCGTGCCGTGCGATCCCCCCCAGGAGGGCCAGATGTCGATCACGCATTGGTCGCTGTCCGGCTGATTCAGGCATCCGTCGTGATTGACGATCACCGCCGCGATGGCGCCCGCCTGATCTGCGCTGAAGACCTTCGTATCGAATTCGCAGTCGCCGCGACGGATGACGGCGATGTTGCCCGCGGTGAAGGAGTCGAACTCCTCACATCCCATCGTGGGATTGGCGCTACCATCGTTGACCAATTCGAATTCGGCCTCCACGGGATCCATCAGAGAGATCCGATCGCCGAAGCAGTTTTCGTAGATGTTGTCGCAGGTCGATCCTTCGTTGCCGCCGACGAGCTTCTCGCAGGCGCCCCTGGAGTAGAGATGGCGGCTGCCGGCTTCGAGCCGATCCTGCTCCGTGAGGGCCGGTCTCCAGCTCTGAACCAGCGATGCCGGTTCGGTGATGGTGACCCGGCCGAATTTCGGCGCCTCCATGGGAATCTCGACTTCGAAGCCGAATGAGGCTGACACTCCGGGGTCGAGGCCCTCCACCGGGTTGGCGTCATCGTCATCATCGGTTCGTTGAAGCTGCAGGATCAGGTGTTCGCAGAAAGTCTCGTCATCGAAGAGGAAAGCGGTGTTCCCCAGGGTATCGGTGCCCTCTGCCGATGCCTGGATGGCGTTGCGTTGTTCCTGGGTCAGTTCGTCCAACCGCGCGGGCACGCCGGAAGGGATGCTGACGTTGATGTATGCGCTTCCGGCCGCATCCGGGCCCGCGTTGGCGTAGCCGACGATGATGGGAAGGATCTGCCCGAGGCGGGCTTCCTCCGGACCGGTGAGGGTGGTGGAGAGATCGGACTCTGCGGCGAGCAGCGCCGGTGCGTTGCAGAAAGGCAGGACGAGAATCACGCCGGCAAGAGCTGCACTCGCCAGATGCCGTCCCTGAACGCACATGGTCCACCTCTCAGATCGGGTCTGATCGTGATTCGACGTTCTCGATTGTAGCGCGCCAAGTATGAGGGGCTACGGTCACGGTCGTGGATTCTCCGCATCCGGCATGGCGATGTCCAAACCTTCGACCGGCGCCGTCTGCGAATAGCGTCGCAGCGCAATGATTGCCTCGACGACGAGCCAGACGGCGATGAACGAGATGATCCCGCCGATCACCAACAGAGTTGTATTGCCCTCGGCGGCGTAGGAGCGCAGCTTGATGGCCATGGCGACGACCGTGGTGATCATCATGAAGACCATGGGGATAAGGAATGGGAGTGCGAAGCGTCGGCGTTGGATGAGGTAGAGCGAGACTACCAGCAGGGCGAGACCGGCGAGAAGCTGGTTGGTGGATCCGAAGAGCTGCCACAGCGCGAGTCCCGCCGCCTTGCCGTCGATCTTGTAGAACGCGAAGAACGAGATGGCGCCGACCGCCAGGGTCGAGGTCAGATAGCGATTGCGGAGGAACTTCAGCCTGAGGGTCGTGCCGATCTCCTCGATGTTGTACCTCAGCAGTCGGGTGGCCGAGTCCAGGGTGGTGAGGGCAAAACTCACCACCACGACCGCGATGAGGGTGCGGGCCATGTCTTCGGGGATGCCGAGGGTGGCGACAAAACGCGTCGAGCCTTCGATGAAGGCGCTCATGGAGCTGCCGAGACCCTGAATCGAGCTCCAATCGTGGTAGTGGTTCTTCCACGCTCCAACGGAGACAAACCCGGCGGTGCAGGCGAGCACCGAGGCCAGACCGAGCAGCGATTCGCCGACCATGGCGCCATAGCCGATGGGGCGCGCGTCGGTCTCCTTGTCGAGCTGTTTTGCGGTCGTGCCCGAAGAAACCAGCGAGTGGAACCCTGAGGCCGCGCCGCAGGCGATGACAATGAAGACAAAGGGATAGAGGGGGGGTGCTCCTTCGGGATGGGCATCGATGACCGGTGATGCGAACTCGGGACGCAGGACAAAGAAACCGATATAGGTCAGCCCGAGCCCGAGATAAAGCAGCAACGAGTTGAGAAAGTCGCGGGGCTGTAGGAGCGACCACACGGGCAGGACCGATGCGAGCCAGGCGTAGGCGAGGAGGATCCAGGTCCAACCGCCCACGGATGCCCATTTCACCGGCATCATCGGCGATGCGATGACCACGGCCAGGGTGATGAAGAAGGCGATGGCGATGAGCTTCCAGAGGTTCTGGCCCTTCTTGCGCACCAGCCACCCGATGATCAGGGCGAGGACCAGAACCGTGGCCGAGGGCACGACCGATTCGGGATAGTAGGTCGTCTCCGGGGTCGACCCGGCGGAGAACAGAAGCGCGATGACATAGGCGAAGACCCCCATGGCCAGGGCCACGGCAAAGAAAATGATCGCGTGCATGAGCGATTTCGCGCGCTTGCCCATGAGGCTCTCGGCGATGGAACCAATGGAGAGGCCCTTGGCCCGGGCCGATATGACGAGGGCGCCGAAGTCGTGGACACAGCCGACGAAGATGGCGCCGACGACGACCCAGATCATGGCCGGAAGCCAGCCCCAGATGACCGCGATGGCGGGTCCGAGCATGGGTGAAAGCCCGGTGATGGATGCGTAGTGGTGGCCGAAGAGCACCAGCTTGTGGGTTGGGACATAGTCGACACCGTCTTCCATGGTGTGGGCCGGTGTCGGGTGATCGGCGCGAAGCTCGAAGATCTTGGTCGCGATGAAGCGCGAGTAGACCAGATACCCGAAGGCATAGAAAACAAAGCAGACTAAAACGGCGAGGACTGGCGGCATGGCACCCCCGAATGTTGACCGGACGATGATAACGCGGACAAGGGATCCGGTATCAGGGACGGTGTCGCCCCCACGAGATCAGAGCTGTAGGCGGGGCATTCATGCCCCGCGACCCACCCATTCCCAACCGGAAGGGCTTTTCGGTTTGCTCTGATGAGCAGGGTCGTGACGATGCTCATGTCGGCACGCCCGGTGACCGAGACAGAGACAGCGGCAGCATCAGGACCAGCGGCAGGGGCAGGGACAGTAACCCGCGTCCGTGATCGGTGATCCGTGATCTAAGGCGGCAGAGTCGCAACCGAAATTCAGACAGTGGTGAGAAGGTAAGAAGGTCAGCGCTCGCTACGCTCGCTGTGAGAAGGCCCATCGCAACAGGGAACCAAGCGCCCTCACGCTGGAAGCGTGCCCACCTTCTCACTTTCTAACCTTCTAACT
>Ga0164313_10000621_pt1 | contig 29230 bp, 26 predicted proteins | sample GuaBasSedimGuay4_FD_113735 | JGI IMG/M metagenome (GOLD analysis project Ga0164313, IMG submission 113735) | Subseafloor sediment microbial communities from Guaymas Basin, Gulf of California, Mexico - Guay4, Core 4569-4, 0-3 cm | ecosystem: Environmental > Aquatic > Marine > Hydrothermal vents... | reverse complement strand
TACAGAAACAGAATTGCCCCACGCACTATTAGGTATGCAATGGGCAGAAAAGCATGGTGAAAAACCAGATGTTTGTAACGCAATTGGGGCGCATCATGATGAAGTTGAAATGACAAGTTTATTGTCTCCAATTATACAGGTTTGTGATGCAATTAGTGGAGCAAGACCTGGAGCAAGAAGACAAGTTTTAGACTCCTATATTCAGCGTTTAAAAGACTTGGAGGATGTTGCTTTCGGATTTAAAGGTGTCAATAAAGCTTATGCTATTCAGGCTGGACGAGAGTTACGAGTTATGGTTGAAAGTGACAAAGTTAGTGATGATAAAGCTTCAGAATTATCTTTTAGCATTTCACAGAAAATCCAAACGGAAATGACCTATCCAGGACAAGTTAAAGTTACTGTGATACGAGAAACAAGAGCCGTTAATATTGCGAAATAAAAAAGACCTACTAGGTTTTCAAAACCTAGTAGGTCTAAATCAACACTCATTTACTCATCATAAATATTTGAATAACCACTTCCTGGCATTTCAAAGAATTTACCATTTATAAACCTAAAATTCTTATCCAATCCTTTAATGGCTTGCATGTCATTTTCATCTAGTATAATCGATCCTGCATTAAAATTGGATGCTATATGATCTTTACTCGTTGATTTTGGAATTACAGAAGCCCCTCTGTTACACTGCCAAGCTAATAGTATTTGAGCAGCAGAAACACGATGTTTTGAAGCTATGTCTTTAATAAGTTCTAGCCCCATTAGGTTGGGTTCATTCTCAGCTTTCATTTCTGAAGAGCGGTCACCAGATCCCAAAGGAGAATAACCAGTAATGATAATATCTTCACTTACACAATAGTTGAACAATTCATTTTGTTGTAATAAGGGATGCATTTCAATCTGATTGACTTCCGGTTTTATTTCAGCTTTTGAAACAAGATCCTTTATTTTCTTTTTACTAAAATTAGAAACACCAATATGTTTTACTAAACCTTTATTTTTAGCTTTTTCCAATTGTTTCCATGTTTCAATAATGGGTAATTCCTCTAAAGTGATATATTCTGAAGCCTTACCAGGAAAAAGAACTCCATGTTTAAATGCCACAGGCCAATGAATAAGATACAGATCTAAATAATCAAGCTGTAATCTGTGTAGTGATTCTTTTAAAGCAGGAATAACAAATGACTCTTCATGGGCATCATTCCAAAGTTTTGATGTAATGAATATATCGTCTCTTTTTAAATCTCCGCTTTTGAAAAGTTCAGAAAGAGCCTCTCCAATTTCAACCTCATTTTGATAAATAGCAGCAGTATCAATATGCCTGTACCCTGAATTAACGGCATCCTTAATTGCAGTTTTCACTTCATCTCCAGTAGCTTTCCAAGTTCCCAATCCAATACTTTGGAAAGTATCACCATTTTTAAAATTAATGTTTTTCATACAATCTATTTTCATACAAGGTACAAAACAATACTATCTCCTTGGATGAAACGTATTGATAATTTGTGTTAAATGACTTTTGTCAATATGTGTGTAGATCTCGGTAGTGGTAATGCTTTCATGACCTAACATTTGTTGAATCGCACGGAGGTCCGCACCATTTTCTAAGAGGTGTGTAGCAAAAGAATGCCTGAAGGTATGTGGGCTGATTTTTTTTTTGATGCCTGCTTTTTCAGCTAATTCTTTAACAATATGAAAAATCATCGCTCTACTAAGTGCATTTCCCCTTCGGTTTAAAAATAAAGTGTCTTTTGCCGATGGATTTATTTTTTGATGAATGCGAATTTCTTTTCTGTAAATCTTAATATATTTTTCGGTTTGTGGGCCAATAGGAACAAATCGTTGTTTATCGCCTTTCCCTGTAACTTTGATAAATCCTTCATCAAAAAACAGGTCTGATATTTTTAAAAAGATCAATTCTGAAACCCGTAAGCCACATCCATATAATGTTTCAATTATTGCCCTGTTGCGTTCCCCTTGAGCCTTACTTAAATCTATAGTAGCAATCAATAAGTCTATTTCTTCTAAAGAAAGTGTGTCTGGTAATTTCATCCCAATCTTTGGACTTTCGATAAGCTCTAATGGATTTGTTGTTCTGTATTCCTCGAAGACCAAATAGTTAAAGAATCCCCTAAGACCTGATATAATTCTACTTTGAGTTCTCGGATTTACCTCTTTGGCGATGGTATAAATAAATTGCTGAATTGTTTCTTCTTCAATTTTTATTGGAGATAGCTCGATCGAATTTTCATCAAGCCAATGTACTAGTTTTTTAATGTCGAATGAATAATTTGAAATGGAATTATGTGAGAGTCCTCGTTCAATTTTCAAATAGTTTTGATAATGAATAATTGCTTGTTTCCATTTCATTCAGCTATATTAATTAAAATATTAATTAATAGAAAATAAAAAGGATTAGGCTTTCGTTTATTATCTTTGATTAACTAAATAAAAAAAAATATTATGAAAAAACTTATTGTAATTGTATTCGCTATTTTATTAACTTCTACTGCATTTTCACAAGGAATTGACTTTGGAATTAAAGCAGGTGTCAACTTTGCAACCCTAACAGATGCTTCTAATCTATCTAATAAAACAGGATTTGTAGGTGGTATTTTTGCTGGAATTAAGTTTGGTGATAAAGTTGCTATTCAAGGAGATTTATTATACTCTCAGCAAGGAGCAGAGTTTGACCTTGGAGAAGTAGATTTAACTTATGTTAATATTCCAGTTGTGTTAAAGTATTTTTTAATTAAAGGACTTAATGTTCAGGCCGGCCCTCAATTTGGGTTTATTGTTGACGATAATATTGCAGAAGTAATAGATGGTGTTTTAGAAGCAGAATCATTTGATCTAACTGGTGTTCTTGGTGTTGGATATGACCTGCCAATGGGTATTCGAGTTGACGGAAGGTATAATTTTGGTTTGACTGATGTTTTTGATGGCTTAGATGGTAAAAACTCTGTGATTACCCTTTCTGTTGGGTATTCATTTTTGTAACCTTTTGTATAGACGCGATTAATCGCGTCTCTGTTTTTTTTGATACATTTACACTATGAAGATCATTATCATCAACGGTCCAAATATTAATTTACTCGGAAAACGGGAAACCGACATCTATGGCAATCAGTCATTCTATGAGTTTTTCTCTCAATTAAAGATTAAGTATAAAGATGTTGAATTATTCCATTATCAGTCCAATATTGAAGGGGAGTTGATCGATAAATTACAGGAAGTAGGATATTCGTACGATGGAATTATTTTAAATGCCGCTGCATATACCCATACTTCAGTTGGAATAGGAGATGCTGTAAAAGCAATTTCAACTCCAACTATTGAAGTTCATATTTCCAATACATTTTCTAGGGAAGAGTTTAGACATAACTCCTTTATTTCTCCAAATGCAAAGGGTATTATTTTAGGTTTTGGTTTGCAGAGTTATGAATTGGCTTTGCAAAGTTTTCTCTAGTATAGACGCGATTAATCGCGTCTCCCCAAATGGATACAAGATTAATCGCGTATCTACTACAGAAAAAAATATTATAAATGAATAACCTCCCCATAAGCATCCGCAACAGCTTCCATAACAGCCTCACTCATAGTGGGGTGAGGGTGGATTGCTTTTAGAACTTCATGTCCTGTAGTTTCTAATTTTCTTCCTAAAACTGCTTCAGCAATCATATCGGTTACTCCAGCTCCAATCATATGGCAGCCTAACCATTCACCATATTTGGCATCAAAGATAACTTTTACAAAACCTTCTTTTGTGCCTGCAGCACTTGCTTTTCCACTAGCTGAAAAGGGAAACTTCCCTATTTTCAACTCGAAACCAGCTTCTTTAGCTTGCTTTTCAGTCATACCAACAGATGCAATTTCAGGACTCGCATAGGTGCAGCCTGGGATATTACCATAATCAATCGCCTCAACATTCAATCCTTTAATTTTTTCAACACAGGTAATTCCTTCAGCAGAAGCCACATGTGCTAAGGCTGGGCCAGGAACTACATCTCCTATGGCATAATACCCAGGAATATTAGTTTGATACCAATCATTTACCAAAATTTTATCTCGATCTACGACGATACCAACATCTTCCAGTCCAATATTTTCAAGATTCGATTTAATACCTACGGCAGAAAGAACGATCTCTGCTTCTAGAATTTCTTCTCCTTTTTTGGTTTTTACAGTTGCTTTTATGGTTTTACCTGAAACATCTACTTTTTCTACTGAAGCATTTGTCATCACTTTAATACCAGCTTTCTTAAATGATCGGCCAAATTGTTTTGATACATCTTCATCTTCTAACGGTACTAGTGTAGGAAGAAATTCAACTATAGTTACCTCAGTTCCCATAGTATTATAAAAATGAGCAAATTCGACTCCAATAGCTCCACTACCAACCACTATCATACTTTTGGGTTGTTTTTTTAGTGTCATTGCTTCTCGATACCCTATTACTTTCTTTCCGTCTTGTTTTAAATTAGGTAATTCTTTAGAACGGGCTCCCGTTGCAATAATAATATGGTCTGCAGTATATTCTGTGCCTTCTACATCTACTTTCTTTCCCGGTTTTAGTTTTCCGAATCCTTCAATAACATCAATCTTATTTTTTTTCATTAAAAACTGAACACCTTTACTCATTCCATCTGCTACACCCCGACTACGTTCTACTATTTTTGTAAAGTCTTTATCAGCCTCTTTTACACTCAAGCCATAATCTTCAGCGTGCTTTAAATAATCAAAAACCTGAGCACTTTTAAGCAATGCTTTTGTAGGAATACAGCCCCAGTTAAGGCATACACCTCCTAAATTTTCCTTTTCGATTACAGCTGTTTTAAATCCTAACTGTGAAGCTCTAATGGCGGTTACATAACCTCCGGGACCAGATCCTAAAACAATAATATCGTATTTGCTCATTTTTTAATTCTTTAATTAATTGAATAAGCGAAATTACAAAATGCATCTGTAATGAAATAAGAAAGTTTTAAAAAAACAAATTTTAAAGTTTTGACTTGCTTGTTAGTAGTAGGTTTGAAATATTTAAGCTCCTAATTAACACATTACAGTTTTTTGGAGCTTGGTTTTATTTTTGATAACGAATAACGAAAGATGATTTGGAATTTAATTGTTATTCCACAGAGTTACCCAGAGAATACCCAGAGTTTCGCAAAGAAAAAAAATAGAGGATAGTAGGTCTGAAATGTTTTTGACCCTTATTAAGCAATTATCTTATTCTTCATCAAAGCCCAATGACAATGAATTCACACAATACCGCTGACCAGTTTCTGTTGGGCCATCGTTAAAAACGTGTCCTAGGTGACTTCTACAATTCCTGCATACAATTTCGGTTCGTAACATACCATGGCTTTTATCCAGAACAAATTCAACTGCATCTTTTTTTGCTTCATCGAATGATGGCCATCCACATCCACTATCAAATTTATTGTCACTGTTAAATAATGAGAAATTACAAGCGCCACAATTATAATTACCCTTTTCAAAATGAAGATTGAATTTACCGCTAAATGGTTTTTCAGTACCTTTTTTCCTTAGAACAGAATATTCATTGTCATCTAATAAATTACGCCAATATTCCTCAGATTCCTTTTTTGAGTATTTCTTATTATTCATTCTTGATTTCTATAGGCATAAAGTCTAAAGCAGCACCATTGATACAATGTCTTTTTCCAGTTGATTTTGGGCCATCATCAAAAACATGCCCTAAATGACCCCCGCAATTGGCACAATGTTCTTCGGTTCCTGTATATCTGTTATTGTCTTCTTTGGAGAAATTGACCGAGCCTTTGATTTCTCTATCAAAGCTAGGCCAACCCGAGCCGCTGTCGTATTTATAATCGCTTCTAAAAAGAGCTGCACCACAAGCGGCACAGGCGTATGTCCCTTTTTTATATACTTTATTGAGTTCGCTTGAAAAAGCTTGCTCAGTTCCAGCCTTTCTAAGTACATAGTATTCTATATTATCGAGTTCAGTTTTCCATTCTGCATCTGTTTTTGAGACAGGATATATTGTACTCTTTTTCTTATCTTGAGCATTAGTGTTGCAACTCATTAAAATAACACTCAAAATTATTAAACCCAGTTTTTTCATATGCTATTAGTTTGGGAGTATTTCAATATCTGCAGATTCCATTTCAAGGTGATATAATAGTTCATCCATTGTCAGGTTTGAATTTCCATATTCAGATGGAACTATAGCAATTCTAAAGGTTTGGTTATCAGTGAAATCTGAACCTAGTGTTTGTAAATTAAAGTTTCCATCAATAAGCAATTCAACATCAAAGAAAGTATGGTTGAACACATACTGGATAATATCGCCATTATTCAAAAAGAAATTGTGAGGAAGAGGTGCCCAAGCGTCTGCTGTTCCACCTGAACCACCATTAACAACTTTTTCTAAGCGATAAACTAAAATAACATCAGACTCATAGACTTCAATTGAATTTGGAATAGTTATTAATGATTCTTGTAATCCCGAATCTGAAAAATATTCAAAATTGGTAGTAACTTCAAAAACTTGTCCTAAGATATTTGTTCCCGGAACACCTGGAGGCCCTACGGGTCCAACGCAAGATGTGAAAATGAATAATGTACTAATTGCTAAAAGTAAAAATAGTTTTTTCATGATTTTTTATATTTATTTAAGTATTTACAAAAGTCGTTCCAAAATTTAGTTCCTTAACAAAATGAAAATAAACCCTGCTAAAAATAATTTAAAAAATAGTATCTTTATTATGAAATTAAAAATTTATCTGATGAGAAAGTTTATAATTATAGTATCTATTTTACTAGCATCTTCATGCAATACTAATCCTTTTACAGGAAAAAAAACATTGGCATTGGTTCCTAATTCTCAAATTTTACCGATGTCATTTCAGCAATATGAACAATTTTTGACTGAACATGAAGTAATTAATAATACTCCAGAAGCCATTATGGTGCAAAAAGTTGGGCGAAAGATTTCTTTAGCTGCAAAACGTTATTTAACTGCAAATGGATATGCAGAATATTTAAAAGACTATCGTTGGGAGTATAAATTAGTGAAAGATGATGCCGTAAATGCCTGGTGTATGCCTGGAGGGAAAATTGTTTTTTATACAGGTATATTGCCAGTTACTAAAACTGAAGCTGGAATGGCTGCTGTAATGGGGCACGAAGTTGCACACGCTTTGGCGAATCATGGGCAACAACGAATGAGTGCTGGACAATTACAGCAAATAGGAGCCATTGCAGGAAATGTTGCTTTTATGGACGACCCAGAAAATCAGGCAATTTTTAATACTGCCTATGGAGTAGGCACACAAGTAGGAGTGATGCTGCCTTTTAGTAGAAGTCATGAAAGTGAAGCAGATAAAATAGGATTGACATTAATGGCAATTGCTGGGTATGCTCCTATTGAAGCAGCTAATTTATGGATTAGGATGAAAGAATTAGGGGGAGAAGCCCCTCCAGAGATATTGAGTACTCACCCTTCAAACGATACTAGGATTGAAAATATTAAAAAGTGGGTCCCTGAAGCAAAGGCTGAAGCCAAAAAGTTTGGAGTCACAAATTTTAAACGATAATAGTTAAAATATTTTATTACTTTAGAAGCTGCCTTTCCTGAGGCTTAGGGAGGGCAGTTTTTTTGATTATAAATTAAAGTATAGATGGTTGAATTAAAAAAGGGGAGTAAGAAACTTTTAAACGCATGGGCCTTTTATGATTGGGCAAACTCTGTTTATGTATTGGTGATTGCTTCATCAGTTTTTCCAATTTATTTTCAATCTCTTTTTAGATCAGCTGGTGTTGATACTGTTACTGTGTTTGGTGGTACTATTAGAGGCACACCTCTTATAAGTTATACAACTGCTGCTGCTTTTGTGGTCGTTTCCCTTTTAATTCCAATCCTTTCAGGTATTGCAGATTATGTGGGTAACAAAAAAATATTCATGCAATTTTTCTGCTATCTGGGAGCACTTTCCTGTATTGGGCTCTATTTCTTTAGTTTGGAACATATTTATATAAGTCTCCTATTTTATTTTTTAGCCTTGATAGGCTTTTGGAGTAGCTGGGTTTTTTATAATTCTTACTTGCCTGATGTTGCTTTTCCAGAACAGCAAGATAAGCTAAGTGCAAAAGGTTTTTCACTAGGTTATATCGGGAGTGTTATATTGCTTGTTTTTAACTTAGCGATGATCATGATGCCAGAAAGCTTTGGTTTAGGGGAAGGAGGTCCTGCTAAAATGCAAGCAATGAAATATTCCTTTGTCTCGGTTGGAATTTGGTGGATTTTATTTAGTCAATATACATTTTACTATTTGCCTAAAGGGAATAAATCTAATAATAAGGTAACGTATAGAATTGTTTTGGATGGATTTAGAGAGTTAAGGGGTGTTTACAACTCTCTTTCTGAAAATTTAGTTCTCAAAAGATATCTAGTTGCTTTTTTTGTGTATAGCATGGCTGTACAAACAGTTATGTTATTGGCAACTTATTTTGGTGAACAAGAAATAAACTGGGGTGGCGACGATCAGAGAACAATGGGCTTGATATCAAGCATATTAATCATCCAATTGGTGGCTATTTTAGGAGCTTATTTAACGTCTAGATCTTCCGAAAAATTTGGAAATATCCCCACCTTAATTGTTGTGAATATAATATGGGCAATAATTTGTGTTGTTGCATATTTTATAAACACTCCCATGGAATTTTATATAACAGCAGGATTTGTTGGTATGGTAATGGGTGGAATTCAAGCTTTGTCGCGTTCAACATATTCAAAATTTCTACCGAAAACAAAAGATACAACCTCTTACTTTAGCTTTTATGATGTTGCTGAAAAAATCGGTATTGTAATTGGAATGCTAATTTATGGAATTATTGATCAGGTTACAGGAAGTATGCGAAATTCAATACTATTTTTAGTTGTGTTTTTCATCTCTGGGGTAATTTTATTGTTTAGAGTTCCAAGAAATAAGTAATACTCCACAATTTTTATTTATGTTTGTGGTTATTACAAAAGAAAACTAAACTTATGAAGAAATTTCAACTTTTTAATTGGATTCTTTTTGCCCTTTTAGCCCTCCAATTTTCTGCTTGTGAAGATCAAGCATCCATTACAGAAATTCCTGGCGGTGGCGGCCCAATTGGGATAGGAGATGGGGAATTTGTCGCTATTGTTGAAGGAGCAGAGTTTGAGTCCGATTCAGTTAGTGCTTATATTAGTCTTGAAAATATTTTGGTCTTAACTGGTATCAATACTGTTTCCGGTGAAAGTATTATTATAAGAGTACAGGATCCAATTGTTGGAATATTAGATATTACCGCTGGCATTGGAAATCAAAATATTGGAATATATACCGACGGGGAAGATCCACTAGATCCATACACAACTGATTTTGAACTTGGCGGAACAGGTGAACTTACGATATCAAATATCAATGATAATTTAATGACTATTTCTGGAACTTTCAGTTTTACTGCTGCGAAAAATTTTGTTGATGCAAGTGGAAATACTATTACTGAAATTATTGAAATTGAATCTGGTCAGTTTAGTCAAATTCCTTTGATTTACGAAGATGAAGGTGACATACCACTCGATGGAGAATTTTCTGCAAAGGTTGATGGATTTGACTTTAATCCTATTTCTCTTGAAACAAGATTAGATACAATTGGTGGAACTGTAATTATAACACTTGAAGCTCTTAATAACGAAGGTGCTTTGATAAGAATTGATATTCCAGAAGACCTCGGGGTTGGTACGTTTGAGATGAGTTCACTTTCTAACGGAACAAACTTAATAGGTTTGTATAATTCTAATACTGGTGGCGAAAATTTAACCTCCAGTCCTGGTACCATTGAAATTACAGAATTCTTTATTGAACGTGGAATAATAGAAGCTACATTTAATTTTACAGCATCAGATCCATTACATGAAGATTCTACTATTGCAGAGATTACAGAAGGAGCTTTTAAAATTGTTTATGGAAGCCCTGAACCAGTATCTATTTTTAAGGCTGAAATTGATGGAGAATTATTTAGCCCTGATTCCTTGACTGTTGAAGAGTTATTATTTGAGGAAACTTCAATATTTGTGCTAACTGCTATTGATAGTGAAACAGATCAAAAAATAGAATTATTTTTCCCAAGCCTTATTGAAGTCGGTGTATATGAAATGAGCCCTATTCTTATTGATGGTTCTGAAAAAGTAGGAGAATATATTCCAGATACAAATGACCCAGTTATATTCTCTTCAAACCCTGGAGAATTTACAATTACCGAATACAATTTAGAAGGTGGAATTATTGAAGGTACTTTTTCTTTTAATGCTTTAGATAATGATGGAGCAGACCCCTCTCAATATGAAATTACCGAAGGAGAATTTACTTTGGTGTTTCAACTCTAATAAAATAATAGAATAAAAAAAAGCCATCCCGATATTATCGGAATGGCTTTTTTGATTAAAAATATTTTTTTAATTAGAATCTATATCCCCAGATCCCATAACTTTTAGATCTGTTGTTTCTGGGTTTCCTACATACCTAATATCTCCAGAACCATGAACCCTTGCTTTTAAACTTTTAGAAGCGTAAACGGTTGCATCTCCAGAACCTGAAACATAAGCTTCCGTATTTTGAGATGTTAAGGATTTACCAACAAAGTCACCACTTCCTGTTACTTTAATTTCAAAATCTGTGGCTTTACCAGAGATTTGCAAATCTCCAGATCCTGTTAATTTGGCATCAATATCTGTGGCTTCAATTTCAAGGATCATATCACCAGATCCTGTTAGTTCAACCTCCATGGAATTGGCTTTTATTACATCTTTGGTAAGTACATCACCAGAACCTGTAAGTGATAATTCAGAAATGTCAGTAAATGGAACAGTTAAGTGTACACCCTTTTTTGTACTTAAATTTACCCCCTTTTTAATTTTTAAGGTTAGTGTACCATTATTCGATTCCACAATTATATATTCATGTAAATTTTCATCTGTTTTAACTGTAATAGTACCTTCTTTTCCTTTTTCCAATATCACATCCATAAAGCCTACAACATGTATAGCGTTATAATCTGAAGTAGAATGAGTTTTAGTAGTCATTGTTCCGTTTCCTTTTACTCGTTTTTGTGCAAAACTTAAATTGAAACAGGCTACAGTTAGTGCAATTGCTAGTGTGTATTTTAAAATTGATTTCATTTTATTGATTATTTAATATTAGTGTTTATTTAATGTTACTCCACCATAGTCTGAGTAAATGGTTAATACATTACCTGAGTTTTCTGTTCCATGATAGCCAGAATATTTTTTACTGCTATTATTTTTTGCAGTATGTTTTACAACTACATTGTCTTCTCCTTTTAGGCTAGAATATTGCAAATTAATTGTAAAATCGAAATTATAGTTGCTGTCATATCCAATTTTGATGCCTGTATAATCTGATTTTATGGTTACATCCTTTGCAGATGAAGTTAGGCGCTCTATCTTAATAGAGCCATAATCTGCAAGGATACTTAAATTTCCCTTTACAGAACCAATACGGTGAGATATATAATCTCCTTGACCCTTTAAATTGGTAACATTTTCTATTATTACTTTTCCGTAATCGCAATTATATTCTATTTCATTTACTTCTCCAATGGAGGAATTGGTATAATCTGCATTTAATACTAAAGTTTCCACTTTGTCTAAAGTAAAACCTGAATAATCTGCATTTATTTTTCCGCTTTTCATATAATCAATAGTAGATTTGGATGTATAATCAAAATTTAAACTATTGTCATCAGCGTTTAATTCACCTACAATAAGTTGCCCATAATCACAATTTATCGTTGCTTTTCCATCAAGTTTATTAAGGTTAATTGCACCGTAATCATTATTAATGTCTAATGAATTAGTAATTGGCATTTTAATAGTATAATTAATTTTCATAGAGGAATTGTTATTATTTCCAAACCAATTCCAGGAGCTTTTTTTCTTTTTAAATATAGTTTTTGCAGTAACAGATGAATTTGTAGCTGAAAATTCTACACTTATAGCATCCAATCTTTTTTGAACTTTCTCCTCATCGTTCCCATCTACTGTTATTTCAACATCGATAACAATTCGGTTTTCATTCCAGCTTACAATGTCTACGTTTCCATAACTATTTGAAATATTTAAAATAGCATCTGAATTCACACTATATTCTTTATGATATGTTTTTTCTTTTGTATGCTTATAAGCAGGTTTATCATTATTAGCTAATAGTAAAGCAGGAAATAATAATAACAGTATTATTGATTTAAATTGTGTTTTCATTTTTTTGAGTGTTTAGATTTTTAACTTCTTCTATTTTGTTAATGACTTGTTCTAGCAATTCTATTCTATTTTGAAAATTACTAATCATCGCATATATCACACGTTTATCGTTTCCGCTGTCCACCAAATCTTTTTTAAGTAATTCATACTTGCCTTCAAGAATTTCTAATTGTTTTAGAGCATCTTGAACCAAGACTTTAGTTTCTGGAGCATTAAAACCTTTTAATGTCTTAAGCTCGTTATTAATTGTTGATGTGAAAAAAGACTGCGTTTGTTCCATTTCTGGAGATACACTGGCTAGATCGGCGGCTGTTACATTTGTATTGAAAAACAATCCGCTAATACTTACAATAACTACAAGTGTTGCAGCAACAGCAAGAACTCTTTTTAAATAATGAGTTGGTTTGCTTACTGTTGTTTGTTGGGTATTTAATTTGTTTAAAAAACGATGCTGGTGTCCTTTAGATGTGTTTTGCACATCAAATTTACCTTTATGGTTTTCAAATAATTGATCTATAGTATCTTTTTTCATTATGTTACAATTAACTTTTTACGTAAACTTTCTTTTGCTCTGGATATCATCGTTCTACAATTGGCATAACTGATATTTAATATTTCACAAATCTCTTCATAATCAAAGCCTTCTATAAAATGTAGGCTTAATATCTGACTATAATTATCATTTAAACCTTCCATACAATTAAGGACTTCATTTATTTTAGTATTTGAATAATCTTCAGAGGAAATAGAAAAAGATTCCTCTTCTATTTCTTCTTTAAATTCATCATCAGATATATGTATATAGCGTTTTGATTTATTATACTGACTAATACTATTATTAATAACAATTCTCTTTAACCAAGAACCAAATGTTGCGCCATCCTTTAACGTATTCAGCTTATTAAAAGCTGTTATAAAAGATTCTTGCATAACATCTTCTGCTTCTGCAGTGTTATTTACAATTCGAAAGGCTGTATTATACATCGCATGCTGATAGCGGTTATATACCTCTAGCTGTGCAAGCTGATTTCCCTTATCACAAAGAACGAGTAACGTGCTAATATTTTGTTTGGTCAGTGTCAATTATAAAAACAATGGTTACCCTAAAGATACAGTAAGTAGAAAATTGTTACACTTTTTTCTGAAAAGATTTAATTTTCCTTTCTCCCATTCACTCATTCACTCATTCACTCATTAACCTATAAACTAATTGGCACAACAATTGACCTATTACAAATGAATTCAGCTAGATAAAACACATAAACTACTGATATTCAGAAAAATATATCAATTAAATAAGAATAGAAACATAAGGTTATATTTCTTAGAATATAAGGAGTGACATTATGTCCTAAACAACTATATGGCTAGATCAAAAGTAACATCAATCGACAGTTTGTCATTTCAGGAATTAAAAGAAGATGCTGATTTAATACCCTTAATGACTCCGGAAGATGAAGATGCAATGAATAAAGAGGAATTGCCCGAAATACTTCCTATTTTACCTTTACGAAACACTGTTTTATTTCCCGGAGTTGTAATTCCAATTACAGCAGGAAGAGATAAATCTATAAAGCTTATAAACGAAGCCAATAAAGGCAATAAGGTTATTGGTGTAGTATCTCAAAAGGATGAGAATGTTGAAGACCCGGGCTTAACCGATATAAATCCAGTGGGGACTGTAGCAAGAATTCTGCGTGTATTAAAGATGCCTGATGGAAATACAACTGTAATTCTTCAAGGAAAAAAACGATTTGAAGTCACCGAAATCCTTACCAGTACTCCCTATATTACTGCTTCAATAAGAGAAGTTCCAGAGGCGAGACCGCATGTAGAAGATGACGAGTTTAAAGCAATTATAGACACTATAAAAGAGAAAGCCCTTGAGATCATCAAAAGCAGCCCTAATATACCTTCGGAAGCTGCCTTTGCTATAAAAAATATTAATAGTAGTTCTTTTTTAATCAATTTTGTTTCCTCTAATCTCAATGTGCCTGTAGCGGATAAACAAAAATTATTAGAGATCAACGACCTTCGGGATCGTGCTCTAGAGACCTTGCGTTTTATGAATATTGAATTGCATAAATTATCCTTGCGAATCGATATACAATCTAAGGTTGAAAGTGATATTAGTCAGCAACAAAGAGAGTATTTCTTACATCAGCAAATGAAAACCATCCAGGAAGAATTAGGAGGGAATTCATCTGAGGAAGAAATAGAGATCATGCGAGATCGGGCTAAAAAGAAAAAATGGAGTACAGAAATTGCTGAACACTTTGAAAAAGAATTGTCCAAGCTTCAGCGAATGAATCCACAAGTTGCTGAACATGGTATCCAGCGTAATTATCTGGAGCTATATTTAGACCTGCCTTGGAATGAATACAGCAAGGATAAATTTGATCTAAAAAGAGCAAAAAGGATTTTGGATCGTGATCATTTTGGATTAGAAGATGTCAAGAAACGTATTATTGAGCATTTGGCGGTTTTGAAACTTCGAAACGATATGAAGTCTCCTATCCTATGTTTGTATGGTCCTCCTGGCGTTGGTAAAACTTCATTGGGGAAATCCATTGCAGAAGCATTGGGAAGAAAATACATACGCATGTCCTTAGGTGGTATGAGAGATGAATCTGAAATTAGAGGACATCGTAAAACCTATATTGGCGCAATGCCTGGAAGGATTATTAAAAATATTAAAAAAGCTGAAACAAGCAACCCAGTATTTGTATTGGACGAGATTGATAAGCTTTCGGTTGGAAGTCAGGGAGATCCTTCATCTGCTATGCTGGAAGTGCTGGACCCAGAGCAAAATAATTCCTTTTATGATAATTTCTTAGAAGTAGGTTACGATCTATCTAAAGTGATGTTCATTGCCACTTCCAACAGTTTAGGTACCATTCAACCTGCTCTTCGTGACAGAATGGAAATAATTGAAGTTTCCGGTTATACTATTGAAGAAAAAGTAGAAATTGGAAAAAGACATTTATTGCCTAAACAATTAAAAGATCATGGTCTCAGCAAAGCAGACTTAAAAATAGGAAAGGTTCAGTTAGAAAAAATTGTTGAGGGATATACTCGTGAAAGTGGTGTACGTGGTTTAGAAAAGCAATTGGCTAAAATGGTACGGTATGCGGCAATGAAAATAGCAATGGAAGAGGACTATACTATAAAAGCCACCAATGAAACTATTGTTGAAGTATTGGGAGCACCAAAATTAGAACGCGATAAATATGAAAATAATGATGTTGCTGGTGTAGTAACTGGATTGGCTTGGACTCGGGTAGGTGGTGATATTCTTTTTATTGAATCTATTATTTCAAAAGGAAAGGGTTCACTTACTTTAACAGGAAATCTGGGTAAAGTCATGAAGGAATCTGCCACTATTGCAATGGAATATATTAAGGCTAATGCAACTAAATTGGGTATTTCACCTGATATTTTCAGTAATTATAATGTACATATCCATGTTCCTGAAGGGGCTACTCCAAAAGATGGACCTAGTGCGGGAATAACTATGTTAACTTCTTTGGTCTCTCTATTTACACAGCGTAAAGTAAAGAAAAGCCTAGCTATGACTGGTGAAATAACCTTGCGTGGTAAGGTATTACCCGTAGGTGGTATCAAGGAGAAAATACTAGCTGCTAAAAGAGCTCATATTAAAGAAATATTACTTTGTGAAGATAACCGACAAGATATTAAGGAAATAAAACCAGAATATTTAAAAGGATTAACCTTCCAATACGTCAAAGATATGAGTCAGGTAATTGATCTCGCTTTAACCAAGCAGAAGGTGAAGGATGCTAAAAAGTTGTAATTGATTTACTGAACAGATTATCAATCCCAAAATCCCGAAACTTTGGGAAAGAACTAAATCTTAAATACCAATTTGTTTTTCTTTAAAGTTTAAAATTATTAAATGATAAAAATGGGTTTTTTAAATTATCAAAATAAATCATATTTGCATTCGTTTAAACTTGCAGGAAAAGGTATTTTGCGTTCATGAACCAAAGGCTCATAATTTTATTTCTTTTATTTTCATCTTTATTTGCGCAAGCTCAAATTGGTGGTCGTTATGCCTATCAATTTCTGAATTTGGTGAACTCACCCCGTATGGCTGCATTAGGAGGGAAAGTAATTACCAATTATGATTATGATCCTACCCAAGCTCTGGTGAATCCTGCGAGTATAAATTCTGCTATGGACAACCAATTGTCTGTAAATTATGTGAATTATATTGGGGATGTAAGTTATGGCTCTGCTGCATACGCCTATCTTTGGGATCGTAGAACTCAGGTATTTCATGCAGGTGTGACCTATGTAAATTATGGAAAGTTCGATGGTTATGATGAGCAGGGAAACGAAACCAATAGTTTTAGTGGGGGAGAAGTAGCCATTTCTTTAGGCCATGCCAGGAACATTGCTTTTACAAACTTTCATATTGGTGGAAATGTAAAGTTCATATCATCTACTCTAGAACAGTATTCTTCATTTGGGATTGCCTTGGACCTTGGAGTGATGTATGTTTACGAAGACTGGGATCTTAATATTTCTGGAGTAGCAAGAAATATAGGAACGCAAATTGCGCCTTATGACGATATCTATGAACCCCTTCCTTTCGAATTAATCTTCGGAATATCACAAACATTAGAACATATACCTATACGTTGGCACCTTACCTTTGATAATATGCAGGTTTGGAATGTTGCTTTTTCAAATCCGAATCTGGAAACTGAAGATCTTGAAGGAAATGTTACCGAAGAAAAAATAAATTTTATAGATAATGCGATTAGGCATACTATATTTGGAATTGAACTTTTTCCAGAAAAAGGGTTTAACATTCGTTTGGGATATAATTTTAGAAGAGGAGAAGAACTTCGTATTGCGGAAAAGAGGACCTTTGCAGGGATTAGTGCTGGATTTTCAATTAAGCTGAACAATCTTCGCTTGAGTTATTCCTATTCAAAGTTTAGTTTAGCGGCTACCTCTAGTTATTTTGGATTGAATTTTAATCTTCAATAATATTTTTTCTGAAACATAAAAACAGTATTTTTCAATCTCTTTAAAAATTAGCATTTGAAAAAAATCACTATAGCCATTGATGGTTATTCTTCAACAGGAAAGAGTACAGTAGCTAAACAATTAGCAGACCACCTGAACTATATTTATGTGGATACCGGAGCTATGTATCGAGCGATCACATATTTTGCTTTAGAAAATGAACTAATATCTGAAACTCATTTCGATAAGGACCTGCTAATCAATTCGCTGCCAACTATTACATTGGCATTCAAAAAAGAAAACGCTATAAGTAAAGCTGATATTTACCTTAATGGTAAAAATGTGGAAAAAGAAATTAGACGTATGTTGGTTTCAGATTTTGTTAGCCCAGTCGCTACCCTTTCAGAAGTAAGAAAGAAATTAGTTACTATCCAGCACCAAATGGGAGTTGAAAAGGGAATAGTGATGGATGGACGTGATATTGGAACCGTCGTTTTTCCAAATGCTGAATTAAAAATATTTATGACTGCTAATGCTGAAAAGCGTGCGATGCGACGTTATAAAGAACTAATAGCTAAAGGTGATTCGGTAAGTTATGAGTCTATTTTGGAGAATGTTCAAAAACGAGACCTGATGGATACTACTCGTCAAGATTCTCCTCTAGTAAAAGCTGAAGATGCCATCGAGATCGATAATTCTGAATTAAGCCAAGAAGAACAATTTAATATTATTCTGCAATTAGCTAAAGATCGCATAGCGAGTAGTGTGTAGTTTATTCTTGATTTAAAATAAATGAAATACTAAAAGCGAAGCGCACTAAGAGACTACAATACTAACATACTAAACCACTACCGCAAACTAGCCCCAAACTCATTTTCAAAGTTATTTTGAAGTTTTTTCATGATCTTATCGATCTGCTTGTCGGTTAAGGTTTTTTTATTGTCCTGAAGCGTAAAGCTCAATGCGTATGATTTCTTGCCCTTGGGAAGTTTGTTACCTGTATAAACATCAAACAAAGTAACTTTTTTAAGAAGTTGCTTCTCTGTTTTTCTAGCTGCTTCTTTAAGATCATCAAAAGACACAGATTCATCCAATAATAAAGCAAGATCTCTTTTTACTTTTGGGAATTTTGGGATGGATCGTAATTTGAAATTTTCAGTAGCGATCTCACTCAACACAGTATCCCATTGAAAATCAGCAAAAAAGGTTTCAGCTTCAATATCAAATGATTTAGTGATATTCTTTTTAATGATTCCAAACTCTACTAAAACTTTCTTGTCCTTTGAAAAAAGCAAGCCTTCAGAAAACACATCATTTTCAAATCCTTTTTCTGAATATCCTTCAATCCCAAGTCGTTGTAAAATAGCAGCAACGATTCCTTTAAAATAGAAAAAATTACTTTTTTGTGAAGGTATTGCCCAGCTCTCTTCAGTTTTTAAACCTGAAACAACCAATGTTAAATGATTTGGTTCTTCGCAACCTTCAGCATATTTATGATACGTTTTTCCAAATTCAAATAACTTGATTTCACTTGCTTTTCGATTGGTATTATACGATAAGGCTTCCAAGGAATTAAATAACATAGACTGTCGCATTACCGAAAGATCATTGCTTAAGGGATTTAGCATTTCTACATTATATTCTGATTTTAGCGATTCGCTTAAGTCCGTGTAATTTGGAGAGCTAAGTGAATTTCCAAGCATCTCATTGAATCCTAATGCGGTGAGCTGAGATCCAATTTTGTTTTGTATTTGGTAGTCTTCCACTATTTTGTTTGCAGAAATAGAGGCATGTAGTTTTTCGGTAAACTGAATATTATTATAACCATATACCCGTAAGATTTCTTCTATAACATCAGCTTCTCTGGTTACATCATTTCTATATGCAGGGATTGTCATACCTAAGCCTGCTTCTGTGATATTGTTTATCTTTATTTCTAGTGATGTTAAGATTTCTTTGATAATCTCTCTAGGAATCTCCTCTCCGATAAGGCTTGCAGTATTTTCAAGATTTAAAAACACCTGATGATCTTCAATCTTATTGGGATAGATATCCACAACTTCACTAGTAATTTCACCCCCTGCAAGTTCTTTTATCAATAGGGCTGCACGCATCAATGCATATTCAGTAATATTGGGATCGATTCCTCTTTCAAATCGAAATGAGGCATCCGTATTTAGCGCATGACGCTTGGCTGTTTTTCGGATACTAACTGGATTAAAATAGGCGCTTTCTAAAAAGATACTCGTTGTTTTTTCTGAAACTCCACTGTCAATTCCACCAAAAACTCCAGCAATACACATCGGTTTCTCATTATCACAGATCATAAGATCTTCTTCGTGAAGAGTACGCTCTACGCCATCAAGGGTAATAAATTTAGTTCCTTTAGCGACAGTTTTAACTATAATTTTTTTCCCTGTAATTTTTGAACTATCAAAAGCATGAAGGGGCTGACCTAATTCGTGAAGTACATAATTAGTAGCATCTACAATATTATTGATGGGTACTAAGCCAATAGACTTTAATCTATTTTGAAGCCATAATGGAGATTCAGTTACTTTAATATCACTGATTGTAACACCGCAATATCTTGGTGCTAAAGAATTATCAGGTACTTCAACATCAATTTTATTAGTTCTATTTTCAACTCTAAATTTACTATTTGATGGAGTAAGCAATTCTAAAGAAACTTCTTTGCGAAGTAAGCCTGCTTTTAGATCACGAGCAACTCCTAGGTGACTCATGGCATCTGCTCTATTAGGTGTTAGACCAATTTCAAATATATGATCGTTCTCTATTTCAAAAACTTCTAGAGCCGAAGTTCCAGGCTTAAGATCTTTGTCAAGAACCATGATGCCATCGTGACTTTTTCCAAGACCCAATTCATCTTCGGCACATATCATCCCAAAACTTTCTTCGCCACGGATCTTTCCTTTTTTAATTTTCCACGGGCTTCCATCAGCATCGTATAAAGTAGTTCCAATTGTTGCTACAGGAACTTTTTGACCAGTTGCAACATTTGATGCGCCACATACTATTTGAACAGGATCCCCATCACCAATATCAACTTTGCATACTTTTAAGCGGTCAGCATTTGTATGTTGCTCACTGGATAAAACATGTCCAATAACAATACCTTGTAGACCTCCTTTAACTGACTCAAAAGACTCTATGCCTTCAACCTCTAATCCTAGATCGGTTAAAAGTTCACCCGTTTTTACAGGTTCCCAATCAATTTTCAAAAACTGCTTTAACCAATTATATGATATCTTCATTTAAATTTTTTGTTACAATCTGCAAAGATAGCAATTAACCCCTTTTATGTAAAGAAATTGTATATTTTCGAACTAAAGTTTTTAACTATTTAAGTTTATGAAAAAAATACTGGTACTTATAGCATTCTTAGCGCTAATGATTTCATTGGTTTCTTCCTGTAAAAATGAGGCGGAATCTGCTAAAAATTCTGATACAATCGCTCTGAAAAAGGGGATGTGGCGGGCAGTTTTAGAAGTACAGGACGGAAAAGAATTACCTTTTATTTTTGAATATAGATCCGATGCCTCCATGGTAATCCGAAATGCCAAAGAACGAATTGTAGTGACCGATATTAGTATTAAAAAGGATTCCATTAGCATTCAAACTCCTGTTTTTGAAGGTGTTTTTAAAGGAAAGATCATTTCTGAAAATTTAATAAAAGGCAATTTTATTAAGGCTAGCTTAGATAGAGTTATGTCTTTTGAAATGAATTTTGGCGATGTCGATCGATTTAATGCGCTCCATAAACCAAGCCAAAATGTAGGCGGAAGCTGGGAAACAGTTTTTAGCTCAGAATCTGATGATGATCGCTATATCGCAAAAGGAATATTTCAGCAAAAAGGAAATGAAGTAACCGGAACTTTTAGAACAACCACTGGGGATTATCGCTATTTGGAAGGAGTTATGGATGGTGATTTAATGAGGCTTTCTACATTTGACGGAGCACATGCTTTCTTGTTTGAAGCTACCGTGAGTGATAGCACTATGACAGGAGTTTTCTATAGTGGAAACCATTGGCAAGAACCTTTTGTAGCCAAGCGAAATGAAAATTATGAGTTACCTTCGGAAGAATCCCTTACTTATCTAAAAGAGGGCTATGATAAATTTGCATTCTCTTTTCCGGATTCTAATGGTGAGCTGATTTCATTATCCGATGAGCGCTATAAAGATAAAGTGGTAATAATACAGATTATGGGAACCTGGTGTCCTAATTGTTTGGATGAAACCAAATACTATGCTCAGTTCTATAACAGTTATAAAAATGAAGATATAGAGTTTGTAGCCTTGGCTTTTGAATATGCTAAAACCGAAGAAAAAGCATTTTTGGCAATCAACCGCTTAAAAGAAATTATTGGAGTCCCATATCCAATACTTTTGGCACAGTACGGTACGAGTAATAAAAAGAAAGCCAATGAAAAGCTTCCTATGTTAAATCATATTTTATCTTACCCAACAACGATTTTCATCGATAAGAGAGGAACTGTCCGTAAAATCCATACTGGTTTTAATGGTCCCGCAACAGGCGGGGATTATGTTGAATTTAAGCAGGAGTTTGAAGGTTTTATTGAGGACTTGTTGGGGGAATGATTTTAATATTTCCTCTCTTTTTTAAGCAAGTATTCTTCAAGCCCCAAAAGATTTAAGCCGTACCTTTACGCAATGAAATTATCCAATTCAGTAAAAGGATTTTTATTAGCATTCATATCCGTAATAGCTGTTTCAAATGTGTATCTTTTTAGTAAGGTTGCCCTGAAAGAGGTAAGTATACCACAGTTTGGAGTGTACTGGTTTGCTTTTGGTTTGTTATGGATATTGTTATATGCCTGGCAACAAAGATCATTTAAACTATTTGGAGAACTTTCTCGAAGATGTTATTTAGTTTTATTGTTTCTGGGTGTTTTAGAAGTTATAGGGACATACTTTTTCTTTAAGGCTATAGATACCATTACAAACCCTACTATAGTGTCTTTTATTGGTAATATCGCTCCAGCTTTTATAATTACCTTAAGTTTTTTAATACTCAAAGAACGGTTTAACTCCTTAGAGTTTTGGGGAATCCTATTAGCTATATCAGGAGCTTTTATTATCAGTTACAAAGGAAATGGTGGAGTAGAGGATATGTTTATAGACGGGGCACAATATATTTTATATTCAAGTATTATAGGGGCTATAAATGCAGTGATTATTAAAAAGAAAATTAAAAAAATTCACCCTACGATATTAACGATCAATAGGAGTTTATTTCTTTTTGTGTTTTCAATCGCAGCACTTATTGTTATTCAGGAGACCTTAACAATACCCTTTAGTGCTTTAAAAAATATTTTTATCGGTTCCCTTTTAGGACCTTTTTTAACAGTTATAGCGGGTTACCTTGCTTTACAATATATTCCCCTGTCCCGTAAAGCCATTATAGCGAGTACCAGAGGTTTGTTTGTATTGGCAGGCTCCTATTTTTATTTTGGGGAATTCCCAGATACTATTGCCTTGATAGGAGGGATGGTAACTATATTTGGAGTGTTGCTTATTGCTTTTGGGATGAATTCAAAAAAAAATAAAAAAATGAGACTCTAAGATTACTGGAGTTCCGAAACAAATCCTGAACTATCAATCCTATAGCTTAGATATTTTCTTTTTTTCCGAACAAGTAATAACAATTGTGTGGCAGCGTCATTTAAGTCAGTTGTAAGTAATTTCCCCTGATACCTTTTAGTAATAGTTTCTAATGGTGTATGTGCTACAATATGGGTTTTCGACTTGTATTTTTTAAGCATGGAATTTAATTGCTTGCTTAAAGTATCTGATTGAACATATCCTCGATACCAAAAGGGACTTTCTTCACTATAGAAAAAATACCTCATATTTCTCCAGGCCTGTGGATCGTATTTTGAGCTATCAGCTTGTTCCTCCATTATTTCCAAAAATATGGGGTCTTGAAGGTAGGTCTTAACCCTTTGATTAAATTCATTTATTGAATTGGTGCCAAGATCAACGATCCCTCCATGTGCAAAAAGGTTGCTATCAATTTTTAAAACAGATGGCTTTGAGCTCAGCCATGAGCCTAATAATGACTTATTAGGGTGAAAAAAATAATCATATTTTAAATGATAGACTCCAGCAATTGCCGATTCTTTATTTCCTAGATACCTCAAATCTTTAGACATGGTCATGATTTCATGATTTCCCAAGACCAAATGAACATTTCCTCCAGCAGTTTTTGCTTTTTCTTCTAATTCATAAATAAACCAAAGGACTTTGGTGACATCATTTCCTCTATCGAATAGATCCCCTAGAAAAACTAAACTTGATTTCCCTGCAATCCAGTTCAATTCTTGATTGATGACATTTGATTTCTGAAGTAAATTAATCAATTGGTCATATCTCCCATGAACATCACCAACAACAAATAAGGAGTCTACATTTTTAAATGTTGAAATATAATTTTGTGATTTCGGTCGGAGTATGACTTCATGTTGAGATTCATTTTGACCGCCAAATTTAAAAATGACTTTTTCATTGATAGTATAATCAACAAAGACATTATGCACTCTTCCCTTCGCTGTAACCCCCTTTGAAATAACGGTGCTATCTGAAGAGATCAATTCATATACACCAATATCATCATTTGCTGTGATCCAATAAAATTTCAATCCATTAGCTGTTTCTATGAAAAGGGAGTTCGTTCCAAAATAATCATAGTTTTTTTGATTAGAATCATTAAAATCACCTGTTTTAATCGAATTAAAACCAAGAGATAAGATTAATACAAGGCTAAGTAAGCTGAAAAGAAAACTCAATCGAAATGTTATATACTTAAATTTGAAAACCATATTGGTACAGTGCTATAATTTCTTCTATTGTACTTAATTGTATTGTTTCAAAGAGTATTCCAAAAATAAGCAATAAAAAAAGTGAATTATCTATCAAACCTAAAAACTTCAAGATTTATATCGTCCATACCAATATTATCGAAAGGATACTCCAATTGATCTTGAATATTATAAAGTGAAATCAACATAAATTGACTAAATATTACAACAAAATAAGAAATCCACATGGGTGTATCAACACCAATTTTATGAATTAAAACTGGGGAATAAATAAACGGAAATATATATATAAAATATTCACAATAAGCCTTAAGGCTTATGGGTGTTCTATGCACATGAATAGCATTTAGGTTTTCTACAGATTCATGAAGATCGCATACAAAACGAAATATTTTATCTTTTAATCTTGAAGAAATTTGATCTTGCTTACCATTAATAAAATCAAAAATTTTATTTATACTTTCATCAAGATTTTTAGTATCATACCCATTATTTCTGAGATGTTCTATTGTTTTATCGCTAATCTCTGATAGAATATTAGTAAGTTCCTCTTTGTTATTATCTAAAAGATTGGGATTGCTCATAAATAAATTATGAATCGTTTTGAGAGCGCTTCTAAATTGACTTAAATGTTCCAAAGCTTTTTCTCTTCGTCTAAATGAGCCTCTAATATTAAACACTAATGGGAAAATTATTGCCATACTTAAAAGTGTCAAATCGACATTGAAGTTTAGTTCAAATTTATATGCCAAAAACAGCGTAATAACAGCGATTGTTATTGAAATTAACGTTCTGTAATTTATAATTGCTAGGTATTTATTCATTAATCATTATATTAGATATGCTAAATCTAAAACATTATTTTGAATAAGTCAATAATATTTATTTTCATTTCCTTGTATTTTACACTTTGGAATAACACGTATTCTCAAAACCTTAGTGATGTAAATCAATCTATTCCAGTATCCAATCTCTTTAAAAGTCAAGAGATACTTCCCCTTAAATTAAATTATTCAAATAAAGATTTAAAGAAAAAAACGAATGATAGTACCTATTTAAAAACAAGCCTTTCATATAAAACAGAAAATGATACTTGGAATGTTATTGATATTGAAATAAGAAAACGAGGGAATTTTAGATTAAAAAATTGCTATTATGCTCCAGTAAAAATAAAGATTAAAAAATCTAAAAGTAAGGGCACTTTATTTGAAGGGAATAAAAAATTAAAACTAGTACTTCCATGTTTGACCAATAAAAGTAAAAATGATTATATAGTCAAAGAATATATGGCATATAAGTTATTTGAGATAATTTCGCCATATCATTTTAATACAAGGTTAGTAGCCATTTCTTATGAAGAAATTAATGGAAAAAAAATAAAGATTCATAATATTAAAGGAATATTAATTGAAGATGATAAAAAGATAGCAAAGAGACATGAAGGGGATATTTTAAAAAGGTCAATTAACCCTTTGAATCATGATCCAATCACTTCTGTTTATAATGCTTTTTTTCAGTTTATGATAGGCTGTACTGATTTTTCAACTGCTTTTCAGCATAATCAAAAACTACTATTTGTTGATAAAAAAATCATTCCAATTCCCTACGATTTTGATGTTTCTGGACTTGTGAATCCCAGCTATGCTATGGGTTCAGGTGAGAAATCTGAAAATTTAGGATTAACGTCAGTGACCCAACGATTGTATAGAGGATTTAAAAGAAATCCAGCAATTATTCAACAAGTAAGAGAGGAATTTCTAAATAATAAAAATGCATTAATTGAAATTGTGGATAGCCTTAATCCATATTTTGATGATCCTAAGGAGTTTTTAAAAGCTAAGAATTATATCCTTGATTTTTTTGAAGTTATGGAAAGTAATGAGCGGTTTAACAATGAAATTACAAGTAAACTAAGGACTAAATGATATCTCAAATTCCATTTTTTATATTATTGGAATAATAGCTAACATTAAATCTTAAGCTATCTTATTAAAGTTAAATACATCAATCCAGTAAATAATGTAAATAAAAAAAACCTACAGAATCTGTTTAATTCTGAAGGTTTTTTTATTGAATTAATAATCCTAAAGCCTATTTTTTAGAGCTACCAAATTTTGGAAAAGGAAAAAACATAGAAACCCTCTTTTGATAGCTTCCATAAGCATCTCCAATTTCTTTTTTAAGATCTTTTTCTTCAAAGAATTTTACGCCAATGATCATATAAAGGGTAGTGACCACTGCGAATAATAAATGACCTGTTGTCATGTTTGGTGTCGCCCAAAAAGCAATCATAAATCCTGTCATGATAGGGTGCCTAACATATTTGTAAAAAAATATTTCTTTAAAATTTAATCCAGTTGGTGGTTTATTCTTCAGATTGGTAAACACTTGATCCAAACCAAATAAATGAAAATGATTGATCATAAATGTGGATAACAAAACAATGAGCCATCCAGCCCAAAAGATAATGTTAATTACTAAAATCGCTGTTTCGTTTTGTACTTCCCAGATGACTTCAGTCATTGGTCTCCATTGCCAATAGATCAGTAACAGTATTAAACTGGTAAGAAGAACGAAAGTGCTACGTTCTATGGCAGGATTAATTATAGTTGTCCACCATTTTTTAAATGAGGGTCTTGCCATAATCGTATGCTGAATAGCAAAAATACTCAGTACTAAAAGATTGATAATAATCGATTCTGTAAAGTTTGATTCCATACCCGAATTTATACTCTTAGGGACTAATAAGCCTTCCAACAAATCCGATAAAATAAAGAAAAGAAGCAAAAAATACGAAATAGGAAATGATCCCGTAAAGGAAAAAAATTGATTTTTTCATAATTGTAAAATATTGGTTTCAAGCAATGTATATAAAAAATACAATAAATAAAAGATTTTATATTTTTTTTTATTAACTAATATAATTCCAGATATTCTTATACTTAGTTAATTGAATGTAGGTATTTTTAATAGGCATGTTTTCATCATTGGAAAGAGAGGGATCTGCTTTTAATATCTGATAAGCATAGCTTCGAGCTATTTTTAATATCTCATGATCTTTTATAATATCGGCTATTCTTAGGTTTAATACACCGCTTTGTTGTGTTCCCATAAGATCTCCGGGGCCTCGGAGCCTTAAGTCTACTTCTGCAATTTCAAATCCGTCACTGGTTTTTACCATCGTTTCCAAGCGGGTTCTGGCATCTTCAGATAATTTATAACTCGTCATTAGAATGCAATAACTCTGATCGGCACCTCTACCCACACGTCCGCGTAGCTGATGTAACTGTGATAATCCAAAACGTTCGGCACTTTCAATAACCATGACACTGGCATTGGGAACATCTACTCCAACTTCTATAACTGTCGTTGCCACCATGATTTGAGTTTCCCTTTTTACAAAACGACTCATTTCATATTCCTTATCGGCGGATTTCATTTTCCCATGCACGATAGAAATTTGATATTCGGGAATCTGAAATTCTCTAGAAATACTTTCATAACCATCCATCAAATCTTTATAATCTAAGGCCTCAGATTCTTGAATTAATGGGTACACAATATAGACCTGTCTGCCCTTTGAAATTTCGTCTTTTAAAAACCTAAAAACCTTCAGTCTATTAGAGTCAAATCGATGTACCGTTTTAACCTCTTTTCTGCCTGGAGGAAGCTCATCAATTATACTGATATCTAGGTCGCCATAAACACTCATTGCTAGGGTGCGAGGAATGGGGGTAGCGGTCATCACCAAAACGTGAGGAGGCAAAATATTTTTATGCCATAATTTGCTGCGTTGTGCCACTCCAAAACGATGTTGCTCATCGATAATTGCAAGCCCTAAATTTTTAAATTTCACCTTATCTTCGAGTAATGCATGGGTGCCAATTAAGATCTGAATTTCGCCATTTTCAAGCTTTTCATGAATTTCTCTTCGTATTGAAGCTTTTGTTGAGCCTGTTAATAAGTAAATACTGAGATTCAAATTACTACATAATTCAATTAACTTATTATAGTGTTGGACTGACAAAATTTCAGTAGGGGCCATTAAGCAGGTTTGAAAACCATTGTCAAGTGCTATCAATATTGACATTAATGCTACTATTGTTTTTCCAGAACCTACATCTCCTTGTAATAAACGATTCATTTGTGCTTTACTCCCAAGATCATTTCTGATTTCTTTGATTACCTTTTTCTGTGCCTGTGTTAAATTGAATGGTAGATGCTCTTTAAAAAAGGTGTTAAAATACTCCCCTACTTTTGGAAATGGATAGCCTTTTATTTTTGCTTTATGAAGTAAATTCTTTCGTAATAATTGCAATTGTATATAAAATAATTCTTCAAATTTTAAGCGGTATTGAGCCCTTGATAAAAGTGCTTGATTTTTCGGAAAATGAATATTCAAAAGCGCCTCACTTTTTGGTAGTAATTTCAGGCTTTCTAATAGTGGTTTTGTGAGGGTCTCAGCGAAGCTATTTTTAGACTCTAAAAACAGCTGTTGCATCAGTGAATTAATCACTCGATTACTAATCCCTTTTGCTGTTAATTTTTCGGTAGAAGGGTACACGGCTTGCATGGCTGGACGCAAACTTTTTTCATATTCTTTTAATAACTCCATGTCTGGATGTGGCATGGAAAATACTCCATTGAACCAATTTGTTTTTCCGAAGATCACATAGGCTTCATTCAATTTTAAATTTTCACGAATCCATTTATGTCCCCGAAACCATACCAATTCCATTTTTCCTGTTTCATCCAAAAAAGTGGCCACCAAACGTTTCCCTCTTTTTTGCTGAACAGTCTTAATATTGGTAATCTTTCCAATAATTTGTACATCGGAACCCGTACGTTGCAATTGCGCGATCTTATAAAATTGTGTACGATCTAAATATCTGTTCGGAAAAAGATTCAACAAATCCTGAAATGTATGAATGCCCAACTCTTTTTTGAGAAGATCTGCCCTGTTTGGGCCAACACCTTTCAAATAATCTATGGGGGTTTGAAAAAAACTCGGATTCATACGGTAAAATTAAGTCATTTCAATCAAAGGGAGAAATGACTACCTTAGCAAAACTAT
>Ga0164313_10000620_pt1 | contig 29249 bp, 17 predicted proteins | sample GuaBasSedimGuay4_FD_113735 | JGI IMG/M metagenome (GOLD analysis project Ga0164313, IMG submission 113735) | Subseafloor sediment microbial communities from Guaymas Basin, Gulf of California, Mexico - Guay4, Core 4569-4, 0-3 cm | ecosystem: Environmental > Aquatic > Marine > Hydrothermal vents... | reverse complement strand
GGGTTCGGGCTTCGGAGCGGCCTTGGGCTCGGGCTTGGGCTCGGGCTCGGGCTTGGCCTCGACCTTGGGCTCGGCCTTGGGTGCGGGCTTGGCCTCGACCTTGGCCTCGACCTTGGGCTCGGGCTTGGGCTCGGGCTTCGGTTCGGCCTTGGGCTCGGGCTTGGGCTCGGGCTTCGGCTCGGCCTTGGGCTCGGCCTTGGGTGCGGGCTTGGCCTCGGCCTTGGCTTCGGGCTTGGGTGCGGGCTTGGGTTCGGGCTTCGGAGCGGCCTTCGCCTCGACCTTGGGTTCGGGCTTCGGAGCGGCCTTGGGCTCGGGCTTGGGCTCGGGCTCGGGCTTGGCCTCGACCTTGGGCTCGGCCTTGGGTGCGGGCTTGGCCTCGACCTTGGCTTCGACCTTGGGCTCGGGCTTGGGTGCGGGCTTGGCCTCGATCTTGGGTTCGGGCTTGGGCGCGGGCTTGGCTTCGGGCTTCGGCGTCGCCGCGGCCTTTGCCGCCGGAGCCGCCGCGGACTTCGCCTTCTCGGGCATCGGGCCCTTCTCGTCGACGTAGGCCTTGACCGCCTTCTTGCCGGCGGCGTCGATCTTTACGAACTTCACGCCGACGCCGATGGCCTCGTCTTCGGTCGCCTCTTCGCGAACCCAGACGACGCGGCCGACGGTGGCGATCGAGTCGCCCCCGACCATGACCTCGATGCGCAGGAGGGTGCCCGTCTTCATGGGCGGGTCGAGGGCGATGAAGATGCCGCCGATCGAGAGGTTTTCCGCGGGGTGTTCCACGAAATCGCCGAGGCTCGCGCTCTTCATACGCACGACCTCGGTCATCAGGGCTCGTGGGTCCCTACGCGCTTCACTCATCGTGCATTCCTCCGCGCCGGTCGTCGGGCGCCAGCGCCCGCTTGTTATCGCCAAACCCCTTGCCTGGCAAGGGCGGTTTGCCGATCACGGGGTTACGCCCAGGATCCCGACGATCGTGGGGATGCCTGAGCCCAGCGAATAGGCCCCGAGGGCGGTCACCACGCCCCTTCCCTGCGCCGCTGGATTCGTCCCCCCAGCTGTGAAAGTCTCGCGGCCTCCGGAGAAACGCCCATGCCCGAGCTCAACGTCATCGACCACCCCCTCGTCCAGCACAAGCTCACGCTCATGCGCAAGAAGGACACGAGTTCCAACGCGTTTCGGCGCCTTCTGCGCGAGATCAGCGTGCTGATGACCTACGAGGTCACCCGGGACATGCCGATCGCGATGCGCGAGATCGAGACGCCCATCTGCACCATGAAGGCGCCGGTCATCGATGGGAAGAAGCTCGTCTGCGTCTCCGTCCTGCGCGCCGGGGGCGGTATCCTCGAAGGTGTCCTCGAGGTTGTCCCTTCGGCTCGGGTCGGCCACATCGGCCTCTACCGCGACCCCAAGACCCTCCAGCCCGTCGAGTACTACTTCCGGATCCCCCCGGACATGCACGACCGCGACGTCATCGTCGTCGACCCGATGCTCGCCACCGGCAACTCCGCTGTCGCCGCCGTCGAACGCATCAAGAAGACCGGGCCCCGGACCGTGAAGTTCATGGCCCTCGTCGCCGCCCCGGAAGGCGTCGCTGAGTTCCACAAGCACCATCCCGACGTCGCCATCTGGACCGCCGCCCTCGATGAGAAGCTCAACGAGAAGGGCTATATCGTCCCGGGCCTCGGAGACGCCGGAGACCGAATCTTCGGGACCCAGGCGAAGTGAGCACCCTCCCGCACAAGCTCGGCTTCGAAGCCGGCGCGCGGGTGCTGCTCATCTCGACCCCGAAGGCGGTGCGAGACCTCCTCGCGGGGACTGCCCACGGCGCCAAGGTCTCGGTCCGGGGGCATGGGCCCTTCGACGTGGTCCTGGGCTTCGTCGCGCGCCAGCGAGAAGTGGAGCGCCTCTTCAAGCAGGCCCACGCCGTCCTCGCGCCTCTGGGAACCCTTTGGATTGCGTATCCCAAGAAGTCTTCCTCGGTGCGCACGGACCTCGACCGGGACCACGGTTGGGGCGCCCTCCAAGAGCGGGGCTGGGCCCCGGCGGCGGGGATTCGCATCGACGAGACCTGGCTCGCCCTGCGCTTTCGCCATGACCCGGCCCTCAAGGCCCTGCGTGTCGCCCGTCGCCTCCGGCGCGCGGAGGAGCAGCCGACCCTGAAGATCAAAAAGGGCGGCGAATCGAAGGCCACGGTAAAGCTCCGCCGTGACGAGATACACCGGCCGAAACCATCCAGGAAGGGCCGGCGAAACATGCCGACGGTGAGTCTGCGCGTGCCGACCGTCGCCGCCGCGAAGTCGGCTCCTTCGCCCGGCCGGTCGTCGAGTCGGGCCAGTCGGCAGACCAGCCCCGGGAAGCCCGCCGTGGTGCGCACGCCGACGGACCTCCGCGACGCCCTCGCGACCGCGCCCGAGGCGAAGAAGCGTTGGGGCAGGCTCGCCCCGGCTCGGAAGCGCGAGCTCCTCGCGTTCATCGACGAGGTCAAGACTGCTCCTGCCCGCGCCCGTCGCGTCGACAAGGTCGCCCGGGAACTGGCCGAGGCCTGAGGCCGTTCGCCGGCAATGCTGTCGCGCCGTCGAGACGCCGCAAACTCTTCTGGACCGGATCAGGGTGCCTGCTAGCTTCGGCGCCCAGTGACTCTCTCTTCTCTACCCCGCTCACAGCACGTCACCGCAGGCGACTGGATGACCATGTCCGTCGAGGAGTACATGCGTGCTGCCGAGCGGGCGCGCATCCTCGCCCGGGTCGTCGAGATGGACCCGACGGACATCCACTCCCGGGTCGCCCTCGGCAATCTCCGCCGCCAAGGCCTCGACGTGACCGACCCCGAATGGGTCCTGGGTTTCGACCCCGAGTCACTCGTCGATGCAGCGGGCCCTGGGCCGGAGGAGGTGTCGGCTCCAGCCGGCGGCGCCGCCGGCGACGAGTGGGTCGAATCGATGATGGAAGAGGCTTTGGGTTTCATCAGTGTCGGTCTGCATGAGCGCGCCATCCCGCTCCTCGAGGTCGTCCTGCGCATGCAGCCCGGCAACGACGTCGTGCGCTCCTGGCTCTTCGCCCTCAACGCCGACCGCGGCGTGACCCGGACCGACCCCAACGCGACTCTGCGCATCGAACTGCCGCGGTAGTGCGTGATCCGCGAGAACAGAAGCAGGGCGCGAGGGCGAGCAACTCGGCCAGGACTCAATCGCCGGACTCAATCGCTGAACGCAGTCGTCAGCTCCGTGATCACCGCGGCGTAGCCGCACATCGGCCGGGCCGGGTCCAGGTAGTCCAAGTGGTCGCATCGAGCACCGGTGCTGTCTCGGTCGATGTCAGGGCTCGTGATGGTCTCGATGCCCATTGCGGCGAGTTTGTCTTGGTAGATCTGCCGAGAGGTCGCGTCGTAGTGGCTGTCGTTGATCGAGAGTAGATGGAGCGCGCGCGCGGTTCGGGCAGGGCCGACCGCCGAGTAGGTGGGGGACATGGCGCGCTGGGCCGCCAGCCCGACGTTCGCGGTGTCGGCGCCGGGATCTACGCTGCTCGGGGGATCCCAATAGGACAACGCTTCGAGTCCGGCCGGTTCCAGCCAGGTCGCGATATCTTCCCGGGCAGGCTCTTGTAGATAGGAGTGCACGACGAACTGCTCCAGACAGCCGTCGGTGCAGGCCGCAGATACGCCGACAATTCCTTCGCATTCCGTGAGGGTCGGAATGGCATCGAACAAGCTTTGTCCGTCGGTGAAGATGAGTTGGACGATGACGTTGGTCGTCGCCGGGGTGAGCAGTGTCGCGATGTCTGCGCCGAACGGCGTCGACGGGTCGAAGTCGGCGGCGACGAGGGTTGGCATTTTTCGATGGGCCGCGATCCACCATGGCAGCCCGAAGCTCAGGCCGAGCCCCGTGCCCGCCACCGGATCCCTGTCCCATTTGCGACCCACATTCGAAATCTCGTTGGCAGACTCCGCAGCGGTAACGATGGTTCGTACCTCGAGGCCCTCTTGGTGAGGTGCGAGATCCGCATGCTCGCTGATGGCCCACGTCGTGGGCCACGTCCCCATCGATGTACCCAGCAAGGCGACCCGATTGGTTCCCTTCGCGTGGTAGTCGCGGGCCCAGCGGGCCGCCGAGAGCATTGCGCTCGCGTCCCAGATTTGGTTATCGCGAAAACGCAACTCGTCGAGTGCGGGCGCGTCGCGACCGATGTGGCGATAGAAAACAGCGACCGCGAGATACCCCGCGTCGGCGAGCGTGCGGGTACGGTTGGAGATGAACGTCGTGGCCGCCGGCCGGCAGTTCGTGAGGCCCGTGTTGTTTAGGCCATGCGCGTAGACCACGGTCGGGAATGGACCCGGGCCGTCAGGTGAGAGGACCTGGATCCACACGGTGTCCAGTTCGCCGTCCGGCCTGCGAACCGCGATTTGATGTGTGCCGTCTACCTCCGCGGCGAGCGTCGCGCCGATCCCCGGGTCGTAGTCCGCCGGGTCGAATCCCGCATCGGCTGTCGCATCCGGGCCCGTGCCGCCGTCCGGACCCTCGCCGCCGTCCAGTCCGGTGGCGCTGTCGACGATGATCATGGGGTCGGTGTTGCACCCCGCGAAGCAGGCGAATAGTAGCGGCACGACCCCGGCCATCAGCGCGCGAAATGCCATCCGAATCCCTATCATTGGGCATGCCTCGAAGCAATCCGGTGGTGGCGCGGGCAGTATCTGGACGAGCGATCAATTCCGGCGAGCCGTGACGGCGCCGCTCCGCCTTCTCGCCGACTAGCCGGCAATCCAGCTCCACGTCGCCTCCGGCGCCGCTACGCTTTTTTGCCAACTAACGAGCGTCGATCAACGCTAAGCGTTGTTTCGCTTCGCTGTCATCGGGGAACATCTCGAGCATCTTGTGCAGCACCTCCTTGGTGCGCCGGATGTCTCGTTGTTCGGCGCGCACGGTCGCGAGGGCCAGGTAGCAGCGATGCAGGATGACCGCGTCGTAGCAGGAGATGATGACCTTGTGCAGAGCGTCGGCTGCGCCCCGGAGGTCTTTGTTGGCGAGGCAGGCTTCGGCGAGCTCTTCGAGGGTGCCGAAGCGCTCCGAGTCGAGGGTGGTCGCCATGCGGAAGCTCTTCTGGGCAGCGGCGGCGTCGCCGAGGGAGAGCTTGATGCGCGCGAGCATCTCATGGTGGTCGGCGACCTGTGCCTTGGCTCCCCCGAGGGCGATGCGCTGGGTCAGGAGGGCGGCGAGGTCCTTCGCACGATCGTGAACCGGCAAGAGCCGCACCAGGCGCTCGAGCACATCACCGGCCTTCGGGTCGGCCTTCGCTGCCGAGAAGTACGCCTTGGCGCCGCGCTCGGGATCCCCTTCGCCTTCGTAGAGCGCGCCGGCAAGCATGGCCGCGCGCGCCTTCTGGGGGCCCGAGTGGGCGCGTCGACCGGCGTCTTCGTAGGCCTCGGCTGCGCCGACGGCATTTCCCGCGGCTTCTCGGAGGCGGCCCAGCATCTCTGCGCCCCCCGGATAGGTTGGGTCGATGGGCATCGAACGGGCCAGGCGGTTTTCGGCGGCGTTCGGAGAACGCGTTCGGGACGCGACCTCGGCGAGGCGCAGTTCGGCGGCCACGCGCTCCCGAGGGGCCTCGAGGAGGTCCGAGAGCTCGGCCCAGGCTTGCATCTGGAGGCGGTCATCGCCGGTCCGGAGCGCGATGCCGAGGACCTGCCGGGCGAGCCAAAGGTCGACCTCGCCGTAGTCGAAGATGTGGCGGAGGACCTTGTCGGCCCGGGCGTTCGAGTCGCCGCCGCCGTCTTCACCCCCGAGTTGCTCGAGGCGCGCGGCGAGGCGCGCGTGGGCGGCCGCGTCTGCCGAGGAGCCGATGCGGGCCCGTTCGGCGGCGATGGAGGCGAGCTTTTCGTCCCCGGACCCATCTCCGTTCTCGCCGCGGCACATTGCGAGGCGCTCGACGGCGCGGATGCTGGCGATGTGGGAGGGATACAAGGCGAGGATCTCTCGGTACGCCGCCGCCGCCCGCTTCGGGCTCTCGCCGACGTGCAGTTCGAAGTCCGCCAACCTCTCGAGGTAGAGAGCCCGCGACGCGTCGTCGGTTGCGCTCAGCACGGCGTCGCCGAGCGTCTCCCGAAGGCGCTCGAGGTCGCCCGCGGCGGCGAGGCTCCGGTGCAGGAGCCTCCCGGCGATGGTGTCGCCGCCGTAGTCGCCCCCCCGTCCCTCCAGCGCATCGAGCAAGTCCGTCGCGCGTTGATGGTCTCCGGCCTCGCCCCAGGCCTCGGCCGCGCGGATGTGCATCGCTCGGGCGATGGGCGCCGGGGCATCCGCGCCGGCGTTCTCGAAGAGCTCTGCTCGGTCCGCGGCGCTCAGCCCACCGAGGCGCAGGCGAACGTCGCCGAGGGCGATGTCCTCGGGGATCAAATCGCTCGCTCGACCGAGCAGTTCGGCGTCCGGGCTCTCGGCAGTGAACGCCGCCCGGATGAGTGACTCCGCGGCGCTCCGTGGGTCGGGGATCTCTTCGGCCCGGGCCAGGACCAGGGCCCTCAGCTTTTCGGGGTCGTTCGATTTGCGTGCCCGCGCCTCGTCGGTCCAGAGGGCCGGGGGATAGCCAGGGCTTTGGGCGAGGGCCGCGGCGACGTCGGCGTTGCCGTCACCCCCGGAGTCGGCCAGGAGCCGCGCGGCGAAGAGGTGGGCCGCGGCTCCGGCGTCCCCGCTCGCGATCTCGCCCTCCTCCCGCCACAACACCGCTGCCTTCTGGGGGGCGCGTTCTCGGAGAAGCGCCGCGAGGCGCCGGATGGCAATCCGCTCCTTCGGGTCGGCTTGGCGGACTTCTCGGAGTACGCGCGCCGAGCCACGGAGGTCCCCCCGGCTCTCGAGCAGGTCGGCGATGGCGAGCAGGCGGCTCGGTCGGTCGTCCTCGGGCAGGCTCTCCGCCTCGCGCCGGGCCGCGGCGTCGAGGGCCTCCCGATCTCCGGCCTCGGCGTTGGCGTCGGTGCTCACCAGCAATGCCGCCGCCGGCGCCTCATCGGCGGAGACGGCGTCCATGAGCAGGCGCAGCTCGTAGCTCGCGGACTTCGCGTCGAAGGCGACCCGGGCGCTGGCGGCCAGGGGGCCGAGGCCGCTGCCGCGCGCCACCCGGGCGAGCTCCCGGCGGTCTCCGGAGCGCCGGGCGATCTGCTCACCGACGACCCGGATGAGGTCGAGGGTCTGGTCGGCGTGGGCCGCGTCGCGGATCGCCCGGGCCGCGCCCTCGCCGTCGCCGTCTTCACTGCGTAGCTCGGCCACGCGGACCAGCCACAGGGCACGCCCGGTGCGCCGATTGGCCGAGGCGCAGGCCTCTACTGCCCGGGTGAGCGCGTCCCGGTCTCGGGCCGCCTCGGCGGCTATCGCGAGGGCTTCGACGGCCGGGCTCTCGGTCGCCTCGGCGAGCAAGGTGGTGGCCTGGGCCGGCTTGTTCCCCGCGACGTGCAGCATGCGCGCGGCGGCTCGTTGAAATGCTTCTCCGAGGTGGCGGTCGTTGACCATCTCGGCGGCGCGGCCCAGGGCCTCGGCGGCTTCGTCGAAGCCCCGCTGGGAGAACGCGGCCCGCGCGAGGCCGATGGTCGCGTCGAGGGCGTCGGGGTCTGAGCTGACGGCGCGCTTGAAGAGGAAGCGTGCCCGGGTCAGGTCTCCGGAGCGTTCGGTCTGGTGGGCGGCTTCGACCAGGAGGGCAGCCCCGGCCTTGCCGTCGTCCCAGTGTCGGGCGGCCCGTTCGAGGGTCGCCGCGGCGGTCTCCGGCTCGCTGCGCGGGGTCAAGAGTGCCGAGAGCAGGGTGAGGGCCGCCGACTTCGGCCTCTGGGTGAGCGCGTTCGCCGCGGCTTTCCGGGCCCGCGCAACGTCTCCGAGGCGGGTGAAGCACACCACCGCGAGCAGCGCGAGGACCAGGCCCCGTTGGTCGCTCTTCGTCGGCAGGGCGGCTTCTGCTTCGAGGAGTTCGGCGACCTCGGCCCACGCTCCCCGAGACAGCGCCGCGGCCCGGCCCCGGAGCACCTCGACCACATCGCCCTTCTTCACGTTTGGCTTCGTGCCTTCGGGCGAGTTTCGTCGGGCCGCCGGCGCTCGCGCCTCGGTGGTCTTGCCGGCAGCCTCGGCGAGCTCTTCGGCATACAGCCGCAGCCCGCCATCGTCGGTCGCTTCGCTGAGGGCGAGGACCACCGCGAGGCGTTCTTCGGCGTCGGGGATCACGATCAATGGCTGGTGCGACCCCGTGACCGGGGAGCCTTCCCGGGAGACCATCCGGTTCACTCGCGGCAGCAGGTCCTCGGCGTCCACGGCCCAGGCGACCTGGTCCGCGCGCACGCCGAAGAAGCCCGAAGATCGTTCGAGGCGCGCGGCGGCTTGATCGAGGGAGCTCGCGGCGCTCGCCGGGGCGACCGCGTCGAGGCCGAGTTCGGACCGGAGAGCCCGGTGTTCGGGCGAGAGCCAGAACGCAAAGAGTTCGAGGGCGTTCTCAGATGCGGCGACGGTCGCCGCGGTCGGGGGCGCCCCGAGGACCATGGCGAGGGAGGTCTCGAGGTCCGCGCAGATGGCCATGCCCCCACGCAAGCACGACGAGCGCATGGCGCGGCAGTGGTCGCGGACCGCGGCCTCGTCGGCGGTGAAGGACACACGCTCGAGGGACTTGCGGGCGCCCCGGCTCAAAGCCTTGCGCAGCGCGTTGGTTTGCTCCTGGTCGGCGCTTGCGCCGTCGACTCGATGCCCCCCAGCGCCGGCGACGGCCGCGACGAAGGCGACCCCGTCTTCGACGTTGCGGGAGACGAGCGGCAAGGCGCCTTGGTGATGCGCCATCGCCAGGGTGCCGACCCGGAACCTCGTCGTGGCTTCGAATGGTGTTTGCCCCGAGACGACGACCCAGGCGGCGGGCTCGAGGCGCGAGCCGACGAGGGCGGCGCCCCCGACGGGGGTCCCGCCGACGTACACCCGGTCCGCGTCGATTCCGAAAATCTCGCCGAGGGAGAGCACCTCGTCGCATTCGGGGGAGTCGGACTGACCCTTGGGGCTCTTGACCAACTCGCGGCGCCCCACGCCGAGTCCGTCGGTGTCGGCGCAGTCCACCGCGAGGGCGGCACCGGTCGCGATATCGACCAGTTCGGCGATCTCGTCATCGCCGCGCGAGGCCCCGAGGGCGGTCAGGGACTCGGCGCTGAGGTGGCCCCGGGGCGCGGCCGGAGAGCGGTCGTGCAGATCGCTCAAGGCCACAGCTTCCGCGTCCGATACGTCTTCCAGGATGGCGAGGGCGTCGAGGATCAGCCGTTCGTAGTCGTCGTCCTCAGCCCACTGGGCCGCAGCGCGCAGCTTGCGCAGGCCGTTCGGCGTCGTCCCCACGACGCGCATCTCTTCGCGGACCGCGGCGTCGAAGCTCACCGAAAGCCGACGTCGTCCGGCGCGGTCGAGGAGCTCCCCGAGGGCCGAGGCCGCGCTGAGGTCCGTCGGCACGGCGCCGAGGGCGCGGCGATAGGCGTCGCTGGCGGCGGCGTCGTCGTTGCGAATAGCCCGATGGATCGCCGCGACGCGCATCTCGTAGCGCGCCTGGGCCCCGCCGGTGGTGAGGGCCGCCGCCTTGGTGAGGGCCGCGACGGTCTCTTCATGCATCTGCGCGCGCTCGGCGAGCAACGCCATGAGGGAGAGGTGATCCTCGTCCGCAGCGCCCATGTTCTCGATGACCTCGAGCTCGTGGTAAGCGCCCTGGGGGTCGTCGAGGTCTCCTATGAGGATCTTCGCTGCTGCGAGGCGTGCGTCTTTGCGCTCGTCGGTCGGCAGGTCCACCGATGCGAGGGAGCGCAGGGCGTCGACGGCCTGCTCAGGCTGTCCCTCGCGCATCTGGGAAACCGCCATGAGGGCGAGGGCCGGCGCGTGATCGGGTGTGAGCACCAGGAGGTTCTTGAGCGCGGTGATCGTCTGCCCGGGTTGCTCGAGGGCGTGGGCGAACTCGGCCTCTTCGTAGAGCAGGGCGGTCAGCTCGTCGGGGTCGTCGACGACAGCGACCCGGGCGCGGACGAGCTCGAGGAGCCCTTGCCGGTCGTCCCGAGCCTGCAAAACGCGCCGGAGCGCTTCGAAGACGTCGCGCCGCTCGGGCAGGACCGCGAGGGCCGACTTCAACCGCGGTTCGGCTTCGGCGGGGCGCCCGAGCTGGGCCTCGAGCAGCAACCCCGCCTCGGCCCGCATCGAAGCGCTCAGCTCTTCGGGCGCCTTGTCCGCGAGGCGGTCCGAGGCTTCGACGAGCAGCTCGTAGGCTTGCTCTGCCCGGGCCGCGACGCGCAGCGCTTCCCACGCGGCCAGGTCCTCGGGGTTCGCCTGGGTCGCCCGGGTGAGCACGGCGAGGGCCTCCCCGAAGCGCCCCGCGAGGACGAGGGCTCGACCCATCGCCGCCTCCATCGCCGGCCGGGCCTCGGGGCTCGCATGACCCACCCGGGCCTCGAGGGCGTCGGCGGTCGATGTCGAACGCGTTGCGCCCTCGGCGGCGAGGGCGGTGAAAAGGCCCGTCGCGTCGAGGGCGTCGATCTCCTCGCGAAGCCGCTCGCGGCGCTCGTCGCTCTCTTCGGGGTCGGACCAGAGCGCGTAAAGCAGGAGCTCGGCCCCCACCGCCCCATCGTTGGTGGCGGCTCCGAGGCCCTCGAAGGCGAGGCTGCGCTCTTTGGCCTTCGCCGCGCTGACCCCCGTCAAGCGCAGCGCCGCCCAGCGGCCCCAGCGGTCCTCCCGGGCGACCGTGGTGACCCCCTTGACGAGGTCTTCGAGGACCTCCCCGGTACCTAGGCCGTCGAGGAGCATGCCGCCGAGGGTGCGCCGGAGCGCCGTCGCCGTCGGGCCGTGGGCCTCTTCGAGGAGGCGTTCGACGGCGCGGGTCCGGGACCCCGTATCGCCCCCGGTGACCAGTAGAGCCGCTGCTGCGGCTGCGCCGATCGTGTCGCGACCCAGGGCCGCGAGCAGTTCTTTCTTGCCGTCGTTGTTTTTCTCGCCGCGGAAAGCGCGCTCTTCGCCGAGCGTCAGGGTCGCGAAGGAGGCTCGTCCGACGGCGAGCTCACGCTCCGCCAGCGCTTCGAGGGCCTCCCGGGCGCGCTCGTCGTTCCGAGCATCGGCGGCGATGCGCCACATCGCCCACCGCGGCGCGACCGAGGTCGGGCTCTTCGCGGCGGCTCGCCGGCACGCGTCGAAGGCGAGGTCGACGTCGCCGGCTTCCCGGGCGGCGTAGGCGGCGCGAAGGAGCAGTGGCTCGGCGATGCGCGCGTCCTCGGCGCCGTCGCCGGCGTCGACCAAGAGGGCCGCGAGCTCCGCTTCGGAGCCCTCCGCTCGAAATACTTCTTCGAGCAACGTGCGCACGTATTCGTCGCCCGGGGCCCTCACCATGGCCTCCCTGAGCAGCTCCGCGGCCCCGGTGAAATCGCCGGCCCGACCGAGGGCTCGGCCGGCGGCGGCGCGGTGACCGAGGGCGAGGTCGACGCGCCCCGCGCTCTGGGCTTGGGCTTCGAGGGTGAGGTGGGCGCTGGCGGCGGCGTTCAGGTCCCGCGCCTCGAGGGCCGAGAGTCGCTGCACGTAACCCGCCCACGGGGGCCTCGCCTCGTCATCGGCCAGCGCCACGAGGGCCTCCGCCGCGGCCTTCCCGTCGCTGCCCTTGCCTTTGCCTCGCAGGCGGCGATACCTCTCGTAGAGCAGCGCGCCCCGCTCCTCCGTCGAGAGCTCGGGCGAATCGAGGAGCCCCTCGAGGGCGACCATCGCGAGGGCGTCGTCGCCGAGGTAGAGCGCCGCGCTGTGGCAGTCACGCAGCACGCCGGTCAGCGTCGAATCGGCGTTCGCGGCGGCGAGGTAGAGCTTGCCTGCGTGGACTTGGTCTCCCTGCTCGTAGGCTGCGATTCGCGCGGCCCGCCACAGGAGCCGCTGGCGGTCCGGGGCACTCGGCGCTTTGGCGGAGTTCGTGAGCCAGGTGATGCGCTCGGCGGGGCTCGCGCTCACGTAGAGTTCTTCTTCGAGCAGGGCGCTGGCGATCGCCGATCCGGGGTCCGCCGCGACCGCAGCTTCGAGGGCATCTCGCCGGCTTCGTTGGTTTCCCTTCCGCGCGGCGAGGTCGGCCATGCGCAGGTGGACCGCCGCCGCCGTCGGGCCGCCACCGGCCTCGGTGAGCAAGTGCGCTTCGCGCTGGGCGTTACCGAAGTCGTCGAGGCGCTCGTAGAGCGCGAGGCGCTCATAGCGGAGCAGGAGGTCGTCGGGGGAAAGCTGGATCGCCCGGCCAATGGCAGAGAGCGCACCCTTGGCGTCGTCCTCCGAGAGCAGCAGCGCCGCGACTTCCCGGAGGAGGGCGCTCGCGACGCCCTTGGCCTCGCGTTCGTCGGCGAAGGGCGGGAGCGCCCCGGCGGAGAGCCCCTGGCCCACCGCCTCGCCCTTGGCGCGGCGCTCGGCGATGGTCGCCAGGCGCTCCATCACTTCGATGCGGTCGTGGACCAGGCCATGATTGCGACTCAGGCGCTCGAGTTCCCCGAGGATTCGGGCCTGCTGCTTGGAGCCGCCGGAAGCGCCGCGGAGCATCTCGAGGGCACCGTTCAGGTCGCCTGCCTCTTCCCGGTCGAGGGCGCCTTCGAGGAGCAGGACGCGCTTGGTGACCGGGTCGTGTTCATGCTCGGCGCGCGCGGCCACCACCTTTGCCGCGCCGGCGGTGTCGCCGTTCGCCCGGAGCGTGCGCTCGAGCATCAGCGACGCCGTGAGATTGCCCGGCTCCCGTTCGAGGATGCGGTCGTAGAGAGCGCGGGCCTGCTTGCCCCGGCCGAGCCTGTCTTCGAGGAGCGCGGCCTGGGCGAGCATCGCAGAGACTTCTTCGGCCGGGTTGCCGGCGACCTTCGCTTCGACCGCGAGCAGGTCTCCGACGAGCTTCACCTCGCCGCGTTCTTCGTAGAGGCGGATGAGGGCGAAGAGGGGGAGGCGAAAGCTGGTGCTCGACTTCCGCGCCGCGTCGTAGTCGCGGATCGCCCCCTCGACGTCGCCGCTCACCTCGAGGGCGTGAGCCAACTCGTAATGCAGCACGGCCTTCGCCGCGCGATCGCGAACGGCGGAGAGCTCCGCGCGCAGCCCAGCCACGCGCGCCTCTCCGTCCTCCAAACTGGTCCCTTCCGCGTCGTCCACGCGGCCCCAGTCTACACGATGAGCCGCCCGTTAGATCCGTGGTCCGGCGTGGCGGATCTCTTCGCTCGCGACGTCGTCGTACTTCTTGAAGTTCTCGGCGAAGAGGCGGGCCAACTTATGGGCTGTATCGTCGTATTTGGCCTTGTCGGACCAGGTGTTCTTCGGGGTCAGGACCTCTGTGGGGACGCCCTCGCAGCTCGTCGGCACGTGCACGCCGAAGATCGGGTCCCGAACGGTCTCGACGTTCGCCAGGGTCCCGTCGTGGATTGCATCGACGATGGCCCGGGTGTGCTTGAGGCTCATGCGCTTGCCCGTGCCGAAGGACCCGCCGGTCCACCCCGTGTTGACCAGCCAGACGTTGGCGTCGTGCTTCTTGATACGCTCGGCGAGGAGCTCTGCGTACTTCGTCGGATGCCAGACCAGGAAGGGCCCGCCGAAGCAGGGCGAGAAGTCCGGGATGGGGTCGGTGACGCCCATCTCGGTCCCCGCGACCTTCGCCGTGTAGCCGCTGATGAAGTGGTACATGGCCTGCTCGGCCGTGAGCTTCGAGACTGGGGGCAGCACGCCGAAGGCGTCGCAGGTCAGGAAGATCACGTTCTTCGGGTGACTGCTGATGCAGGGGATCTTCGCGTTTTCGATGTACTCGATCGGGTAAGAACCCCGGGTGTTCTTGGTGATCGACGTGTTGGTGTAGTCGACCAGGTGGCTGTGGGGCTCGTAGACGACGTTTTCGAGGACCGAGCCGAAGCGGATCGCGTTCCAGATGTCCGGCTCCTGCTCCTTCGAGAGGTCGATCATCTTGGCGTAGCAGCCGCCCTCGATGTTGAAGACACCGTCGTCGGTCCAGCAGTGCTCGTCATCACCGACCAATTCGCGCTTCGGATCCGCCGAGAGGGTCGTCTTGCCGGTGCCCGAGAGGCCGAAGAGGATCGAGGCTTCTCCGTTTTTGCCCTCCGTAGCCGAGCAGTGCATCGAGAGGATGCCCTTCTTCGGCATGAGGTAATTCATGATCGTGAAGACGCCCTTCTTCATCTCACCGGCGTACTCGGTGCCCAGAATGACGAACTCTTTCTTGGCGAAGTTCAGGGCCACGCTGGTCTTCGAGGTCATGCTCGTGGTGTGACGGTTCGCCGGGAACCGCCCCGCGTTGAAGACGACGTAATCCGGCTCGCCGAAGTCTTCGAGCTGCTCCGGGGTCGGCCGGATCAACATGTTGTGCATGAAGAGGGCGTGGTAGGCGCGAGCGCAGATGATCCGCACCTTGATCTGCTGCTTCGGGTCCCAGCCCGCGAAGCCGTCGACGCAGTAGAGGAACTCGCGCGTATTGAGGTAGTCGAGGGCGCGCTCTTTGTTGATCTCGAAGACCCGCTCCTCGAGCTTGATGTTTACCGAGCCCCACCAGATGTCGTCGCGGGTCGAGTCTTCGTCGACGATGCGCTTGTCCGTCGGGCTGCGACCGGTCTTCTCACCGGACAACGCCACGAGGGCGCCGGTGGACGCGATCGCCGTGCCCTTCTCGTTCTGTAGGCCCGCTTCGTAGAGAGCGGCCGGAGAGGCGTTACGGATGATCGTCTTTACTTCGATGCCGTGCTGTTCGAGCGAGAAAACGTCTGCCATGGCTCCCTCCGGGGTTCGTGGGGACAGGCATTAGGCCGCCAATTCGCGCTCTTTATCAAGCGGCTCCGTGTCAGAGCGCACGGACCACGAGCTCGTAGGGGCCGCTTTCGCCGGGGCTATAGGTACTCGCCATGATCTCGTAGGTACCGGGGCTTGGTACGGTGAAGTCGAAGCCGGCGTCGAGGCCGTCGGCGTCGTCGTTTTCGTGCATCGATCCGTCCGGAAACCGAACGTAGAGGTAGGTGTCGAGGCCGTTGCCGACGACCTCGATGTGCACGTTCTGACCGGCCCTCCATACGAACTGATAGCGGTCGACGTACTTGCCATCCTCGGTGCGGTCGTCGCCGGGGCCGAGCAGGCCGGGGATGCGTTGGTTCACGCTGCTGAGGTCGACATCCACGAGCTCTCCCCCGAGGACCTCGACCGCCGCCTGGGCCACGACCGCTCCGGCGATGCGCGCCTCCATCTGCCGCGGCCCGACCGGGAGTTCGAGGATGCGTCCCATCGTCAGCGGGCCCCGGCTGGCGCCGTCGACGAAGATCTCCCCGCTCACCACGTTCGACTGGATTCGCACCTGGCCCGTGCTGTCCGAGAAGGCCCCGGTGGCGAAGAGCACGCCGAGGGTCAGGGCCCCGAGGCCGAGGATGGCGAGGAGCCCCCCCCCGCCGAGGAGGATCCACTTGAGGCCGCCTCCGCCATGGGTCGGTTCTTTCGAAGATGCGGACGCCGCAAAGGAGGGGGGGGTCGCCCCGGTTGGGCCTGCGGGGACGGGCGATGGGGCAGTTGCGGCGGGGGTCATCGGCCCGGTCGTATTGCTGAACTCTCGGGTCCGTGGGGGCGCGGCCCGTGGGGCGATGCCGGCCCCGGTTCCCGTTTGGGCCCGGGCCCGCCGAAGCTCCGCCCGGAGCGCCCCGGCGTCGGCAGGCCGGTCTTCGGGCTTCTTGGATAGGCAGCGGTCGACGAGGGCGACCAACGCCGGGGGCGCTGTGGGCGCCAGGCCCTGGAGGGGGCGATGGGAGCTGGTGATCACGTGGACCACGACCACCGTCGGTGACGGGCCGTCGAAGGGCACCTCCCCCGCGAGCGCTTCGTAGAGCATCACCCCGACCGCCCAGACGTCGGAAGCGGCGTTCACGTCCCGGGCGTTGGTGGCTTGCTCTGGACTCATGTAGCGGGGTGTCCCCATCGCCGTGCCGGCCTGGGTGACGTTGCGCCCTTCGTCGTCAGCGTCGCCGTCGGTGACGATGCCGAAGTCGACCAGCTTGACCCCCACGGAGCCGTCCCGCTTCGTCGTGAGGAAGACATTTTCGGGCTTCAGGTCGCGGTGGACGATCCCCTTGGCGTGGGCCGCGGCGAGGGAGTCGAGGAGCTGGTCGAAGATGTCGTAGAGCTGATCGAGGCGCGGCGAGCCCCGCTCGAGGGCGGACCTCAGGGTTTCCCCCTCGAGAAGCTCCATGGCGATGAAGATCGAGCCGTCCTGGGTGTCGAAGCCCGCGTCATAGACGTCGCAGATCCCCGGGTGGCCGATCTGCGCCGGAGCGCTGACCTCCCGTAAAAAGCGCTGCCGGCTCGCGTCGTCCCGGGCGACGTGGGGATGAAGGACCTTCAGCGCGACGGTTTTCTGGCTGAGGTTGTGTTTCGCTTCGTAGACGGTACCCATACCTCCGGCGGCAATTTCGCGGAGGATTTGGTACCGGCCGCCGATGAGTCGCGAGCTGTCCTTCATCCTAATAGGTGTCCGCGACAAGATTGGCGCCGCCGAGCCTCCTTGTAAACGCTGGCCGTGGCCTCCATCTTCCGGCCTCGTGGTGAATCGCTTCGTCATCGCCTTTTTCGGCCTCTCGTTCGGGCTCTTCCTCACGGTTCTCTCCGGGGGCTGCGGCGCGCCTCCAGGCCGTGCTGCCGATCCACGCCCTTCGCTGCCCTCCTATGACAAGGTGGGGGTGGTCGACGTTGGGCGTGTCATGCGTGAGACAAGTAAAGGCCAGCAGATCGTCGCCCTCCTCGCCGACGCCGAGCGGCAGATTCAGAACCGCCTCGCCGATCTCCGGGCCGAGCTCGAGACCATCGCCGACGACGTCGAGACAGTCCAAGCTGCGGTCCCCCGAGACGAAGCCCGTCTCAGCGCCCTCGCGATGGAATACCGCGCCACCACCGAGGAAGCCCAGGGCATCCGGGATCTCGGGGACCAGCAGCTGGCGGAGTACCGGATGGAGCTGACCCTGCCACTCCTCCAAGAGGTGGAGGAGGTCTGTGAGCAGCTCGGCCGGGACGAGGAATACGGCTTGATCGTGGACCGCACGGCCTTGGCCTTTGCCGACGAGGCCGTGGATCTCACGGACCGGGTCATATCCGAAGTCGGCGGGGGGTCGGCGAGCGGTGCGCTCATCCGGGAAGCTCTCCGCGGCGGGGCGCCATCGGCGCCGTCGGATGCACTCCAGGTCCCGTCCACGTCCCCGTCCCATTCACCTAACCTCAATCTCCTCGAGCTCGACCCCCCCGCCCCCTGAGCGCCCGCCCCGGCGCCGACGGATGCCTCCCCCAGGCCCGCCAAAGCCCCCACCACCGGCGGCCGCTAGCGGCGCGGGAGGTGCGAGAGCACCATCAAGTCGTGCCGCGCGAGCTCCGCCGTGACCTCGTCGGCCAGGTTCTTGGACCCGCCTTCGAGGCCGGTGACCAGGAGCTCCCAGGCCGGCAGGGTGCCCCCCGGTTCGGCCGCGAGGGCCTCTGTGATTCGAGGCATGCGCTCGAGGACCGCGAGGAAGGGGTTGAGCGCGAGGGGCAGCACCACGCTGCTCGCCTCGTCGACAATTGTATCAAATACGACTCTTTCGAGATGGCGCTTCTGATCGGCATCTTCCTCGTTGGCGAGGGCGCGGACGGCACGACGAATCCGGGTCACCGCGGCGCCCCTGGCTCCCCGTCCGGCTCCTCCGGTCTCCTGAACCAGTCTCTCGATGGCGCCCCGCATGAGCATGCGGCGAACCAGCAAGAGGTCCCGGGCGATCAGCCGTAGGTGCTTCCGGGTGGCCTCGAGGGAGAGCAGGGTGGGCAGCAGTTCCGGACCGCCCACGCGTCGGTAGTCGCGAACCCGATGGCCGCTGCCCTGCCGGACCTCGAGGAGGCGTCCAGCCCGAAGCCTTCCGAGGGCCGACCGAATTGTCACCCGGTTGACCCCTAGACGGGCCGCCAGCTCCCGCTCCGGGAGGAGCTTCTCCCCCGGGGCCAGCTCCCCCTCGAGGATCGCTTCGCTCAACGTTCGGGCGCACGCATCGACGGCGCTCTCTCTGCGTGGAATAGGCTGAATTAGCATTGGTCCGATGGTCCGACCAATTGAATTGGATGTCAACACAGGGTTCTCAGCCCTATCCGGCTCCACCCCACGCGCGACTCCGTGTGTATCGGTTGTGATATTTCGCGACGGCCGTCGTTTTGCGCGGAACACTGGGCCCCTTCATGTTGTCAGTACCGCCGTGCGTTTATCCGGTACCGCGCTCTCTGCCGTGCTCGCGCTTCTCTCCATATCGCTGGGGGGGTGTGCAGCGACCGATCGGCGGACCACGATGTCCCACGCCGGACCCCTCAGTCCGCGGGCTGCCCGGGGCCCGGTGGCCCAGGCCTCGGCGAGCACCCCGCCACGCCTCGACGTCTTCTGCGAAGCGAGCGACGACTGTCCGGCGAGCATCGGCATGGTTGTCTTCCCTGGAGGCGACGAACCGGAGCGCTGCACGGGTACCCTCGTTGGTCCAAGTTTGATACTAACCGCGGGCCACTGCGCCACCGGGGCCGAGGGCAGGGTGGGCCCCCTCGAACCCGAGGCCTCGGGTTGGATAGCCTTCCCCGAGAGCGGCCCCTACGCCGCCAGTTGGCATCGCCTCGTCGAGGTCGTCGCCATCCAGGATGGCAAAGGTGAAGTGCTGGCGATGGACTACGCGCTGCTGAGGCTCCAGCGGGAGGTGGTTCGCCCGGTGGTCCCGACAAGCGCCGAGGTCCCGGCCCCAGGCAGCATCATACGTATCGCTCTTGTTACGCCCCATCCGGTCTACTCCACCCAGCACGCGCTGCGCACTCGTCTCTGCCGGGTCGCGACGAGCGCTGCCGCGGAGCAGGCCCTCGGGGACGCGGCCCGTCGGGTCGGCTGGCTTAGTGATTGCCCCATCGAGCCCGGCAACAGCGGCGCTCCGGTCTTCGACGCTGCCGGGCGGGTCCGGGCCCTCGTCCACGGGGGCAGTCACCCCTTCTTCGGCATCGGCGTGACCTCCGCGCTCCCTGCGCTCCCGGACGCCCTTTAGGTGGCCTCGCCCAAGAGGAGACGAAAGAACCAGGAGAGCTTTTTGGGGGCTGGGCCGTACTAGAGCTGTCGATGGAGAGGCAGCGGGAGGACGTCGAGGGAGAGCGGCGGCGCCGGTGGGGTGCGTCCATGGCCCTCTTCGTCTCGTCCGCCGTTCACGCCGTGCTTTTCCTCGTCTTGGTCCTGCCTCCCCCTGAGAGGGGGCCGGACCTGAGCTCGGCGACGGCGTCGGTCTTCATCGATGTCGCCGTCCCCGGCATCGGTCCGCCCGGCGCCCCGCGAGGCGATGCCCCGAACATGGAGCCCATCGACGACCTCGCCGAGAGGCTGGACGCGCCTGCCGTTCCGCCTCCACGGGCACCCCGAGCTTCCGTCGCCCCGGCCCCCGGCCCCGCTCCCTCCATCGAATCCTCGCCCCTTCGGGCCCCCTCGGCTGGCGCGCCGACCGAGATCCCGGAGGTCCCGGAGGCCCCGAGCGCTGCGGGAAATGCCGAGGGAGATGCGTTCATCGATGCCCTGATCGCCCGCTCGAGGGGCGGCGGCACGGGCGCTCGCGGAAACGGGGGCGGGGGCTGCCCGGACCCCATCGACGGCACGTGGTACGCGACGAAGTACCGTGAGTCCGAAGGTCGATGGGTATCGTTTATGCTCCATGTCGAGCGCGTCGCTGACGGCGAGGCGCTGACGGGTCACGTCGTCCAGCACAGCTGGACCGGCGGACCCGGCGACAGGTCACCTCCGCGGTGCACGCCGGGCATGACCGAGTACCGGGTGCGCATGGGCGGGCAGGGGGTTCTGCGCGGCGACCAAGTGCGCTTCGACGCCCTAGGGCCCGCGTCCCGGACGGTGCTCTGCATGGGTGATGACCTAGGCTACAACCTGGACCATTTTGCTGGGACCGTCCGAGGCAACCGCATGCTCGCCGTGAACAACGACGGCGGCCGCGACGTCGACCAGGCCTACACGTTTCGGCGCACGAGCTGCGATTGAGGCACTGTTCTGACGGCACTCCCAGCGCCGCTACGGTCGGCCTGTCGGCTCTGCACGCCTCCGGCGCGCTGCCGCCTCGGGCCGCCTACGCGGCGCCTTCTTGTTGGGGGTCAGTTCGCGAACGACCAGCCGCTCAGCACTTCATTGCAGGCCGCCGACGCCGATTCGTCACGTTCGTCATGGTTGCAGGTGACGATCCAATCCTCCGCGTGAGCCGCAAAGACCGTTCCGAGGCGCTTGCGGGTCTCTTCGCCCTCGAGGCGCAGGACCCACTGGCAGGTGGCCCCCCACGGGAGCTCGACCATGCCACTCTGCTCGACCCTCGCTTCGTGTTGGCGGGCGACGAGCTCGGCGAGTTGGCCGCAAAGCCCTTCGTCCACGGCGTCGGATGACACGTCCGCCGCCGTAGGTGAGACCACGATGCTGCTCGCCGATGCGCCGGCCACGTCCGAGGCCTGGGCCATCAGGATCACTCCGCCGGGGGTCAGAACTTCGTCCCGCATCATGTCTGCGATAGCGCCGGTGATGACGAGGCGATAGCCCGAAGGGACGGGGATGGAGAAGTTCCGGCCGGTGGCGCGGGTCGTCGACAATCCTGGCGCTTCGGCTCCAGCTGTGCCCTCGCTGTCGTTCGCGCTTTCCGCTTCCGTATCACCGGGATCCGCGGCGGAATCGACCGCCGCCGAGCCACCGCCGCACGCCGCCGAGAGGATGAGCAAAGCCAGGATCCACTTCATGGGCCCGAGGGTAGCAGCGCGCGCTGGGCTCTGACTGCCTCGAAGGACTCGTTCGACCAAACTCCGATTGACAGCCGGAGTTACCTCAGCCACCGTACGCAGCCTTGGCCGACTCACCTAAGTTTCCCGAGTCCCTGCCTGTGCTCGGAGCCCTCGAAGAGGCGGTCTTGGACCACCTCTGGCGGGTCGGCGAGGCGGATGTGCAGGAGACCCACCGGGCCGTCGGGGCCGCGCGCAAGATCAGCGTCAATACCGTGGGTTCGGCTCTCGAGCGGCTCTACAAGAAGGAGCTGGTCGGCCGGAAGAAGGTCTCTCACGCGTATCGCTACCACCCGACGATGGCCGAGGCGGAGCTGCGTGCGGCTCGGGTCCTCGCGGCCGTGGGCGGGATCCGCGGCCTCTCGCGGGAAGGCATCCTTGCCGCGTTCGTCGATCTGGTTGGCGAATCCGACGACCACGCCCTCGACAACCTCGAGATGTTGATCGCCGAGCGCCGGGCCCAGGGCGGGAAGAGCAAGGCGTGAGCTGGGGATTCGCTCTGCTCTTCGTCGCCGCCTGTGCCTTCGTCGCGTTCGCGGCGAGCGCGCTTTCGGGGGCCATGATCATCCCGGTCGAGCGAGCGCTCGGACGCGTGCGCGCCCACGGTCGCGCGCGCATCTGGTTGCTCTTCTCGTTCTTGCCGCTCTTCGCGAGCGTGCTCGTCGTCGTCGGCGCCTTTGGGCCGTGGATGGGGCTCACGCCGGACCACTGCGCGACTCACTTCGAAGAGCACGTACATCTGTGTTTTGGCCACCAGGCGCGGTCAGCGTCGCTCTTCCTGATCCTCCCAGCGTCGGCCCTGGCTACGCGCATCGCCCAGCGGTTCCTGCGCGCCGCCGAACGTGTGCTTCGGGCACGTCGCGTCAGGGGTGAGCTCTTGGCGGTGCAGACGGCGACGGTAGGTGACGTCCATGTGCTTCCCCTCGGCGAGGCCAACGCCTTCGTCCTGGGCTACTGGTCTCCGACCCTCTTCGTCTCGCGTGCCCTCCTCGAGCGGCCGGCTTCGGAGGTCGAGGCGGTTCTGGCCCACGAACGAGCCCACGCGGACCGCCGTGATCCGCTCCGGCGCCTCGTCGCATTCCTCGCCCTCGCCTTTCATCTGCCGGGAATCGCCGACGCCCTCGAGCGCCGAATCGGGGTTGCCCAGGAGATGGCCGCCGACGCCCACGCAGCCGGTCAGATTGGCGATCCCGTCCGCGTCGCCGAGGCCCTCCTGACGGTGGCGCGTGGACAAACGGCCCACCGTGGTCATGGCGCCATCCCGGAGCGCATCATCGAGCTGCTCAACGAGACGCCGCAATATGGAGGGCCGCCACTCCGGGCCCTCTTCGCGGGGGTCGCGTTTGCCTTCATGACCGTCGCCCTCGGCGCCGGCGCTGTCCACCACATGCTCGAGTCCGCCCTCAGCTTTCTCGGAGCGTGAAGCCGTGCCGCAGATGATCTTCTCTGGAACAGGTGTCGGTATGGCGTTGGTTGGCGGTCGGGGACGTGCCATCGCGATCCTGCTCTTGGCCCTCTCCCCATTTTCGACGGCCCAGGCCCAGACCTGGACCGAGGCTGACGTGCTCGCGATGGTTCTCGAGGGCGCTCCCGATGTGCGCGTCGCCGAAGGGCGCATCGCCCAGGCCGAGGCCCTCGCAGACGCGGTGGGCCTCTACCCCGACCCGATGCTTCGCTGGGACCGCGAGGCGGTGGCCACGGGCGTGGGGTCGAGCCAGGACGTCGTGGCTCTGACCGTGCCCGTCGATCTGTCGGGCCGGAGGAGCGCCCAGCACGCCCTCGCCGACGCGCGCATAGCTCAGCGTGAGGCAGAGGCGATCGACGCGCGCAGCCGAATCGCCGCCGCGGCGCTGACCGCCTTCTATGAAGGTATCGCCTCGGACGAGCGGGTCGAGGTCGCCCTCCGAGCGGTCGCGGCCCTCGACGAGGCCGTACGTGTGATCACCGCCAGGGAAGCCCAGGGGACGGCTGCGGGCATGGATCAGATGCGCGTAACCCTCGAGGTGGAGCTCGCCCGGAGCGTGCTCGCGACGAGCGAAATCTCTGCGAAGCTCGCCCGCGCTCGTCTGCTCGTACTGCTCGGAAGGCCCGTCGACGACGAACCGACCCTCGATGGGACCCTCGCGGTCTCCGTTCTTCCGGAGTTGGCGGCGGTCCTCGACGAAGCCGAGGAGCAACCGACCCTCGCGACGCGGCGCCGGGCGCGCGAGCTTGCGTCCGATGCGACCTCGTCCGCGGCGAGCGCCTGGATCCCGCCGCTCTTGCTCACCGGGGGCGTGAACCTCGATCGGGAGACCAATACCGAGGTTGGCTACGTCGCCGGCGTGTCGTTCCTCTTGCCGTTCTTCAGTCAGGGCCGAGCCGTTTCGGCGGCGGCGCGCGGGCAGAGCGCGGTGGCAGAAGCCGAACTCGACGCTCGCACCCGGCGGGCCCGGGCCGCCGTCGTGGCAGCGCACATCAGGCTCGTCGGCCTCTACGCGGAGGCAAACCGCTTCGACGCGGAAACCCGAGGTTCCCTCGAAGGGCTGCTGCTCGCGGCCAACAGCGGCTATCGCGAAGGTCGCCGCACTTTGGTGGAGCTGCTCGACGCGCGCCGCGCCGCCATCTCCGTCGCCCTCCGGCGCGTGAACCTACGCCTCGAAGCGCGGCGGGCGGAGATCGCCCTGAGAAACGCGACTGGAGCATTGCGATGAGCGGATCTTCGAGGTGGTTTCTGGTGCTCTTCCTCGCGGCCTGGGCGCCGGTCGGCTGCGGCGACGATCATGGGCACGACGATCACGGGCACGACGACCATGGTCATGACGACCATGGCCACGACGAGCACGGTCACGACGACGACGGTCACGATGACGACGGCGACGACGACCATGGCCACGGCGACCACGGCCACGGCGAGGGAGTGTCGATCACTCGCTTCACCGACGCTGTCGAGCTCTTCGCCGAGCACCCCGCCGCTGTGGTGGGCGAGGAGGTCACGCTCCTCGTACATCTCACCATCCTCGACGGCTTCAGCGGCCCGACCGAAGGCTCCGTCACCCTGACCCTCGACGGCCCGGCGACCCTCGAGACGACGGTCCCCGAGCCGGCCCGCCCTGGGATCTTCCCCGTGACCTTCCGTCCGGAGACCCCCGGGACCTACCGGGGTAGCCTGGCGGTGCGCCTCGGACCCGAGGGGGAGACCGTCGAAGATGTCGTCGAAGGCTTCGAGATCGAGGTCTTCGAGAGTGACGCGGCGGCGGAGGCCGCGAGCGGCGAAGAGAGTGAGGGCGGGGCCTCGATCGCCTTCTTGAAGGAGCAACAGTGGCAGGTGCCCTTCGCGACGACCTTCGCTGAGGAGCGGGCGCTGGTGCCGACGGTCGAGGTCTCCGGCGAGGTGACCACCCCTCCGGGCGGATCTGCCGAGCTCGGCGCGCCCATCCCCGGCCGCGTCGTGGCCCCGGCGTCGGGGTTGCCGCGGCCCGGTGACGAGGTCGTCGTGGGCCAGGTCCTCGCGACCCTCGCGCCGGCACCGTCGTCTCCCGAGGAAGGCGCGCGGGCCAGCCTGGTCGTGGCCGAAGCCGAGGCCCGGGCGGCAACCGCTCGGTCCACCGTCGAGCGCGCTGAGCGTCTCGTCGCGGACCGGGCCATCCCCGAGCGCGAGCTGGAGATCGCCCGGCGAGAGGCCGAGGTCGCCGGCGAGGCGGTGGCGGCGGCGCGGCGGGCCCAGCGTCTCTTCACCAGCGCGAGCACCGGCCGGGGGCCGGGTACCTTCCGGCTCACCGCGCCCATCGCGGGTATCTTGACCGACGTGCACGCGAGCCCCGGCCACTCTGTGTCGGCCGGTGACGTGCTCTTCCAGATCGTCGACCCCTCGGAGCTATGGATTCGGGCCCGGGTTCCCGAGCACGACGTGCCGCGGGTCCGGGCGGACGACGACGCCAGCTACCGCATCCTCGGCCTGGACGAGTGGCTACCGATCCAGATCCGCGGCGAGTCCCCGGCGGCATCGGTCGTCACCGTCGGTCGAACCGTGGCCCGCACCTCGCGGACCGTCGACATCATCTATGCGTTGCACTCACCGGACCCGCGTCTCCGGGTCGGCGCCACCGTCCGCGTCGCGGTCCCGGCCGGCGAAAGTGCTCTGGCGGTCACCGTGCCGCGGAGCGCCTTGGTCCAAGACGAAGGGCGCGACATCGTCTACATCCAGACCAGCGGGGAGGCCTTCGAGGAGCGACTGGTCCGCGTGGGCAGCCGTGCCGGCGCCTGGGTGGCGCTCTCGAGCGGGGTCGTAGCCGGTGACCGGGTCGTGACCCGCGGCGCGAATCTCATCCGCCTCGCCGCCCGAGCCTCCTCCGAGCCGGGCCACGGACACGTGCACTGATGATCAACGCGCTGCTCCGGCTCTCTCTCCAGAACCGCTGGCTGGTCCTCGCTGCGGCGGGGGCCCTCGTCGTCTTCGGCTCCTACCGCGCCGCCAACGCCAAGGTCGACGTCTTCCCCGATCTCACCGCTCCTCGCGTGACCATCGTGACCGAGGCCACGGGCATGGCCGCCGAAGAGGTCGAGACCCTCGTCACCTTCCCCCTCGAGACCGCGGTCAACGGCACCGCCGGCCTCCGCCGGGTGCGTTCGGCATCGGCGCCGGGGATCTCCCTCGTCTGGGCGGAGTTCGATTGGGACACGAGCGACTCCGTCGCTCGTCAGCGCATCACCGAGCGCCTCCAGACCCTCGGCGATGCACTCCCTCCGGAGGTCGAGGCGCCGACCCTGGCGCCTCCGTCGTCGGTCATGGGCGAGGTTCTCTTCCTCGCGGTCACCTCCGATCACCTCTCCGAGATGGAACTCCGCCGCCTGGTGGACGTGGACCTCCGGCGCCGGCTCCTCGCGGTCCGCGGCGTCTCCCAGGTGATCGCCCAGGGCGGCGAGGTGCGCCAATATCAGGTGCTCCTCGACCCCCAGCGCATGGAAGCGTACGGATTCACGATCGAGGACGTGGTCCACGCCCTCGAGGGGGGAAGCCAGAACGCTCCCGGAGGTTGGGTCGTCGCCCAGGAGCAAGAGTCGGTCGTCCGAGTCCTCGGCCGGTCCCACGGCACGGACGACCTGGGCGGCCTGGTCGTCGCGACCCGCGACTCCGTGCCGATCCGGCTTGCCCAAATCGCAGAGGTCCGCGTCGGCGCGGCACCGCGCCGGGGAACCGGGAGCTACAACGGGGAGCCGGCGATCGTATTGCGCGTCGCCAAGCAGCCCGGGGCCGACACCCTCGCCGTCACCGCCGAAGTAGACCGCGCCCTCGACGAGCTCGAGCCGAGCCTCGCCGCCCGCGGTGTCGTCGTGCATCGCGATACGTTCCGCCAGGCGAACTTCATCGAACGGGCGGTCAACAACCTCGTCGAGGTGTTGCGAGACGGCGCGATCCTCGTGATCGTCTTGCTCTTCCTCTTCCTTTGGAGCTGGCGGCCGACGATCATCAGCGGCGTCGCCATCCCGCTCTCGCTCCTGGCGGCGGTCCTCGTCCTCGAGGCCCTCGGCCTGACCCTCGACACGATGACCCTCGGCGGCCTCGCCATCGCCGTGGGCGAGTTGGTGGACGACGCCATCGTAGACGTCGAAAACGTCTCGCGCCGGCTCCGCGAGCGAGAAGAGATGCCCGAATCCGCACGCCCCACGGTGGTAGCGACGGTGCTCGCCGCTTCCACCGAGGTCCGCTCTTCGATCGTCAGCGCGACGGCTATCCTCGGTCTCGTATTCTTGCCCCTGCTCTTCCTGACGGGGCTCGAGGGCCGGCTCCTCCGGCCCCTCGGCATCGCCTTCCTGGTGGCCATCGGGGCGTCGCTCCTGGTCGCCGTGACCGTCACCCCGGTGCTCTGTTCGTACATGCTGCCGAAGAGTGTGGCCAAGGGTGAGCCGCCGGTGATTCGTTGGCTCGTCAGGGGCTACCGGCCTGTGCTTCGGGTGCTCTTGGCGCGCCCCTGGTCGGCGGTGAGCCTGGCTCTCTTCGTCGCCTTCGCCGGGGCCGCTGGCCTCATGGGCTTCGGCCGCTCTTTTCTTCCATCGTTCAACGAGGGCAGCCTGACCATCGGGTGCAGCACGCTCCCGGGGACCTCCCTGTCACAAAGCGACGAGCTTGGCGCGATGGCCGAGCGGGCATTGCTCAGAGACCCGGCGGTCGTGTCCACGGCTCGGCGAACCGGGCGGGCCGAGCGGGACGAACACGTCATGGGCGTCGAGTCGACCGAGATCGAGGTGAGCCTCCGGGAGGACGGGCGCAGCCGAGAGGAGCGCTTTGCCGACATTCGAGCCCTGCTGAGCGCGGTCCCGGGCTTGTCCTTCGAGATAGGTCAGCCGATTTCACACCGGATCGACCACATGATCTCCGGGCAGCGCTCGGCCCTGGCGATCAAAGTCGTCGGCGACCACCTCCCCGAGCTTCGGCGGTACGCCCGGGAGGTGAACGACGTGATCGCGAGTACCCCGGGCCTCGTGGACCTTCGAGTCGAACAGTCCGTCGATGTGCCTCAACTCGTCGTCCGGATCGATCCCGACGCGGCAGCGAGCTATGGCCTGAGCGCCGGCCACGCTGCCGAGGACGTGAGCACCGCGCTCTGGGGGACGGTGCCGATGCGCGTCTACGAGGACAGCACGACGACCGACGTGGTCGTCCGCTTCCCCGACGACGTGCGGGAAGACCTCGAAACCGTACGCTCGATGCGCGTACCGACGCCCTCAGGCGCCCTGGTGCCGGTCCGCGCCTTCGCCTCCGTCCAGCGCGACGCCGGGCCGAACTTCATCATGCGTGAGGATGTCCGGCGCCGCATCATGGTGAGCGCCAACGTCGCCGGCGCCGACCTGCGCAGCGTATACGAGGAGGTGCGGCGTCGCGTTACGGAGCAGGTCGACCTCCCGGACACTGTCCACGTGACCTATTCGGGGCAGTTCGAGAGCGAGGAGTCGGCGACGATGCGCCTGCTGCTGCTCGGGCTCTTCGCGATCCTCGGTATCGCCCTCGTCGTCGGGGCGACCATCGGTGGGGTTCGCCGGACGCTCATCGTCTTGATCAACCTCCCGCTCTCCCTCGCGGGCGGGGTGATCGGCGTATACGTCGCGGGGGGGGTCCTCTCGGTCGCGACGACCATCGGCTTCATCACGCTCTTTGGCATCGCCACGCGCAACGGCATCCTCCTCGCCACCCGCGCCGGCGACCTCGAAGTCAGCGGAGTGCCTCGCGCCGAGGCCGTCGAGCAGAGCGCGACCGAGCGCCTCGCGCCGATCTTGATGACCGCCGTGACCGCCGCCCTCGGGCTCTTGCCGCTCTCCCTCGCCCTCGGCGAGCCCGGCAGCGAAATCCAGGCGCCGATGGCCCTGGTCATCCTCTTCGGCCTGATCACCAGCACGGCGCTCAACATGCTGGTCGTGCCGCCGCTCCTCGCTCGCTGGGGCGGTTCGACCCGGGGCCGGACGACCATGGCGCCGCCTGCGATGGAGTGAGCCCCTCGCCTCCGCGACTTCGGATCACGCACTAGGCGCCCGGGAGAAAGACCCAGCCGATCGTCACGTCGGTCCCCACGATCGGGCCCTCGCGGGTGTTTTCGAAGAGGACCTCGACGGCTTCGGCGCCGGCGACGGGCCAGACGCAGCCGACCGAAAGATCGGTGGGGGCCTTGGTGGAGCGACTGCGCGTGCAAAGGCTTCCGCCTACGCGGAGCGTGACCTCTGCCCAGCCCATGGTCCCGGAGAAGCTCTGCCAGCCATAGGCCACGAGGACCCCGGGACCCGGGAGGTCGAGGGTGGTGCTGGGGTCGGTCGAGGTCCCGAAGGGCCCCACCAAATCCCGTGGGATGAGCACGTAATCGAGCGCCGTCGACCCGACGTCCGTGCGGTTCGTCGTCGCGCGTGTGCGAAGGGTGTGGGGGCCGGTCGTGAGGGGGGTAACGCAGAAGAAGCTCGCCCCCGTGACATCAACGTTGGTGGTGTCCGGTGCGTGGTGGGTTGCACGGCCGCACGGGCTCCCATCGACTTCGAGGGTGAGGCTGAGCTCGCCGCCGGTCATCGACGAGGGCGCCACGGCCCAGCCGTTGACGATGGCGATGACTTCTTCGGTCGGTGCGACAGCGACGATGGCCTCCGTCGCGTCGCCGGTGATGCTCTCAGACGTGACCTGTGAAGCGTCGAGGGCAGCCCATGCCCACCGCTCGGAGACGAATCGGTACCCGTTTGCGTCGTGCAGGTGGCTGAGGGCGAAGGGGTCCCCGCCGACGGCGCCGACGGCGGTGCTGGCCGCGTGTAGCGACTCTCCATCACTGCCATCGCGGGAGGTGAACGACGCGCCGTGGCGCAGGCCGTCGACCAGGAGCTGGGACGAGACCCAGCCATCGCCGCCGCCTACCTGGGCGAACGTTGCCGTGCCACTGGCGAGGAGGACCGCGTCGGTCGTGGGATCGACAGCCTGCGGGGACGCCACCGGCGTGCCCATGGCGACGACCAGCGGGGCGG